>JADMIO011089304.1_pt1 | contig 80924 bp, 76 predicted proteins | sample 8958161 | NCBI WGS metagenome assembly JADMIO01 (sample SAMN16585339, study PRJNA669376) | soil metagenome | isolation source: Crop rotation soil | place: USA: Cullars Rotation, Alabama | collected 2011
GCCGCGACTTCAAGTCACGTGAATTCCAAGCTTCGGATCCCACTGTGCTGGAAAGAGGGCGATCACGAACAACGCAATCTGTCGCATACGTCACCTCCACCGCTAACGTATGCATTCGGTCTCAGGGAGTCCTTTGCCGCCAGCTGAAAAGTTCTGATTCCTACGCCGCCCGCGTGCGCAAGCGCGCGAGTACGGGGTTCCACGCAGTCGGCGCTGTGCGAACCGCCAGAAGAGGTTCAACTGGCAGAGTCCAGCACGCGTTGCCCTGCGGCGCAGCCTCGAGAAAACGATCGATCAACGCGGCGGCTTCTTGTGGAGCGCTGTCGATGACGAGCGCGGCGGCGCGCGCCATGGCCGTCTCCGCGGGCGGAAGCCGGGGATCGGGCCCGTCAATGGTCGACCCATTCAAAGCCTGAAGTCCGATGCGCGCCATCGGGTGCAGCGGGACCAACTCCAGGGCACGCGCGAATGCGATGCGCGCCTCCCCGTCCTCTTTCCTTCCCTTTCGGACGACGGCAATGGAGTACCACGTGTTCGCCGCGCATTCGCGGGCGTAGAGATGCCCGCGGGATTCTGCCGACAGCTCGAGCCCGAATTCCTCGAGCGCGAGCTCGTCCTCGCCGCGCGCTGCATACAGCAGGCCCAGAAGCCAGTGCAGCGCGACCCCGCTGAACCGCTGACGATCAGCCGGGCGCCCCTCGGGCTTGCCGATTCCCGTCGTCAACTCGTGCTCGGCCTCTTTCAGCGTCCCTCTCGCGACATAGACGGTGGCCGCGAGCCAATGCGCCAGCGAAAAACCCGGAAGCAGCGCCAGCGTCCGGCGAGCTTCGCGAAGGCGCTCTTCGCCCCAGGCAATCGACGAGAGACGCAGGTGATGCCGCCAGTTATCAGGCTCCAGTGTCACCGCGCGACGCGACGCGGCAAGCGCATCGGCGTGCTTGCCCGTTCGCTCGAGGACGAAGCCCAGCGTCGCCCAGGCTTCGCCGTAGTTCGAGTCGAGACGGCACGCCTCCTGCGCATGATGGAGCGCAATTGCAAGCGCCGCGACATCAGGCGCGGTTGCTGTCCGCGTCATCTCGAACTGCATGACGCACGCATTCGCCAGACCGACATGCGCCGAAGACTGGTCGGGCACGTGTTCGAGGACCCCCTCGAAGACGCCGCGTGCCTGAAGGATCTGCGCGCGATCGAGCGATTCGAGAGCCGCGCGGCCCTCGAGCCACGCACGATGCGGAGCAAGCAGCGCATCGAGCGCTTCGTCTGTCGCGCGCTTCTGCAGGCGGGTGACGCTGGCAGCAAAGCGATAGCCTCGCCGCGCGAGTGTCTCGATGTAGTGCTGGCGTCCCTGGGAGATCAGAATGCGCCTCAGGCCGGAAATGGCCTGTTCCAGGCTGTTGTCGGTGACCGCCACGTCACGCCACGCCGCCTCAATCAGCAAATCCTTGGAAAGCACCTGGCCTGCGCGAGACACAAGCAGGTGCAGAAGATCGAACTGGCGGCCGGCCAGGACGACCGGCTCTCCGTTGTGGGTGAGCACGCGTGCCTGGGCGTCGAGTTGAAACGGGCCGAAAGAGAAGACTTCCTTCATTGGCACGGCCACATTCTAACGATGGATTCCATTCAACCTTCCGTTAGCGCCGAGACGGGAAACCCCGCTCAGCTGGACAATCTACATCCCTGCACCAAGACACAGGCCCTCGCCTGTCGAGGGCCACGAACCCTGACGAATATCGTGCCCGTCGCGCGCGGGACGTGTATAGTGCTGCTGCCTGCGGCAGCCGATGGGAGACCGTTCCGTATCGGAGGATTGGCCATGAGTGATCGTGGTGGCTGGCGTTGCGGCGAGCGCTGTTTAGGTAACAACAACCCCGGGCGCCGTAGGAGCGGAGTGCGCACCGAAAGGAGCGTGATATGAGACGAAGACGGGAAGTCGTGATCGGCGTGAGTATCGTGACGGTGATCGTCGGACTGAGTCTCGCCTCAACGGGATTTGCACGTCTGGCGGCCGCTCAGGCCGGCGCCACCGTGCAGGCGCCGATGTTCGAGGTCGATCCGCTGTGGCCGAAGCCGCTGCCGAACCACTGGGTCACCGGCAACAACATCGGCATCGCGGCGGACGCGCAGGACCGCATCTGGATGATCCATCGTGTCTCGGGCGTTGGCGCCCAGTTCAAAGGCGCTGGGGCTTCCTGCTGCACGACTGCGCCTCCAATCATGGGATTTGACCAGGCAGGCAACCTAGTCGGCAACTGGGGCGGACCTGGGCAGGGCTATGAGTGGCCCCAGAGCGAACACGGTCTCTGGATCGACTATCAGGGGAACTTCTGGATCGGCGGCAACGGTGAAAAGGACTCACAGATCCTGAAGTTCACGCCGGAGGGCAAGTTCCTGCTGCAGATCGGCAAGCAGGGAGTGCCCCAAAGCAGCAACGACACGAAGAACCTCGGCAAGCCGGCTGATGGCACCGTGGACCGCGCGGCGAACGAAGTGTACGTCGCCGATGGCTACGGCAACCGGCGCCTGATCGTGTTCGATTCGCAGACCGGCGCGTACAAACGGCACTGGGGCGGGTACGGCAACAAACCGGACGACACCAACCTCGGGAACTACAACCCCGACGTGGCACCCGCCCAGCAGTTCCGGCCGAGCGCGGTGCACTGCGCGGAAATTTCGGCCGACAACTTCGTCTACGTCTGCGATCGTGCGAACGACCGCATGCAGATCTTCCAGAAGAACGGCACCTTCGTGAAGGAGAAGATCATCGCGAAGGATACGAGAGGCGGATCGGTGTGGGACATCGCCTGGTCGCGCGACCCGCAACAGACCTACATGTACGTGGCCGACGGCAGCAACCACACGATTCACATCCTGCTGCGCTCGACGCTCGAGGAGCTCACGAGCATCGGAATCGGCGGGCAGCAGCCCGGACAGTTCTTCGGGGCGCATAACGTGATCACCGACTCGAAGGGCAATCTCTACGTCGCGGAAACCTACGGCACCCGGATCCAGAAGTTCGTCTACAAGGGTCTTGGTCCGGTGACAAAGAAGGACCAGGGAGCGCCCTGGCCTCGTACCGCCGCTAACTAGCTCGCTGCAGACTTCGTCGGGGTGAAGGCTTCTCGCCGAACGTGCGAGAAGGCTTCACCCCGCGATCCGGGCAAAGGCTGGCCACACCCTGCGTCTGATCCCGATCGACGACGTGGACTACCTGCGATCGGACGCGAAGTACACGATGGTCGCGTGGCATGACGAAGACGGGAAGCCGCGAGAGGCTGTTGTGCGGACGCCTCTCAAAGACCTCGTTCCGCAGCTCGACCCCGCTCGATTCGCACAAGTCCACCGGTCGGTGGTCGTCAACCTGGCCGCCGTCAGCCACATCACGAGGCTGGACAACGATACGGCGGAGGTCTACTTGAAGCGGCGAAATGAAGTGTTGCCGGTCAGCCGCAACTTTCTGCACCTGTTCAAGCAGATGTAGCAGGTCGGCCGCCGCCGCCGTTCATGCCGCAATGGCGGCCGTCCGTCGCAAAAGCGCCGGTCGGACCTTTCCTGCGGCCGCAGACTGTAGTGATGGATGACCGCGCCGCCCCGTTTTGGCCTCAACGCGCCGCCCGCCTGTCCGGCGTCTTCTATCTCGTCGTTATCGCTGGCGGCGCTATCGCCGAAGTGTTCGTCCGGCAACGGTTCGTCGTCGCAGGCGACCCGGTCGCGACCGCAAACAACGTGCTGGCGAACGAAGCGTGGTTCCGCTGGGGATTTGCCGCCGATCTGATCGCGAGCCTCTGCGTTGTTCCGTTGATCTATCTGCTCTACGAGCTGCTCAAAGACGGCCATCGCCACGTCGCTCGGACAGCAGTCTTTTTTTCGCTCGTGGGAACCGCCGTGCAGTCGACCGCTTTGCTCGGCCATTTCGCACCCCTGGTTCTCTTGAAGCGCGGCGTCGCGTTCGGCGTCCCAATCGACCTCCTGCAGGCGCAGACCTACATGGCGCTGCAGCTCCAGGGCATCGGCTACGCGGTGGCCCTCGCATTCTTCGGCGGGACGATGGTCTGCCGCGGTTACCTGATCATCCGGTCGGCGATCGTTCCGCGCGCCATCGGGGTCGCGCTGGCGATCGAGGGCATCGCGTACTGGACAAACAGCCTCGCCGACTTCGTCGCCCCCACTTTTGCCGCATCCGCACTTCGGGTGCTGATGGTGACTGGACTGGCCGAAGTCGCTCTCTGTCTGTGGCTGCTGGTGGCGGGGGTGAATATCAGGCGGTGGCAGGAGCTGCGCGCGGCCTCGGGCAGCGTGCCGAGTGGCTCTCCAGCGGCTCGGACGGCGCCCTAGGACTTGCGCCGGCGTCCGAGCCACGCGCCGAGCCCGGCCACGACGACGATCGCGGGGACCGCCCAGTCAATCAGCGTCTCCTCCTGCCGCCGCTGTTCCTCCGCGCTCGTCGGTGCTTTGATCCAGCCTCTGCTTAGAAGGGTGGACGTCCCAAATCCAATCAGTCCAAAGGTCACAATCAGCGCGATCGTGACCACCAGCACCTGCCTGACGAACCGCACGAGCCTCGCGGCGAAGGATCGGGACATTGGAAGGTGACGCTGATAATCCCATACAATCTGAGCCGCCATCCGAAAGGTCAACCGGCACGTAGCTTCTTATGTGGTTCTTTCTCTGGGCTCTCGTCAGCACGAGCAGCGCCGCTGACCGCGACGCGCTGAAGCGCATCGCCAGCGGTGACGGGGATGGCCTGGCCGAGCTCTATGACCGGCATGGGCGCCTCCTCTACTCGCTCGCGCTGCGCATTGTGAGAGACGACGCGGACGCCGAAGAGGTGGTGCAGGAGGTGTTCGCGCAGCTCTGGCAGCAAGCGGCGCGTTATGACGAACGGCGCGGGAGCCTGGCTGGCTTGCTTGTCACGGTGACGCGGAGCCGCGCGATCGATCGACTGCGCTGGCGCCGCGCGCGGATTGAGCCGGTGGCCGAGCCGATTGAAAGCGTCGTGATCGTCGACCCGAACGACGCGCCGGACGACCAGCTGTTGACGGCCACTCGGGCGTCCGCCGTGCGCGAGGCCCTTGCGGATCTGCCGCTGCCGCAGCGCATCGCCATCGAGCTGGCGTTTTTCGAAGGGCTGACGCACGTCGAGATTTCCACGCGGCTCGAGATTCCGCTCGGGACCGCGAAGACGCGCATTCGCGAAGGGCTGCTCACGCTGCGTACGCTCCTGGCGGAAGCAATCTCATGACGGACCTCACCCACGACTCGCTTCGAGAGTTGGCGCCGCTCTACGTGGTGCATGCGCTCGAGGCCGACGAGCGCGCGGCCTTCGAGCGTCATCTGCAGACGTGCGATGAATGCTCCGCCGATGTGCGGTCCCTCCGCCCGATCGCGCTGGCCCTCGCTCAGGGGGCTCCACAGCAGAATCCTCCTGCAGCATTGCGTGCGCGCATCCTGTCGAGCGCCGGCGTGCGCGAGGCTCGGGCGGTTGTACCCGAGATGCCGCCGCCCGCTCCTGCGCCATCGCGCATGCCCTGGTTGGCGGCCGCCGCGGCGTTGGTTGCCGCAATCGGGCTCGGCGCCTACGCGGTGACGCTCCGTACCACGGTTGCGACGATGCAAACGCAACTGAACGACGCCCTCGATCGGCTATCGCGCAGCGAGGCGCGTCTGGCGGCCGCAAATCAGGCAGCGGAAACCGTTCAGGCGAGGCTCGCAGTCCTGACGGCACCGGACGTCCTGCAGGTCGCCCTATCCGGACAGCCGCCAGCACCGACAGCGCTGGGCCGTGCATTCTGGAGCCAATCGCGCGGAGCGGTGTTCGCGGCCACGAGTCTGCCGCCGCTGCAAACGGGACGTACTTATCAGTTGTGGTTCCTTACCAGCGGCGCACCTGTCAGCGCCGGGATCTTCAAGCCGGATGTTCTCGGCCGCGCCGTCGTTACCGTCGATCAGTCACCTCCGGGGCTCGTCCCGACCGGACTGGCCGTCTCGCTTGAACCGGACGGAGGCGTCCCGGCGCCGACTGGCGCGCTGTACCTCGTCGGGCTCACCAGCCAGTAATTCCGAAACGCATTCTTTACCGACTCCGCCCGCGGGCGCTCCTGCTCCACATCCGGATTCGCTTCCCTCCCGTAGATACGGGCAGCGGCTACGTCGTTGCCGCACATGAAGGAGGGGGAACCTATGCGGGCAAGTGTCAAGGTCTTGACGGGATTGATGTTGGTGCTGGCCTTCCCATTCGTGAAGAGCCATGCCTCGAGTCATCGCGAAGCGCCGCTGATCAGCGCGGATCCGCAGGCGGACACGACGGACGTGTATGCGTTCGTCAGTCCGGACGCACCCGACACGGTGACGCTCATCTCATCGTGGATCCCGTTTGAAGATCCGGCGGGCGGTCCCAACTTCTACCGGTTCGGGGATAACGTGCTCTACGAGATGAAGATCGACAACAACGGCGACGGCGCAGAGGACATCACTTATCAGTTCCGCTTCACCTCGCAGACGCGCAATCCCAACACATTCCTGTACAACGTCGGTCCGATTAAAGCCCTGGACGATCCGAACCGGAACCTCTATCAGACGTACACCTTGACGCGCGTCGAGGGCGGCCGAAGCACGCTGATGGCCGGTCCGATGTTCACGATGCCGGATAACGTCGGCCCCGCGTCGACACCAACCTACGGCGGCAACGGCAGCGGCATCTACGAATATCAGGAAACGAACGGCACGCGCGCGCGCGTGTTCGCCGGTCAGACCGACGACCCGTTCTTCCTCGACCTGCGCGTGTTCGATCTTCTTTACGGCGCCAACCTGAGTGAAGCCGGCACCGACTCGCTCGCCGGTTTCAACGTGCACAGCCTCGCCCTGCAGGTGCCGAAGTCAGCGCTCCGCGGATCGGGCCCGGTCATCGGCGTCTGGGCGACCGCCAGCCGTCCGACGACCACAACCCGCACGGCCGGCTCCGAAACCTCGACGGGAAACTTCGTGCAGGTGTCGCGTCTCGGCATGCCGCTCGTGAACGAAGTCGTGCTTCCGATTGGTCAGAAGGACAAATGGAACGGCAGCAGGCCGGTCGACGACGGGCAGTTCCTGTCGTACGTGACGGACCCCGAAGTCCCGAAGCTCCTGCAGGGGATCTACAACATTCCCGCGCCTGCGACGCCGAGGAACGATCTCGTCAGCGTCTTCCTGACAGGCGTCCAGGGGCTGAACCAACCTGCCGGCGTGCGGCCGTCTGAAATGTTGCGGCTGAACACCGACATCCTGCCGACGGCGGCGCCAAACCGCATGGGCGTGCTCGCGGGCGACACCCAGGGATTCCCGAACGGCCGCCGGCTCACTGACGACGTGATCGACATCACGCTTCAGGCCGCGGCGGGCTTCCTGACCGGCGCGAAGGTCTCGGGCCTCCAGGACGGAGTGAACGGAAACGACGTGGCGTTCCGCCGCACGTTCCCGTACCTCGCGCAGCCGCACTCTGGCGGCAATCCCTGGAAGCTCAACCCGTCACCCGTTCCAAACCCCTAGGCTCGTCGTGCGGCGTCTGCTCTCTCCCTCCGCCCTGGTGACCACCGCGATCTTGATCGCGGTGGTCGCCGTCGTCGCGTCGAAGAACATCGGCCGGGCCCCTGGGTCCAAAGCCGACGGCGAGCGACTAGCCGGACGCCGGTTCGCTCGCGCTCCAGTCTCCAGCGCCTGGGCCGAAGATCGCGGCGCTGGACTATGGTCTGCGGCCGCGTTCGATCGCCGGATTGGTGAACTTGAAGCGGCGTTGAAGGTGAATCCGACTGATGCCGGCACAGTCGTCTCGCTGGCGGAGGCTTCGATTCGCCGCGCGCGGCTCACCGGCGATGCCGGCGTCACGAAACGCGCGGAGCTCGCGATCAATCGCGCGCTCGAGCAGGCTCCCGACAACTACGACCTCACCCGCGCACTCGGCACCATCTATCTCTCACAGCATCGCTTTCGTGAGGCGGTCGCAGTGGGCGAGAAGAATTGTGCCGCGCGGCCATACGACCCCGTCACATACGGAATGCTCGGCGACGCTCACCTCGAGCTCGGTGAGTACGACCTGGCGTTTGACGCATTCGATCGCATGATGGCTTTGCGGCCGAATGCCGGCGCCTACGCGCGCGTCTCGTACGCACGCGAGCTGCAGGGCAATCTGACAGGCGCGATCGAATCCATGAGGCTGGCCGAGGAGTCCACCGGCGCGGACGATCCGGAAGGCCTCGCGTGGACGCGGGTGCAGCTCGGCGAGCTTTATTTGCAGCTGGGCCGCGTCGAAAACGCGAAACGCGCATTCACGAGCGCGTTGCTTGCCTTCCCCAACCACCCGATGGCCGTCGTCGGATCCGCGAAGACTCTCATCAGCGAAGGCCATCGGGACCAGGCACTCAAGCTTCTGCAGGATCTCGAGCAGCGTTCACCGACACCAGACGTGCACGCGAGGATCGGCGATCTCCTGGTCGCCCTGGGACGCAATGATGAAGCGCAAAAAGAGCTCGCGCTGGCTGAGGCCGGTTGGCGCGCCGACATGCCCGAGCCGAAGCTGTTCGCCCGGTTCCTCGCGGATCACGATAGAAACCTTGAGGAAGCTGTCGCGATCGCCAGGAGCGCATCAGAAGTGCGCGACGATATCTTCACCAACGACGCGCTCGCGTGGACATCGTTCAAGGCCGGACGCGTGGACGATGCGAAGGCGGCGATCGATCGGGCACTGAGGACCGGCACGCGGGATCGCGACATCCTGGCCCATGCGGCAGCCATTCGCGGCGCAGTGGAGAGGACGGCAAGGCGATGAAACGTCATTTGCGCGCTGCCGTTCTTGCCGTAGCCGCAACGCTCTCGCTGGCTTCAGTATCCGCGGCCCATGAAATTGGTATTACGCAGGCATCCGCGACGTTCACGTCAGATGGCGCTTACCACATCGACATCGTCGTCGACCCGGACGCGCTGTTGACGAAGCTGATCGTGGCCGAGGGCGGCACGCCTGGCGATCGCCCGGCGCGCGAGGAGCGAGATCGGCAGATAGCGGCGCGGGCGGGGACATTTCTCGATCAGGTCGTGCTCGCGTTTGACGGCTCGCGGCAGCAGCCGCGCTTCGAGTACCGCCCGGCATCCGCGTTCAGCGATCTCGCGCAGGCGCCGTCCACAGTCCGGTTGAGCGGCACGGTCCAGGCGGGTGTCCGCGCGATGACCTTCGGGTATGGACTCGCGATCGGCAGCTACGCGTTCAACGTGCGGGTCGGCGACGACAGTGCTCTTCAGACGTTCTGGCTCGAAGGCACGCGCGCCAGCGATCCGATCTCGCTTGTGGCGCCGCCTCCTCCGCCCACGTGGCGGGAGGTTGCGGTGAAGTACTTCGCCCTTGGGTACACGCACATCCTGCCGAAAGGCCTGGACCACATCCTGTTCGTGCTCGGGATCTTCCTGTTGAGTGCGCGCTGGCGCTCCGTGCTGTTGCAGGTCAGCACCTTTACTGTTGCTCATTCGATCACGCTTGGCTTGACGATGTACGGCCTGGTGTCGATGCCAGCGAAAGCGGTCGAACCGATGATTGCGCTGTCGATCGTGTACGTCGCGGTCGAGAACCTCGCGACAAGCGAACTCAAACCCTGGCGGCTTGCGCTCGTATTCTCGTTCGGCCTGCTCCACGGGATGGGCTTTGCCGGCGTCCTTCGCGATCTGGGTCTGCCGCACTCACAGTTCCTGACGGCCCTCATTACCTTCAATGCCGGCGTCGAAGCCGGGCAGCTTTCGGTCATCGCACTCGCGTTCGCAGCCATTGCATATTGGCGAAGCAAGGAAATCACTTACCGGCGGCTCATCGTCCAGCCCGCGTCAGTGGTCATTGCGCTGATTGGGCTGTACTGGACCGTGCAGCGGGCGCTGTCGTAGAAGAAAGTCGGGCGGACAGCCATCTCGCCCCGCGGCCGCTCGCCGGATTTCCCCTCCTGAAATCCTGCAATCCTCCCATCCTCAATGAAGTTATAGTCAGGCCTGCGTCGCGTCGGCGCCACGCCACCGCGGCGGAAGCCGGCACTGACAGGAGGAAACGGTATGACCGATGGACGCAGGTTGAAGGTAGGGACGACGCTCGGAGCGCTGATCCTCATTCTTGGCGCGAGCAAAGTCGTCATCGAAAGACGGGTGGAAGCGCAGGCGAAACCGGCAACCGTACAGGCGCCGCGGTTCGAGGTCGATCCGCTGTGGCCCAAGCCGCTGCCCAATCACTGGCTGCTTGGCTCGACGATCGGCGTGTCGGTCGACTCGACCGATCACGTGTGGATCGTTCACCGCGCCGGCACGCTCGGGAACAACGAGAAGGGCGCCGAGCTGACGCCGCCGACCTCCGAGTGCTGCGTGCAGGCGCCGCTCATTCTGGAGTTCGATCAGGCTGGCACGCTGGGCCGTCACTGGGGCGGGCCCGGACAGGGCTATGACTGGCCGCAGTCGATGCACGGCATCTACGTGGACTACAAGCAGAACGTCTGGCTCGGCGCGAGCGGCGCGAAAGACAGCCAGGTGACGAAGTTCACGAAGGATGGCAAGTTCCTGATGCAGATCGGCAAGTTCGATTCGACCAAAGGCAGTTCGGATACGGCGAACGTGCACTCGGTTGCCCAGGTGCGTGTCGATCCGGCAACCAACGAAGCCTATATGGCCGACGGCTACGGCAACCACCGGGTGTCGGTGTGGGACGCCGACACGGGCGCCTTCAAGCGCATGTGGGGCGCCTACGGCAACAAGCCCGAGGACACAGACTTCGGCCGGTACAACCCGACAGCGCCGCCGATCCAGCAGTTCCGCAACCCGGTGCACTGCGTCGAAATCGCCACCGACGGCCTCGTGTACGTGTGCGATCGCGTGAACGATCGCATCCAGGTGTTCCAGAAGAACGGCACCTTCGTGAAGGAGATCTTCATCAAGAAGAACACGCTCGGCGCTGGTTCGGTGTGGGAAATCGTCTTCTCGAAGGATCCTCAGCAGAAGTACATCTTCCTGACCGACGGAACCAACGAGAAGATCTACGTCATCGACCGCACGTCACTGGAAGTGCTGACGTCATTCGGCGACGGCGGCCGCCAGCCGGGCCAGTGGTTCGGGATTCACAGCATCGCCAGCGACTCAAAGGGCAACCTCTATACAACGGAGACCTTCGAAGGCAAGCGCGTGCAGCGTTTCATCTACAAAGGCCTCGCCCCGGTGACGAAAATGGATCAGGGCACCGTCTGGCCGACAAGCACGACCAGGTAGCAGCTCGTGCGGCGCGGCATGCGGGCCCGCACGCCCGCGTGTCGCGTCGCCTCAGATCGCAACACTCTTTCTCATCGATCCGCGACGCACATCATAAGGAGCGCATACACGATGGTCCGAAAGTTCATCGGCTCCGTCTGCGGGTTGGCAGTGGTCGCGATCGTCCTGACGATGGTCACGACCAGTCTCTCCGGGCAGGGTACCGCCAGGAACGTCGAATGGCGGACCTACGGCGCGGACATGGCCAGCACCCGCTACTCGCCTCTCGATCAAGTCAACGCCACTAACTTCAGCAAGCTGGAGGTTGCGTGGCGGTTCAAAACGGACAACCTGGGCCCGCGGCCCGAGTTCAACCTTCAGTCAACGCCGTTGATGGTAAATGGCGTCCTCTACTCCACAGCCGGCACACGGCGCGCAGTTGTCGCACTGAATCCTGCGAGCGGTGAGCTGCGCTGGGTGTACAGCCTGGACGAAGGAAAGCGCGGCGAAGAAGCGCCGCGTCAGCTGTCCGGCCGAGGCCTCGGGTATTGGACCGACGGCCGCGAAGAGCGAATCATCTATGTGACGCCGGGCTACATGCTGATCGCGCTCGACGCAAAAACCGGCCGCCCGGTCTCCACGTTCGGAACGAACGGAATCGTCGACCTGAAGAAGGACGACGACCAGGAAATGGATTTGGTGACGGGAAGCGTCGGCTACCACGCGGCGCCCATCATCACCGGGAACACGGTCATCATCGGCGCGGCGCATCTCTCCGGCGGCATCCCCAAGAGCAAGACGAACGTGAAAGGGTACGTCCGTGCGTTTGACGTCCGGACGGGCAAGCGCCTCTGGATCTTCCACACCATCCCGCGGCCCGGCGAGTTCGGGAACGAGACGTGGGAAAAAGACTCGTGGTCTTACACGGGCAACACCGGAGTGTGGGGGCAAATCACCGTCGACGAACAGCTCGGTATCGTCTATCTGCCCGTCGAGATGCCCACCGGCGACTACTACGGCGGACATCGACCCGGCGACGGGCTGTTCGGCAACAGCCTCGTTGCGCTCGATGTCAAGACAGGAAAGCGGCTGTGGCACTACCAGTTCATTCACCACGATATCTGGGACTGGGACATCCCGTGCGCGCCGATCCTCGCCGACATCACAGTGAACGGAAGACTGATCAAAGCCGTCGCGCAGCCAACCAAGCAGTCCTGGATCTACGTATTCGATCGCGTGACCGGGCAGCCGGTGTGGCCAATCGAGGAACGGCCGGTGCCGCAAACCGACGTGCCCGGCGAGCAGACGGCAAAGACACAGCCATTCCCCACCAAGCCACCGCCATTTGAAGCGCAGGGCGTGACCGAAAACGACCTGATCGACTTCACGCCGGAAATCAAAGCCGCCGCGCTCAAAGTCGCTGCGAAGTACAAGCTCGGACCGATCTTCACCCCTGGCGTCGTCAGCCAGGCCAACGGCCCGCTCGCCGCACTCATGCGTCCTTCGTCAGCGGCGAATTGGATGGGCGGAGGCCTCGACCCCGAGACGAACATTCTCTACGTGTATTCGTCGGCGGAGGTGAAGACGCTCGGGTTGGTTCATGACCCGAAGCAGTCCGACATGGATTACATCCAGGGCATCGCAGGCCAGTCGGGCGGCGGTGGTGGCGAGGGCGGCGGGGGCGTAAGCGTCGAAGGGCTTCCGCTGACCAAACCACCATGGGGCCGGATCAGCGCGATTGATCTCAACAAGGGCGAGATCGCGTGGCAGATCGCGCACGGCGAAACGCCAGACAACGTCCGCAACCATCCACTGCTCAAGGGCGTCACGATTCCACGTACCGGACGTCCAGGGCGAATCGGGCTCATGGTGACCAAGTCGCTGGTGGTCTCGGGTGAGGGCGGTTACTTCACCACGCCGGACGGACGCCGCGGTGCGATGCTGCGCGGGTACGACAAGTCGACCGGCAAGGAAGTGGGTGCCGTTTACATGCCGGCTCCGCAGACCGGATCGCCGATGACTTACTCGGTGAACGGCCGGCAGTACATCATCGTGTCGATCGGCGGCGGGACGTATTCAGCGGAGCTGCTGGCGTTCAGGCTTCCGGCGGCGAGCTAGCCACCAGGTCTGTGGGTCGGACAGGTAGATAGGTTGGATAAGAGCTGAAAACGACTTGGGCCGCGCGGCACTTTGCTGCGCGGCCCGACAGACCCGTCAGACCTGCCTGCTTACCAGCTTCCGGCCTACTGCCTACCTGCCTACCTGCCTATCCAACCCACCCGGCCTAGTTAGCGGCACGTCACCGCGAGCGAGATCGGGAAGGTGGTGTTCCCCAATTCGATCGCGGAGGTTGAGGCGGGCGGGCACCCGAACGACGTGGCTCGTGAATCGGTCATCGTGAACGTCACGTTGGTCGGTGGCGCCGCGTTCATCGTGCCGACGAACTGGAACGCGGTCGGAACGGTCAATATGGCGATTTGGCGTCCCACGGCGTAGTTCTTGTTGATCCGCACGACCATCGTGCCGGTGCAGTTGTAGGTCGAACCGCTGGCGATGCAGGTGGCGGATCCGCTCACGAAGGTGTACTCCGCGCCGCCCCCACCACCACCGCCGCCACCGCCACCAGACACGGTTACGGAACTCTGCCCCGACACGCTGCCGGCCACGCCGCGATCATCCGTGTACTTGACGACGATGTTGACCGATGTCGCGCCCGCCGCCACTCCATGGCTGGTAAGCACGTAGCGGAACCCCTGAGACGCGGGGATCGTGTTCACCTGGTTCGTCTGGTCGAACGTCACGAATCCGCCCGGCGAAAACGTCAGCTCGATCGTCGTCAGCTTCACGCCGAGCTTCCCGCCCGCTTCGCTAATCGTGACGATGGTCTCGTAGTCCACCCCACCGGTTATGGCGTTCTGGGTCGTCGAGATGCCGGTGAGAGTGATGGTTGCGGTCGGCGTGGGCGCAGCCGGGCTTCCGCCGCATCCGAGAGCCGATCCAAGGATGAGAAGCGTCAGGCCGACAAAGGCGGGACGCGAGACGAAGGGACGCCGAATCAAGGAAGCCGGACTATACCAAAAGGTTCAGATTTTCATCAAAAACTCGATAGGAACCGCCCCGGTTCCGCTTGGCTTAGCCCCCACTACTTTGATTTTTGCTCCGGCAAGTACTCCAGGGTGCCGATCGTGCCGATTCGCTTCCACACCTTCTCGTAAACCTGCTCGAGTACCTGGCGATCGACGACACGCAGGGCGACTTCGTTAGCGAGCATCTCGGTCGGGAGGTAGGGATGATGGGTGAACATCCACACGTGCCCAAGCTCGTGCGCGACGACCGCGCGAACCTCGCCGGGGCACCGCAGATGCAACTGCCATCTAGCCTTGCATCGCTTCCCGTGACGTCGTTCTCCTTCAGTACTTTCAGGGAAAACGACTGCCGGGGAAAGAGAAGAGCACTGCCGAATTGGGGCACGTTTATGCGTCATCAAACTGCAGTCGTTGTCGCGGCCGCAATCTGCTTGATGGTTGATCGGGCTGAACGGCTGACCTCAGCCGCTCAGGCCGATGTGGGTCGTGGGCAATATCTCGTCGAGGACGTCGCGGCCTGCTGGACTTGTCATTCGCCGCGGACCGAAGACGGTCGTCCGGATCGGAGTCGGTGGTTGATGGGTGCAGCGGTTCCGTACGCCCGGCCATGCCGTTGGCAACATGGGCGGTCGTTTCACCACGGCTGAGCGGAAGACCTCCCGGCACCGACCAAGATTTCATCAAGCTCATGACCACGGGGATTGCCAGAACAGGCCGCCCACCGCATCTGCCAATGCCGCCTTTTCGGTTCACCAACGAGGACGCCGAAGCTGTGCTGATGTACTTGAAATCCCTACCCCTCCCAAGCGGCTCTTCTTCCGCTCAGCGATAAGCCTCAGCTGGGGTTTCAGCAGCCCTCCTGCGCATCGGGTGGCGAACCGTATGCATGACAGCACGGCTCCGCCTCGGCCGATCGCGTCGATCCGATGGCTCAAATATTCCGTCGCAGTACTAACACCATCGCCAAGGTCACCGTCCTTGGCGCCGTGTTCATCGTCGCCCTCATCGCTTATCTGCTCATTCTTGTTTTTCGGTCCGACTACCTGACGGAAGTCAACGTCGTTCGAGAACAGCCAGTCCAATTCAGTCACAAGCATCACGTCTCCGGACTCGGCATCGACTGCCGCTACTGCCACACGTCGGTGGAGACGTCTTCCTTCGCGGGACTTCCATCGACTGACACCTGCATGAGTTGCCATCGCGAGATTTGGGCGGGAAGCCCGATGCTCGAACCGGTGCGCGCGAGCTTTCGCACGAATACTCCGCTCAAGTGGACACGCGTGCACGATTTGCCAGACTTCGTGTACTTCGATCACAGCATTCATGTCGCAAAAGGTGTCGGCTGTGGAACGTGCCATGGCCGCGTCGATCAGATGCCGCTCATGTGGCGGGAGAACACGCTGCTCATGCAGTGGTGTCTCAATTGCCATCGCGCGCCAGAGCGATACGTGAGACCGCAGTCAGCGATTTTCCAAATGGACTGGACGCCTCCCTCCAACCAGTTGGAGGTCGGACGGCAACTGGTACAGGCCAATCACATTCGCAGGCTGACCGACTGCGACACCTGCCATCGATGACAACTCCGCGCGCGCTGCCGTTCTGGAGAAGCCTCGGCGAGCTCGAGGACGACGAGGATTTTCGCCGCTTCCTCGATGCGGAGTTCCCATCGGAGGCGACGGTCGCGTCAGATCCGTTGAGCCGTCGAGAAATGCTGCGGCTGATGGGCGCGTCCCTGGCACTCGCAGGGCTTGGCGCGTGTACGCGCGCACCGGGCGAGACGATCGTGCCCTACGTCAACGCACCTGAGGACTTCGTTCCAGGCCGGCCGCTGTTCTTCGCGAGCGCGATGTCGCTCGGTGGCTTCGGGCTTGGGGTCCTCGTCGAGAGCCAGATGGGCAGGCCCACCAAGGTCGAGGGCAACACGCTTCATCCGGCAAGCCTGGGCGCGACAAACCCGTTCGCGCAGGCAGCCGTTCTGACGCTTTATGACCCGGATCGCTCGCCAGCCGTCACTCATCTTGGACGGATCAGCAGCTGGGATGGCGCTGTCGCCGCGCTGAAAGATCAGGTGTCTGCCCAACGACTGAAGGGCGGCGCAGGTCTTCGGATTCTCACCGAGCGCGTCACCTCGCCGACGCTCGCAGCTCAAATCAAGATGATTCTTGCCGCGTTCCCACAGGCGAAGTGGCATCAATACGAACCCATCACGCACGCGAACTCGCACGATGGCGCGCGCCTCGCCTTCGGAGCCGACGTGGCAACCCGCTATCGACTGGACGACGCGGATGTCGTCGTGTCGCTCGAAGCCGACTTCCTCGGCGCCGGTCCATCGCACGTTCGCGATGCGCGGCGCTTCGCGACGCGAAGGAACCCCCACGGCGACCGCGGGATGAATCGTTTGTATGTCCTCGAGAGCAGTCCATCGGTCACAGGGACGATGGCCGACCATCGTCAGCGGATCTTGAGCCGCGACATCAGCCCCGCGGCGCTTGCGCTCGCACGGGCCATTTCGGCCCCGCCCAATCGTCAGGCCCCGTCAGACGTTCTGGCGGGACTGGACGCATTTCTGTCCGCAGCGGCCTACGACCTTCTGCAGCACCGCGGGACGAGCCTGGTGATCGCCGGAGAGCAGCAGCCGCCGGTCGTCCACGCGCTTGCACACTTCATGAACGACCGTCTCGGCAACGTTGGACGGACCGTTGAGTACAGCGATCCCATCGAAGCGGCGCCGGTCGACGACATGCAGTCGCTCAGGGAGCTCATCGCGGACATGGATCGCGGCAGCGTGGAACTGCTCGTGATCGTCGGCGCCAATCCCGCGTTCACGGCTCCCCGCGATCAACCATTTGCGGATCGTCTTTCACGAGTGAAGTTTGCCCTGCACCTCGGGCTCTATGCCGACGAGACAGCCGCGCTCTGTCACTGGCACATCCCGCAGGCGCACGACCTCGAGGCCTGGAGCGACGTCCGCGCGTTCGACGGCACCGTCACGATCGTCCAGCCGCTGATCGCTCCGCTTTATGACGGCAAATCGGCGCACGAGCTCTTGTCGGTGATCTTGGATGGTACCGAACGATCCGGCTACGACCAGGTTCGGGAGTTCTGGCGAGCGCAACGCCTGGAGGGCGCGTTCGAAGAGCGCTGGACGAAAGCGCTGAGCGACGGGGTCGTAGACGGGACGGCTTTATCTTCGAGAACGGTTTCACTCTCGGCGTCGCTCGACGACCTGGCATCCATCGCGTCGCGCAATCAGCTCCAGGGCGTTGAGATCGTCTTCCACGCAGACCCAACGATCTGGGACGGCAGGTTCGCCAACAACGGCTGGCTTCAGGAACTGCCCAAGCCCGTCACGAAGCTGACGTGGGACGCAGCTGCGTCCATCAGCCCGGCAACTGCGCGCCGGCTTGGCTGCGAGACGGGCGACGTCGTGCGGCTTTCGTATCGAGACGCCGCCATCGAGACGCCAGTCTGGATCCTTCCGGGCCAGGCTGACGAATCCGTGAGCGTAACGATGGGCTATGGGAGGAGACGAGGCGGACGCATCGCGACCGGCCTTGGTTTTGACGCATATGCCCTTCGCACCTCCGATGCGCCATGGATCGGCGGCAGCGTGACGATCACAAAAACAGGGCGCCGCTATGAGCTGGTGTCCACTCAGCAGCACTTCAGCATGGAAGGGCGCGATCTCGTACGGGTGCTGAACCGCGATCGTTTAGATCAGGCAAACGCGTCGGAGAACCCCGAGCCGAGCGCGAGCCTGTACCCGGACTATCAGTACCCGGGCCACGCCTGGGGCATGGCCATCGATCTGAACGCCTGCATCGGCTGCGGCGCGTGCACGATCGCCTGCCAGGCCGAAAACAACATCCCTGTCGTCGGCAAGCGGGAGGTTTCGCGGGGGCGCGAGATGCACTGGATTCGGGTGGACCGGTACTTCGCGGGCGAGCCCGACGAGCCGGCGATCTACCACCAGCCAGTGCCGTGCATGCACTGCGAGAATGCGCCCTGCGAGCTCGTCTGCCCCGTCGGCGCGACTGTCCACAGCGAGGACGGCCTCAATCAGATGGTCTACAACCGCTGCGTCGGGACGCGGTATTGCTCGAACAACTGCCCTTACAAAGTACGGCGCTTCAACTTCTTCCAGTACGCCGACTGGACAACTCCCAGCCTGAAGGGGCTCAGAAACCCCGATGTCTCTGTTCGCAGCCGCGGGGTCATGGAGAAGTGCACGTACTGCGTGCAGCGGATCAACGCCGCGAAGATCGATGCGGAAAAGGACGATCGCGCGATTCGCGACGGCGAGATCGTCACGGCCTGCCAGGCCGTCTGCCCCTCCCAAGCCATTGTGTTCGGCGACCTCAACGATCGCGGCAGCCGCGTCGCGGCCCTTCGAGCGGATCCCAGGAACTACGGCCTCCTCACCGAACTGAACACTCGCCCACGCACGACATATCTCTCGCGCGTCCGGAATCCGAGCGAGCGCCTTGAAGGCAGGACCGCCGATGGAACCTAGTCGAGCGACGGCCCATCCGGACGGCGAAGCGCCGGTGATCGGCGGCGACTACACGTACGCGTCGGTCACCGACACGATCAGCTCGATCGTCCTGACCCGTCCGACGCCTCTGCCTTTGCTCATCGGCGCCGGGGTGTCGTTCCTCCTGGTGATGTTGCTGCTGTTCGCGATCGCCTACCTGTTCGCGGCAGGCATCGGGATCTGGGGCGTCAACATTCCCGTCGCGTGGGGCTTTGCGATCGTCAACTTCGTCTGGTGGATCGGCATCGGCCATGCGGGCACGCTCATCTCGGCGATTCTGCTGCTCCTTCATCAGGAGTGGCGGACGTCGATCAATCGCTTCGCCGAAGCGATGACGCTCTTTGCCGTGGCGTGCGCCGGACTCTTTCCGATCTTGCACCTCGGACGGCCTTGGTACTTCTACTGGCTGTTCCCGTACCCGAGCACGATGGACGTCTGGCCGCAGTTCCGCAGCCCGCTCGTGTGGGACGTCTTCGCCGTCTCGACGTACGCCACCGTCTCGATCCTGTTCTGGTACGTCGGCCTCGTCCCCGATCTCGCGACGCTTCGCGATCGCGCCCGCCATCGTCTGGCCAAAGTGGGGTACGGATTCCTCGCGCTCGGGTGGCGTGGATCGGCGCGGCATTGGAAACGCTACGAGGTCGCGTACCTCCTTCTGGCTGGATTGGCGGCACCTCTCGTCGTTTCAGTCCACAGCGTCGTCAGTTTCGATTTCACCGTCGCCATCGTCCCCGGTTGGCACAGCACGATCTTTCCTCCGTACTTCGTCGCCGGCGCGATCTTCTCGGGCTTCGCGATGGTGATGACGCTGGCGATCCCGCTGCGCCGGCTGTACCACCTCGAGGACTTCATCACGATGCGTCACCTCGACAACATGGCGAAGGTCCTCCTCGCCACCGGCCTCATCGTCGCCTACGGGTACTTCATGGAGATCGCGATGGCGTGGTACAGCGGTAATCAGTACGAGCAGTTCCTGACGCTGAACCGGGCGTTCGGTCCTTATGCGGCGATCTATTGGGGAGTGATCGCCTGCAACGTGATCACGCCGCAGGCGCTATGGTTTCCGCGGGTCCGTGCGAGCGTTTCTGCGCTCTTCGTTATTTCCCTCATCGTGAACGTGGGCATGTGGCTAGAGCGCTTCCTGATCGTCGTCGTCAGCCTTCATCGCGACTACATGCCTTCGGCGTGGGACATGTACATGCCGACGAGGTGGGACTGGGCAACGTTCATTGGCTCGATTGGACTGTTTTTGTCCCTGATGTTCGTTTTTATCAGGCTGCTGCCGGTGATTTCGATATTTGAGCTTCGCGGGCTGGTGCACAAGCCCGAGTGAAGAGTGGCGATGACACCGCTCCCACCCTACGGACTGATGGCTGAATTCACCGGGCCCGACGAGCTCGTTGACGCCGCCCGCCGTGCGTACGCCGAGGGTTATCGATGCATGGACGCGTACTCGCCGCTTCCAGTCGACGGACTCGCTGAGGCTCTTGGCTTCCGGCGCACAGCGCTGCCGTTCATGGTCCTGATCGCCGCAATCGTCGGAGGACTGGGAGGGTTTGCGCTTCAGTATTGGATTTCAGCGATCGACTACCCGCTCAACGTCGGCGGACGCCCCTACAACAGCTGGCCCGCGTTCATTCCAGTGACGTTCGAGCTGACGATTCTGAGTGCGGCGCTGGCCGCCGTGCTTGGCATGCTGGCGCTCAACGGCCTGCCGATGCCGTACCACCCGGTCTTCAACGTCCCTCGCTTTGCGCAGGCCACACGCGACCGGTTTTTTCTGTGTATTGAAGCTGTCGATCCTCGGTTCGACCGTGAAGGAACAAGGAACTTTCTGAACTCGCTCGGCCCGTCGAGCGTGAGCGTGGTGGCGCAATGAACGACCGCGCGCGCCACGCGATCGTCGTGCCGATGCTGAGCGCGCTGGTGGCGGTCGTATGTGGAGGCTGCGACCAGCAGATGAGCAACATGCCTCGGTACAAACCCCTGGCAGCGAGCGACTTCTTCGCGGACGGGCAGGCGAGCCGGCCTCGCGTGCCGGGCACGATCGCGCGCGGATCCGTGTTGGATCCAGAGCTCGTCACCGGACGAGCCAACGGCGTGCTCGTGAGCCAATTCCCGATGCCCGTGACGCGCGAGCTCCTGGGACGTGGGCAGCAACGGTTCGACATTTTCTGCTCACCCTGCCACGGCCGGGTGGGCAGCGGCGACGGGATGGTCGTCCTGCGCGGCTTCCGCCCGCCGGCCTCCTTTCACATCGAGCGGTTACGAGAAGCCCCCGCCGGTCATTTCGTGGACGTCATGGCGAACGGGGTTGGCGAGATGAGCAGTTATGCCGCGCGCGTAGCTCCAGCGGACCGGTGGGCGATCGCCGCCTACATTCGGGCGCTGCAGCGAAGCCAGCTCGCGTCGCTTGCAGACGTGCCGCCCAATCTCGTGTCGCAGCTGAACGAGGGCCGCCAGTGAGCAATCACGCCCGGCGCGCGGACCTGGATCGGCTGCAGTGGCAATCCGCGGTCGTCGGCACCGCCGCACTCGCGCTCTGCCTGATTGGTGCGTTCTTCTCCCCCTCGCAGTTCTACCGTTCGTATCTGGTTGCCTTTCTGTTCTGGAGCGGCATCCCACTCGGGTGCCTGGCAGTGCTTCTCCTCCACTGTCTCGTCGGGGGCTCGTGGGGCTTCCTGATACGCCAGCCCCTTCAGTCAGGGATCGCAACCTTCCCGGTGGCCGCTGCGCTGGCCGTTCCAGTGATCATCGGTATCCCAGCGATCTACGAGTGGTCCTACGAAAACGTCGTCGCCGCGAGCGCGCTGCTTCAGCACAAGCGCCTCTACTTGAACGTTCCCTTTTTCATCGTTCGAACCGCCGCGTACTTCGCGATCTGGATCGGCCTTGCGGCACTCGTCAACCGATGGCTGGACGATGAGGAACATGACCATGGAAGAAGCGCTGAACGCCTCTACGCGCTGAGCGGTCCAGGGCTCATCGTCTACGGATTGACGGTGACGTTCGCGTCGGTCGACTGGTCGATGTCGCTGGAGCCTGAATGGTTCTCGACAGTCTACGCCGCCGGCTTCATGGTCGGCCAGGTGCTTGCGGCGCTGGCGCTCGCGATGGTGGCACTGGAACTGCTGACGCGGTCGATGACCGCGGTCAGCCCCGTCCCGCAACATCTGATCGATCTCGGCAACATGCTGTTGGCCTTTGTCGTTCTGTGGGCCTATCTCGCTTTCTCGCAGTTCCTGATCATCTGGTCTGGCAACCTTCAGGACGAGATCGGCTGGTACCTCCACCGGGTTCGCGGAGGGTGGCAGTGGGTGGCGCTGCTTCTGGTCGTCGGCCACTTCGCGCTTCCGCTGCTGCTGTTGCTTTCCCGCGACGTCAAACGACGCACCCTCAACCTCGCCTGGTTGGGATCCGGTCTCCTGCTGATGCACCTCATCGACATGCTCTGGAACGTCAACCCGGCATTCGACCGCGAAACGCTGCGCTTTCACTGGATGGATCCGGTCGCGGCAATCGGCGTCGGCGGCCTCTGGCTGACCGCGTTCTTCGCGCAGCTAAAGAGGCGTCCGTTCGTTCTCTATCAGCACCCGGACGCGGAAGGTCTGCTGCCGGCGTCCGCCGCAGGAGCGGCCCGATGACCGCCCCCGTCGTCGGAGCCGGAGAGGGCGCAGTCGGATACGAACCGCGCGACACCCGCGTGGCCCCGGTGCTGATGTTTGGAGTCGCGCTGTTCCTGATGCTGCTCCTTGTGCTGACAGCAAGCGCCTTACTACTCACCTACGCCACAGCGCAGCGAGAGGGGCGCTCCCGAGACGTTCCGCTGCCGGCGATGAGTCCTCCGAGGCCTCGCCTGGAAAGTGATGCTGCCGCCGATCTCGCCGAGGCTCGGCGCGCCGAAGACCAGCGGCTTCACAGCTACGCCTGGATCGATCGAAGCGCTGGTGTGGTCCGGATTCCCATCGACCGTGCCATGGATCTGCTCGCAGCCGAGGCCGCGAGAAGCACGTCCAACTCGGGAAACCGCGCCTTCTCGAACTCGAGGGGCACCCAGGCAGGCCGGCAATGAAGAGACCGACTCGTTGGAAGCAGCGGCTCGTTGCGGACGCGTTCCTTTTCGTCTGCCTCAGCCTGCCGATCGCAGCCGCCGACAGTCGCCCAGCTGGCCTCGAAAACGTCGCGGTTGTTCAGCGGCTGAACGAGTCCATTCCTCTCGATGCGCCGTTTCACGACGAGCGCGGGCACGTCGTTCAACTCGGGGATTACTTCGGACGTGTGCCGGTCGTTCTGTCGCTGAACTACTCCGGCTGCACGATGCTTTGCCCACTGCAGCTGAATGACCTGCTGCGGGCGATGCGAGCGATGTCGATTGATGCGGGAAGGGACTTCTCAATCCTGAGCGTGAGCATCGATCCGCGCGACACGCCGGTGGAGGCTCTCGAGAAGCGGCACGAATACGTTGAGCGTTACGGGCGCCCGGGGGGCGAGACCGGCTGGCATTTTCTGACGGGAGATCAGGAGGCCATCGATCGATTGAGCAAGGCCGTCGGCATCACCTTTCAGCAGGATCCGCGATCGGGGCAGATTGCGCATATTCCCGTTGTCGTGATCCTGACGCCAGACGGCCGGGTCGCCCGCTACTTCTTCGGCCTCGAGTACTCCGCCGGCGAGCTGCAGTCCGCGCTTGCTGATGCAGGCAAAGGGCGGATCGCCGCGTTGGTGGACGCCCTGCTGTTCTTCTGCTTCCACTACGACCCGGCTGCCGGCCGCTATGACGTGCTCTTGCTGCGCGCGGTCCGCACGGCGGGCGTGTTGACGGTCGCCGCGCTGAGCCTGATGACGATCGTGCTGTTTCGCCGCGAACGGCGTCGGCGTGTACTGCGATGACTCCCGAGCTGCTCTTCGCACCTGAAAGGGCCTCGACGTTCGCGACAGGCGTCGATCACCTGTTCCTGTTCATCCTTGGTGTTGCCGGCGTGTTTGCCCTTCTCATCTTCTCCCTCGTGTTGTATTTCGCCGTGCGTTATCGACGGCGTTCCGACAACGATCGGGCCGAGCAGATCCCCAACTCCACTGCGCTCGAGATTACGTGGACGGTTGTGCCCCTTGGCCTGGCGCTCATCATGTTCTTCTGGGGCGCAGACCTGTTCGTCCTCCGGGCCTTCCCGCCCTCAGACTCCGCGGACATCTACGTCGTCGGCAAGCAGTGGATGTGGAAGCTCCAGCACGCCGAGGGCCCGCGTGAGATCGATGAGCTACACGTCCCGGTCGGCCGGCCATTCCGATTGGTCATGACGTCGGAGGATGTCATCCACAGTTTCTTCGTGCCGGCGTTTCGGCTGAAGCAGGACGTCTTGCCGGGACGTTACACGACGCTGTGGTTCGAAGCGACGAAGGCGGGCCAGTACCACCTCTTCTGCACGCAGTATTGCGGCACGAATCACGCCGGGATGATCGGTTGGGTCTATGCGCTCGAGCCAATCGAGTATCAGCGCTGGCTGACGCGGGCGACGACGACCGAGTCGATGGCCAACACCGGCGCGACGCTGTTCACGCACCTGGGCTGCGAAACATGTCATCAGGCCGCAGACGGTCCTCGCGGCCCAACGCTTCAGGGCCTCTACGGACGAAGCATTCCACTCGCCGACGGATCGACAACGATCGCCGACGCCGCGTATCTCGAAGAGTCGATCGTTGCGCCTGCCACGAAGCTTCGGCGCGGGTTTCCCGCCATCATGCCGACCTTCAAAGGTCAGGTGTCGCCGGACGATCTCTTTCAGCTCATCGAGTACCTCAAGACACTCCCCCCGGTTCAAGCGGGGCAGACGGTCCCATGAGCGCCCTTCCTGCTCGAGCGTTCATCGACGATGAGCCGGAAGGGATGCCTGCGCACTATCTCAACGCGCGCTACGGCCTGAAGTCGTGGCTCCTGACCACCGACCACAAACGCATCGCGCTGCTCTATCTGATGTCGATTACCGCGATGTTCTTTGTCGGCGGGGCCTTCGCGGTCCTCATCCGCCTCAATCTTCTGACGCCTGATGGTGAGCTCGTATCCGCGGAGACCTACAACAAGCTGTTCACCATGCACGGGCTCATCATGGTGTTCTTCTTCCTGATCCCGTCCATCCCCGCGGTGCTCGGCAATTTCTTTGTGCCGATGATGATCGGCGCCCGCGACCTGGCGCTTCCTCGTTTGAACCTTCTCAGCTGGTACATCTTCATCACCGGGGCCACGTTCGCGCTGGTCTCGGCGGTGATCGGCGGGGTCGATACCGGTTGGACGTTCTATACGCCCTTCAGCAGCACGTACTCGAACACGCACGTCATGTGGATGGCCATCGGCGTGTTCATCACGGGCTTCTCGTCAATCCTCACCGGCCTCAATTTCATCGTCACGATTCACACGATGCGCGCGCCGGGGTTGACGTGGTTCCGGATGCCGCTGTTCCTCTGGTCGATGTATGCCACGAGCCTGATTTTCGTTCTGGGGACGCCCGTGCTGGCGATCACGCTGCTGGCCCTGGCTGCCGAACGGCTCTTTCATGTCGGCATCTTCGATCCGCGTCTTGGCGGAGATCCGCTGCTCTTTCAGCATCTCTTCTGGTTCTACTCGCACCCCGCCGTTTACATCATGATCCTGCCGGGGATGGGGGTCGTCAGCGAGATCATCCCCTGCTTCGCGCGCAAGCGAATTTTCGGCTATGGCTTCATCGCCTTCTCGAGCGTCGCGATCGCCGTGCTCGGGTTCCTGGTGTGGGGCCACCACATGTTCGTCGCTGGGCAATCGCTCTACGCCGGGATTGTCTTTTCGCTCTTGAGTTTTCTTGTCGCGATTCCGTCCGCCATCAAGGTCTTCAACTGGACGGCCACGCTTTACAAGGGAACGGTGATCTATCAGACGCCGATGTTGTATGCCCTTGGCTTCATCGGCCTGTTCACGATCGGCGGCTTGACAGGGTTGTTTCTCGCTGCGCTTGGCGTGGACGTCCACGTGCACGACACGTACTTCGTCATCGCGCACTTCCACTACATCATGGTCGGCGGCATGGTGATGGCCTACCTTGGCGGGATTCACTACTGGTGGCCGAAGATCAGCGGCCGCATGTACCCGGAAACGTGGGCGCGACTGTCAGCCCTCATCGTGTTCCTCGGCTTCAACCTCACGTTCTTCCCACAGTTCGTGCTTGGGTATCTCGGGATGCCGCGCCGCTACCACGTGTACCCGCCGGAGTTCCAGGTGCTGAATGTGATGTCGACCGCCGGCGCGTCCATCCTTGGCCTTGGCTACCTCATCCCGCTTGTCTATCTGGTCTGGTCGATTCGATATGGTCCGCCGGCGCCTGGAAATCCGTGGAATGCGACGGGGCTCGAATGGCAGACGCCATCTCCGCCGCCAACGACCAACTTCGAGCGTACGCCGGTCGTGACCGAAGATCCGTACGAGTATGCCGAGCGGCCGAGGATGAATGTCTGACGCCCAGGTGCTTCCGGCGCATCAGTTCGAGGATCTCGAGCAGCAGCACGACGCGGTGTCGCTCGCGATGTGGGTCTTCCTCCTGACCGAGGTCATGTTCTTCGGCGGCCTCTTCGCCGGATACGCAATCTACCGGCTTCTGTATCCGAATGCGTTTGCGGCTGGCAGCCGCCTATGCGATGTAACGCTGGGCGCGCTCAACACGGCTGTGCTCATCACCAGCAGCCTGACTATGGCGCTCGCAGTCCAGGCGGCGAGCATTGGACGGTCAAGACTGACGGTGGTGTTCATCGTCGTGACGATGCTGCTTGGAGCAAGTTTCCTAGGGATCAAGGGATTCGAGTACTTCCACAAGTACGAGGAGCATCTCGTGCCCGGCCTGAACTTCGCCTACTCGGGAGAATCACCTCGTCAGGTGGAGCTTTTTCTCTGCTTCTACTTCGGGCTCACAGCCCTGCACGCGCTCCACATGATCATCGGTATTGGCGTCCTGGGCGTCATGAGCATCTTCGCCGCGCGGAAGCGATTCACTCCCGCTCACCATTCGTCGCTCGAGGCCGCGGGACTCTACTGGCACTTCGTTGACATTATCTGGATCTTCCTCTTCCCCTTGATTTACCTCGTGGGCGTTCACCAATGACGCGCGGCGGCGCATCCAGGCGCACCTACGTCATCGTCTTCATCGCGCTGTTGCTATTGACAGCGCTGACGACCGGCATTGCGCGCCTTGACCTTGGCCGCTTCAACCTGCCCGTCGCCTTGTCGATTGCGACGGCCAAGGCCTTTCTCGTCGCGCTTTTCTTCATGCACCTCGCGCAGGCCCGACATCGCACGCAGCTCATCGCCGGCGCGGGTCTCTTCTGGCTCCTCCTGCTCATCAGCCTGACGCTTGCGGACGTTGCCACGCGCGAGCCCCCGCCCGGGCCGATTCCATCAGACACGTTGTATTCGACTGCGGCGAAGTAGTTGGCTGGAGGTGCGGCCCCGGGCGCTAGTGCGTTTCGGTTCTCGAGTCGAGCAGCGTTTTCAGATTCGTGACGGCTTGATTTGACTCGTCGCTGATACGCGACCGCAGCACGAGCGCGTTCGCGACCGCAAAGAGGATCGTCGGCGAGGGGTATTCGAAGTTCCGCAGGAAGTGCGTGCCGTTTGACGTCGGCGAAAGCGTGTAAGTCACCGAGCCGGCAATACGCCCATCGATTTCACCTTCGATTTTCCAGAGCCGGTCCGGCTCGTGCGACACAGCGCGCCAGGTGGCGAATCCGTGCCGCCCCGCCACCCGAAACTCTTCGACCACCGTTTCGCCAACGGCGAGCGAGTGGTGTGAATCGCCCTGGACCGCGATCGAGGACGGATGCCAGCGCGGCCAGTTCGCCGGCGTTGTCACGTACTCGAATACCTCGTGAGGCGTTCGAGCGATGTCGGCCTCTGAGCGGATCTGAGTGACCCCGACGGTCACTGGAAGGAACGCCGCAACCGCCAGCACAAGAACGACACCGGCCGTCACCAGAAGCGCGCGCCGCAGTTTTGATCGGCTCACGAGGGCGGGACCTGTGGCTTGGGTCCACAGTCGATGAACATGTCGTAGCCGGATCGTGAAATTGTTGTTTCGCGCGGATTATTGCACGGCAGCGAAGTCGTCTTGCCCCGCGAACTCTGTTCTGCCTTCACCCTATCGGGACTCTAGGGTATGGTTGAGCTTCGCGGCACCCAAGATTCCGCTGAACCCTTGCTTTCAACGTCCATTACGAGAACCGCGGTGGGCCTGGAGGGTGGAGTTATGAAGAATTGCGTCCTCGGTCGTGTGGCGTCCTCAACAGCCTTGAAACTGCTGACCGTTGTCTACGTGCTCGCGCAGGCGGCCACTGCCTCCGGGCAGCAGCAGCCCAACAACGGAGCGGTACACGGCGCTCGTGTTCCGGCCCCCCTCACCACCCCTTCGGCGCAAATAACGCAGACCGGAGGAGGCAGCGGCTCGAGCAAATGGTTATGGATCGCCTTGCGCGGCGGAGCCACGGCCAGCTCCGCGCACCTGCGGGAGGCCGATCAAAGCTGCAAACAGCAGATCGCAAGTCTCGCGACAGTGGGATTGACTGCAACATGTAGTTACCCAAATGGTGCGGCGGGCTGGAGTATCGAAGGCGGCGTCGACATCTCGCGTTACGGGGCGGCGCTCGTGAGCATTCACAGAATTGGCACCGTGAACCGCTCGGACTCCGGCGCGTTTGGTACCTCTTCGACGTTCCATGATTCGGTGAATTTCGGTCCGTGGACCTCAGTCGGCGTCATAGGGGAAGGACACGTCCAGGCAGGACGGCTCATCCCGTACGTTCAGATCGGTGCCGCTCACTGGCACATAGACCACGTGTTCTCGTCCAATATCACCAACAATGCAACTGGAGCTGTGACGCGTGAGTCCACCTCGTCGAAGCCGCTGACCGGATGGAGTCCCGTCTTCGGTACAGGTCTCCAGGTCGTCGTACAGCCGCACGTCCTCGCAAGAATCGGCTACGAGCTCGACAGCGTGGGCAGTTCAGGTATCACGGAACACTACGACCAACTTCAGGTGGGCGTCGACTTCCGGTTCAGGTAGTCCGATTAATCGTTTTGACAACTCTATCCTCCACCTCGACCGGTAGCACCAGAGCCGTGTGGTACGATTCGCACACGAGGTTTCGGTTGCGCCGCAGCCGACTGCCTGATGCGCACGTCACTTCCTCTCCTCGTCTTTCTGCTCGGCACTTTCGCGTCCGCGTGCTCTAAATCGTCCTCGACGAGCCCGTCACCCACTCCGGCCAACGTCGCAGGCTCGTGGACCGGATCGGCATCCGACTCGTCGGGGCCAGGGACGATGACGTGGACGGTGACGCAGAACGGGGCTTCTGTATCAGGCTCGGTCGCCCTGCAGGACGCTGCGAGCGGCGTAACAGGAAACGGCACCCTCTCAGGAACAATGTCAGGGAATTCCCTTCAGTTCTCGCTTTCGATTCCGGCAGGCGGCTTCAGCACCGGCGGCTCGTGCAGCGCAACGGTTTCAGGAACGGCTTCGGTCGCGGCATCCAGCATTACGGGCAGCTACACGGGCTCGAACTCCTGTGTGGGCGGGCTCTCTTCGGGTCAATTGACGCTGAACAAACAGTGAAATCTCCCATCTTTCTTTTCGTGCTCCTGATCGCAGCGCTGGCCGTCGTGTCGCCCTCCGGGCAACAGCTTGGAACCGCGACCCCACAGCCACTTCTCGGCGCTGGTGGAAGTGGCGGCGGCGCCCCGGCACCGAGCCCCGGCAACTCCGATGCGTTCTTCGACGACTCGGTCCTGCAGGAAATCCGGTTGACGATGAACTCGAAGGACTGGGAGACGCTGAGGACCAACTATCTGGACAACACGTACTACCCGACGGATTTCAGATGGCGCGATCAGGTCGTGCGTAATATCGGCATCCGTTCGAGAGGAACTGGCAGCCGCAGCGGCGTCAAGCCCGGGCTGCGTGTGGATTTCGATCGCTACACCACCAGCCAAACGTTCCTGGGGTTGAAGTCGTTCGTCCTGCGCAACAACACGCAGGACTCGACCAACATGCACGAACGGATCAGCATGCTCCTCTTTCGTCGTCTAGGCGAGCCGGCGTCTCGCGAAGCCCACACGAAGATGTACGTGAACGATCAATATGTCGGGCTGTTCACGCTGGTCGAGTCCGTGGACAAACCGTTCTTGAAGCGGGCGTTCGGCGAGGATACCGGGTATCTCTACAAGTACGACTACCCGACAGACGGCACGCCTTACTATCTGCAAGACAAGGGATCGGATCCGGGCGCGTACGTCCCGCTGCCGTTCAAACCCGAAACCAACGAGTCTGACCCGCACGGGGAATTCATCGTCCAGTTTGTCCAGGCGATCAACCAGTCGAGCGATGCGGCGTTTCTAAGCGCAGTCTCTGCATTCCTCGACCTGAAGAAGTTTCTCCGCCACGTCGCGGTCGAAATCTTCGTGGGCGACTACGACGGGTTTCTGGGCAACTACGGAATCAACAACTTCTACTTCTATCGTTTCAACAACCAGAAGCTCTTCACGTTCATCCCGTGGGACAAGAGCGAAGCGTTTCTCGCAGGTCCGGACTCATCGATCTTTCACAACATCGGCGACGTCGGCGATCCACAGAAGAATCGCCTGATGACGCGGGTGCTCGCGGATCCTCAGCTGTACAACTACTTCCTCGACACGCTGGTCGAGGCCGCGAGGTCTGCTGGCGAGCTCGTGCCTGGCGACGGCCGTGGTTGGATGGAGCGCGAGGTTGCTTACGAGTACGGTCAAATTCGCGACGCTGCACGCGCGGATACCCAGAAGCCCTACTCCAACGATCAGTTCGAAGCCGAGGTGGTGAACCTCACCGACTTCGCGCGCCGGCGGCCGGGCATTGTCACATCACAGGTCAATGCAACGCCGCGGAAGTAAGCAGATGTGCTTCTAACTCTTCTCGTCCATCCTCGACTCTTAAGTCTCAATTCTTAATTCTCCCCGCCTTCAATCTCGTCGCTAAGCGCACTTTGGCTGGCGATGTGCATCTGAGCTATCCCGACGTTAAGGACGAATTTGTTTACTCGAACCTTGATGGAGGAAAGAAACAATGAAGCGATTCAGCGCATTCTTCGCGCTTGCGCTCGGACTCACGGTCGCAGCGCACGCACAGAATACGAAGACTACGACGGTAACCAAAACTGAAGGCGACCCCGGCAAAGCCAGAATGATGACGTATACCGGTTGCGTTCAGACCGGCACCCAGGCGCGCACATACGTGCTGAACCAGGCGGTGGCCGTCGGCCAGACCACGACCGTTTCTCCTGGCGGCGGCTCCGCCACGACCGTGACCACCTACGCTCTTGTTCCGGCTGAAACAGTCACGGTGCAGGAGCACGTCGGTCACAAGGTCCAGGTCACCGGCATGATGATTCAGACGGGCGACAGTAAGACGACGACGACCACCAAGGTGGATCGCGACAACGCACCGGATTCGAAGACCAAGGAAACGACTAAGACCGAAGGCGGACTGAAGGAATTCCGCGTGACGTCAATCAAGGATCTGGCGGCGAGCTGCCAGTAGATCGCCCAGCGCCCGACCAAACGGAGAACCGTCGCCGCCATCTGGCGGCCGCGGTTCCCCGGTCGGGCGAGGGGAGGTCCCGATGAGAACCGCAGCCTTCGTTGCCGCACTGGCGCTCACCGCTTTGGTGGTGAGCCCCTCTCGCGCGTCAGCCTATTCCGTGCTGGCGCACGAAGCCACGATCGACGTGTGCTGGGACTCGTCGCTTAAACCTCTGCTTCTTCGTCGCTATCCGCGAACAACCGCAGAAGAGCTCAATCGCGCTCGAGCGTTCGCTTACGGCGGCTCGGTCATCCAGGACCTGGGCTACTACCCGTTCGGCAACAAATTCTTCAGCAACCTGACGCACTACGTCCGCTCGGGCGACTTCGTCGAAGCGCTCCTGCGCGAGTCCACGAATGTCGACGAGCTCGCTTTCGCGCTTGGCGCGCTGGCGCACTACAACAATGACACGACTGGCCACCCTGAGTCGGTGAATCGTGCCGTGCCGATGGCATTTCCAAAACTTCGCCAGAAGTTCGGCGACAGCATTACGTATACGCAGGCGCCGCAGCAACACGTCCGCGTCGAGTTCTCGTTCGACATCGTGCAGGTGGCGCGCGGGGCGTATCTGCCGGACGCGTACAAACAGCTCATCGGTTTCGAAGTCGCGGCGCCCCTGCTGGACCGCGCCTTTCGCGCGACCTACGGCCTCGGGCTCGAGGATGTATTGACGGATTCGAAGCGGGCGATTTCCACGTATCGCTATTCGGTTAGCCAGTTGTTCCCCATCATCACGAAAGCGGCATGGCGAGACAAGCAGGACGAGATTGCCACAGCCATCCCGAATGCCGAACAGGGGAAATTCGTTTTTGCGTACGGCCGCGCGGAGTTCGAGCGCGATTATGGGCGCGAATATCAGAAGCCAAAGCTCTTCGCGCGATTCGTCGGGGTGCTCTACCGGATCCTCCCGAAGATTGGTCCGCTGAAGCAACTCGACTTCAAAGCACCCACGCCGCAGGCCGAAGCGCTGTTCGTGAAGAGTTTTCAGGATGCGACCGCACGGTATCGAGCGGCCGTGAGAGATTTGGCAGACTGGCGATTCAATATCGGGAATCTGGACTTCGACACCGGACGTCGCCCGGCCCACGGCGAGTACTCGCTCGCGGACGACACGTACGCGCGGTTGCTCGACGAGCTATCGCAGCGGGACTTCGCGAACACCCCCCTCGCGCTCAAGGGTGACGTCCTTTCCTTCTACGGCGCGAACCCGCAGCCGTCCCAGGCAAATAAGCACGAGCAGAAGCACTGGGACGACGTGCGGAATGCGCTGCGGGATCTTGCCGCTGCGCCGACCTCGAACTAGGAGGGCGACAGCACACAAGACGCATGCGTCGGCTAGACTGGCCGGCAGTGCCGCACACCCTCCCCTTCAAGGCGCCGATAGAGCCGATGTTGGCGAAGCTCTCCGCAGAATTACCCTCCGGCGACTTCCTTTACGAACCGAAGTGGGATGGGTTCCGAGCGCTGGTGTTTCGCGGCGATGAGGACGTCTTCATCCAGAGCCGGGATCTCCGGCCGCTGGATCGCTACTTCCCGGAAGTTCACGAAAGCTGTCTCGCCGCGCTGCCAGGGGGATGCGTCGTCGATGGCGAGATCGTCATTGTCACCTCTCACGGCCTCGACTTCGACCTCTTGCAGATGCGTTTGCATCCGGCGGCCTCTCGTGTGAAGAAGCTGGCCGCGGAAATCCCGGCCTCTTTCGTCGCGTTCGATCTTCTCGCCGCTGACGGCGAGGACCTGCGTGGAGCACCGCAGCAGCAGCGGCGCCAGCGCCTCGAACGTTTGCTTGCCGGCGTGAAGCCCCCGCTTCATCTCACGCCAATGACGCGGGATCGCACTGTGGCCGCCGAGTGGCTCGCAAAGTTCCAGGGTGCGGGGCTTGACGGCGTCGTCGCCAAGCCGCCTCTTGGAAAGTACGAGTCAGGCAAGCGCTCGATGATCAAGGTGAAGCACGCCCGAACCGCTGACTGTGTCGTCGCTGGATTCAGGTGGCACAAGAACGGACGGGATCGCCTCGTAGGATCGCTGCTGCTCGGACTTTACGACAAGAAACAGCGTCTGCAGCACGTCGGCGTTACGTCCGCCTTTTCGGCCGCGAAACGAGCGCAGCTCGTCGAGGAGCTGGCGCCGCTCCGCAGGCATGCCATGGATGACCATCCCTGGCGGGAGTGGGCCGAAGCCGGCGGCGATATGACGCGCATGCCTGGCGGAGAGAGCCGCTGGAGTGCCGGCAAGGATCTGTCCTGGGAACCCGTTCGTGCAGAGCGTGTGTGCGAGGTGAAGTACGACCACATGCAGGGCGATCGCTTCCGGCACGGCGCGATCTTCCTTCGGTGGCGTCCGGACAAAGGACCGAAGGACTGCACCTACGACCAGCTCGAGGTGGTCGCGCCGTACGAGCTCGCGGACGTCTTCGGCTCAGGCAAACGCCGCCCCTGAGGAGCGGCGAGCTGCCAATCAGAACCGGGCCCGCAGCGTCGCCCCAACCAGGAATCCGCCAGTCCGAGTCTCAACGTCGGGAAAACCGGTGCCGAGCGTGTCGGGAAAACTGATCGGCGCGCGTGAGTAGCGCACGATCCCGCCGACACCGAGCAGCTGGTCCAGGAAGTACGTGCCATCGGCGCCGATGTGGAACCCCCACCCGCTGCCTTGCACCTTTGCGATAGAGGTTCGAGCAATCCGAATGCTCTGCGCCGGTCTGTCTATAGCGAATGTCTGATCGACGCCAATGTTCACCACGGCCTCCTGGCTCGCACGGATGCGGCTGGGTCCCCCGAAGACGTGCATGACGATGGCGCTCCACCGAGTTGGCGCCGCCCACACGCCTGAGAGGTGGACGGCCACTTCCCTCCGAAACAAGTCGTTGTCGCTGGTCCCTGTGGCAGTCGCAAACGCGTTCAAGAAGAGCGGATGCGGCAGTGTCGCGGACACATCGGCCTCCCGGCTGTGCATGGTCCGCTCAACGGTCACTGCGACGCCGAACCTCGGCGTGATCAAGTGACCCGCACCAACCCCGAAGCTGAAGCCCGCGGGCAGGTGGTAGCTCGCGCTGTACGAAGTCGCCTCACGTGCGCCAGGCGCCGCGCCGCTCGTTGCCATCGTGAAGTCTTCGGCGACGGAAGCGGTTGCCAAATCCGCCCGAATCCAGCTGCGACCCCCTGTCTGGCCCTGTGCCGCGACGCTCGCTGCCATCAAGCCCAAGGCAATTGTTGTCAGTGCGATCCGTCCCGTCGTCATAATGAAACCATGTCCACGCTCGATGCCCGCATCGACGAACTTTATCAGGGGCCGCTCGAGAGTTTCACCTCGTCGCGCAACGCTCTCGCGAAGACTCTCACTGGCGACGCGAAAAAGCAGGTCTCGTCGCTGCCGAAGCCGCTGGCGATCCCGTGGATCGTCAACCAGACCTATTGGCACGCGCGCGAGGCGTACAGCGAACTGCTTTCAGCGGGCAAGAAGCTGCGGGCTGCACAAGTTGGAGCACTGCAAGGCCGCTCGACTGATGTTCGCGCCGCGACCGATCGCCATGCCAAGGCGCTCGCGGAAGCGATGGCTCAAGGGACGAAGCTGGCAAAAGCCGCCGGTGTGCAGCCCCAGACGGACGCTTTGAGGCAGATGTTCGAGGTTGTCTCGACGCGGGAATCGCTGCCCACCGAACACGGCCGTTTCGTCAAGGCGCTCGAGCCAGCCGGATTCGAAGCGCTGACTGGACTCTCCATCGTCAGAGCACCGCGACGAATCGAAGAGACACCGGAGCGACCCGCGAAAGATCATCGAGGCGGCAAGGGCGGCGCTGGCCGTTCAGCCGCCGAGATCAGAGCCGCTGAGCAGGAAGAACGGCAAAAGGAGCGCGAGCGCGCGGAAGCCGCGCGAAAGCGCAAGGAAGCGATTGAGAAGGCTGAAGCAAAGGTGGCTGCCTCCGTCCAGGCTGAGCGCCGTGCGCGATTTGAGTGGGAACGCGCTAAGAAGGAAGTGGAAGGCGCAGAGCGCGCGCTGGCAGAACTCAAGGCAAGCGGGGACTGAGCGGTAGGTCGGTGCTTACGCCGGCGCGGTATGGCGTGTGCCCGCCTTGAGCGTGCGCAGGATCCCCTCAGGAATCGACGTTGCGGGCTGCCATCCCAGAGTCTCCGTAAGACGCCGATTGCTGACCTCCGAGTGCTCCATCTCCTCCGCCCGAAGCCCGAGGTCACCGAAGCCAAGCCGATCCGTCGCGATCCCCAGAATTGGCGCCGCCTGCTCGATGAAGCCCCGAACCGAAGTCAGGACGCCGGTCGAAAGATTCATGACCGGATGGGTGCCAGCCTCGCACATTGCCGCGAGGCGAACAAAGCCCTCAGCCACATCCCCTACATAGGTGAAGTCCCGCTTCTGGTGGCCGTCGGTCAAAGGAATACGTTGCGTGTTGCCGACTCCCGCAAGCAACGATGGCAGGAGCCTCCCAGGATGTTCACCCGCTCCGTAAACCGTGAACAGTCGCGCGACGATCGCCTGGAGCTCACCTCTTTCCACAGCGGCCGCGATCGCGCGCGTCGCCGCAAGCTTCGACTGCCCGTAGACCGTGGTTGGATTGGGGACCGTTTCCTCGCGAAGGTCGCCACCGACGGCCCCGTACTCGAGAGCTGACCCCGCATGAAGCAGGGCCGCGCGGTCGGCCGCGGAATGCCGAGCAATCCAGTCGATCAGGGCTTCCACCAGCTCGAGATTCATGGCCCTTGTCAGCGCCGCGTCACGTTCACGCGGATCGACGCCATACCCTGCAAGGTTGACCACCAAATGAGGACGAACTTCGCCGAGCAGCTGCCAGAGCGAGGGGCGATCCAGTAAGTCGATCTGCAGGACGGACGCTCGAATCCCGAGCTGATCGAAGATCGGCTGGGCAGTTTCCGGAGAACGCACCGGGCACCAGAGCACCGCCCCCGCATCGGAAAAAGCAGCGGCGACCCAACGCCCGATGAAACCGCTGGCTCCCAGGACAACGACACGAGTCGGACTTGGTTGTGAGGGCTGATTCATCGATGCTGACTTGCCGGCAGTCTCGAAGGAACGCGCACGGTGTTCCAGGCAATCGAGCTTACACGACGCTTCGCCGGATTTGAGTACACTTCTCCCCTTGCAACGCGGCACAGGGCCACTAGTCACCATCGCCCTCCTGGCATTGGCCGGCCTGGCGTGGTTCCTCTCAGGCACTATCAGCTCGCTCCGTGACCGCGCACTCGACGATGCGTTCATTACGTTCACCTACGCGCGCAACGTCGCCGAGGGCAACGGCATCCGCTTCAACGAATCCGACCCCAAGCCGACTGACGGCGCTTCAAGCACACTTCACCTCGCCGTCGCGGCCGCTGGAATTCGGCTGGGGCTCGACCCGCTCGTCAGCACACGGGCGATTTCCCTTCTGCTGTTTCTCGCCATTCCCTTAACGCTGGCGCCCGTCGTTGCTCGCGTGGCGTCGGTGCCGCTCGGGGTGGGCCTGCTGAGTAGCGTCGCAGCATGCACGCCGCTTGCGCTGATGCCAGAAACCGGCTGGCACCTGGCTGCTGGCATGGACACAATGCTGTTCGCGTTCCTGCAGATTGCGGCGCTCGCCTGGGGAACGTCGATCGCCGCCCTACCCTCGCGTCCCACGCTCGTTTCGACGATCGTCGGCCTCGTCCTGCTCTCGCTTCTTGCGTTGGCTCGTCCCGAAGGGCCGGCTCTGGCGGCGGCGCTCTTGATTGCTGTCGCGATGGTTCGCGCTACGCGACCTGCTCACGACGTTGACGATGCCGCATCAGGGCTCACGATCGTAGCCATCGCATTCACAGCGATCGTGGGAACGATGCTCGCGTTGAAAGTCTGGTACTTCGGGCACCTTCTCCCGAATGCCTACTACGTGAAGTCGAGCAGTGGAATTTTCGGCAGCTCGGGCAGTCTGCTTCCTGGCGCCTGGCTCGTCACGAAGTTCCTCGTCATGAGGTATGTCCCACTGGCAATCGGCGTCGGCGTCTGGGCAGCTCTTCTTGGCATTCGCGGCCACGTTCGACGTGCTGCCCTGGTGCTACTGCTTCCGTCGGCAGCGTTCGTTCTGCTTTACGCCCGGGCCATCCACGAGGCCGCCGGCAGCTATCGCTACGAGTACCCCTACATCCTTCCTCTGTTCGGTTGCCTGGCTCTGCTGCTTGCGCTGCAGTGGAAGCAGTCGCGCGTCGCGTATGGGTTGATCCTTCTCTTCGGAGCGAGCCTCGCACCGGCGTTCGTTCCGCAGGAGTTGCTGGAAGACGCTCTGAGAGCACCGTGGGAGACGGCTTCGGGCTGGATCCGTCATAAGTACGTCGGCGGCGGACAAGCTGCGCTCGGACGCGACCTTGGCGAGACGGGTCTTCAACAGGCCGGCACAATCCTGCTGTCAGGCGCGGGACAGGTGCCCTACTTCAGCCGATTCAACGCGATCGACTGGGTTGGTCTCAACACCTCTGAGCTCTCCGGCCGCGAAGCGAGGACCATCGACCAGGTCTGGGAGTACATCGATGCACGCCGCCCGGACGTCATTTATTCGTTTCTGCCTCCGGCCGCCCCAGGCGTCGATGATCGGCTGTCCGACCCCGGGTTCTTGTCACCCGCGGTGCAGCTGACGCTGCAGGGCCGCGGGTCGGAGCTGCTCAGGCACTGGAATCGAGCCCGCGTGGAGGACATGTTCTACCGGGAGATGACGTACCTTCGCGACCACTACGAGTTCGGCACCGCGTACAGGCTCGTCGCCAACGACTGGGCGTTGATGGCATACATCCGCCGAGACTCTCCTCGCCGTGAGGCTATCGAGCGTGCTTTCCAGCGTTCGACCGGGGCGGATGGAACGCTGGATCTGACCGAGTTCTATAGGGTCGATCCCCGCGCGCTTCGCTGAGGTTCTGTCGAGGCAAGCAGCGCACGGTACCAGGGGATTGTCTCGGCAAGACCCGCCTCGAACGTATACCTGGGCGCCCAGCCGAGAAGCCGCTGCGCTTTTCCACAGTCCAGGTACTGGTCGACGATCTCTGCCTCCGCATTACCGAGGACGATCGGTTCGAGGTCAGCACGGCCGACGGCCGTCAGCACAATCTGCACCGCCTCGAGAACGGTGACGGGTTTCTCGCTGCCGAAATTAAAAGCCTCTCCCGAAAAGCGGCCGTTCCCCATCCCTTCGGCGAGCGCCAGGTACGCGTCAACGGCGTCATTCACGTAGAAGTAGTCGCGCCGATAACTGCCGTCGCTTCTGATGATCGGCTTCTCACCAAGAAGGGCCGATCGGATCGTTCCAGGAATGAGGCGGTTGAAGTTGAGATCGCCAGGCCCCCAAAGATTGCCGCATCGCGCAATGGAGACCGGCGTGCCAAAGGTATGGCTGTACGACCGCGCGATGAGGTCAGCGCACGACTTGGAGACGTCGTAGGGAAAGCGTCCCTGGAGAGGAGTGTCCTCCAGGTATGGCAGGCTGTCGTGCACGCCGTAAGCCTTGTCGCTCGAGGCGACGACCACACGTTGAATAAGCCCGGAGTTCATCCGGCAGGCTTCCAGAAGGTTCCAGGTTCCGCGAACGTTCGACTCGAAGGTCGAAAGGGGCGTGCGGTTGGCGGTGCCGACGATGGTCTGGGCGCCCAGGTGAAAGACGGTGTTGATCTCGTACTCGTTGAGGGCACGAACGAGGAGGCTGAAGTCCAGCAGGTCTCCGCCGACGACGGTAACCTTGGAGATCGTGTCCGGCATCAGCAGCCGGCTGGACGGTGTCCAGTCCCGAAGGAGGCACACAACGTCTGCGCCCCGCTCGAGCAACGTCGAAACGAGCGCGGACCCGAGCAGGCCGCTCGCCCCGGTTACGAAGACGTGCTGTCCGTGCCAGTCGCCGGCGTCGATCTCACCCATGGTGCTTCTCCGCTCTGCCACAACGCTTCCAGCAGTTGCTTTTCCCTCAACGTGTCCACCGGCTGCCAGAATCCCTCGTGGCGGAATGCCATGAGCTGACCCATGGCCGCCAGGCCTTCCAGGGGACCGCGTTCGAGCGAGCTCGTCTCATCCAGACAGTCGAACACGTCAGGCTCGAACACGAAGAACCCGCCGTTGATCCACCCAGCGCGAGTCTGCGGCTTCTCCGTGAATTCCACGACCTGAGATCCGTCGAGCACGAGCTCGCCGAAACGCGCCGGCGGATGGACGGCTGTGACGGTGGCGAATCTGCCGTGCGCCCGATGGAACTCGACCAGGGCGGTGATGTCGACGTCTCCGAGACCGTCCCCGTACGTCACCATGAAGGGTTCGTCGCCGATCAACGGCTTCAGGCGAAGGATTCTCCCGGCCGTCGGCGTCTCGACGCCGGTGTCGACGGCCCCGACTCTCCAGTCGAGCGCACTCTTCTTGACGATCTCGACCGCTCCGCTGCCCAGATCGACGATGTAGTCGCTGGTCGAGATGGAGAGGTTCCTGAAGTACTCCTTGATCATGTCGCCGCGATAGCCGCAGGCGACGAGGAAGTCCTTGTAGCCGTGCGCCGCGTAGTGCTGCATCAAGTGCCACAGCAGGGGCCGTCCCCCCACTTCGACCATCGGTTTCGGACGCGAGCCGGTCTCTTCGGCCAAACGCGTACCCAGGCCTCCGGCGAGGAGAATCACTTTCACGTCACACCACCGCCGGTTCAGGAATCGGGACGATGAACCGCCCACCGTGTCTGCGATGCGCCTTCTGCTGCTCCATAACTTCTTCGGCGAAGTTCCACGCGAGAATCAACACGTAGTCCGGCGGGGGTTCGTCCGCCAGCGCGGAAACGTCCCGCACGGGAATGTGCATGCCGGGCGTGAACAGTCCCACCTTCAGTGGATTCTTATCCACCGTCATCGGCAGGAGCCGGGTATCGATCTGACAGTAGTTCAAGAGGGTGTTCCCCTTCGCCGGCGCACCATACCCGGCGACGCGGGACCCGGCCGTTTTGAGCCGCTCGAGCAAGGTCACGAGCGTCGTTCGATGACGTTCGACGTCGTGGGCAAAACGGCGGTGCCGAACAAGGTCCGCCGCACCGCCAGGCGAGTGTTCTTCGGCCTCGAGCGCCAGAGCGTCGGCGCTGTGCGCACGGGACGCCTTCGAGAGGTACAGCCTCAAGGAGCCACCGTGGACACGTTGGTGATCGACGTGGGCGACCGAGAGGCCAACCTGTTCGCACAGCCGGAGCAGAGAGGTCACGGAGAAATACGACAGGTGCTCATGGTACACGGTGTCGTACTCCAGGCGGTTCAGAAGCTCCCGGACGTACGGCACCTCGATCGTGATCACTCCATTTTCGGAGACGAGCCGCCTGCAACCGTCCAGGAATCCCAACGGATCGTCCACGTGAGCCAGGACGTTGTTGGCAACGACCACCCGCGCTGGCGGGTAGTCGCTCTTGAGCGATTCGGCGAGCGTCGCATCGAAGAACTCGTTGATCGTCGGGATGCCGGCCGCGGAGGCGACGGCGGCGAGATTGCGGGCAGGCTCGATCCCGAGCGTTTTCACCCCATGCGCACGGAAGTTCTTGAGCAGACTCCCGTCGTTGCTCGCGATCTCGATCACGAGATCTTCTGAACCGAGACTCAGCCGATCGCAGAGCGTCCGCGCGTACTCCCGATTGTGCTCGGCCATCGTCGTCGATGTACCCGTCACATAGAGGTAGTGCCGAAAGAGCACGTCCGGGTTCACCACGTCGAGCAGCTGGAGCAGCCGGCAGTGGTGGCACACGTAGAGATCGAGCGGATAGCTCCGTTCGTCGGCGAACTCTGACTCGGATCGGAGAAACGAATTGGCGAGCGGCGTAGGACCGAGTTGAAGCACTCGCTCGAGCTCATTGTGTCCGCAGACACGACAGCCGGTCCTGTGGAAGCAATCGTCAGCCGGCGGCGCGGTCATTGGTCGGTTTTCGCGAGGAGCGATCGCGCGTCGATTGGACCGGCGGCGACGCGAAAGCCTGCGCCCGTGACAGACGGGCCATCAACCAGCCACACACGCCGTGTGGAATACTCGTGCAGCACCTGCGCCCGCGTCTGGGCATCTTGATCCCAGGCATAAATCGCGACGGGGGCGGTAAGGTCCACCGGATTCAAGGCGAACGCCGAGGCATAATCCGGGAACCGGTTTCCTCTGACCAGCACGAGATCGTCTGCGAAGCTATTCTGCGATGCGAGCTGGCGAATGTCCGCGCGCATGCCACGGTATTGGTAGTACTTGTCAGTCCCCCGCCAGGGAAGATACGAAACGACGCTCATCACGGACATCGCGGCAACAGCCACCCACACCCGTGCGCCCGCCTCGCGTTCGAGGACCTGCAGTCCACGCACCGAGAGGGCGACGAGCGGAACGATGACCGGATACCAGTACCGCGCCCCAAAGTCAGGGCCGCCGCTGAAGTAGTACGGAAAGTAGGCCGCGACGAACGCAACAACAACCGCCGCCATGACGAAATCCTGTCGACGCCACGCACCCGAACACGCAAGCCAGACGATCAACAACACCGATCCGGTGGGCCATCCAAACAGATCGGTGTTGATTCCGGCGATGTTGAGGTTGGTGTTGATGACCGCGTCGGTCGGGCTATGACCAGGATTGGGGTCGATCGCCCATCCCAGGCCGCGGTCCGGACCGAATCCATACGCGTTCGCGTTCGGCGCGTAGTGCTTGTCGGCGTAAGCGTTGATTGGAAACTTGAGCGGATCCCCCGTGAGCATTCGGTTGTAGGGAAACACCAGGGCACCGATCAGGAACGTGCCCAGCGCCAGGCCGGCGAGCGCGGTCACTCGAAGCCGCGCGCCGCCGACTCCCAGAGCCCACAGAGCGATTAGCGCGCCGACGATGACTCCATCAAGCGGTCGGATCAGGCTCGTTACGCCCACGCCAACGCCGGCGAGAAGTCCCCACAAGAAACCGTGTGACTCGCGCGCGCGGACAATGCCGACCGCCGCCGCGAGCGACGCCGTCAGCGTGAGCTGATGCGTCATGAAGCTCATGCCGAGGAAGAGAAACCACGGTGAAACGGCCAGCAGGCCCGCGCTGGCTCGTGCGGCTCGTCGGCCGTACAGCGAGCGGATAAGCGAAAACGTCAAGAGCACGTTCAGCCCGGAGAGCAGCGGGTTGACCAGCCACGGTGCGTGTGCCCACGCGCCAATCGCCAGCACGGCGGGCCAGCCAGGCGGCACAGGCGAATACCAGCGTGTCGGCTCGTATTCCATCAGGTCCACGTCAAACGCCGCCGGCACTACAGGCGCTGGAAGCGACAACCGCCCTTCGGCGAAGTACTTCGCCTGATGCAGGTAGACCACTTCGTCCGGGATGTGCGGGTAGCGCTCGTAAGCGAGGACGTTGAGAGCCGCCGCGATCACGGTCGCCAACAATGCGGCGCGCCACACAAACGCGCGGTCCCCTTGCGCCGACGATTCATCGTCGCTGCCGAGGAGCCGCGTCAATGTGGTTTCGAGAGGATTCGAGCCAGACGCCGGCCACGATCGGACGGCGAGCAGCACGGTCGCTGCAGCAAGCAACTGCAGAAAAACCGCCAACCCGAGGTCGGCGGCGTAGCGTTTCAAGTCAGCAGAGAGCGGCACTGCCGCGATCTGCGCCAGCGCCACGGCGAGCGCCATCCTCCAAACCGGAAACGCGTCTACGCGCTGCTCACGCGGCGAAGAAGTCAGTCGGAGCAAGCCGAGGATCACAAGGACGAGCTGTACGAGAACGATAAGGAGCAGCAAGGGAGCGCGAGCGGCCAGCGCCGGCACTGTGGCGTAGTGCTGGTAGCGAAGGGTCCGACCCGCCTCGATCATTCCCAGGCTGGCGGCCTGGCCAAGCGCCAGGACACCACACCACCAGGCGGTCGCGCGGTATTTCGGATAGATCACGCCACCCACGAACGCCAACGCGGCGAGGACGCTTCCAGTGATCAAGACTGTCGTCATCAAACGTCAGTCAAACGCTGCGCAGGGGTTGTAGCAGGGCGACTGCTGCGGCCCGTATAGCCGCACGTACGCCAGCGTGCGGGCCGTGTCGGCGTTGTGCTGGAAGAAATCAGTCGAGAGCAGAAAGCGTGTGAAGAACTCATCCGACAACCCGGAAAAGCGGGAGATCGGCTCGATCATTGAGGCGTAGTCCTTCAGGTACGTGTCGATCACAGCTTCAGGAATATCAAGGTACTGAAATTCAGTTCGCAACCGGTCCGCGGGCGATTGGTGAATGTGAAGAAGACGACTCGCCAGCAGGGCGGCCTGGCGACGGCTCCCGGGGATCACGCTGAGCCCGACGGCAGAAAGGACGCCGGCGGCTCCCGCCCACATACCCAAACGAAAGAACGTCCGCCGCCCGACTCTCATGTCAACAGGTCCGCGGCGCGCAGCGAGAGCGCGGACAACGTGAGCGTCGGGTTCGCCGGCGCGCAGGTGACAAACGTGCTCGAGCCAAGAACGAGCAGATTGCGCACCCGGTGGTGAACGAGTGCCGGATCGACGACGCTCGTTCGCGTGTCGCTGCCCATCGGTGTCGTGCAGAGAATATGCGACTCTGTCCGGTTCGGCCTGTCTTCGGGGATGACCCTTTGAATCGGAAGCGCCGCCAGAATCGCTCCCGTCTCGGGGACAACTGCATCGATCGCCCGCTGCGCATAGGCGGAGTGTCCGCCGAAGTGCACGTTCGGGCGCTGGCCGTTTTCGCTCGCGGTCACCCGGTTCTCAGCCTGCGGCAGGTCCTCGAATGCCCATTCCAGGTAGAGCCGCTGTCGCCATCGACCGCGCTCGTTTCTCAAGTTGGGCATGTTGAAGGTCATCAGCAGCGCCGCGGCGTGGTCGCGCCGATGGGGTCCGTCGTGCCGCATGTAGCCGATGCCGCAGTTCGCCGTGCTGCCGTCGAAGTTATCGAGGCCGTCGAGATGCACGTCAACGCCGACCGCCACCTGTTCGACCAGCCCTCTCCCGACAATTCCGTCGTCGAGCCCGGAGCGAAGCAGAAGAAAGGGATTGAAGATCGCGTTGGCTCCGAGCGCCACCAGCGCGCCAGATGCCGTCCGATCCTGGCCGCCCTGGCGATAACGGACGCCCTTCGCCAGATTTCCTGCGACTTCGACTTCGGTGACTTCGGCGCCGAACTCGACGTGCACCCGTCGGTCCTGTTCGAATTGGTCGCGCTGCTCGTTGAGGATCGTGAACTTGGAATCGATGGGACACTCGTGGCATACGCCGCTTGCGCAGCATCGCGGACGGCGGCTCGTCGCCCGTGAGGGCCGCGCCGACGGTTGCGCGAAGAACTTGTCAGGGTAGGCTTCCTTCAGGCGCGCGTCGACACGGGAGAATCGATGCGCGGGCAGCGGGAAGGGACGGCTTCGCGGTTGCGGTGGGTCGTCGCTCGAGCCTGCAATGCCCAGGAGATCTTCGGCGTCGCAGTAGTAGGGCTCCAGATCGTCATACGTCAGCGGCCAGTCAAGCCCCTGGCCGTAGAGCGATTTCGTCCGAAAGTCCTCGGCGGTCATCCTCGGCGTCGATCCGAACCAGCAGTTGGAGCCGCCGCCGAACGAGAACTGGAAGACCCAGGGCTTGTCCGGCGTCTCGTTGACGATTTGATCCTGCGCGTTCGCGACCAGATCCATCCGGTGCGTAAGGTGGTAGGCGTGTTCGTGCAGCTGGCCGCGCTCGAGCACGAGCACCCGAACGCTCTCGCCCGCTCGTTGCAGATACCGATGCAGGAAAAACGACGACGCGAAACCCGTCCCGACGACGATGAGGTCGTAGCCCTCTGGCATCAGGCGGCTACCAGGTACCAAACGCTCATCGTCGAGCGTCCGTCAAGTAAGCGATCACCTCGGCGAGCTCGGCATCGGTCATCGAAACGGGCGCCATGGTGTTGCCCGGATCGAGAAACTTTGGCGTTCTGAGATACGCCCGGAGCCAGGCGCCCAGTCTCGCCTCGCGGCCGGTTGCGGCAAGAACGGCTTCAATGGACGACGCGTTCTTTGCATAGTCCTCAGGACGATCCGCTCGTAACGACGCGACGCGCGTGTCGAACGCCGCCACCTCGGCCTCTGCGGAGGCGAGGCTTTCAGAAAGTGAAGGCGCGAGCGGTCCCCGAACCCCCTCGATCGCGTGACACGCGCCGCACTTGGCGTTGACGACCCGAGCGCCTGCTTCCCCGGCCCGGAGCTCGGCGCTCACCGCCTGCGCATCCTTCGAACCGCATCCGGCAAACGAAAGAGCCAGGAACAGGACCACGGCCCGCAGAAACTGGTATTGGGTTGGCGGGAGCGGAGGCATGCCAACGTGAAATTATACGGGTGCTTACCGAGCTAGCTTTGAAGGACTGCGAGCCCTGCGGCGGCCACCTGTTCGTCCTGTTGGGACAACATGCCCGACACCCCAATCGCGCCGACGAACCTGCCGGCGATGATGATCGGCAGCCCGCCCTGAATTGGCGTGGTCTCGCCGAGACGCAGCATGACCTGCCGGCCCCCGGCGATCGCGTCCTCGAGCGCCTTCGTCGAACGTTTGAACTGCGCGGCTGTTCGCGCCTTGCCGATCGCGACGTCGATGCTTCCCAGCTGCGAGTTGTCGGCGCGTTCGAAGTAGACGAGGGCGCCGTGATAGTCGACGACGGCGATGCACATCGGCCAGCCGGCGTCCCGCGCCGCAGCTGATGCCGCCGCGCCGATCTTTTTCGCCAGGTCGAGTGCGATCGGATTACCAAACGGCATGTCCTGGTAGGTTGACACATTGCCTCCAGTGGTTCGCGAGCGTCCGAACTGATTCTAGTCTCCCATTCGCCAGCGCACCGGCGTAGTATCGGCGCCATGCCCGAATGGTTCGCGCGTTCCGTGCTTCACGTGTCGAACGTCGAAGCCTCCCTGCCTTTCTATGTCGACCGTCTCGGTTTCGCGGTGGGATGGCGATACGAGGAGGAGGGTCGCGCACGTGTCGTCGAGGTTGCTCGTTCAAAATGCGCGTTCATTCTCTCGGACCAGTGGCCGGAGAAAGTCGGGAACGGGCTCATGTTCATCTCGTTGAACGTCGAGCAGGAGAACCACGAAGCCGAGGTTGAAGCGGTGAACGCCTTACGGGCCGAACTCGAGCAACGAGGGATAAACGTGAAGGACGGCTACTGGGGCTACAAGGTGCTGGTGGTCGAGGATCTCGACGGCAACCAGCTGTTTTTTCCGTACCCGAATCCGGCTTAGGAAGGCCGGGGCGGCTGGGGGCGCTCTGTGGCGGGGGCTACTGCATTCCGACCGCGACGCAGACGCAGAGGCAGGCGACCGCAAGCGCAAGCAGGAACAGACGATCGACGGTCGGCAGGTCCCGGAACAGCGGTCGTGGGCGAGCGATGGAGGCGTCTGCCATGGCGAAAGCTCCCTTCACGCCGGGCGAAAAAAGCAACGCCCATGCCGCGCTCGCCGCGTGTAACAAAAAGCGACCGTAACACGTTCAAACAAAGAGTCTTCGGAGCAGTTGCGGCGGCGCCGGGCGCTGGCGTCAATGCACGATACGACCTTCGCCACTATCGGATCCGTCAATCCTCGGCTGATTGTGTTTGGTGCTGACCGACGGCTGAGCTGCTGATGACTCGACTTGCAAACACCAGGAGCCAGATCGAGAGTGCCACCGTCGCGAGGTGTTCGAACAAGCCAGCAGGAAGCGAGAGCTCGCTGGACCAGGACAGGATCAAGAGGGAGATCAGCGCCACCGTGCCGCTGACCACCGAGAAGGGCGCGAGGGATTTGAGAGCGGCGAAGCGTCGACAGACGAGCGCCCACACAAAAGCCGCGAGGGTGCCTGAGCAGAAGCCGACCGTCGCAAACATTTTGTGAAGATCCGGGTCCTGGGACGCGTGGATGCAGCCGGGATCGCACGGAAAGACCCCGGCTCCCATTCGGCCGACGCCGTCGAGCGCGATCAGCAAAGCGGCCATCGCTGCCAGCCAGCCAATTCGAAACGTCGAACGCAGCGCGGCTGCGAAGCAGACGTACAAGAATCCGGTAAACCCGAACGCTCCGTAGCGAAACAACACCTCCGTCGAGCTCCCCCGTTCTCCGAGCTCGCTGATGAAGTGCGTGACCGGGTTGAAATCGCCGCGCATCGCACCCGCCACGGCGATGAGTCCGAGCCACAGGAGGGGGCTGATGATTCCGCAGTAGAGGCCGAGCCGCCGAACCACCGCAGTCTCAGGATCTCAAGTAGACCATCAACTGAATCTGTCTCGTTGCATTCGCGGGACCGTTGAAGAACGACAACATCATCTGCGGTCCCTGAACGCTGAAGGTGTGGATCTTGCCGTCAAGCGGCACGTCGTACGTGGCGACCATGGTGTTCGGTTCGACCTGGCCCATCTTCATCTGACAGTCGAAATTGTGACCAGACGCGACGAGAATGCTGATCTTTCGAAAGCCCGTGATGTCGACGGTCGGATCGTTCGGCGAGACAAGCATCGCATTCGCGCTGCCCGTCGCGCTGAACTGAAGCGTCAGTTTCGTATCGACGTAGTTGATGTACTGCACGTTTGGAACGTCAGCCATGACGATCTCCTTTCGTCAACACGCCGTCCGGAACCGGTTCTTAGATGTCGAACTCCGCACCGGCACCAGCGAATATCACTTTTTGCGCCTGCGAGAAATTCACGTGGACCGCGATCTCGATTCCGAAATTGATGACGATCGGTGTCGGCAGGTTGAAGAAGGTGCTCGTATCCGGTCCTAGAAAGCGGAAGCGGTGCTCGCCGAACAGCTGGAATCCGCCAAACGTGTGAATGCGATTCGGCCCGTCCCAGACGTGGATATCAGTGACGTTCGCGCCAGCCATCCCCGCCTGCGTCGCTGACGGGTTGCCGCACTGAAACAGGAGGAAGACCTTGGTGAGCTTGGCGTGCGTGCCCGCGACGATCGTTGGAGTCGCGATGGGCACGTGAAACCAATTGTGTCCACCGGCCAGACCTTGGAAAGTCGTGCCGCCGCTCTGACGCAGCCCCAGCATCCCGGTCCAGTTGACGCCGTTGACATTGTCCAATCCGTCCGCCGGCCGCTCGGCGGGCATGAAGGCAATTCCAGGAGCCCAAGTCTGATACTGCGCCATTTGTTGATTCCTCCATGCGAAGGCGGGTGATGCGCGGATGGTACCACGCCGAAGTGTCTCACTTACCTCATGCGGCCGGGGGGTTGCGTGTGCTTCGCACCGCCCAGAGCCTCTGCGTTTACCTAGCCAGGGGGCGCCAGAAAAGGGGGTCGATTCCGATGCCAAGATAAGAGAAACTTAAGGACCACAAAGGAGCTCTCAAGATGCGCTTGGCGAAAATCGCGCTGCTGTCCGTCCTGGCGTCGGCCACCGTCTGGGCCCAGGTGAACGTGGGTCAACAGAAACCCGAGGCGAGCCTGCCCTTCACCATGACGCCAGCGGCCGCCACCTTCGAACTGCCGTGGCGAATCGCGTTCCTGCCCGACGGTCGCATGCTGATCACGGAGAAGGTTGGTCCGGTGTGGCTCGTGTCCGCCCAGGGACAGAAGATCGGCCCTGTGTCCAACACACCCCCTGTCTACTGGCAAGGTCAGAACGGCATGCTCGGCGTGTTCATCTCGCCCACTTACGCCACTGACCAGAACATCTACCTCACCTACGTCGAGCCGGGAGACTACGGCGGCGGCCTTGCGCTCGCGCGGGCGAAGCTGGACGTCACCGACACGTCGGCGAGGCTGCAAAACTTCGCGGTGCTGTGGCGTCAGATGCCGAGAGGGAGAGGCGGCCAGGAAGGTGCGCAGATCGCGTTTGCGCCGGACGGCCAGTCGCTGTTCCTCACGGTCGGCGATCGCCAGCGCTTCTCGCCCGCGCAGGATCCCGACTGGCCTGTCGGCAAGATCCTGCACCTGACGCTCGACGGCAAACCCGCCGCGGACAATCCCAATTTCGGCAAGACCGGCGCGGCGACGCTTACATTGACCGATCCGCCAAGCGACACCGAGGCGGCCAAGACGACGAAGGTGGTCAGCACCTACACGTTCCCGAACGGCAATCAGACGCCGGCAGAAACGTGGGCGACGGGCGTTCGCACGCCGTACGGGATGGCGTTCTCACCTACCGGCGAGCTGTGGGAAGTCGAGCACGGTCCGCGCGGCGGCGATGAGTTGAACCTGATTCAGAAGGGCAAGAACTACGGCTGGCCGCTCGTATCCTATGGCCAGAACTACAACGGTGTGCCGATTCCCCATCCCGACACGCGGCCCGACTTCGTGAAGCCGGCGGTTTACTGGGTGCCGATTCTCGCGCCAGGCAACCTGATGTTTTACACGGGCTCGCAGTTCCCGCAGTGGAATGGCAACGGCCTCATCTCCGGCCTGGCGACGATGACCCTTAGCCGCGCAATCTTTGACGGCAAGGGCGGCGCGAAGATGGCCGAGCGCTGGAACGTTGGCAAGCGCATCCGCGATATCGAGCAGGCTCCCGATGGGTCGCTGTGGATGCTCGAGGACGCCAATCCCGGCGCCCTCATCCACGTGACGCCGCAGATGACCAGCTCGCGCTAGCCGCAAATCTGTCGCAGAAGGGTCAGCGCACGCTGGCCCTTCTGCACTCCGCCCGGCCTCGACGAGAGTCTGCGCTTAACGCGCTCGCCGCCTCTCATTACTTCCGGTAGAACCCAGGAAAGACCTGCTTCAAGTCGCTGATCTTCGGCAAGTCGAACTCGACGATGTAAGGATCGTTCGGGTTGTACTTCAAGAAATCCTGGTGGTACCCCTCCGCGGGGTAGAACGGCCGATCCAGCTCGATGGTGGTCACGACCGCCGCGTCGAAGATACGTGCCCGGTTCAACTGCGCGATGTAGTTGCTTGCCACGTGCATCTGTTCGGCGCTGTTCGGAAAAATCGCCGATCGGTACTGCGGACCAACATCGGGCCCCTGGCGGTCCAACTGGGTCGGATCGTGGACGACGGAGAAGAAGATCTGGAGGACCTGCCCGTAGGTGATCTGACGCGGATCGAATGTGACCTGGACAGACTCCGCGTGGCCGGTGTTCCCGCGTCCAACCGTCATATAGCTCGCGGTCTTTTTCTCACCACCGGCGTACCCGGACACCGCCTTGGTGACGCCCTTCACGTGTTCATAGACGCCCTCGACGCCCCAGAAACAGCCGCCCGCGAGCACTGCGACCTCTGACGTCGAGGTTCCGATCGCTTCGTCTTGCGCCGGCGGCGGCACGAGCCGCGCCTTCTGATCGGCAGCGGACCGCAACTCGGCGCCTCCGATCGCGACACACGCCAGGAGCGCGGCCGACGCGAAGACCCGACTGGACGAACGATGAATGCTGGTCATGGCTCAGGCTCCGCGGCGTGTCCTGGATGTCGACGGCATCATGGCTGACTTGGCGGTCGCGACTCAAGTTTGAAATTGAAGAGGTTCTGTTCCTGGGACTGCTCTTTGCATCTCAGCCTCAAGCACGGTAATGCGATTCTCACCTCTTGTTCCGCTCGGCGTCGCGACTTGTCTGGCGACGGCTGTCCTCGCCTCGGGCTGCAGGGAGAAGCCTGCCGCCACCGTCAAGGAGGTCAACGCACTTGACGCCAAGTCGGCCAACGGGCCGAATTCGATCGAGGACCCGCGCTACAAAGAGTTCTTCGACCGCGTGCGCACCTACCTAGAGGTCCACAAAAGGGCCGAAGCGAAGGTGCCCATGCTCATGGAAACCTCGGATCCCAAGGAAGTATCCGGGCGGGAGAAAGCGCTCGCCGACCAGATCCGCATCGAACGCGCCGGGGCCCAGCAAGGCGAGGTGTTTTCGCCCGCCGCCGCCAAGGTGATAGGCGCCATCGTGACCGAGGATTTCAATCAGCGGGCGTCGAGGGATCAGAAAGCGATTCTTGTCGAGGTGCCGGTGAAGGTGCCTCCGGCGATCAACACCTCATATCCCACGACGATGCCGCTGGCGACGGTGCCACCTGAGCTGCTGCTGGCGCTGCCGACCCTGCCCGAGGAGCTCGAGTATCGCTTTCTTGGCCGTCACTTCATCTTGCGCGACATCAAAGCCAACCTGATCGTGGACTACATTCCCGACGCGGTGCCGGCGGCGCCGGCGAGAACTGCCGGGCGCGAGGCCCACCCATGACTCACAACGGAGCATCTCCAAGGGTAATCACGACGCTGGCCCTATCCATTGCGCTGTCCCTCGCGGGCGCGGCGCAACAGGTGTCGCTGCCGCTCGCAAAAGACTCGACGCGCTTCGCCGTGATCGGCGACACCGGGACCGGCGACAAACCGCAGTACGAGATTGGCCGCAAGCTCGAGGAGTACCGCCAGAAGGTGAACTTCAACTTCACCATCATGGTCGGCGACAACATTTACGGCTCCGAACGGCCGCAGGACTTTCAGAACAAGTTCGAGTTGCCATACAAGGCGCTCCTCGATGCCAAGGTGACGTTCTACGCCGCCCTCGGCAACCACGACGATCCCAACCAGCGGTTCTACAAGCCGTTCAACATGAACGGTGAGCGGTTCTACACGTTCAACAAGGGCAACATCGACTTCTTCGTCCTCGATTCGAACTACATGGACCGGAAGCAGCTTGACTGGTTCGAGCGCGCGATCAAAGAGTCGAAGTCAGACTGGAAGATGGCGTACTTCCACCATCCGCTCTACTCCTCTGGCGCTGCGCACGGATCAGAAGTTGACCTGCGCACCCTGCTCGAGCCGCTGTTCATTCAATACAAAATGGATGTGGTGTTTGCGGGCCACGAGCACTTCTACGAGCGCGTCAAACCTCAGAAGGGCATCTACTATTTTACGTGCGGAGGGTCAGCGAAGCTCCGTTCGGGCGACATCCAGAGGGGATCGGGGCTGACGGAAAAGGGCGACGACCGCGAGAACACCTTCATGCTTGTCGAGGTTGCCGGGGACACGTTCAACTTTCAGACTGTCTCCAATAACGGCGTCACGGTCGACTCTGGCGCCTTCTCGCGCCCCCACCGCTCTGGAGTTATAGGGCCCTCACAATAGCCCTGCACCAAAGGCTGCCTTCTTCAAGGCCTCAGCGCGCGGGCTCGTCTACAGGAATGTCAAATGCCACGGTATTGACGCGGCCAAGTCTCTGGAACTGAATCCACACCCGGTAAACACCCCCACGCGGAAAGACCACGTCGAACTGAATGTCCTTCTCGCCCCGGCTATCGGCGGCAGCGACCGGATGCCCGTGGATCATGTCGATCAGGTCCGCGCTCGCGGCGAGCAAGTGCCCCCAGGCACCTAGGTACAACTGAACACCCTCCGCCGGCGAAACCTGCAGCGTCAGCGACACGGGCTGCCGAGCGATCGGGCGCGCCGGCGTCAGTTGTAGTGCCGTGTCGGCATTCTCGGTCTTCTTGGGCGCAAGATCTCCACCGCGCGAGGGAGTGGCGACCGCAAGGTTCGCACCCGGAACGACTACCGTGCTCGTGATGAGTTGGGGCGTGCCGCCGGCCGGATAGAAGTCACTCAACACGCGGTACATCCCTGGCTTTGGCAACCGCACATCGAGATGGAAGTCTTCGTCGTTCGTACGCTCAGGATGGGTGTGAAGGAAAAACGAGAGATCCTGGCTGACCAGAAATACGTGGTACAGCTGCTCGTGAACGATTTCGAAGCGATGAACGGGCTCCCCCGATCGCGGATCGCGCACTCCGAAAATCAGGCGCGTGGTTTCTCCCGGCATCGGCACCGGCGGTTCGACGCCAAGGTTGAAACCATATTCGACGATGTCTGGCGCGCCTTCGACGAGGGTCATGCCGCAGCGTGGGCAACGGCCCGGAAGAATTCTTCGGATGTCGGGATCCATCGGGCAATAGAAGCTGCCGTCGGCATCACCAACCGCCTGATGCACGTGCGGGCCGGCCGCGGCGATCGCCGCGCGGACTCTTGGATTGGGGGCTTGCGCGGTCAACAGGCAGAACAGCGCGACCGCGAGGATGACGGAAATGCGTGCCATGCGGTGGGCGGGTGTATCCGGCCACGCCTCGTTGGACGTGGCCGGACGCCCGACTGAACCTGAGCTCAGACTACTTCTTGCCGGCGGGCCAGGGAGCGCCTTCGTTCGCCGCGGTCACTGCAGCGAGACCCTTGTAGACGAACTTCTGAACGCGCTGGCCGCGGTACGTCTCGGTCGTATACAGGTTGCCCTTCGAATCGGTGACGATGCTGTGCAGCGCGTAGAACTGCCCAGGCTGACGTCCGCCGGAACCGAAGCTGTAGATCTCTTTCATCGACTGACGCTCGAAGACGTGAATCTTGTGATTGGCTCCATCAGAGACGTAGAGGAATCTCTCCTGGGGATCACGCGAGACGGCCATCTCCCACACCGAACCATCCCCCTTGGTGTTGGTCTCCATGAACACTTCTTTCACGAAGGTGCCGTCGGTCTTGAAGATCTGGATGCGATCGTTGACGCGGTCGCACACGTAGATCATCCCGTCTTTGGTCGGCTGGGCACAGTGCACCGGGTTGCGGAACTGCTTCGCCGGGGCCTCGCCCGGTGTGTACGGAGCGAGAGTGTCGTCCGTCGGCGGTTTGCCATAGGCGCCCCAGGCACGCTTGAACTTCATCGTGTCCGGATCCCACACCGAGACACGGTGGTTGCCGTAGCCGTCCGCAGCAATCAGCTCGTTCGTCGTCGGATCAAAGCGAATCTGGGCGACACCGCGGACGTTGTCGTTGTCCATGCTGCCCTTGCTGCCGTTCGCTTTGCCGATCTGTCCGAGATACTGCCCCGTCTGGCTGAACTTGAGGATGAAACTGTCGTGATAAACCCTGACCCCGGGAGCTGCTGCGCCTGGATAGTTCGGAGCAGCAGGGGCGGCCGGAGCCGCTGGGGGGGCGGCACCCCGGGCGGGGGCGAACTGGGCGGCGCTGCCAGGCGCCGGTCCGGGCTGACCCGCACCGTTCGCGCCGAGCCAGACGTTGCCCTTGCTGTCAACGGTAATGCCGTGATTTGACGTCGGCCAGTCGTGTCCCTCGACTCTGCCGAAGCTGTGAATCAGATTGCCGGCGGGATCGAAGGCCAACACATCCGGCGCCGCTGTGCAGCAATCCGCTTCTTTCCGCGTCAGGTACGACTCCTTCAACTCGAGCGATCCGGGCCGATGAATGATCCACACGTTGTCCGCCGAGTCGGTCGCGACGCCAATCGTCTGACCGATGACCCAGTTGTTCGGCAGCGGCTTCGGCCAGAATGGATCCACTTCGAACTTTGGCGCCTGTTCGCCGACAGCCTCGACCACCGCTGGCTGTCCTGTGTACATCGACCCCAGCCAAATCCCCGCGGCCAATGCGATAACCGCGCCACCAACAGTCACTTCACGCTTCATAGGTAACCTCGCAGGAGTGTGGTATATGTCCTCGACCCCTAAAATGTAAACAGGGAAATGCAGACTGCGCCAAAACGCCGCATCCCAATCGTGCGTGGGCTCGTGCTGCCTTGTGCGTTCCTGCTTGCCCTCGGACAGGGTGCCGGCGCGGTTGAACGCCCAATTCCTGAGAGCGCAGGCGTCACCACATTCGCGCGTCTCCAGGGAGAACAGCTCGAACTGCTTGTCCGCCTGCCGCTTGTGGCCGTCCGAGACGTGCAGTTTCCCGTGCGCGGGGAGGCCGGGTATCTCGACCTCGATGGCGTCAAGTCGATGTTGACCGGCATCGCCCGGTACTGGGTCGCAGACCACTTCGAGGTCTGGGAGCATGGGCGCCGGCTGCCACGGCCGGAGGTGGCGGCAACGCGAATCTCCATCAGCTCGGACTCGTCGTTTGCGTCGTATCAGACCGCAGCTGCTCGCTTCGACGCGCCAGAGCTCGCGCGGGACGCCGATGTCTTCTGGGAGCAGGTGTGGCTCGATGTTCGTTTGCTCTATCCATTGCCGAGTTCGGCTTCTGATGCCGCGCCGTCTCTCGCGCTCGAACCGTCAGTCGCATCAATGGCAGTCCGCGTGACGACAGCGATGACCATCGTGGACGCAAACGGTCAGCAGCGTGCGCTGACCTTTGAAGAAGATCCAGGTCCGATCTATCTCTGGCCAACCTTGGCGCGGTCCGCAGGGGAATTCTTCTGGCGTGGAGTCCGATTCGTCGGAACGTCTGCCGACCTTCTCGTGTTCCTCTTCTGCCTCTGTCTGCCGTTTCGCAGCTATCGACTCTTCGTTCCCGTGTTTGGCGCGCTCGTCGCGGCATTCCTGCTGACATCGGTAGCGTTCGCCACAGGTGTACTGCTCGTCGGCCCGGCTGGACGGCTGGCCGTCGCCGTGCTGTCGGCTCTATCCGTCCTCCTGGTAGCGTGCGCGAACATTGTCGGGCGGGTGACGCCGCGCGGCCGGGCGGTCTTTGCTCTTGGCGCTGGCGTCATCTTCGGTAGCGCCGCGGCGCTGCGGCTGGAGAGCGCGTGGCAGCTGGCGATCCCTCACCCGCTCGGTGCCACCTTGGCCTACTACGGCGGAGGCATTGCCGCCCTCGCCTGCGCGGCAGCGATGCTGATTCCTGTCGTCACCCTGATGTTTTCGTTCACGCGCGCCGAGATGCTTGAACGGGTGGTCGTCTCCGCCCTGGCGGCTGACACCGCGTGGATGTGGCTGGACGATCGCTGGGCGCAGTTCCGGCGCATTCCAATCAACCTCGCGTTCGACGCGGGCGGAGTATCGTCGAACCTGAAGGCGCTGGCACTCCTCGTCCTGCTCGTGGGTCTGGCCTGGCTCCTCAACGAGCGGTTGAAGCGCTGGACCTTTGGCGACCGCGAGCTGGTGCCGCGTCTCAGCCGGGAACCGAGCGCGTGAGGTACTGGTCCGCATTGCTGATCGTGTTGCTCTGCGGCGCAGCAGCGAGCGCCCACGAGGTCCCGGACCACGTTCAGGTGACGGTCTTCCTGAAGCCGGACGGCGGCCGCATGCGCATGCTGGTCCGAATGCCGGCCAACGCCCTCATCGACTTCACGCTGCCGACGCTGGCCCAGAGCAACTGGATCGATCTGAACCAGGCCGATGAGACCGCGACCTCCGCCGCGCAGGTGTGGATCGCTGACATGTTGTCCGTCTTTGAAAACGGGCAGGCGGTTCCGACTCCTCAAGTGACAGCAGTCAGGATTTCCCGCGTCAACGATCCTTCGTTCGCCAGTTTCGACAGCGCCTTCGCTCGGGTTACCGGGAGCCGCCTCCAGGCCGGGACATTGGCGCAACAGGAGCAGGTGACGGTCGACGCGTTGCTCGAATCGCCGATCCACTCGCCTGACTCGAGCTTCTCCTTTCAGCCGCGCTTTGCGTGGCTCGGCATTGTCGTTGACACCGCGGTGACCTATCTAAGCCCGCGGGGCGCCGTCCGACAATTTCAGTACCGCGGCGATCCGGAGAGATTCATGCTGGACCCGGACGCCGGCTCGGTTCTTTCTCGCTTTGCCCGAACAGGCCTGCTCCAGACGGCCTCTGACACCGACCATCTGCTGCTCGCCCTCTGCCTGGCACTGGCGATCGGCGGTTTCCGAAAACTGGTGCCGTTCGCATCCGTCCTCGTCATCACCGAGATCCTCCTGACACTGGCAGCGCTGCGGGTGACGACCGCCGATTGGGTGCGCGTGCTGGCTGGTGTGCTGATGGCGATGACGACCGTCTATGCAGGTCTCGACGCGATCGTGGCGCGCGGAGAGAGATCTCGGCCGCTACTCGCGGCGCTGACGGGCCTCGTGTTGGGAGTCTCCCTCTCGGTGGCGCTGCAGCCGCTCCTGCAGTTCGGCGGCCCCTATCGAGTCGCTGCGGCGGTTGGTTTCATGGCCGGGAGCGCGACCGGCCAAGTCGTCGCGCTGTTGGTGGTGCTTGGTGCCGCCAGCCTGGTCGGACGCGTGTCGCGGGCCCCAAGGGCTGTGACGATTGTGGTCGCGGCCGTCGCCGTACATGTGGCGTGGCGGCACCTGCTCGAACGATCCGATGGGTTTGCGCTCGCTGCGGTCAACCTGCCGACACTCACGCCAGCCGCGACAGCCTCGGTTCTGATCGTGGCCGTTTCCGGGGTGGCGGCGGTCGCCTACGCCCGTAACCGCGTGCCGACGTCTGCGCGCTGATCCCTGTTGGACCTATCGATCTAACGCGTCGCCTTCGCCGGATACAGAGCCAAGCGCACTCCATCGGACAGGCCCTGCAGCGTTGACCCCACTGGCAGGATAAGCGGCGCGCGCAACAGGAAGGGATGATCGATTCCAGTCGTGAAGCCGTAGAGCCAGACAAGCGGCTCGACGCGTCCGTTGGGAAATGTGATCGTGATCTGAGCGTTGCCCGACTTTGGCGGCACCAGCACTCGGAATCCGTCCAGCGTCATTGGCTGGTGCGCGACGAACCCCGAGTCGGCAACAACGGGATCGCCTGACCATTGCGGCGACGTGGGCTGAGGGAGCTCCACGCGAAGCGGCAGGTGATCGGGATTTCCCTCGGGCACACCCCCAGTCACCCACTTCTCGATCAGATCGAGCTCCTCCTGACCGAGTGCCTGCTCGTTTCGGAAGCTGCCGAACCCCTTCACGGCGCCCCAGGGTGGCATCGTGCGCTGAAGGACCGCGTCCTTGATGGCGGTGGCCCAGGGGCTCGCTTCCGTGTACGTGAGCAATGAGAACGCTGATCCACCAGGACGGTGACAGCTCGCGCAGCGCGAATACACGATGCGCGACACCTCGCGGTTCCACGTGACCGACGTGGTCACATCGTGGGCGGTCGCAGACGCCTGCAGCCAGCCGGCAACTGCAATCGCCACGGCGCAAGACATCAGCGTCGGCCGTTTCAGCCTGAAGCCCCGAAACCTCAAGACTAAGGCGCTCCCTTCCTACGACATGCTACTTGGGAACGGCCGCCGAGCGCTGCTCGAGGGTGAATCAAAACGTACCTGCGTCTTCTCGTGTACGATTCGTCGGCAGAAGCGGTCGATGGCGGACGTATTTCTCAGCTACGCACGTGAGGATCAATCCAGGGCTCGCGTGATCGCCGACGCCCTGAGCCATCGCGGCTGGACCGTCTGGTGGGACCGAAAGACACCGCCGGGCCTGTCGTTCGACGAGGTGATCGAGCGTGAGTTGTCGATCTGCCATTGCGCGATAGTGCTTTGGTCGGCAAACTCGGTGAAGTCGAGATGGGTGCTCACTGAAGCGAATGATGCTGCCGAACGAAACATTCTCGTTCCCGTGCGCATCGAAGATGTCAAGGTTCCGTTCGAATTCAGGCGATTGCACGCCGCGGATCTGACGGAATGGGACGGTGCCCGCGACGACGATCAGTGGAACCAGATCGTGGATCGCGTCTCGGAACTTGTGGCGCCTTCCAAGGAACCGGTTGCTGAAGTTCCTCCCATCGCCGCACTAGAGGCCCTTTCGCCGTCGTCGAGCGACGAGGCTCCCCGCCACCCCCGCTCAGGCATCTTGAGCGAAGCGGAGATCAGAGTCGTCGATACCGTGGTCCTGACCAAGGCTCCACTGATTCTCGTCGGTGAGCCCGGCAGCGGTAAGACCCACTTGGCCGAAACCATCGCTGACCGACTCGGCCTGGAGCCGCCAAGTGTGTTCGAAACACGGTCGGACTCGACGGCTGTCGAGCTGCTCTATCAGTACGACGGCATCCGCAGGCAGCACGATGCACAGCGTCGAGGCGCTGTTCCGCCGTTCGATCCGTATCTGACGCTCGGGCCACTAGGCCTCGCGATCGTGCTCTCAGGGAGCACCAGCGCTCCCCCGGGGCTGCGATTCCCGCAGTCGGCCAATCCCAGACGGTCGGTTGTGTTGATCGAGGGTGTGGACAAAGGCTCCCGAGAGTTCGCGAACGATCTCACGGGCTCTCTGCGAACCATGTCGTTTGTGGTGAAGGAAGCCGGCAACTCCAGGGTCACTGCGAATCGCGACCGTTGGCCGATTGTCGTCATGACATCGACTGGCGAGCGTGAACTTCCGGACGCGCTGCTGCGGATCTGCGTCTATCACCAGATGGCGTTCCCCGCCGTCGATCATCTTGAGGCGATCGCAAGAGCTCTGAACCCTGGCGTCAGCGAACGCATGGTGAGCGAGGCCGCTCGCCGTTTTTGCGAGATTCGCGCATTACCTGACCTCAGGAACTTACCCGGACTCTCTCAGTTTCTGGTCTGGCTCAAGGTCATTGTCGGCAGAAGCGAGGAGACAGGAGCCTCCCAGCTCGATGGTCCAGATGCAATGGCTCTCGACGCCTCACTTCTGGCCAAGTCATACGAAGACCGGCTTCTCCTCGAGCAGCATCTGAAACCTGCGAAGTGATCTGACTGCGCCTACTGAACGGATATCCGGCCGGATTCGATCCGCCCGGACATGAGACCACCTGTCTCGCCGTGCTGCCACGTCCCGGAGTAGCGGTCGCCGTGGAAGAAAAGCCGTACCGTGAACGTGCCAATACCCGGAAGGCTGGTGTCGGTCATCATTATCATCGGCGTGTCACCCACCCAGCGCATCGGAACCACCACGGGCACAGCGCCGTTCACGCCGCAGCAATGCATTTCCGCGTTGAAACGCCAGAGATCGTTGCCCACTTTCTCGACGCTCTTGATGCCGTAGCGATCGGGCTGAGCGGTGCGGTCCTCTTTTCCCGCGACCGTGAACGACCCGACGAGATTCACGTCGCGCATGCGTTCGGTGAACTGCCGCTCGGCGTCATTCAGCGAAGCTGGCTCGACCACCGAACCGATGCCCATCCGTCCGGCAAGCCAGCCGCCGACAAAGACGGCCAGTAGTGCCGCAACCACGAGAAGCGTGAACGTCATCCTGCGAACGACTCCCATTCCGCTCTCCTCTCTTCGCTCATGTCGGGCCCAGCATGCCAGATAATGGCGTCGCGCCTTCGACTTTTTTACCGATGACTCCACTCATCGCGGTGCGAAGCACGATGATCCTTGCGACGCTGGCCTGGGCGGCCGGCGAGGTTCTGATGCGCCGATCCGACCGCGTCGACCGATGGGCACGGACCGCCTGGACCGTGGCCATTGTCCTGGCCGGGGTGCATGTCGCCCTGGCGTTTCATTTCGTCTACGGATGGGATCACGATCTCGCTGTCAGCGAGACGGCTCGGCAGGCTGCCGAGCGCTTCGGATGGGGTTGGCGAGGCAGCATCTACGTGAACTACGCGTTTCTTTCGTGGTGGATGGCCGATGTGTGCTGGTGGTGGGCTGCGCCGCAGTCCCACATGTCGCGCTCACGCCGCTTCGAGATCGTGCGGTTCGCCGCGTTCACCTTCATGTTCCTCAACGGCGCCGTTGTCTTTGCGTCTGGCATCGGTCGCATCGCGGGCATCGCCGCGATCGCCGCGGTCCTGCTGGCCTCACCGGCCAGCCGCTCAGGGACACGGCTCGCATGACCACTACAGCGATCGAGCGTCGAATCGCCGGCCGCCGCGTGTACTACGGCTGGATCGTGCTGGGCGTCGCCGCGCTCGCCATGGTCGGCACTCTACCCGGCCGAACGCAGGGACTCGGACTGATCACGGAGCCACTGCTGAAGGACGTCGGCATCGATCGCGTGCGCTTCGCGGAAATGAATCTCATCGCAACGCTCGTCGGATCGCTGTTTTGTTTCGGCATTGGCGGCCTCGTGGATCGGCACGGCAGCCGGATCGTGGTGACGGGGCTCTCGTTCCTGCTCGGCGGTGTCGTCGTGGTGATGAGCACCGTCTCGAGTGCGCTCGCGATCCTGATTCTCTTGACGCTCACACGGGGCTTGGGCCAGAGCGCCTTGTCGGTGGTGAGCCTGGCGATGCCAGGCAAATGGTTTCGGCGCCGCCTGACCTATGCGATGGCCGTCTACGCGATCGGGCTGAGCATCGGGTTCATGCTGGCGTTCCCTGCAGTCGGCGCACTCGTCAGCGCGCGTGGATGGCGCACGGCGTGGGCGGCGGTCGGCCTGTCGATTGCTTTGGGTCTGGCGCCCGTCGCCTGGCTGTTGGTCACGCGCGAACCCGAGACCAATCCTGAATTGGACGCAGCACCTGGCAGTGAGGACCGCGCGCTTGACTCGGACGCGACGCTTGGCGCGGCCCTGAAGACGCCGGCATTCTGGGTGTTTGGCATTGCCAGCGCAATGTACGGCCTGATCGCGTCTGGCATCGGATTGTTCAACGAATCGATTCTGGCCGAACGGGGATTTTCGGCCGACATCTATTACCGCGCGCTGGCAGTGACGGCCATCACCGGACTCGCCGGAAATTTCGGCGCCGGGGCCTGGGCCGACCGCGGGTCGCTGCGCCGAGTGCTGATCGCCGCGCTCTTGTTGCTGACCGTGGCGCTGGCGGCGCTGCCGCATGTCACCACGAATAGCCATGTGTACGCACAGGCGGTGGCGATGGGAATCTCAGGCGGATTCATCACGGTGGTGTTTTTCAGCTTCTGGGCCCGAGCATACGGCCGGACGCACCTTGGACGCATTCAAGGTGTCGCTCAAGCGCTGACCGTGATCGCATCAGCGATCGGACCGCTGGTTTTCGCGTCGTTTGCGCAGGCCACCGGATCGTACGCGATGGCGTTCTATGCTCTCGCGGCGGCAATGGTGCTCCTGGCCGCCGCCGCATCCATCGTCCGTGTGCCAGCGAGCGTCTGACGGGTTTGTGAGATTTCTCGCCTCGTTCGAGTCGACCGAGAGTTCTTGATCTCGCAAGATCTCAGTTCGAAGGTGTTCAACCTCATCCGCATTTCTCTCAACCTCATCCGCACTCACTGCATCACGCGATCGAAAGTCTTCACGACAGCGAACGACGGCTTTATCATTAGCACCCTTCCGCTATGGAGGCGCGCATGACTGACCGTCTGCGGGTTTTCGTCTTCCTCGCTCTTTCGTTTGGGCTTTGGACTGCGGCCTGTTCAAAGAAAGACAATCCTGCCGGTCCGACCGGCACCCCCACTGGCAGCACGAGCACCGGCGGGGCTGGTGGAAGCGGCACCGGCACTGTGAGTGGAAAGGTGACGGCCGCCAACGGGACAACCGGGATCGGCAGCGTCACGGTCTCTCCAGCCGCATCAGGCTCGCCATCGACGACCACCGATCCCTCTGGCGCGTACACGTTGAACGGATTGCCGTCGGGCACACAGTCCCTCCGGGCGCGCCGCGGAAATTTTGAAAGCGTTTTTTCGGTCGACGTGAGAGCGGGACAGACCGCATCAGCCCCCGTTGCTGCGCTGAAGGCGATCGGCCGGCTTGCATTCGTGCCCGGAACGTTTGATCAAGTAGAGAACCTCGTCCGGGATCAGCTCGGAAATCCGATGGACCAGATCGCCGCGACTCAGCTCGGTTCATCCGCGACGCTGAACCAGTACAAGATGCTCTTTCTCAACTGCGGACTCGACGAAGATCCGGCGGATGTGCCGGCCACGATCCAGGCGCTTCTCGCGTGGGTGAGAGCCGGGGGCACCATGTACGCGTCCGACTTTGCGCTCCACTACGTCCAGAACATGCTGCCGGCTGACATTCTCACGACCGACGAGAACACGAGACCCGAGAGTGTCACGGCCACAGTGAGCGACAGTAGTCTCCAGACGTTCATGGGAAGCAGCACGGCCCAGATTGTTTACGATCTGGACGGCTGGAGGGGCCTCAGCTCGATCTCCGCACGCCCTCGCGTCCTGCTTCGCGGAAGCTACATGGCCGGTTTCCCGCTCCAGACCGTATCCAATCGACCGCTCGCGATCGTCATCACCGAAGGCAGCGGACGCATCATCTACTCGACCTTCCACGACGACGAAGCGATAAGCAGGCCGCCGCCCGATCAGCTCGCGGTGCTGCGGTACTACCTCTATATCGAGTAACGGTCGCGCGTACTCGTCCAAGCGGGAGCCAGAACGCCGGTTCGAACCGGTTCGTGGCCGACCTGCGGCGGTCGGCCTGCAGGTTACTTACTGACCGGTTTCAGATCCGTTGCCGCGATTGTTGCCGCCCCTGCCTTCTCGCTGACGTCGCCGGTTAGAGTAACGGTCTGAGTCATGTAGGGCACGAGCTTCGCGTTGTTGTCCGCGGCAAAGGCCCCAACGACAATGAATACCTTGCCATCGGAGGTGAGAAGCGCCACGGGCTGACCCGCCTTGGCGCACGAGACGGCGCAGCCCCTCGCCACGGGTTCACCATCGGGCATTTCGTGATCGGCGAAGACATTCGAATGGTTGTCTTTGTAGCAAGACTGGTCGATGAGCCGGCCCGTGATGGTCTGGGTCGCCGCGGACGCGGGCAGCGCGAAAGCGGCGAGCGACGCACCGAGAATCAATACCGCAAGCAACTGCCGCATGGAGACACCTTTCTTTGCTGCTACCGTCTGGCGCTCTTGAACGTTAGGCTGTACACAGCTTCTGGACAAGTCAGATACATCGTCTTCCCGTCGTCGCCGCCAAACGCGAAGTTGATGATCACAGCAACTGGCGCGAGCAAAGTGCCAATGTGCTTACCGGCTGGTGAGAAGATCCATACCCCACCCGGACCGGCGGTATAGACGTTCCCGTCTTTGTCGGTCTTCAGGCCGTCCGGAGACCCGGGCCGAGGATCAGCGGCCAAATCGGCGAAGATGTGACCATTTGCGAGCGTGCCATCGGGCTTTACATCAAAGCGCACAAGCTGCTTCGGCCGCTGCGTGATGTACAGGTACTTTTCGTCGGGTGAGAACGCGATCCCGTTCGGCCAGAACTCTTTCGAAAGAAGCTCGAGCTTTCCGTCCTTGATGCGGTAGACGCCATGATACGGAAGGATGTTTGACCGCTGCTTCGTGTCGCGGCTACCCGAGTCAGTGAAGTACAACGTGTCATCAGACTTGTAAACGAGATCATTTGGGCTATTGAAGCGCTGGCCTTCGAATCCATCGGCCAGCACCTTGCGGGTGCCGTCTTTCTCCACCCTGACTACACGGCCCCCGCCATATTCGGCGTAGGTAATCCGACCTTCTTTGTCCACCGCTGTTCCGTCGGCGCCCGTCAGCTTCTGCTTGCCATGGGCGCCCGTGTCGTACTCACGGAAATCAGCAGTGTCACTGTCACCGATGAAGATCTTGTCGACGACGACGGAGACCTTCCCGTCTGGCCCGAGCCTATTGATGACGTTATGGGGGATATCACTGAAGATTAGGTGTCCTGGCCGGCCGGGGACCCACGTTGGGCCCTCAAAAAATCCCGTACCAGGGACCACGGCCTTCAGCGTGGCATCCGGCGACAGAATTGCCTCCAACGATGGATCGAGCACCTCCACTCCCTTCTTCGGCGCCTGAGCATCGATCTTACCGACCGCTAAAAAACCCAGCGCGAAGCACAGAAATAGAGAGGCGGTTAGCTTCATCTCGTTCTCCTTGCGATCTGACGCTTCCGATTTCGCGTCAGACGATCGCTAATTGCCGGACTTTGGCATCAGGGCTTGGGGCGCGCCAAACAGCCGGTTCGGATCTGCGCCGGGCTTCGGCGTGAATCGCTGAATCCGGCCACCGAACGTCTCGGACACCATGAGCACCCCATTGCTGTCGGTGCAGAAGCCGTGAATGCCGTCAATCTCTCCAGGGGCGTTTCCCGTCGTTCCCCACGCCGAGATCAGCTTCCCGGTGAGGTCGTACTTCAGCATCTTGTTCGTGTTCAGCGTTCCAACGATCAGGTGCTGGTCGGCCGTCATCATGATGTGGCTCGGCTGGTCGATACCAGTCCACATTTCAAGCCATTTGCCGTTTTCGTCGAAAACCTGGATGCGATTGTTGCCTCGATCCGCGACGAAGATACGACCGGTCTTGTCGACCGCGATCGAGTGCGGCAAGTTGAAATCACCTGGTGCGGTGGTCCCCTTCTTGCCCCAAGCCATCAGGAACTTCCCATTCTTGTCGTACTTCGCGACGCGGCTGTTGTCGTAGCCGTCGCTCAACACGAAGTTCCCGTTGGGGAGCCACGCAATGTCCGTCGAGCCGCCGATGTGCATCGGATCGGTGCCAGGCTCCTGCTTGACGCCGATCGTCAACAGCAGTTTCTTCCCGTCGTTCGAAAACTTGAAGACCTGCTGCGTCTTATCATCGAGAATCCAGACGTTGTGCTCGGGATCGTACGGACTGATCGCGGCGGAATGCGGCCCAAACTGACGCCCCGGCCTCTCGGGATGGCCGCTCCCGACAAAAAGCGAGTCCCACTGATTCCAGGCCTCGAGCACTTTTCCGCTCGCATCGACGACGACGATGGCGTTGTGCATTCGTCCCGTTGTCTGTCCGTTTACCGGCGGAGGCGCCGGCTTCTCGGCGTTGGCGGGGCCGAGGTGAAATGCGCCCCACGATCCGTTCCAGTCCGTGGGCAACTTGTTGCCGGGGAGCTTGTCCAGCGGGATCTTCAACTCACCGCGCGACACGACAAAAATACGGTTGGGGGTCTCGGCAAAACATCCCGCGCCAGACCCCTGCATGAATCCGGCGTCCCGAGGTATCTGCGGCCAGTTTGCGACGACGTTGTAGGGACCCGAAAGGTCATCGTCGACTTTCTTGGTCTGAAGCGAGGCCCGCACCGAGAGAAGCGAGCAGAAGACAACGGCTGACATGATTAGAAAACGTGTTCGCATTCGCAACTCCTTCATTTCGACACTTCCCGGCCTGCGCGCAGAGCTGCGGCCGTTGATGCTGTCAATCCTCCACCTGCGTCGCCGATATCCAGGTATCTCCACCCCTCCCTGATACGCTTCTGGATGTCATTAGCGCCGGCATTTATCCCGCACACCACCTTGTGTGCCAAACACGACTTCAGGATCGTCTGAAGAGCAGCTTCTTTCTCTGGCGAGTCCTGTGGAACGCCCATCGAGTGAGACAGATCCGCTGCTGCACCAGGCCAAATCACGCCGACACCTGGTACGGACGCAATCTCATCAATGTTTTTCAATCCTTCGGTCGACTCGATCATGATGATGCACAGGAGGTCTCCCTCCGGATTCAACGGCCAAAGATCGGCGCGCCGCTCGTACTCGTCGCTCCCTATCCCCCAAAACCAGAGCGCATTCGTCGGGCTGAAGCCACGTAGTCCAGCCGGCTCCATGTGCGCCGATCCGCGACGTTGTGGATAGCGCATGCTCCGCACAGCCGCCAGTGTCTGCTCCTTGTCGTCCACGCCGTTGAACACAACGCCCATGAGGCCAATATCGAGCGCCTGCTTCGGCACCCAGTCGGCCATCTCGCGGCCATAGGGCGCGAACCGCGCGAAAGGCGCCACGCTGGCCTGAGCGTTGCCCTTCTTGAGAATTGCTGCTTTATCAATCGTTCCCATCACAAAGACACGAAGCGCGTCGAAATTCATCGGCGTGTGCTCCATGTCGATCCTGAGAAAATCCACGTCGGAACGAGAGACGGCTGCGGCATTCTCCAACGAGAGATCGCCCACCCGAACGCCGAATATCACCTTGCCCTGCGCGAGCTTTTCAATCGCAGGGTTCAGGTGCAATGGAGCTTTCTGCGCCGACGGAATGCTGGGGACGACGCCGACCAGCGCAGCCACTGCGACGATGGAGAGAATCGCGCGCATCAATCACGCCCTTTTCGGTACAAACGCAAGGAACCGCCGCGGGTTGTCCACAGTCATCTTGTGAATGGTCGCGTCGCTGACCCCGGCCGCCCGCAGCTTCGGGATGAAGACGGTCAATTCCATGTCGAATCCAGCGCCCCCGTTCTTTCGTCGCTCTGCTGGCGAGGTCGCATCGTTGCCGAAGATCGCGTAGTCCTCATATCCGGCCTGAAGGAACGCCATGACCATCTTCACCTGCGCGTCCGCCCTCGCCATCGGACCGCTCACGTGACCGACGGTGTCGAATCCCACAAATGCCCCGCGCTTGGCGATGGCCTTGTGCGTCTCTGCTGTGGGATCGTCGGCGATGTCGGACAAATGTCCAATGCAGAGGTTATGAAAGTTGACGCCTGCCTTCTCGAGGAGGTCAACCTGCTCCAGTGCGCACTTCTTGCACCCTTGGTGGCTGGTATGCGTGAAGATTGGCAAGCCAGTCCTCTGATGCACCTTCGCCATTGCGAGGAACACCTTGCGTTCGAGAGGGTGCATTGGATCGGAACTACCGAGCTCCCCGATTGCGCCCCATCGCTGCGCGATCGAGTCCCGAGTGAACTCGTCGGCAATCTGGTCCTCGGTCTGAGTGGCAACTTGCGGTGGATACCGGGTAAAGGTGTGGTAGGCGTCGGCCATCACGACGTGCACCCCCACCGGGGCGAGACGCTCCGCAATCTGCTTCATGTTGACTGGCGACTGACCGAGATCTCGGGTGCCGCCAGTCAAGACGCATTTGACGCCGTCTTTTTCGGCGGCTAATTTGACTTCCTCGACCACCGCGTCGACATCTTCCAACCAATTAGGCGCGATCGTCCCGCTTGCCCGACACGCCGACGAGCCCCCAGGGTTTGGTGGTTTCAATTCCCCTTCCGGCAACATCGTCCCGCATGGCTTGACAAACGGATAGGGACTGACCAGTTCCAGGTGGTCGTGGAACAGCGTCGGTCCGCCCGCCAAGACGTCTGGAGAAATGTCCTTCAGGATGGTGCGAATGATCGCACCCCTGGGAAAGGTCACGTTCTGCGGGCCTCTCCCTGCGGCCTGCCACGGCGCCGCAAAAAGACTCGCCCGTTCTCCAAAAGCCGTGACGAGGCCGAAGCCCGCGCCTACGCCGAGTAGACCAAGAGCTTCGCGACGACCAATTGGCCCCGAGTGAGACTTCCGCTTGGTCATGACTCCTCCTTACTAACTGTCAAAACACCGCTGTCGGATTGACCGGCGAACCCGTGCCCTTTGGCATCGCCAGAGGCGCGACTGTCAGGAGGAATTCCCACCGCTTCCGAGCGGCGGCCGCTTCGGCCACCGCGGTGAGCTCGCAATCATCGAGGAGGTTCATACCCAACATGACCAACGCAAAATTGTGCACGGGGCGATAGTCGTCCGGGTCGGTAATCGTCGGCGGAATCGGGATGGCGTCCACAGCCGACTCAGTTCCGAGTATCGCGATATCACGTTGCTTCAGCCACACGACAACGCCCGGATCGAGGCCCATGTCGCTCTTTCCGATGTCCCACGGGCCCAGTTTCTCCCGCCGTACCCACCGGCCGGTCCGCACCAGCACGGCGTCACCTGGCCCTGCCTTGACGCCGGCCTGTTTCTCCCACGCCTCGAGATCCTCAACGTAGATCCGCGTACCCGGTTCGAGGTAGTCGACCCCCTTGAGTCGAGGAATGTCCATCAGAATCGCGCGGGTGAACACGCCCACCTTATCGTTGATGACCGCATTCTTTGTGGCCATCCCCTCCATCGTCACGTAGTCCTTCTGGGCATATCCGTTGTACATCAGCCCTTTCATGAAGTGATGGGCCAGGCCGTCAAAGTGAGTGTTGTAGAGCCCGTGAAAGGAGATGGTGAGCTTGTCGCCAGATCCTGTCGCGGAAATATTCGTCATCACATCTTCGAATGGTTGCGGATTGTCGATGGACTTCTCCTGAACCGCGTCGCGCTCCAAGGACACCGCGAAGCCTTCTTTCACCAAGCTCGCAGCCTGTTGGCGCTTCGCGGGTGTAATGAGGTTTTGCGTCCCCCGCTGATCGTCTTTGCCCCAGCGACCCCAGTTCGACAGCTCCTTCTTCCAGCGATCAAATTGCTCCTGAGTGACGGTGTGGTCGACGGTCGCTGCTGCTCCTGGCGCCGCCGGCGCCGTAGCCGCGGGAGCCGCACCAGCCGATGCTCCTTCACTTCCCGAACAGCCTGCAGCCGCCATCAAAGCAACAAGGCTGATCGCCGCAGCAGCCTTCGTTCTGGATTTTTTCATGATGAACTCCTGAGGCGCCGGCGCAGCTTTTCACAGAACGTGAATTGCCGCAGCCGGCGCTCTGTTATCGCAGTCCCCTAACGCAGTTGAGAGCGTCCTGGGCAGAATCAGCTCAAGCCCCAAGCTCGAACACATCCGAGGACCGTTCGTCGCCGGGACGCGCTCGCAAATGAGGCCTGGCACACAGTCGATCAGAACTCGACTTGAAAGCCGATCTTGGCCAACCTCCCGTCGAGAATCTGAGTCGGTGTCCGCCACGTCGTGCCGTAGCGAGTATTTTGGGAAAGAATCGTGCTCGAATTGAAGCTGTTGTAGAGATCAAACATCCCCTTGAGTTTTTTGGACCCTACCTTGGTCTCCTTGGAGAACCGAAGATCCAGCTGATCGAGGCGGTGTTCGAATTGGGTATTGGGCACGATCAGGTCAAGCGTTGCGGTTCCGTTCGTGCCGGCCGACAGGTTTCTGCCAAGAGACGGCGCGATCTGCGCGTTGGTGGCGATGTAGCTTGCGAGGATCGGAATGCCGGGCAACGACTGGAACGTCGCGCTCGCCTGAAGCCCCCACCAGGGCAACGGATACGCGCCGACAAGCTTCAGCTGGGTTTGACCTTTCATCGGGAGTGTCACCTTGCAGTTCCTCAACACCGTGGGATCGTCCACCACATAGCAATTGTTCGTGACGGTCTGCCCTGTCGTCAGGCCGCCGCTGATCATCGAGCTATGCGGCAACTTAAGGTTGATCGTAAGGTCGAGCCCGTTATACACCTGCGTCGGCTTGCCGTAGTGCGATGCCTGAGTCACAACGGTCTGCACTTTTCCGAACTTTGCCGGGTTCACATCGTACAGGCCCGATTCGACCTCGCCTCCCCCGCCCGGCAACCTCGCATCAAGAGGAGCCGTCACCGAAAACGGGTCGAAGTCCGTTGGAGTCACCTGAAGGTTGTCGCTCGCCTGCAGGTTCCCGTACCACGTCCGGAAATATGCGAGGCCAACTGACATTCCAGATCGAACTTCCTGTTGAACTGACGCCGAGGCTTGCCAGCTGTACCCCCGCTTTCCAAATCCCGTCAACACGTCGCTCGCGTAGGTGGCCGCCCTCGGATTGTTCAATCCGAAATTCGCGTTGTCGATCGGCCCGCACTCGCCGTTCAACGCTGGATTCTTCAAGTCGCAATCAGGCTGTAGATTCAGGTTCGCGTCATTCCATGTCCTTGTCGTCGCAGTGACCGATGTGGACTCAGGATTGTTGAGCCTCGCGGTTCCGACGAACTCGCCGATGACATACCGCCCAAGGCTGCCTTTGACGGCCGTCTTGCCGTTCCCAAATATGTCGAGGGAACCACCGAGCCTGGGGTTCAGGTCCTTCCAGCAAGGCACGCAATCCACCTCGCCATAATTCCTGGCGGGCACAAACTGCGCCGCCGGCAGACTCTGCGGCGGGACATACGAGTTCAGGTAGTCAAATCTCAGCCCGAGGTTGAGCGTGAGGCGCTTGATGGTCCACTGGTCCTGTCCGTATACACCGACATTCGCCCTCAGGTGTTCGTGAAAGACCAAGGGCGTCGCAAACTCGGTAATCGAGGTCGGAACACCATTCAGAACCTGGTACAACTGGTCACCATTGTTGTTGTTCTCGTGCACCCGATCGCCGTTCTGCAGGAACACGCCGGTCTTGAACACATGCGACCCGGTCACGTAGGAGACGTTGAATCGACCGTTGGTCTGGTTCGGAATCTTGATTCCGTAGCCAATTCCGGTGCCGGCTGTGCCGATCGTGGAGGCTCGGTACACGAAGTTACGAGACCGCTCCAATATCGGAATGATGCCCGGGACGACGTTCGTCTGTTGGCGCGTATGCCAGTTGAAAATGTACGTGGTGGCGCCGACGTCAAAGAGCAGCTTGTTGCTGGTGGGATGCTTCCACGTGGCCTGGAACATGTACGACGGCATGTAGTAGTACTGCAGCGAGGACTCAACGGCGATTGTGCCGCTCAGCAGATTGGACGTTCCAAGCCGCGACCACTGATTGTCGTACGACAACGTGAACTGGTTCTTCTGGTTGGCCTGCCAGGAGAATCGAATGTTGTCGGCTCGATGGATTTCGTTGAACACAGACTGGTGATTGGGGTCGGCCTCGTACTTGAACGCCGTGAGATCTTTGGTGTTATACAGCCCGGATACGGCGAGTCTCTCGCCCCAGAAACGATGCGCCGAGAAGAACCACAGCTTGTCTTTCTTGATCGGTCCCCCGATATTTGCTTGACCGTCGAAAATATCATTCACCTTCGAGGCGGACGTTAAACCTCGAGCTTTCAGTGCGGCTGTAAGGTTGTCGCTTTGCATACCCTTCCCGGTGGCGGTTGCATAGCCAAATGCCGAGAACGCGTTACCGCCGCTCTTCGGGATGAGATTGACTTGCACGCCGCCGAGCTCACTCTCCGCCGAATTGCTCCCCAACTCCATGTTGATTTCGGACGAGGCCGCCGGATTGGGGAAGATACCGCGCCCACCTCCCTCGGCTGAGTTGTAACGCATCCCGTCCATGAGCAACCTCATGTCAGCTCCGAGAGTGCCATGGACACTGGCGGCTCCGACCCTCTGCTCGCCAGCCGACCCACCAACGTCCTGGCCAGCAGGAGGGAGGTTCACCGCTGGGGTGAGTGCGATATAGGCAGCAATCCCCCCCGACGAAGGAACTGTCTGAAGCAACGTGCTGGACAGTGTCTTTGCCTGGACTGTGTTCTGGATGTCTACGAGTGGCGCCGCTCCTGAGACAGTGATCGACTCCTCGAGGGCTCCAACTTTCATCTCGGCGTTGACGCTTGCCGTGAAGTTGGCGCTAAGTTCAACGCCTTCCCGCTTGACCGTGCTGAAGCCTTCCAGACTAAACGTTACGGTGAACGTTCCTGGCGTCAGGTTGAGCAGCTTGTATTGACCTTCGCTGTCTGTGACTGCGGTTCGGGTCTTTTCAATCAGAGCAGGACTCGATGCTTCCACGTTGACGCCGGGCAGCACCGCCCCACTTGTGTCCCGCACTACGCCAGCGATGCCGCTTCCCACGCCTTGCGCCCATCCGAGGGCCGGTGTCAGCACCAGGCAAACTGCACTCACCACTTGAACGACCCGTCGTCCCAGCGTCCTGCGCATTTCAGTGCCTCCTAGATCCAGATGACGAAGTTGTTGAACCGACACCTCTCGCGTGTTCGGAGTCCGGCCGCAACCGTGCACGTTACGGTAGCGGTGGGAGGGTGGCAATCCCCCAAAAAGGGGAGCACACCCCGCGGCAATAGGTTTAGATTGGACCGAACTGAAGTGAGACCCGCAACCTCAACCTCACGACGTGGGCTTCCGTCAGGAACGTGCAAGCGCCCCTGGTTCGTGGTGCTCATTCGCGTACTGTCCGTGCTTGTTGCTGCAGCGGGTCCAGCGCGCCCATGCGCTGCCGAGATGGGCTCGAGTCTGTTCGATCAATACACACATCGGTCCTGGACTGAGAGGGACGGCCTGCCGCCTGGCCGCGTCCGGGCAATCGCGCAAGACCGCGATGGCTACCTCTGGATCGGGACAGAGGTCGGTCTGATTCGGTTCGACGGAGTCCGGTTCGTTCCGATGCAACTGCGGCGCGAGACGACCGCACAGGACGATCGGGTGTTGACGGTCATCAACGCGGCGGACGGCAGTATCTGGACGGGATTTGGCGCCGGGGGCGGTGTGAGTCGGCTCGCCGGTGATGCAGTCACCAATTACGGATCGGCTGAAGGTCTCGGTGACGGTTTCATCAGCGGGATTGCTCAGGATCCGGAGGGCTCGATCTGGGCCGCTGCTCGTGAAGGGTTATACCGATTTCGAGGCGATCATTGGACGAAGGCGAGTGCCAGCGATGGCGTGCCGCCGGGACCGGCGTATGGCGTGTACGTCGATGCTGCCGGGAATCTGTGGGCAGCCTTGGCCACGGGCGTCATTTGCCGGAACCGTCGCGAATCAACGTTTCATCTGGTCGATGGCTCACACCATTCCGAGCCAACGAAGTTCGCCGAAGGACCAGGCTGGCTCGTGGTCGCCGATGAGACAACCGGAATTCGGGTTGTCTCAGGCTCCATTGAAAACACCGGTCTCGCGAACTTTCACGCACCGGTCACTCATGCTCTTCGCAGTCGAGACGGCGTTCTGTGGATTGCAACAAATGGTTACGGTCTGGCTTCAATCCGACCGATGAGCCATCACGTCGAAAACTTCACCGCAGCCCAAGCTCTGACGAGCGATGCGGTACGCGTTCTCTTTGAAGATCGGGAAGGAAACGTTTGGGTCGGCACACAAAGTGGACTCGACGAGTTCTCCCGGCGGATCGCATTGCCGATCACCAACCTCGGCGTCACTTCAGTGGTTGCGGCCGGATCCGATGGCCGAATGTGGGTGGGGACAGCGCAGGGGGTCATCGGAATCGACGCTGGAACCCAGCGGCGCCCGATCGTCCGAATTGCTGCACCCGGGGGAATGGTGTCTGCTCTTCACGTCGCCAGCGATGGCCAGCTGTCGATCGCCACCCGGGACCTCGTGTTCCGACTTCGAGGTACCGGCCTCGTCGCGGTGGGGGCATCCAGTAACGACGGACCTGCGCAAATCGCTTCGATCACGACAGATTTGCGCAACACCATCTGGATAGGCGATGTGGCCCATGGGCTCTTCCGCTGGACCGATGGGCACCTCGCGCAAGTGTATGCAGACCAGGAAGAGCCCCCGCGGCCGGTGTTCGTGACCTTCACGGATAGCCAAAATCGAGTGTGGGTCGGTTCCTCCCAGGGTCGAATCGGACGATTCGACGTCGATGGGGGCCTTCAATGGTACGGGCCGGCCGACGGATTGACTCAAGGAATCATCACCAGTTTGTATGAGGACGAGCGGAAGACGATGTGGATCGGCAGCAGCGACGGCCTCACCCGATTCGCTGACGGTCGGTTCCAAAGCCTCACGTATGGGCACGGTTTTCCAATGAAAAACGTCTCGGCCATCGTCACCGATGGAACGGGGTCTCTGTGGCTCGGCGTGAGCACCGGAATCGTGCACCTCAACCCGGCAGAGTTCGCGCAAGCACTTGCCGATCCGCATCACCCAATCGAGTACGAGCTCTATGACTCTTCTGACGGCCTTGCCGGCGCCCCAGGCTGGCAGGGAACGCCGACCGTGGCCCGCGCTTTAGATGGGCGCCTCTGGTTCGTCACCGGCAATGGTCTCACCGTCATCGATCCTCATGCGCTTCGTGAGAAGAGCACGCCGCCGATTCGAATCGAGTCTCTGACAGCAGACGCAAAGACCTTCACTCCTGGGCAGCCCCTCAAGCTGGCCGCCAGCACATCTCGCATCCAGATTGACTACACAGCCTTGACGCTAACCTCCCCGTTGAAGGTTCGGTTTCGCTACAAACTCGATGGGTTTGATGCCGATTGGGTCGATGCCGTTCGACAGCGGCAGGCCTTTTACACGAATTTGCCCCCGGGGCAGTATCGTTTCAAGGTGATGGCGGTGGGCGACGATGTTGACGCACACCACGCGCTTGACTATGTGGATTTCTCGATCGATCCGGCATTCCACCAAACACGCTGGTTCTATGGTCTGCTTGCGGTGGCGATCCTCGGAGCAGGCGCCACAATCTGGCGAGTGCGTGTTCAAAGCGTGCACCGTCACTTCCTGCTCATACTGGAAGAACGGCTGCGTCTCAGTCGCGAGATCCACGATACGCTGCTTCAGGGCCTGGTAGGGGTGGCATTGCAACTCGGAGCTCTTCCCGACGATCAGTACGTCAGCCCCTCCGACGCGGCAAACATCCGCCACGCTCGGCGTCAAGTTGAGGAGTACATTCGCGAAGCCCGGCAGTCGATTCTGAATCTGCGGTCCCCTACAGCGGAGACGCCAGACATCGTATCCACGCTCACTGAGATTGGTGAACGACTGACGAAGAACACGTCAACACGTTTCGCGCTCGATGTTGTAGGCGCACCCTCTCCTAATCGCCCGCCACAAATCGACGGTCAGCTCTTGCGCATCGGTCAAGAGGCGGTAACGAACGCGGTTCGGCACGGTGCGCCGACCCGCGTCGATCTCCAGGTCGACTTTCAGGCAGACTCCGTTCGTTTGGCAGTCTCCGACGATGGTTGCGGTTTCGACGTTGAGCAGCTGTTCGCGAACCCCGGGCCACATTGCGGCCTTCTCATCATGCAGGAGCGCGCCGAACAGGTCGGCGGCCGCCTGAGCGTGCGATCCGCACCTGGGGCTGGAACCGTCGTGGAGGTAATCGTTCCAACTGCGAAGGGTGCCGCGGCACGGGGGTAATCATGGGGCCAATCCGCGTGCTATGTGTCGATGATCATGCAATCGTACGCCAGGGCCTGGCCGCCGTCCTGTCGCGCCAACGCGATATCACCGTGGTTGCATCGGCGTCCAATGGCGAAGATGCCATCAAGCAGTTTCGCGCGCATCAGCCTGATATCACCCTGATGGACCTGCAGCTTCCCACAATGAGCGGTCTTCAGACGATCCGTGAAATCCGTCACGTGTACCCGGAGGCAAAGATCATCGTCCTCACGATGTACGAAGGAGACGAAGACATCTATCGAGCGCTCGAAGCGGGCGCCATAACCTATCTCCTGAAAGACACGCTCTGCGACGAACTCATCAACGTCATTCGGTCGGTGCGGGCAGGTGAGCGACCTTTGCCCTCAGGAATTCGCGCACGTCTTCAAGAGCGGCTCGCTCAGCAGTCGTTGACGCCCCGTGAAGTTCAGGTATTGCAGTTGATCTCGCGTGGAATGCGTAACAAGGAGATCGCGACCGCCCTGGGCATCACAGAGGACACCACGCACTCACACCTGAAGAACATCTTCACCAAACTTCAAGTGCAAGAGCGAACCGCGGCAGTCCGCGTAGGGGTTCGCCGAGGCATCATTCACCTCGAGTGAGTCGGACCACGCGACTGCTTCAGTTCTAGACTTCAACGTCAGATTGTCGGGACGAGCGGGAGAGATCGAGGCCAGACGCGCGGCGACGTCGTGCCGTGACGAGCGTCTACGGTTTCGTGACCACCACCGTCACATCCTGCACGGCATACAGAAGGGAATCGTTGGCGATGGCACGGATGACGTAAGTGCCTGGGTCGCTGAATGAGGCCGTGACGGCCACTGAGCCTCCGTTTTCGCTCTGCTGATAGCCGGTCGGCGTGAACTTGACCGTCCCCGGACCGCGGTAGTGAATCCACTGCACCGACAGCCCGGGCGGCCTCCGTGGTTCAGCCGGCACAGGAATATTGAGAAACACACCCTGACTGGCTCCGCCACGACTCGCGGCCCCCTGCGTCCGGGCGGGTGGCGGTGGTGGCACGCCGTCGTCATGGACGGTCGCTGTGAGGCGAACCGTCCCATCGGGAAGCGCCGCTTTCGCCTCACCAGGTGAGACCGTGATGGTGGGCGCAACGTCTTTGTTCGCGAGCATCAGTCCGAAAGAGCCCGCGCCCATGTTCTTTGCAATCAGTTCGTTGTCGACTTCATAAATGTCGAGCAACGATCCGTACGCTTTTTCAGTCTTTCCGTGGGCCGTGAGGCTCCACACGAGGTCCTTCTGCCCCCAGTCCTTAGGGACAGCGACGCTGAAGACGAACCACTGCCGTTTGGGATAGAAATGCGTGGGCTGCCCGCGATCGGCGGCGGGCGGATCGAATGAGTTGTCCGCACCGACGGGCACGTCGATCTGCTCTTCCGAATTGCGACTGAAGTAGCCGAAGAACATTCTGTACGAGCCGTCCGGGGCCTTCCGCCATCCTTCGAAGACCGGAACGATGTCCTGTCCGCGTGTCGTCGAGACCTGCGCATCGGCGTGACGCACACCCGCAACCAGCAGGACGAGCTGGATGAGAATGGTGGATATCACAGAGACGGTTTTCATGGTGTGGATGTCGAGCCTGGGCGCTGAGCGCTGAGCGGAAGCGCCTCGACACAACGTCGAGGCGCCCCAAACGCTACTGCTGCTGGCTAGTTGATGCCCTCTTGCTGAGACGCGCGGCCACTTCCTGGTCGTACTCGTCTTTGCTCAGTTCGAAGTAGTTCACCCACGAGAAGGACATCTCGTCGATTGTTCTGTTGCCCGAACCCACCCAGTTTCTCGGATCCGGATTTCCTTTGTTAGTCGCGGTGTTGTCGTGAAAGTTGATGACATGCAACAGGCTGCCTGGCGGCAGGATGGGTGCGGCGTCGTCGGCGTAGTTGTAAATAAGCGCCCACCCGAAGTTGAAGTTGGCGCAATTCAGCATTTCTCGTTGATTTGTGGGGTAGATCGCCTCGATGCACTCACGTCTGCCTCGGTCATGCATATGCGGCTGAAATGACGCGATCTTCACTGGCTTGTCGAAGTGATAGTAGCCGTCCGTTCGCAGGATCCCATTGGACGGGATATCAATGTCGGTCTGGTTGCCCATGGTGACCGTGTGCAGCACATGGGTTGGAATCACGCCTTTGGGATAGAAGATCATCCCCAACTCACCGCGGTCTTTGATCTCTTCACCGACCGAGTGATAGTGGACGTTGAAATGGATCCGAGTTCCAGCCTTCATCAGCCTTCCCGTGCCTTCCGGGAAGATATCGCCGCCCTTTCCGGCGGCATATTCGTTCAGGGTTTCCTCGGGCGCCGAGCTGATCGCATTTGTGTCGGTGTCGGTGCCGGGCGCAACCAGGTAATTGTGTGCGTGATGGATGACCCGGTTGCCTGCGCCGGTTCCTGGTTTGAACTCAACCGCCTTGATGTACCGGTCCTCTTTGAGCCCGGAGTCGGTATATAAGTCAGGCCACTGGTCAGGCCCGGTCGGCGGAACGGTCCAGACCTCGGGAAGAGGCACGATCAAATCCGGCGTTCCAATGTGCCATTTGTTCAGGTCATCGAACTGCTTCGCCGGCGGCAGATCGGCTGGGCTTCCTTCGGGCGTGCCGGATTCTACCCACCCGACGATCGTCGCAATCTCCTCATCGGTTAACGAGGGATCGTCCTTGAACTTCTGAATTCCAATCGTCTTGTCGATGAACCACGGCGGCATCTCGCGATTGGACACCTTCATCTGGATCGATTTCGCCCACGGGCGTGCATCCCTGTATGAGAGAAGCGACATCGGTGCAATAGATCCCGGGCGATGACAGTTCTGGCACGCCCGCTGAAAGATCGGCGCCACGTCCTTGGAGAACGTCAGGCCACGCCGAGCCGCGGGTCTTGGCGCTTGCGCCGACGCTCCGACGACGACCAGAGCCGCGAGTGTGGCACCTACGCCCCCGACCAAAATTGCGCGCCGCCTTTCGTGAGTCATGATCTCTCCGATTCAGCTAAGGAAAGTGTATGCAAGGTTTTACCGGCACCTTAGCGAGGTACAACTTCGTTGACTCTACGGCTGCCGATCTGGCCAGTCAACTCCCCTAAAAAGGGGATAGCGGCGTGGGTGTGCAATTCAGAACAGCCGCTGGGTGGTCGCCTTGATAGAGTCGCGGGGTGAGGCATTCGGCCACAGTTCCGATCCTTCCTTCCTTGACTACCCAAGCTTCAAAAGTGCCGGTCGCATACCGTGGGTTGCACACGTATTTGAAAGACCGATACGCGGATACCGTGGTGCTGTCCTTTATGCAGATCGAAGCCCTTATCGAGGCTCGGCTGCCAGAGTCTGCTTATCTGCAGGAATGGTGGGCGATCCCGGCGGCTGACGGCGTCCAGTCACCTCAATCCCGAGCATGGACGGAAGCCCATCGGACCGCTGCACCGAATCTCATCGCGCGAAACGTCGTGTTCGAGCGCGTAGGGGAATAAGCCTTCCAGGCGGACGTTTTCGAGAGCGCCGATTTTCGCCGCCCCGGCGGCAATCGGGGAGTACAGTGGCTGAGGACTGTCAGCCATGAAGGTCAAGAGGCACGCCCTTCCGAAACTCCAGGGCAAGTCGCCGTTCAACGCCCAGGCGTTTCTCGAGTCGTCCGGAATCTCCAGGAAGCGCGTCGAGTATGCCGCCGGCGACGTCATCTTCTCGCAGGGCGACCCGTGCGACAGTGTCTTCTATCTACAGGAAGGCAGCGTGAAGCTGTCGGTTGTCTCTAAGGCCGGGCGCGAGGCGGTCGTCGCAATTCTCGACCCCGGCAATTTCTTCGGTGAGGGATGCCTTGCGGGGCAACCGGTTCGGATAGGCAATGCGACTGCGGCGGCGCCAAGCATAGTGCTCCAGGTGAAGAAGCAGCGCATGATCAACCTGCTGCACACCGAGCACTCGTTCTCAGATCGCTTTATCGCCCACATGCTCGCGCGCAATATCAGGATCGAAGCGGATCTGGTCGATCAACTGTTCAATTCGAGTGAGAAACGGCTCGCCCGGACGCTCCTCCTCCTGGCGCGCTATGGAAAGCCCGACAAGCCGACGCGAGCCATCCCGCATCTGTCACAGGAGACGCTCGCCGAGATGGTCGGAACGACGCGCTCACGAGTGAACTTCTTCATGAAGAGGTTTCAGCGGCTCGGATTCATCGACTATCGTGACGGACTGAAGGTCAACAGCACTCTTCTGACCGTGGTCCTCCACGAGTAGACGATCTTCCAATTCACGCCTTTCAGCCACGGCGATCTCGGTCATACAGCACATCTGCCGCTGTAGGGGCCAGATCGCGGGGCCACAGCATCAGCACCATGACGGGCGGGATCAGGCTCACAAGCACCAGCATCGTGGCCGTGTTGCCAGTCATTGGCGATCCGAACATCATCGCGACGGCGACGAGCACTGCCACAACGGCAAACCATATTTGAAGCACTCTCGTTCGAGTGATGTTCATCATCGTTGTCACCTGCACATCCTGCGTTTGCTATCGAAGATCGATTTCTTGACGCAGCCATCGTACGTCCGACGCCCGGCGACCCTGTTCCCGATTGCACAGCGAGAGCGGGTCAATGCGGCGGCTGACCTGGGGCCGGTTAGCCCGCTGCGGAGGGTTGGAGAAGCCGTCGTGGGCCGCGTTCAGCGCTCGGCCCACTCGACGAAGGCCGGCGGCACTTCGTTGCGCACGATCATCACGCGCAGAATGCGATCGTCATGGAGGAGCGTTGCGGTCCCCACGCGGGCGGCTTCGATCGTCGCGTAGCGAGCCGCCGCCGCAGGCATTCCCGACGCCGATCCGCGCCTCATCGTCGCAATCAGTCTGAACATCTTCTGGGTCTCCACCGACAGTCTCGTGCGGATGCGCCTGCCTGCGATGTCTCGGATTGCACAGTGGCCCAGCGACGATCGACTCATCTCTACGACTGCCGGATCATTGTTTTCAAGTGTCTGACCACCGTGACCTTGAGGATTGGTATTGCCGAAGAAGGCGTCTTATAGCAGCGCGTGTGCGAAACGGCACAGTCGCATGGCCGTCTGCCCGCTACTCTACGCGCATGTCAGCACACAATGGTGATCGCGCTCGATTTCACAAGGAACAGAAGCGCAAGCTGCAGCGCCGCCAACGAATTCGTGCACTGAGGGCCAGATTGAAGAAGGGCGCCGACGAGCAAGCGTCCATACATGTCGCTTCTCTCAACATGCACGATGAGGGCGGTTCAACACGGATCGGAGATTGACGGCCGCGACCGTCACGGTGAGCGCGGTTCCGCCTTTCCAGCACATTGGGATCCTAAGCTTAGAATTCCACGTGGACAAGTTGTCGCG
>JADMIO010866665.1_pt1 | contig 80920 bp, 74 predicted proteins | sample 8958161 | NCBI WGS metagenome assembly JADMIO01 (sample SAMN16585339, study PRJNA669376) | soil metagenome | isolation source: Crop rotation soil | place: USA: Cullars Rotation, Alabama | collected 2011
GACAACTTGTCCACGTGGAATTCTAAGCTTAGGATCCCAATGTGCTGGAAAGGCTTGCCACTGGAACAGCGCGAAGCATTCTTGCTCAAATATGTGGAGCAGCTCGAGTACACGGAGATGGCGCAGGTAACAGGCACGCGCGTGTCCGCGCTCAAAATGCGGGTGCAGCGCGCGTGTCTTCGATTGCAGGAAGAGCTCAAGGAGTATGGCCATGCGTGAAGGCGAAGGGCTGAAACGCCCCATTGAAGCGCTCCGCGAAGCAGTGCCGATACGCGCGGAGTGGCGGGCGTCGTTGGAACGCGCGTTGCACGACGCCCCAGTGCCGCTGCGTGAGGTGCGTCGAGGCTGGCATGTGTCTCCCGTTGTTGCAATCGCGGCGGCGCTCGTGTGCATGGTGATTGGCGCAACGGCGAATCAACTGTTGTGGCACGGCCTGCAACGGCACAACAATGCATCCGGCGCCGATTTGCTTGCCGCGAGGTCGGCGGCTGTCGGCGTGCGCTTTTCTGTGCTCGCGCCGGGGGTGAAACGCGTGAGTCTCGTTGGAGATTTCAATGGGTGGAATGCCGACGCGACGCCCCTCGAACTGGCGCGCGATGGACAGACCTGGACCACCATGCTGCCGTTACCGCGGGGCCGGCATGCGTATGCATTTGTGATCGATGGCCTCGTGGTGCGCGATCCCGCCGCGCCCGCACTTCCTGACGAGGATTTCGGAGTGACCAATTCGATGGTGCTCGTGAGCAGCCGATGAGCACTCGGCCTCTGCGTGCGTTTATGACCACGTGTGCCGTGCGACTCATAACCGCCGTGTTGATGGTCGCATTGCCCAGTGCATTGGTCGGGCAGACGCGCCCGTCATCGTTGCCGCTTCCCGACAAGCTCGCGTCAACCACGCGCTTGGCTATCGAGAAGTTATGCGATTCGCTCGATGCGGAGCATCTGCCCGCGTACGCTGTGCGCGACCGCGCGGCAGAGGGAGTGCTCAAGGGCGCCGACGATGCGCGCATTCTCACCGTGGTTCGCGCACTGGCCACGCGCCTCCGCCAATCCCGCTCGCTGCTGGGCGCTGCCGCTCGCGACGATGAACTGTTGGCGTCGGCCAGCGCGTTGTTCATTGGCGTCGAACCCGCGTCCATCAGTCGATTGGCGTTGGCGCAACGAAAGCGTGGCGACTTGTCATCGCTTGCCATTTCGTTGACCGTGGTGGCGGAGTTGACGAATCAGCGTGTACCAGTCGATGTCGCCGTGACATCGGTGGAGACGTTGCTTGGACGCGGCGCCAATGACACCGACCTGAGTGCGTTTCGAAACGCCATCGAGCGCGACATCAGGCAGGGAAGCGCGCCGCGCGATGCGGTGACGACGGGCCTGCGCGCCACCATGAACGGATTGCGCCGCACACCGTGATGTTGCTTCCCATAAGGCACGACGCGTTCAGGAGCACGCGGATTCAAAAGTGACCCGGCGTAGCGACCGGGAGGTATCACGAGTGCACGACAATCGATACTTGCGTTGCAACGTCAGCGACTGACACCAGCGTCACTTCATCACACCGGAGCGTACTCGATGCATACCACCGTCAAACAGATTCAACGCACGACATTGGCCCTGATGATGGGAGCAATCGCCATGGGCGCATGCGACAGTGCGTCAACCACGGGAACGAATGCCAGCCCTGCCGGTGCGGCGGCGAAACTGCAGTTCGCAATCGACAACAGCTCAAACACGGCGATCATGATCAATCCGCACCTGGTGACGCTGCATGTCGGGTCGGGGATGACAGCGAGTGCCACTGTCGTCGACGCAAACGGGAATCTCGTCACGGACGCACGTCCCACGTTTTACAGCACGTCGCCCAACATCGCGACCGTGGAAGTGTTGTCCGACGGCAAGTCCGCAAGAGTGGAGGCCCGCGCACCCGGTCTGACAGGGATCGTCGCGACGTACGGCGGTGTGGTGGATACGCTCATCGTGACCGCGACGTCCAACGAATAAGTCGTCGTAACATGCACCACCGCTCCCACTCGTTGCATTCGAGTTGGGAGCGGTTGCGTTTTCATAACTACCGATGTCCTTCCGAACTCCCCTGCATTATGGCCACTTGCACTTTGAGTACGCCGTCAGCGTCACGTCGCAGCAAATACGTTGATGATTCGTCGCCGTTCTCTCGTCCGTTCCTGTCGAGATAGGGCCAACGCACCGCCACCAGCACCATTTGCGAGGTGAGCCACTTGAGCGTGAGAATTTCGGCCCGCGTATCGGTGATGCCTTTCTCGTTGTATTGCTCTTTCGCGCCCGAAAAGAACTGCGCCACCTGATCGGCCGTTTCCGCAACTTCTGCGACGTCGTCTCCCACAACCAGCGCGGGTACCTGCCACATTTCGGCAATTGCATCCCCTTCGCCCGCGGTCAGATGCCGTGCCAATTCGTCCAGGACGGTCTGCACCTCCTGGATCATGTCCGAGGTGGTAATGGTGCTGGTCAGCGCGGCGTGAACGTCTTTGGTGTGCTCTTTCGTGTATTGGGCGGTTTTTCGCTCGCTCCGGGACTTGGTAGCCATAGCTCCCTCCGTCGGGACCGTGTTGGCGGGTGCGCCGCCTGCGGCACACCGGAGTACTGCAGAGTGGAATGACTCAGGAATACGCTTCGGTGAAGGGGAAGGTCCGGCTCAGTGAGGCGCTGGTCACCAAGATTGAAGACCACATGGGCTGGCCGGGTAACGGTGCCACTTGACCGGAGGGGCGTGTCGTCTACCTTTCAGCCATACAACCCGACAAGTGGAACGGCAGCGAAGCCGTTCTCACCCTCCGGCCCTCAGGCGAAAATTCGTTTTCCCGAGGTGTGCTGCAGGAGTCCATCGAAGCGGCGTCCCGCAATCTCTCTCCGAGAGTGTTGCGTTGGGCGTTGTTGCGGCGCGGACTCCTCACAAGGGTCCGCGTTTTTTGTTTCTACAAGGGAGCACGGCCTATTCAGGATTCCACGAAGCGTCCGCCACGGGTGAACCGGCAAATCCGGATCAGTCCAGTCCGCGTTATCGGGGCTGATGGCAGTCAGCTTGGCATCATGGAAGTGGACGTGGCGCTGGCCCAGGCAGTTGAACTTGGGCTGGACCTCGTCGAAGTCGCCGCTGCGGCGCGCCCACCCGTTGTCCGCATCATGGACTTCGGAAAGTTCAAGTTCGAACAGGCCAAACAAGCGCGCCAGGCCAAGAAAAAGCAGCACGTGATTCATCTCAAGGAAGTGAAGTACCGCCCTGGGATCGACGATCACGACTTCGACACCAAGACTCGGCATGCGCGCCGTTTCCTGGAGGAAGGCAACAAAGTCAAGATCACGTTGATGTTTCGCGGCCGACAGATTGCGCACCCGGAGCTGGGGCGGGCGGTGGTCGAACGCGTGGCAGTTGATTTAGCGGACCTGGCGAAGATCGAGAGCTCGCCGTCCATGGAAGGAAAGTCGATGACGATGATTCTCGCGCCGAAGTAAGGCGCTTGATCCGAACCGCCGCCCACCCGGGCGGACTACCGTAGCCTGCGAGTCTGTCATGCCCAAGATGAAAACCCACAGCGGCGCCAAGAAGCGCTTCAGCGTCACGGGGTCGGGAAAGGTGCGTCGCCTCAAGGCGTACAAAAGCCACATCCTGACCAAGAAGACGTCCAAGCGGAAGCGCAACCTCCGTCGTCCCACGCTCATTGCGACCAACGGCGAAGTGAAGCGCATCAAGCGTTTGATCCTGGCCTAAGGAGACCACAACATGCCACGCGTAAAATCAAACGTCGTCCGCCTGAAGCGGAAAAAGCAGATCATGGAGCATGCAAAGGGCGCCTATGGAGCCCGGAGCAAGCTGTGGAGACCGGCCAAGGAAACCGTCGAACGTGGCTGGCGCTACGCGTATCGCGATCGTAAGAACAAAAAGCGCGACTTCCGCCGCCTGTGGATTGTGCGTATCAACGCCGCAGCGCGTTTGCACGACATGTCCTACAGCACGTTCATCAACGGCCTCCACGCCGCGGGCATCGAAGTCGATCGTAAAAATCTGGCCGATCTGGCCGTGCACGAGCCGACGGCGTTTGCCGCCATTGCGGAACTCGCGCGCAAGGCGTTTGAAGCCAAGAAATCGGCCGCCTGATTTGTCGATCGTGCCCCAATAGTTTTGCGAAGGTTTTGAAGTAGTTTGCGGGGCCGGCTTCGAGTTGAACGCCGGCCCCGCGTGCATTCACGTACTGCCTGTCTTCCACGTCGGCGTGTCATGGTTTGCCGATGCTGGTTTCGACGTTTCACTTCGGCTCTTTCCCGAAACCCGTGCAACTTTCCGAGTATACCGCGCACATCGAGTCGCTGGAACAAGAGATTACGGCGCATCTCGAATCAACTGACGCGCGCGCGCGCCTGGACGTCGTGAAGGGCGAATTGAACGCGATGAAGGACCAACGGCTGGCAGCATTGCAAGCGGCCATTCCGCACATGGCGCACGAAGATCGCAAAGTCGCCGGACGCCGCTTCAATGAACTCAAAACAACGATTCAGAAAGCGCTCGATGCGTTTGTGGCACGACAGAGCGCCGCCGCCGGCGACACCATTCGCGTCGACCTCACGATGCCGTCGCGCCAATCGTGGCGCGGTTCGCTGCATCCGGTCACGCTCGTCATCGACGAAATCACCGACATCTTTCGCGAACTCGGCTTCACTGTCGCACTCGGCCCCGAGGCGGAAACGGAATTCTACAATTTTGGCGCGCTCAATTTCCCGGCCGATCATCCGGCCATGGAGTTGCACGACACGTTGTACCTCGGACAGGACACGCTACTTCGCACGCACACCTCTCCGGTGCAGGTACGCACGCTGCAGCAGTTTGCGCCGCCGGTTCGCGTGCTGTGTCCGGGACAGGTGTATCGCCGTGATTTCTTTGACGCAACGCATGCACCGGCCTTCATGCAGCTCGAAGGACTCGCGGTGGACGAAGGCATTTCCTTTGTCGATCTCAAGGCCACGCTGAGCGAATTCGCGCGCCGCTTTTACGGTGGGTCGCGCCGAGTGCGTTTCGGTCCGTCGTACTTTCCCTTCGTTGAGCCAGGCGCGCAAATGGACGTGGAAGTCGATCTCAACGACGGCAAAGGTTTGCGCTGGGTTGAAATCCTCGGCTGTGGCATGGTGCACCCCAACGTGCTGGAAGCGGCGGGGGTCGACAGCGAACGCTACACCGGCTGGGCATTCGGCATGGGCCCCGCGCGCATTGCCATGTCACGCCACGACATTCCCGACATCCGGCACTTCTACGATTCCGACGTTCGCTTTCTGGAGCAGTTCGCGCGATGATCGTTTCTCACGAGTGGCTCAAACAATTCGTTCCGCACACGCTCTCACCCGAAGAAGTGGGTGAGTTGCTGAGCCGGCACACCGTCACGCTCGACGGCATTGAACAGCTTGGCGCGGAGCTCAAGCCGTTTGTCGTGGCACAGGTAGTGCAAGCGGGACGTCATCCGAATTCCGATCGCTTGTGGGTTACCAAAGTTGACGACGGCAGCGGTGAATTGCTCGACGTCGTGTGCGGCGCGCCCAACGTGGTCGTTGGAACGAAGTATCCGTTTGCACGCACCGGCACAAAAATGCCCGCCGGCATCACCATCGAGAAACGAAAAATTCGCGGCGAAACATCCAACGGCATGTTGTGTTCCGCGCGCGAACTCGGACTGGGCGAAGAGCACGACGGCATTCTCGCACTCGAAACGAGTGCTGCGCCCGGCACGCCGCTGCTCGAAGTGCTCGCCGTTGGCGATGCACAGCTCAATCTCGATGTGCTGCCCAATCGTCCAGACTTGTTGTCGCATCGCGGCGTAGCGCGTGAAATCGCGGCACTGACTGGTGCAACTTGTTTGTCCTCACCTGCGAATGACATTGGTGGCGTTGCCATTGATGTCACGGAAGGGGATGGAAGCGCGGCGGTCAGCAAAAACGGCATCGCCGTTCGCATTGAAGACACCGCGAATTGCCCCCTCTATGTTGCGACGATTATTCGCGGCGTAAAGGTGGGACCGAGCCCTGAATGGTTGGCGCGACGTTTGGCAAGCATCGGACTTCGGAGCATCAGCAACGTGGTGGATGCGACGAACTATGTACTGCACGCGTTCGGCCAGCCGGTCCACGCATTCGATCTCAAACAGTTGGCGCAGTCGTCCATTGTGGTGCGGCCAACGCTCGCGGGCGAATCGCTCGTTACGCTCGACGGCGTCGAACGCAAAGTGGAAACGGGCACCACCGTTATTTGCGACGGGGAACGTCCGGTCGGGCTCGCGGGAATCATGGGCGGCCGCGACAGTGAAGTAACCGACGCCACGACCGATGTGTTGCTCGAAGTCGCAGTGTTCAACGCGCGCTTCGTTCGCAAAGTGCGGCGCGCCGTCAACCTCTCAACCGACGCCAGCTATCGTTTCGAACGTGGCGTTGACGCCGGGGCGACGGCGGAAATAGCGGCCTACGCCGCCGCGTTGATTGCCAACGTGGCCGGCGGTGTGGTCGGCGAGGTGTTGATTGCGGGCGCACCACCGGCTGCTCCGGCCGCCGTTACATTGCGGCCGTCGCGTTTGGCGCTGCTGGTTGGAACACCCGTGAGCGTTCCCGACATTACGCGCTGTCTCACTGCACTCGGCTGCATCGTTACCGACGCGCCCGCGGTCAGCAACGCGCGGACTGGTGCGAACGAAATCGCACTTGGCGTGACGCCGCCCACGTGGCGCCACGATCTCGGTCTCGAGGTCGATCTCATCGAAGAAGTCGCACGTCTCGTCGGGTTTGACGCACTGCCCGATGAACTGCGCCCAACGCGTCCCGGTACCGTGCCCGATCATCCGTTGTACGTGCGCGGTCGCCGCGTGCGCAACGCGCTTGTGGAAAGTGGATTGGCCGAAACGCGTCCCATGCCATTCACAGCCAACGGTGACGGCGCCGAATCCTTGCGTGTGCGCAATCCGCTGGCCGACGATGAGCCGTTTCTCCGGCAATCGTTGCTCGAAACGTTGGCGCGCCGAGCGGAGTACAACCTGTCTCGCATGCAGGGAAATATTCGTCTCTTTGAAATCGGCAACGCCTTTGTTCCGCTGTCCAACAGTCGCTTGCCCCGTGAAGAAATTCGCGCTGCCGCATTGATCATGGGCAGCCGTCGTCCGCCGCATTTCACTGAACCAACGCCGCCCGCGTTCGATGTGTGGGATGCGAAGGCGTTGGCGGAGCGCATGGTGCAAACGTCGTATGCAAACGAATCGGTGCAGCTCCTGCCCGGCACCGACAACGTGCTCTGGCGCATTGTGCGTGGCGAAGAACAACTCGGCCACGTGGAGCGTGTGAAGCTCGATCGACCGGTATGGGCCAGCGAAGCGTTCGGCGTCGAACTCACGCTGGGTGTGATTGCTTCGGCCGACGTGGCGCCCGCGCGCGTGCATGCACACGCCAGTGCGCCTGCACGCGAGACCTCGCCTGGCGCTCAAACGAAGTACCGCCCATTGCCGGTCATGCCGGCCGCGGAATTCGATTTGGCACTGTTGGTGCCCGATGCGGTCAGCGCGGCGCAAGTTGAAGCATCGTTGCGCGGCGCCGGCGGCGAGTTGCTGGAAAGCGTCTCGCTGTTCGACGAATTCCGCGGAGCCGGTGTGGCTGCCGGATTCCGCAGTGTCGCTTGGCGCTTGACGTTCCGTCATCCCGAGCGCACCCTGCGAGACAAGGAAATTGAAGGGAGACGCGCGCGTCTCCTCGAGTCGCTCAACCGGGAACTTGGTGTCCAGCCTCGTGCGTCCTGATCTCGCTGCGTTTCACGAACTCGATACGCTGGTCCGAAATCTCAGCGACCAACTCGCGGGATATCGTCGCCGCGCGCTGTCGGCCGAGTCGCGCACACGGGAACTGGAGCTGGCTGTAGAGGAGCAGCGGGAGGCGGCGAAGGTCTCGGCGCTGCAGTTGGAAAAGGCGACCGCGGAGTTGTCGAAAATCACGGAGGCACTGCGGTTGGAGCGAGAGAAGGCTGCCCGCACCAAAACGGAGCAGCCGAGCCCCGATCTGTTTCCTGTTGTATCGGCGCCGGCCACTTCACCAGCTTCGCCGGAGCCTCTTCCGGGTGATCGGGCTCTGGCGCGCGAAAATGCCGAACTCCGCACCCGGCTGGAAGCAGCGAGCGTTCGGACACGTGAGTTGAGCGAACGCCTCCGCTTTCTCCGGCAACAACTGGCGACGGTGCCGGAGAAATGATGGAACGAAAGACGGTGGTGAAAGTGCGCATCATGGGCGAGGAGTATTCCATTCGCACCGATGCGTCACCGGAGCACACGAAAGCCGTGGCGGAGTATGTCGACCGAACCATTCGCTCGGTGATGGATGGCGGGATGACGGAAACCCACAAAGCCGCCATTTTGGCGGCGCTTCAGATCACCGACGATCTGTTCAAGGAACGCGCGGCATCGGGCGATCTGGTTGGAGAAATCCGTCAGTTGGCAAACGATATTCGCCCGCTTCTTCCGCCGGCCAAGCGGGTGGAAGGCTAGACCCCACGCGGCAGACTCGTTGTCGTCCGGCACGTAGGTTGCGTGCTGCCAATCCTTTACGTACGTTCACGTGTCGGGCGCGCTTAACGCCGCATTTGCATGCGCCGCCAGTATGGGGCGCGTTTGAATGCGCGGCGGCCGCCCTTGGTGTGACGGACATCGAACTCGCAGTCCCGACTGCGATGGAGCATAAATCGCCATGGGAGACATTTCCGTAACGGTGCTTCTCAGCGCCGTCGGAGCAGTTCTGGCTGTGGTGGTGTCGTACATCGCAGGCCGACGTGTTGAGAGGTCGGTCGAACGCGAAAATCAGCGTCGCTCGCGGACGACCGCCGAAGAAACCAGCGTACGTTTGCTGGACGAAGCCCGTCGCGAAGCTGAAGGCATCCGGAAAGACGCCGTCGTATCCGGTAAGGAAGATGTATTGAAATTGCGCGAGGACTTCGAGCGTGACGCGCGTCAACGTCGCCAGGAGCTTGAGCGCGAAGAAAAACGCGTGCAGGACCGCGAAAGTCAGGTTGACCGCACGCGCGATTCGCTGGCGGGACGCGAACAGGAATTGCAGCGATTGACCGGCGAACTGGGCAAGCGCCAAACCAAAGCCGACGAGCGGTTGCAGGAATTGGACAAGCTCATCGCCGAAGAGCGGCACCGGCTGGAGCAACTCGCCGGACTGTCTGCGGCCGACGCCAAAGCCGAATTGATTCGCCGCCTGGAAGACGATGCGCACGCCGATGCAGCCAGCCGGCTGCGCGAGATTCGCGAAAGTGCCAGGAAAAACGCAGAGCGGGAAGCCAAGAAAATCGTGGCGCTCGCCGTGCAGCGCGTGGCTGCCGAAACGACGGCTGAAAGCACGGTGTCCGCGGTGTCGCTTCCCAACGATGAAATGAAGGGACGCATCATTGGCCGGGAGGGACGGAATATCCGTGCCTTCGAACTGGCCACGGGGGTGGACGTGATTATCGACGATACGCCGGATACGGTGGTTGTGTCCTGCTTCGATCCGGTGCGCCGCGAAACGGCGCGTCTCGCCCTCGAAAAGCTGGTGAGCGACGGGCGCATTCATCCGGGACGCATTGAAGAAGTAGTCGCCAAGGCGCGTAAGGAAGTCGAAGTCGCCATCGTCGAAACGGGCGAACAGGCGGCGTACGAAGTGGGCGTGTCGGGGTTGCATCCGGAAATCATCAAGCTCGTTGGACGTATGAAATGGCGTACGAGCTACGGCCAGAACATCCTCAATCACTCCAAGGAAGTGGCGTGGCTGGCCGGAATGATGGCGGCTGAACTCGGACTCGACGTGGCGCTCGCAAAACGTGGCGCGCTGTTGCATGACGTGGGCAAAGTCCTCACGCACGAACACGAAGGCACGCACGTTCAACTTGGTGTCGAAGTCGCCACCAAGTACGGTGAAAATCCGCTGGTGGTGAACTGTATTGCGGCGCACCACGACGACGTGCCGCACGAAAGCGAAGTGTCGGTGCTGGTGCAGGCGGCCGATTCCATTTCCGGTTCGCGTCCAGGAGCTCGTCGCGAAGCGTTTGAAACGTACGTGAAGCGACTGGAAGGACTCGAGCGTATTGCATCGAGTTATCGCGGCGTCGATCGCGTGTTCGCCATTCAGGCGGGACGCGAAGTGCGCGTAGTGGTCACGCCGGACCAGGTGGACGATGTGCGTGCGTCGGCGCTTTCGGAAGAAATCGCGCGGCGAATCGAATCAGAACTTCAATATCCGGGGCAAATCAAAGTGGTCGTCATCCGGGAAACACGGGCGGTGGACTTTGCCCGCTGAGCTGATCAGTGGCACGGCCATTGCCGCGACCATTCGCGATGAAGTAACGGCTGACGTAGCGGCGTTGGTGGCGCGCGGCGTTACGCCCGGCCTCACCGTCGTTCTGGTCGGCGATGACGCGGCGAGTGCGGTATATGTCGGCGCGAAAGAAAAGGCGTCCAAAGCAGCCGGCATGGCGGGCGAAACGCTCCGATTGCCGGCGAGCACTACGCAAGCCGAGTTGCTCGCCGTGGTCGACCGTTTGAACAACGACCCGTTGGTGCACGGCATTCTGGTGCAGATGCCGTTGCCCAGGCAGATCGATGCCGACGTCGTGATTCGCCACATTCGTCCGGACAAGGACGTCGACGGTTTTCATCCGGTGAATGTCGGCAAGCTGCTCATCGGTCACACGGACGGATTTGTGTCGTGTACTCCGGGTGGCGTGGTTGAATTACTGGTACGCAGTGGCGTTGAAACACGCGGAGCGGAAGCGGTGATCGTTGGCCGAAGCAACATTGTTGGAAAGCCCATGGCGGCGTTGCTCGTGCAGGCGCGCGTTGGCGCCGATGCAACGGTGACGGTCTGCCACAGCCGCACGCGCGATCTCACGATGCACACGCGTCGTGCGGACATTCTCATCGTGGCGGCTGGGCGGGCCGAAATGATCTCCGGTGACATGATCAAACCGGGTGCGGTGGTGATCGACGTTGGCATGAATCGGGTGGCCGATACAACGAAGCCCGGGGGGGCGCGTTTGTGTGGCGACGTTCATTTTCCGAGTGCGTCGCAGGTCGCGTCGAAAATTACGCCGGTGCCGGGAGGCGTTGGGCCCATGACTATTGCGATGTTGTTGCGAAACACCGTCCGCGCGGCGGAACGTTTCGCGGCGTCTCGCACGTAGCATCACGTGCGCTCCGCTCGCGGATCGGGAGCTGGTGCGGGCTATGGTCCCGCACCGGCGGATGCGGCGCCCGGGGCGAGCGCGGAGTCGGCCATCAGTGTGCACACACTCACGTCGGCCGCGAAAGATTTGATTGAAGGCGCGTTTCCACCGCTGTGGGTACGCGGTGAAGTGAGCGATTTCAAAGCCCATCGAAACGGTCACTGGTATTTCGCGTTGCGTGATGCCGACGCGCAAATGCGTTGCGTTGTGTGGTCCGCGCAAACGCGTCGTATTCCTGCGCCGCCCGATGACGGCATGCAGGTTGTCGCACGCGGACAGATGACCGTGTGGCCGGTGCGCGGCGATCTGCAATTCTCCGTTGCCGCCATCGAAGCGGAAGGCGACGGCTTGTGGCGGAAAGCGCTCGAGCTCACGCGTCGGCGTCTTGAAGCAGATGGTTTGCTCGATCCCGCGCGGAAACGCGCATTGCCAAAATTCCCTCGCCGCATTGCCGTCATCACGAGTCCTGATGGCGCTGCCTTGCACGACATTGTGTCGGTCGCGCGCAGCCGTAGCCCGGAAGTGGAAATCGTGGTTATTCCGGCCAAGGTGCAGGGGGATGGCGCGCCGGAAGAACTGGTTGCGGCGATTGAACTTCTCTGCCGGTGGTCGGACGCCGACGTGCTCATTATCGGACGTGGCGGTGGTGCGCGCGAAGATTTATGGGCATTCAACGACGAGCGGGTGGCGCGCGCATTGGCGCTCTGTCCCATTCCCACCATTTCGGCGGTGGGGCACGAGGTGGACATCACCATCTGCGATTTTGTCGCGGACGTGCGCGCCGCTACACCCTCGGCGGCGGCGGAAATCGCCGTTCCGTCGCGACGGGAAGTGGTGGCACAATTGCGATCGCTCTCGGGTCGATTGGCGAATGCGGCGCGGCGGCGACAGGAGCGGAATACCGCCGCGCTCACGCGCGTGAAAGGGCGCCTGACATTGGGCGCGACGCGTGTCGTGGAGCGTCGCCGCGCGCGCACGCAGTCCGTGGCTGGCCAGTTGCAGGCGCTGTCCCCGCTCTCGACCCTTTCCCGCGGATACAGTGTGGCGCGGGGCGCCAATGGCACTACCTTGAGCAAGGGAGCGCAGTTTGCTCCAGGCGATGCATTCGACTTGTGGGTGAGCGACCGCATCGTGCGCGCGATCGTGGAAGGCAGTCGAGCGTTGCCAATTGGCATGAACGGTGGCGTTCGCACCGGCGTCGCCTCGCTGTTCTCCACGGCGGCGCAGCGTATCACGGAGACACCATGAGTTTCGAGCAGAGCGTGAATCGGTTGGAAGAGATTGTCCGCGAACTGGAACGAGACGATCTCGATCTCGACCGGGCGTTGACGCTCTTCGAGGAAGGGATTGCGCATTTGCGCACCGCGACCGGCGCGCTGGCGACCGCCGAAGCGCGCGTGCAGCAACTCGTGGAAGCGGCCGACGGGGCGTTCACGCTCTCCGAGCTGGGAAACTGAATTGTCTTCACTGAGCGCGGCGTCGTACGAACCGCAATGGGGCGAGCGGTTGGCTTCGGAGCAAGGCGTGACCGAGCAGCCAGTCGACGTGTCGTCGTCCGGCAGCAACTCCACAGCTGCGCTGTTCGCGGCCGAGCGTGCCGCAGTGCAGGACGCACTCAGTACGTTGTGCGCGCGCTGGCTCGACGATGTGGGCTCGCCAATTGCCGATGCCATTCGGTATGCGCTCCTGGGCGAAGGCAAACGGTTGCGGGCAATTCTCCTGCTGGAAGCGTATCGCGCCTGTGGCGGCACCGGAGACGCCTGTCCGCTGGCGGCGGCGGTGGAAGTCGTGCATGCCTATTCGCTGGTGCACGACGATTTGCCGTGCATGGACGACGACGACATGCGCCGCGGCCGGCCAACAGCGCATCGCGTGTTTGGCGTGCGGGTGGCGGTTGCCGCCGGTCTGGCCATGGTACCGTTAGCGGCTCGCAGTGCGTGGCACGCGGCTAAAGAGCTTGGCTTGCCCGATGATGAGGCCGGTGCCGTGGTGCGCGATTTGATGGAGGCCTCCGGCGGCGGCGGTATGATTGGCGGACAGCAACTCGATCTCGAGGCCGAGGGGGTGGATCTCTCGCTCGGTGCCCTGGAAAACGTGCACCGTCTCAAGACAGGGGCGCTCATTCGAGCCTCCGTCACCCTCGGCGCACGAGCCGCGCGTTCAACCACCGCTCGGCGCGAAGCACTGGCGCGCTACGGAGCTGCCATTGGCCTGGCGTTTCAGATTGCCGACGATGTACTGGACGTAACCTCGACCACCGTGGAACTTGGCAAGACGGCGGGTCGGGATCTGGCGCTTCAGAAGAGCACCTATCCGGCGTTGCTCGGTGTGGAAGGAGCTACGGCGCGTGCCGTGGCGCTCGTGAACGAAGCGTGCGATGCACTCGCCAGTGAAGGTGTTCTGACGCCGCCATTGGAAACGCTGGCGCGGTTTATCGTCGAACGTCGTTCGTAGTATCATTTTTCCCGCTTTCATCCCGCATGACCCTTCTCGACCGCATTCAATCACCCGCTGACCTGCGCACGTTGTCGCGCGACGAGCTGCGTACGCTCGCCGTCGAAATGCGCGAGCGCCTCATCGATGTCTGTTCGCGCACGGGCGGACACATTGGCGCGGGGCTGGGCGTGGTGGAACTCACGCTCGCGTTGCACACCGTGTTCGACACACCGCGCGATCAGCTGGTGTGGGACGTGGGCCACCAGGGCTATCCCCACAAGCTGCTCACGGGGCGCAATGCGCAATTTGAAACGCTGCGTCAGGAGAATGGCATTTCCGGATTTCTGAAACGCACGGAAAGCGAATACGACACATTCGGCGCCGGTCATGCGGCGACATCGATTTCAGCGGCGCTGGGCATGGCCGCGGGTCGTGACTTGCAAGGCGAACATTTCAAAGTCGCCGCGATTCTCGGTGACGGCGCATTGTCGTCCGGGCTGGCATACGAAGGACTCAACAACGCCGGACACTCCGATCGCGACATCGTGGTGGTGCTGAACGACAACGAGATGTCCATTGCCCCTGCGGTTGGTGCGATGCACAAGTATCTCACGTCGGTGCAACGCAACTCGCTGTACAATCGCTTTCGGTCGCGCATTGGTGAGCTGGCGGCCGGCGCCCCGGCGCCATTCAAGGGCGCGAAAGCCGTTCTGCGCAAATGGGAAGAAAGCGTGAAAGGATTTCTCACGCCGGGTGTGCTGTTCGAAGAACTTGGGTTTCGCTATTTCGGACCGATTGATGGACACGACATCAACGCCTTGCTCGACACGTTCAAAGCCGTGCGCGACATGGGCGGACCGCGCCTGGTGCATGTGATCACGCAAAAAGGCAAAGGTTTCCCCGCTGGCGAGAACAGCGAGAAGTGGCATGCGTTGCCGCCGGGACACGATCCGTCAACCGGCAAGCAACTGAAAACGTCGTCGGCAAATCCGTCGTACACCGTGGCATTCGGGAAAGGGTTGACGGAACTTGGACAGGACCGCGCCGACGTGGCCGTTATTACCGCGGCCATGCCGAGTGGTACGGAAACGCGGTTGTTTGCAAAGGCGTTTCCGAAACGATTCTTCGATGTGGGCATTGCCGAAGGACACGCGGTGACATTTGCGGCGGGTTTGACGACGCGTGGCGTGCGTCCGGTGGTTGCGATTTACTCCACGTTTCTGCAACGCGGCTACGACAACATCATTCATGACTGCGCGCTGCAACAGTTGCCCGTGGTGTTTGCGATGGATCGCGCGGGACTTGTGGGCGAAGACGGCGAGACGCACATGGGGCTGTACGACATTGCGTACATGCTGGCCATTCCCGGCATGACAGTTACCGCGCCCCGTGACGGTCAGGAAATGCTCGCACTGCTCAAAAGCGGCGTGGAACACACGGGCGGTCCGTTCTCGTTCCGATATCCGCGCGACGCCACGCCGGACGTTGTGCCCGAGATGTCCAAAATCGCGGCCGTTCCGTACGCCACATGGGACGTCGTCAAACAAGGACGCGATTTCGCCATTCTCGCCGTGGGTACGATGGTGAATCCCGCACTCAAAGCGGCTGAAACGCTCGCTGCCGAAGGACTCGATGTCACGGTCGTGAATTGCCGGTTCCTCAAGCCGTACGACGAAGTCACGTTGAACGCAGTGCTGGCCAATCATTCGCACATTCTCACCGTGGAAGAAGGCACCATGGTGAATGGATTTGGAGCGTACATGAGCGCGACCATTCAGCGACTCGCGCCCACGGTGCGGGTGGCGGTACACGGCGTGCCCGATCGGGTGGTGTACTCCGCCGCGCGAGCGAAACAACTCGCAGCGCTGGGACTCGATAGCACGGGCATTGCCGCCCGCGTTCGCGCACTGCACGAATCAGAAGCGATGGCCGGCTAGTGCGCGTCGGCGTCATTGGTCATCGCGGGTACGCGGGGCTGCCGGCCGCGTTGGCCACGCTGCTCGACATCGCTCCATCACTCGGCCTTTCACTGCAGCTGGAAGACGAGTTGTGGGACATTGTCGAAGCGGCCGACCGGCTTGAAGGACCGGATTCCATTGACGCCCTCTTCACACTCGGCGGCGACGGTACGTTGTTGCGCGGAGCACGTTTCCTCAGCTCGTACAGCGTTCCAATTCTTGGCATCAACATGGGGCGGTTGGGATTCCTCACCGCGTGCAGCGGCGACGAATTCGAAAGCGGCGTGCGCCGCTTTGCCCAGGGCGATTTCATCACCGAAGAACGCATGGGACTCGAAGCGCTCGCGGTAGACCGGCAGGGCATTGAACGCGGACAATGGTGGTCGCTCAATGACGTGGTGTTGCACAAAGATGGATTTGCGCGCGTGGTGAAATTCGCGGTCCACGTGAACGGCGAGGCGATTGGCGCCTACTCGGCCGACGGCATCATCGTCTCGACGCCCACGGGTTCAACGGGCTATTCGCTGTCCGCCGGTGGCCCGGTGGTGGTGCCAACGCTCGACAGCATCGTCGTCACGCCCGTCTCGCCACATACGCTCGCCATGCGACCGCTGGTGTTGCCGCCGCATGTGGAAATCCGCCTGCGTGCAGAAGATTCGCCGGAAGAAGTTCTGGTAACGGTGGACGGACAAGTGGGTACGAGATTCAGTCAGGGTGAATCTCTCGTGGTGCGACGTGCTCCCAACTCGGTCCTGCTGGTGCGCTTTCCCGGCAACACATTCTTTTCGCGCCTTCGTCGAAAGCTTGGCTGGGGCGGTCTCAGCGAGCGAGACGGCGATACGCACGGCTGACACACCGCGTCATGCTCGCTGAACTTCGCATTCGCAACATTGCCGTAATCGACGCGGTGGTGCTGCCGCTCAAACCTGCACTCAATGTGCTGACCGGGGAAACGGGCGCCGGCAAATCGTTGATTGTGGGTGCGCTCGAATTGCTGTTGGGCGATCGCGCGGCCGGTGATCGACTGCGAGCCGGCGCCGATCGCGGCTCCGTGGAAGGTATTTTCGAACTCGGCGCACGTGACAGCGTTCGACAATCGGTGTGGGCGCTGCTTGACGAACGTGGGCTCGATGCGGACGGCGACACGATTGTCCTCAAACGCGAATTGGCAGCAGGAGGCCGTTCACGCGGGTGGATTAATGGCACGCCCGTCACGATGGCCGTGTTGGCGGAAGTTGGGGCGCGTCTCGTTACCGTGCACGGTCAACACGAATCGCAGCATTTGCTGGAACCCGGTGCCCAGCGCGACGTGCTCGATCGGTTTGCCGAAGCGCGGGAAGCCGCGGCGAATGTGCAGGCATCGCATGCGGAATTATTGGCGCTGCAACAGCGGGCCGCCGAATACGAAGCGCGAAAACGCGGAGCGGAACGGCGTGCTGATTATCTGCGGTTTGTCGTGGGAGAAATTTCCGCGGTCAAACCGGTGGAAGGAGAAGACGAACGCGTTGAAAACGAAGTCCGTATTTTGTCGCACGCGCAGGAAATTCGTACGCTGGCCGCGCAGGCCGCCGCTGCGGTCGATGGCGACGAGCGCGCTGCCCTTGGCCAACTGCGTTCGGTGCGACGCACGCTGCTCGCGTTGCAACGCTTTGATCCCGATGCGGAACGTTGGTTGACGGCACTCGACAGTGCGACGTACACCCTGGACGAACTCGCGCGCGAACTTTCAGCATTCGGCGACCATATCGAGGCCAATCCGGCACGGTTGCAACGCCTGGAAACGCGCCGAGATGCGTTGCATCAGCTCGTGCGAAAGTATGGCCCCACCATTGCGGACGTTCTGAATACGCAAGCATCGTCGCAAGCGGAGCTGGATCTGGTGGACAGTGGTGCGCTTGAAACCGCGACCCTTGAACAGGAAATCGTCTCGTGTCGCGAAAAGCTTTCGGCGGCCGCGGCCGCGTTAACCACGTTGCGCAAAGCCGGCGCAAAACGATTGAGCGCGGCTGTCTCCGCGTTGCTTCCGGAGCTGGGCATGCCGGGGGGGCAGTTTTTTGTCACGCTCGAATCAGAACGTGAGATCGCGTCGCACGGGGCCGAGCATGTTTCGTTTCAGGTGGTGCTCAATGCCGGCAGCGAGCTTCGGCCGCTAGCGCGTGTTGCCTCAGGGGGCGAACTCGCTCGCGTAATGCTGGCGCTGAGTACCGTGCTCGCACGATTGCAGGAAGTGCCGACGCTCGTTTTCGACGAAGTTGACGCGGGCGTTGGCGGCACCGTGGCGTGGCAGGTTGGTGCACTGATGCGCCAGGTAGCGGGACATCATCAGGTGCTCGCCATTTCACATCTCGCGCAAATTGCTGCGCGCGCCCATCACCATGTGGTGGTGCGAAAGGCCGATGTCGGCGGTGTCACTTCGTCTGACACGGTGGTCGTTGCCGGCGACGAGCGCGTCATGGAAATCGCGCGTATGCTGGGCGGCGACTCAGAACGCGAAGTGAGTCGCGCGCACGCACGCGAATTGCTCGACCGTGGCGCGCACGATGTGGCGGAATTGCCAAACGTTTCCGTCGCTGTGAAAAGCGGGGATCGCGCGGCTCAGCGACGCGGAAAGCGCGTGTAAATTCTGAACTGCAACTGATCGGACACGGGCGCCGGCACAACACCGCCCGACGCCGTCAGGATAAGCGCGTGGTTGTACAGCACGTCCACCGGAAAACGGGAATTGCCGCGAACGTAGCTCGCCAGCGTCGAGAACGAGACGCCCATCTGCAACTGATGCACGGTCGTCGCGGCCGTCTCAAACACCGGAAGCGGAAGAGTGGCGGGATCGGTTGCAGGAATTGCTGTCGCCGTGTACGTCGACGTGCCCTGATGCACCAGATCATACGCGAACGACGCGCCGAAAAACGAGCCCAACGCCAGCCGGGGCGCAATTTCAATTTCCAGTCGTGAACCGAGAGCGCGTTCGGCCGGTCCGACATACGCTGAATGAAAAAGCGTGGTGTCGGAGATACCGGGAATGCGAGCGACTACGTTGTCGGCAAACGGCTTGACCGCGCGCACCGTACTGCTCAACCACACGCGGCGTCCGAAAATGACGTCGGTGGTGGAGCGAACGAGCAACGCATTGGCTCCATCGCCGGTCGGTACATCAAACGGGCTGTGCGAGCGTCCGCCTGTCGCAGTGCCAAAACGCCAGCCACCGCTCACCGCGGTGCGAAAGGCGCGTTTCGTCGGGGCAAGTCGCGCGGCCTGATTGCCGCCGAAGGAGTCGTGCAGCAACAGCGTCGCCACGAGATCGACGTCGCCCATACCCGCGCGTCCACCACCGGCCAGCGAATCGTACGCGAGCTTGAACGCCGTATCGCTCGAGATGGTTTGCAAACCGCCCGAACCGTAAATGAGCAACGCGCCCACGGGCATGCGCGTGCCATCGATGTTGCCAATGGTGTACTGCGAAAAACTGGTGCCGAGTGCGGTGATGTTGGCTTCAACGGCGAGTTGGGCCGCCGATTTCTGAATCGGCACGACGGGCGAGCCCGCTTTGGTTGCATCGCCGTAAAGCGCGGCGAGTTGTGCCTTGGTGAGCGCGGCGCGATTGAGCAGATCCTGCGCGGCGGCAGGATTGGTCCGAATGGCCGCGCATCCGCCGCCTGTAGCCGCAGCATCGCTGCAACGGGTCACTTCTGCGGCCAATGCGGCGCGCGCCGCATCGATTTGCTGAAGCAGCGCGCCGTTGGTTGCGCGGGCTGTCGCGGCGGTTGCGGTGGTGCGTGCCGGATTTTCTCCAACCGTGGCACCTTTGCCGCCACGATTCAGCACGAAGCGACTGTCGCTTCGCGTTTCGACGTACGGTACCAGCAATCCAATGGAGAGATACTTTCGAATGCCGTATTCGACGTGCAGCGGCACGACGCTCTGACTCACGTCACCACGCGCTTCGAGCGCTCCCAACGTCAACGTGAATTTCGGTTCGCCCGTGAGCGAACGAATGGCATCTTGTGCAGGCGTCAGCACCGGGAAATCCGCGGCCGTCAGACTGTTGCGGGCGAAGCCGGAGAAGAGAGGAGAGCGCACGGCCCCGCCGTCGGGCGATGGCGCCAGACGTTTACCGTAGCTGCTCCAGAATCCACCGATGGAAATGCGTGTGCCTCCCTCGGGCACCGGAATCGCGTCGCTTCCCACACCCGATGTCGCCTGAGCCGCCAATGGACTCGTGAAGGCAGTGAGACCAACGATCATTTCGAGGAGCGCGCGCCGCATCCGGAAAGGCCTGCCGTCGAGCGCCCAATCGATCGTGGCGCGAGTAAGGCCGAAGCGTGAAAAGCAGGCTGAAAGATGCAGAGGAAAGTGAGGCGCGAGGGAGAGGGAAGCTGGCTAGTATTAGCGAGCGAGTCAGACACCGTCAACGAATGAATATCACACCGTGAACGCTTTGCAGATCCCTGCGGTCCCGTGGCAACTCACCGGCAATCACTGGTTGGCGTTGCCATGCATCCATCCCGCCGACGGCGCCATTCACGGCATTGGTGTGCTGCATCGCGGCGCGCGCGCAGCCATCGAGTTTGCCGGTGCGCCCGATTTTGCCACGGGCGCCGGAACGCCGCTCCTGCGGCCGGTATTTCGAGTCGACGGCGCCGTGCGGGCGTTGGCCGCCGAAGGCATTGCGTGGGAGCGCGCGGTGGGATGGTTGCCCACGTTTACCTGCACGATGGGATCGCTGCTCATCCGCGGTACCGTGTTCGCACCGTACGGACGCGACGCGGACATGGCGGGTGCCGTGTACGCGATTGCCATTGAAAATCGGGGCACGTCCTCCGTCTCCGTGGAAGTCGCGCTCGAAGGAATACTGGGCCATCGCCAGCAGCGCGTGCGGACGGCGCGTCCGTTCGACGACGATCATCAGGTGAGCATCAGTCCAAGCGATATGCTGTTGCTGGAAGGCGCGGCCATTCCCGGCCTCGCCGCTTTTGCGCTGGGCACCGATGGTCCCGCGCGGCTCGAAGCGAGCAATGCGCCGTCGCGCGAACCGCAGGCCTTTGCGATTCGACGTGACCTGGTGGCGCCAGCCGGCGGCATGGTGCAGTGTGCGTTCTATCTCGCCGTGGGCCCGGAGCGCGATGGCGCTCAGGCCACCGTCGCTGTCTTGCAACGTCGCGGCTGGCGCGCGCTGTTGAGTGCCACGCGTGAGGCGCTGACGTCGCTCGAGCAAAGCACCGGCAGCGAAGCGATGGATGGACTCGTCAATCGCAATTTGCTGTTCGCGTATTTCTACGGGGTCGGACGCGCGCTGGATGATGCGCACTACTATCTCGTGCGCACGCGGGCGCCGTGGCATCGGGCGGGGTGCACAGTGCGCGACTGGGAAGCGCTCATGTGGACGTTGCCCGCCGTACAACTGGCCGACACGGGACTCGCGCGCGAATTACTCGTGCGCATTTGCGAATTGCACGGTTACGCACCGGGGCAGGGCGTGCACTATCTCGACGGCACGCTCTTCCAACCCGGCTTTACACTCGAGGGACCGGCCGCGTACGCGATTGCCACCGATCGCTACATCCGCGATTCCGGCGACGATCAGATCGTGCAGGAACCGGTGCTGGCCGACACGCTCTACCTGTCATCCGAAGATATCGCCGCTCGGCGCGACGAACATCTGCCGCTCTATTCCACCGAAGTGATGCCGTCCGGTGAACCCGCGCCGCATCCCTTCACGTTGCACGGCAACGCGGTGGTCGCGCTCGCGCTCGATGTGCTCAAGCGAACGCTCGATGAAGAAGCCGCGAAAACGGTGCAGGATCCGGCGGCCGTTCGTGCCGCGCTCCGACGACACTTCGCCGTCGATCGTGGCGGGAAAGCTCGCCTCGCCTCGGCCATCGATCTGGCGGGCGGTGCGTCGCTCGAAGACGATCCCGTTGGCTCGCTGCTCTGGTTACCGTTGTACGAAGCGCTCGATCGCGATGATTCGTTGTATCGTCGTTCGGTGCGCGCGGTTTCCAACGAGGGCGGGGCGCTGCTTCCGCAGCTCGCGCGTCTGCTTGGTCCCGACGCACCCGAAGTGCTCGCCTGGTTGCGACGCGCGGTGTTGGACAACGGCATCGCGGCGGAGTTTGTCGACGCACAGGGAACGGCCACAGGGAACGGTGGTGATGCAGCACTCGCGGGATTGTTGGCGCACACTCTGTGGTACGCGGCCCACGCGTTAGGCTTGAAGAGCTAGTTTTCCTGACACACACAACACACGCGAACACACCCGGATGGCGAAATTGGCAGACGCGCGAGACTTAAAATCTCGTGGCCGAAAGGCTGTGTGGGTTCAATCCCCACTCCGGGTATTCGCCCTGCATCTTCTGATATCTTTCCACCATGTCTGACGTCGTCGCTCTCGCCACCGAACTGCTGTCGCTCGACTCCACCACGGGTCGCGAACGCGACGCGGTGGATTTTGTTGGCCGCTGGCTCGTCGCCCGTGGTTGGAATGTCACCTTCCAGGAAGTCGAACCGGGACGCTCCAACATCTGGGCCACACGGCGCGGCGGCGGCGTGACGCTGTCCACGCATCTGGATACGGTGCCGCCCTACGTACCCCCCAAACTCGAGGCGAACAAGTTGTTCGGACGCGGCGCCTGCGACGCGAAGGGCATCGCCGCAGCCATGCTGATCGCCGCGCAACGGCTCGCGGAAAGTGGCGAAGAACGCGTCGATTTGCTGTTCGTCGTTGGCGAAGAAAAAGGTTCTCCGGGTGCGCGTGCAGCAAACCGATTGCCGGCGACAAGCAAATGGCTGGTGAATGGCGAGCCGACGGAAAGCAAACTGGCCTCGGGCGGCAAAGGCGCGCTGCGTGTCATTGTGCGCGTCCGTGGCAGGGAAGCCCATTCGGCGTACATGCATCTGGGTGAAAGCGCGCTCGAACCATTGCTCGATTTGCTGCCGCAACTGCGCACGCTCTCGCTCCCGACTGACACCATCCTGGGCGAAACCACCTACAACATCGGTGTGCTGCGCGCAGGTTCCGAAGCGAACGTGGTGCCAGGACTCGCTGAAGCGGAAATCATGATTCGTCTGGTTGGCGATCCGGCGCCGGTGCGTGATATCTTTGCAAAGTGGGCGGGAACGCGCGCGGAATTGGTGTGGGGTTCGTACACGCCCGCGCAGCATTTTCACGTGATCGACGGATTCGATGTCGCGCCCGTCGCGTACGCCAGTGACATCCCGCTGCTTGACCGGTGGGGCACGCCGTTGCTTTTCGGACCCGGCTCCATTCACGTTGCACATACGCCAACAGAATTCATCCCCGTGAACGAACTCGAAGCCGCAGTGGGCAGCTACGAGCGTATCGTTCGCACATTGCTCTCGGCCTGATCACGCATGTCACACGCATCCGCATCTTCGCACGTCCGTCAACCGGACGGTCGCCGGTGGCCTGTTGCAATTCTCGGCGCAACCGGCGCCGTGGGACAGGCATTCATTCGCCTGCTGTCCAATCACCCGTGGTTCGAAATCGCGGAAGTGGCGGCATCCGAACGTTCGGCGGGTAAACCGTACGCCGAAGCGGCGCGCTGGCTCGAAGATGTTTTGCCAAACGATGTGGCGAAGTTGATCGTCAAGCCGTGCACGCCGGCCGAAGTCAAATCGCCCATTGTTTTTTCTGCGCTCGACTCCGGCGTGGCGGGCGAAGTGGAAGCCGCTTTTGCGGCGGCGGGGCATTTCGTGCTGAGCAATGCGAAGAACTATCGCATGGAATCCGACGTTCCGTTGGTTATTCCCGAAGTGAATGGCGATCATCTGGCGTTGCTCGACTATCAGCGCAAAGCGCGCGGCTGGAAGGGGGGCATTGTCACGAACGCCAATTGCGCCGTCACCGTCGTTGCCACCGCACTGGCGCCGTTGCACACAGCGTTTGGCGTACGAAAAGTTTTCGCGTCCACCATGCAGGCCGTGTCCGGTGCCGGGTATCCGGGCGTGCCCTCGCTCGACATTCTGGGCAATGTCATTCCGTACATTGGCGACGAAGAACCGAAAATCGAACGCGAACTCACCAAGTTGCTGGGCACGTTGGGCAGCACCTCCATCGAGAGCGCGCCGATTGTCACCAGCGCACACGCCAATCGCGTTGCCGTTGAACATGGCCACACGGTGTGCATGTCGGTTGCGTTCGAGAAAAACCCGTCGGTCGAAGAAGCAACGCGGGCGCTGCGTGAATGGCGTGGATTTCCGGCGGCGCGCGGCTTACCGACGTCCCCTGAGCTGCCGTTGCAACTGCATGACAGCGTCGATCATCCACAGCCGCGTCGCGATGTGATGTTGGGTCGCGGAATGACTGTGTCCGTTGGACGGGTGCGTGCCGATACGCTCTTCGATCTTCGCCTCGTCGCGATGGCGCACAATGTCGTGCGCGGTGCGTCCGGTGGTTCCATTCTCAACGCCGAACTGCTGGTGGCCACGGGACGACTCGCGGAGACTCTCGCGCGGTGATCGTCTGCAAATTTGGTGGCACTTCGGTCGCTGATGCGGAAGCGATCGATCGCGCGGCCAACATCATTCGGCAACGGCAGGACCGTCAACCCGTTGTCGTTGTTTCGGCGCTGGGTGGCGCAACCAACGCGTTGCTCGAGCTGGCCAACCGCGCGGCCTCGGGCAATTTGCTGGTCGCGTTACAGCAAATTCAACAGCTGCGTGAACGGCATCTGCAAACCGCCGCGGCATTGCTCGACGGCTCTTCCGAAGCAGACGACATCGCCGCGGAAATAAGCGTCGGCTTTGACGAACTCGCGTACCTCGCCGAGGCGTTCAAAACACTGGGCTATCTCACGCCGCGCTCGCTCGACACAGTGGCGGCGGTCGGTGAAACGTTATCGTCGCATATGGTGGCCGCCGCGTTTCGTCATCGCGGTTTGCCCGCCGCCTGGGTCGACGCGCGCGACGTCATGATCACCAACGATCAGTTCGTGCGCGCGGAGCCCGATCAACCCGCGATTGAACGCGCGGCCCAGGAACATCTCGTGCCGCTCGTACAACGCGGACAGATTCCCGTGCTCGGCGGCTTCGTTGGCGCCACGCCCGCACGCGTGACCACCACACTCGGACGTGGCGGCTCGGATTATTCAGCGTCGCTGGTGGGCGCTGCGCTCCAGGTCGACGCCATCGAAATCTGGACGGACGTGGACGGTATGCTCACCGCCGATCCACGCGTGGTCACCGGCGCGCAACTCATCGAACGCATCCGCTTCGACGAAGCCGCCGAACTCGCATCGTTTGGCGCGAAGGTGCTGCATCCCAGTACGATTGCGCCCGCGGTCCAGCGCGGCATTCCGGTGTACGTGTTCAACTCGCGTCGGCCCGATGGGAATGGCACGCGTATTTCTCACGACGCACCGCGCTTTCCGGTGCGCGCCATTGCCGGCAAGCGCAACACCACCATCGTCAAACTGCGTTCCGCGCGGATGCTGCTTGCGCCCGGGTTCCTGCGTCGCGTGTTCGAAGTGTTCGAAACGCATCGCATGTCCATCGACGTGGTCGCGACCAGTGAAGTTTCCATTTCCGTCACGCTCGACGACCCAACCAATCTCGAAGCCGTGGTGGCTGATCTGATGCAGTTTGGGGATGTGGCGGTGGAACGGCAGCGGGGCATTGTCGCCGTCGTTGGTGCAGGCATTGCCGATGGCACGAAGGCGTTGGCGACAGCCATTGCCGCGCTCGGCCCCATTCCAGTGCACATGGCATCGCTCAGCGCGTCGGGAATCAACTTCACGCTCGTCATCGACGATGCCGAAGTGGCGCCGGTCATGCAACGCCTGCACGACGCATTCTTCTCGGGAACAGCGGCGTGACCTCAGCCGACGACGACACTACGCGGCGCGCTCCAATCCGGGTGGCCCTTATCGGAATGGGGCGCATGGGGCAGGCTATCGACGCGCTGGCTGCGAGTCGGCATTGCGAAATTGTGGCGCGTCTGTCGTCGGCCGACACGGCGCGTGGCATTTCACGAGCAATACTCAACGACGCGCAGGTGGCGATTGAATTCACGAAGCCCGATGCTGCTATTGGCAATGCCGTGGCGTGTCTCGCCGCACAATGTCCGGTTGTCATTGGCACCACCGGGTGGGGTGGAGCGCGCGCGCAACTCGATGCCGCGGTCGATCGCTATCAGACTGCGGCGCTGCATGCTCCCAATTTTGCGCTGGGCGTACAACTCTTTCTGGCAGTGGCCGAAGATGCCGCTCGACGCTGGAAATCGGTGACGGGCTTCGACGCGCACGTGATTGAAACGCATCACATCGCGAAAAAAGACGCCCCCAGCGGTACCGCACTCGCGATCGCAGAGCGCCTGGAAGATGGGCTCGGACACGCAGTGCCCGTCACGAGCGTTCGCACGGGCTCCGTACCCGGCACCCACGAAATCATTTTCGACGCGCCTTTCGAACAGGTGCGGTTAATTCACGAAGCGCGCGACCGGCGCGTTTTCGCCGATGGCGCACTGGCCGCAGCCCGCTGGCTGGCTCACGCATCACAGCCGGCAGTGTACACCATGCGCGATGTTGTCTGTGCCGAAGGATACGCACGATGAACGGCGTGCCCCATGGCAGCGACGTGCCCACTTTCTTTTTCACCGTTTGCATGCAGGAGAGCTGACTCATGGCGCCCACGCGCTTGGCCGGCTGCGGTACGGCTCTCATGACGCCGTTCACCACCAGCGGCGACATTGACGAACCCGCCTTTCGCGCGTTTGTCGAATGGCAATTGCAGGAGGGCGTGCACTTCGTGGTGCCATGCGGCAGCACGGGCGAAGCGGTCACCATGACACCGGCCGAACATCGTCGTGTCGTCGAAATCGCCGTCGAGGTGGTGAATGGCCGGGTTCCGGTGGTTGCTGGCGCCGGCTCCAACGACACCAAACGCGCCATCGCCTTCTCCAAAGAAATGAAAGCCGCCGGCGCGACGCATTTGCTGCATGTCACGCCCATGTACAACAAGCCGCCGCAACGTGGTCTGCTCGCGCATTTTCGCGCCATCGCCGACGCGTGCGATTTGCCCATTGTGTTGTACAACGTACCGGGACGCACCGCCGGCAATATCGAAGCGGCCACCACGCTCGAGCTGGCGCAAGACACACGCTTTGTCGCCATCAAGGAAGCCTCGGCGAATGCACCGCAGATCGCCGAGATTTTGCGTCATCGTCCCGCGTCGTTCAGCGTACTCTCCGGAGAAGATTCGTGGACCCTTCCGCTCATGGCCGAAGGCGCTGACGGCATTATCTCCGTAGTCTCCAACACCACGCCCCGTTTGATGAGCGAACTCGCGAACGCCTGTACGCGTGGCGACTACGTGGCCGCACGCGACATCAACAATCGCCTGGCGCCCTGGATGCACGCCGCGTTTGTCGAATCCAATCCCATTCCGCTCAAGGCCGCACTCAACATGCTCGGCCGCGCGGAAGATGTGCTTCGGCTCCCGCTCGTTCCGCTCGCGAACGCGCACCGTTCACTCGTGCGGGCCGCGCTCGTACATGCCGGTGCACTCAACGCCTGAACTCGAACCGTCCATGGCTTTCACGATTGCTGAACTCGAAGCGCGCTGCAACGATCCGTTGCTCCTCGAAAACGGAACGACATTGCCGGCCGACGCGCAACATGTGTTTGAGCACTGCCTGGCGTTGCTCGAACGGGGAGAATTGCGTGCCGCGCAACGCGACAACGACGGTAACTGGCACGCCATTCCCTGGGTCAAACGCGCCATTCTCCTTGGCTTCCGTCTGGGGCGCGTTGTTGAAATGAGCCTGCCAGGCAGTGTGTTTCGTTTCTTCGACAAACACACCTATCCCACGCGCGATTTCCGCCTCGATCATCAGGTGCGCATCGTACCCGGCGGGTCTACGGTGCGACGCGGCGCATATTTGTCGCCGGGCGTGGTGTGCATGCCGCCCATGTATGTCAACGTGGGGGCATATGTCGGACAGGGCACCATGATCGACTCGCACGCGCTCGTTGGTTCATGCGCGCAAATTGGCGATCGGGTGCATTTAAGCGCCGCTGCACAAATTGGCGGCGTCCTTGAACCCATCAACGCATCACCCGTCGTTATCGAAGACGACGTCGTGGTGGGCGGTAACTGCGGCGTGTACGAAGGCACCGTCGTGCGATCCAAAGCCGTGCTGGGAGCAGGCGTCATTCTCACGCGCGGCACGCCGGTGTACGATCTCGTGAACGAAAAAGTCCTGCGCGGCTCGACCGATCAACCACTCATCATTCCCGCCGGCGCGGTGGTCGTGCCAGGTTCGCGCCGGGTGAGTTCAGAGTTTGGCGAGCGCGAAGGACTGTCCATTCAGACGCCGGTCATTGTGAAATATCGCGACGACAGAACCGACGCGGCCACCGCGCTCGAAGCGTGGCTCCGATAGTGCAGGCATCATGAGTCATTCGGCTGCGCCGTTGCATGTGGATGGTGTTATACGGGTTCCCGGCGACAAATCCATCAGCCATCGCTCGCTTATTTTTGCCGCACTCGCACCAGGTCGTTCCGAAATTCGAAGCATTCTGAATTCGGCCGATGTGCGCGCCACCGCGCGCGTGCTCACCGCACTCGGCGCCAACATTCCGAAGCTCGAAGACAGCTTCGTGGTGCACGGCGTGAGTCCGAGAGAATTGCGTTCCCCGCGCGAAATTCTCGACTGTGCGAACAGTGGGACCACCGCGCGCCTCATGATTGGAGTGGTGTCCGGTCTGGTTGGACGGGAAGCACGTTTCGAAGGCGATGCGAGTTTGAGCCGCCGGCCCATGCGTCGTGTGGCACGTCCACTCTCTGCGATGGGCGCGCGGGTGGAGTTTGAAGGCCCCGAAGGACACGAAGGATTGCCGTTGCGCGTTTTCGGTGCCGCGCTCCGTCCCATTGAGTGGAACAGTGAGCACGCCAGCGCACAGATCAAAGGGGCCATTCTGTTGGCGTCGCTTGTTGCCGGCGTACAAGCCGAAGTGTACGAGCCACATCGTTCGCGCGATCACAGCGAACGCATGCTGGCAGCGCGCGGCGTGCGCCTCGACGTGATGATGAACGGCGTGCGCATTCTCCCCGCACAACAACTCACGCCGCTCGATGTCGAAGTGCCCGGCGATCCATCCTCCGCGGCGTTCTTCGCGGCGTTGGCCGCGCTGGCCTCGTCGGGCACGTTGCGTTTGCCGAATGTGTGTCTCAATCCCACACGCACCGGCGCGTTCGATGTGCTCCGCCGCATGGGCGCGAAACTTCACATTGAAGACGAACGCTCCGTTGGGGGCGAAATCGTCGGTACGGTCGTCGTTGCCCCAGGCGATGTGCGCGCGACAGACATCGGTGGCGCTGAAGTGCCGTCGTGCATTGACGAACTGCCGTTACTGGCGTGTGTTGCATCACGTGCACGAGGTGAAACACGCATCACCGGCGCGTCAGAACTTCGCGTGAAAGAAAGCGATCGTATTACCGCCGTCGTCAACAATTTGCGCGCCATCGGCGCCGACGCCGACGAACTCGCGGACGGTCTTTGCATTCGCGGTCACGAGCGGCCACTGTCGGGACGCGTGGTGACGCACGGCGATCATCGGCTCGCCATGGCCTTCGGTATCCTCGCGGCATTGCCTGGCAACTCCATCACGATTGACGATCCCGCGTGCGTGGAAGTGTCATTCCCTTCGTTCTGGCACGATCTGGCGCGCGCCATTGGTCCGATTGCATCGAACAACCACGCTCACCACGCATTCTCCGAGAGTCCGGCGACGCATCTCGTCATCGCAATCGATGGACCGGCGGCGTCAGGCAAAAGTTCAACCGCGCAGTGGGTCGCTCACCGTTTGCACGTCCGTCATGTCGACTCCGGCGCACTGTATCGCGCGCTCACCGCACTCGGGGTCCGCTCCAACGTGCCGGCCGAAGAGTGGACGGCGGAGATGTTGCTGGAGCGAGCCGGCGCGATTCAGATGCATCTGACGGAACGTTCGGTGGTGCCGTGGATCGACGACGCACCGGTGGATGAAGAGTTGCGGAGCGTGGCGGTGACGCAATCCGTATCGCGCGTGGCCCAAATGCCCAGCGTACGCGACTGGGTCAATGCGCGCGTGCGGGAAGCGGGGCGCGCGAGCGATATCGTCGTTGACGGTCGCGACATCGGCACCGCCGTTTTCCCCGACGCGGCACTCAAAGTGTTCCTGGTGGCGGATCCCTGGGAGCGCGCCCGGCGTCGTCTCGTACAGCGCCTGAGCCGTCGTCCAAGCGACGCTGAAATCGCGCTCGAAACAGAAACGCTGGTGGCCCGCGACGCACTCGACGCCACACAAAGTGTACCGGCTCGTGATGCCATCACCATCGACACCACCGCACTCACCCAGGAAGAACAGGTGGAGCGCATTGTGGCACTCGCCAAAGCGACTCGAGAGCGACTGCGATAGCCCGGTCAGCGCGCGCCGGCGCAATCGCTCTCGATCACTGCGTGCTTAACGCGCCTCGTCCGGGCGCGTTAAGCAGTGAACGGCAGACACATTCACGCCATACGTGTCTTGATTGAGTTGATTCATCGCCAATGTCCTCGAAGGGATGGTGCAATACACCGTCAACAATGACGTACCGATTGTGGCCAACTCAATCGCGCCTTAGAAAATCTCCGGATCGGGCGGGCACCAGAAATCGCACGTCTTTTCGCACGTGGGAAGACAGGTGTCGCACGACTTCGCACAGGTTTCTTCGCAGGTCCCGGCGCAGGACAGCGCCGTGTTGCAATTCGGATCGCCCAGCGAAACGCATGCGTGCACGCTGGCGAAGCCCGCCACGGTACCGCGTTGGCCGGGTTCCGTGAGTGTCTCGAAGGACTCCACTCGCAGAGTGTTCAGGTCGAGCTTGAGTTTCTTCATCGTCAATGGTTTGTGAGAAAAGAAGGAAATACTTCGAATGCGGCAGGCGCGCGCTCAGAGTGGATCGGGCGGGCACCAGAAATCGCACGTCTTTTCGCACGTCGGAAGACAGGTGTCGCACGACTTCGCGCACGTTTCTTCACAGGTGCCGGCACACGAGACCCCGGTATTACAATTGGGATCGCCTTGCGAGACACAGGCTTGTACGCTGGCAAAGCCTGCCATGGTGCCGCGTTGGCCGGGTTCCGTGAGTGTCTCGAAGGATTCCACTCGCAGGGTGTTCAGGTCGAGCTTGAGTTTCTTCATCGTCAATGTCCTCTCGAAAAGAAGGGAATACTCCAATGCCAGATTTTTACTGACAGCGCCGTAAGGTAGCGCCCGCCTAATATGCGAGCCGCTACCGGCCGTGGCGAATAGTTGTCGTGACAAATGTCACAAATTGACTCAGAATAAGAAGCCGGATACTTTTCACGGTTCCCCCAGCGGGGTTCTCAGATGCCCCCTGCTTTTCTTTCACCCTTCTTTCTTGGCGCGGCAAGAGTAGTTCCGCGACTTCGGAGAAACGCGACCACATGAACAACGACTTCGACCTGGACGTCGAGCTCAACGCCGACATCGACTTCGACACCAGCGACCTGCCCACGAAATTGACGGCACGCGAAAAGCGTGACCTGCAAAAGGCCCAGCTCCGTCCGCTCGCCAACCGGCGCCCGGAACTCTACGAGGAAGACGAATTCTCCTCGGAAGAGTACGAAGCGATGATGGAGATGTACAACGGGACCCTCGCCTCGATCGAAGAAGGCGAAATCGTCAAGTCCCGCGTCCTTGAAATTCGCGAAAATCTCGTCGTGCTCGACATCGGATTCAAATCCGAAGGCACGATTCCGCTCGAAGAATTCAAGGACATGCCCGACCTCAAGGTCGGCGACGAAGTCGAAGTATTGCTCGAGCACCTGGAAGACCAGGAAGGCTCGGTCGTGCTGTCGAAGAAGAAAGCCGACTTCATGCGCGTGTGGGAACGCATTCGCGTGGCGTACGAAAGCGATACGCCCGTCGAAGGCACGCTCGTCAAGAAGATCAAGGGTGGCGTGGTGGTCGACCTCATGGGCGTCGACGCATTCCTCCCCGGCTCGCAAATCGCGCTCCGTCGCGTACCGAACATCGACGAACTGCTCGGCCAGAAGTACGAGTTCAAAATCATCAAACTCAACAAGCGTCGCCGTAACATCGTCGTCTCGCGTCGGGTAATCCTCGAAGGCGAACGCGCCGGCAAGCGCGAGAAGCTGATGAAGGAACTCGCCAAGGATCAGGTGCGGAAGGGTGTCGTCAAGAACATCACCGATTTCGGTGCATTCATCGATCTTGGTGGCGTGGACGGCCTGCTGCACATCACCGACATGTCGTGGGGCCGCATTTCGCATCCGAGCGAAATGGTGCAGATCGGCATGGAGCTCGAAATCAAGGTGCTCGATATCGATTGGGAGCGCGAGCGCATCTCACTCGGCCTCAAGCAGCTCCAGAGCTATCCGTGGAAGGACGTGGCCGCTAAGTATCCGGTCGGCACACGCGTCAACGGCAAGGTGGTCAGCATCACGAACTACGGCGCGTTCATCGAGCTGGAGCCGGGCATTGAAGGGCTCGTGCACATCTCGGAAATGAGCTGGACGCGCAACGTCCGTCACCCCAGCAAGATTGTCTCGATCGGCGAAGCCATCGAAGCGGTCGTGCTCAAGGTCGACGAAACGGAAGAAAAGATCTCACTCGGCATGAAACAGACCGAGCAGGATCCGTGGGTCATTCTGCCGCTCAAGTACCCGGTGGGTACGCGCATCAACGGCAAGGTTCGGAACCTCACGAGCTTCGGCGCGTTTGTGGAAATCGAACCGGGCATCGATGGCCTCATTCACATCTCCGACATGAGCTGGACCAAGCGCGTGCAGCACCCGTCGGAAGTGGTGAAGAAGGGCGACGCGGTGGATGTCGTCATCCTCAACATCGACAGCGAAAACAAGCGCATCTCCCTCGGACTCAAGCAGGCCGAGGAAGATCCATGGCTCCGTATTGGCGAGACGTACCCCGTGGGTACCGAATTGCCCGCCGTGGTCGTGCGCCTGATGGATAAAGGCGTCGTGGTCGATCTCGGCAACGACATCGAAGGATTTGTCCCGGTCAGCCAGCTCAACCCCGAAGGCACGGTTACCAATCCCGCCGACTTTGCGTGGGAAACCATGAACCTGCTCACGCGCGTGCTCGAGGTGGATCCAATTCACCGTCGTATCGTGCTCGCCGTGACGGACGTGCCGTTGGAGCAGCCGCCCAAGCCGGATACGCCAAGCAAGGTGCACAGCTCCGAAGACGAACTCGGACTGTAAGCCTGATGATGAATGCGGCGCGGTCTCCGCGCCGCCGCACCAGAAGAAAGCCCCCGGGATCATTGAGATCCCGGGGGCTTTTTATCCGTACGCCCGATACGCCGCGCTCGAAACTCGTTCGCTTATTCCTGCCCGATCAGGAAACCCGGACCCTTTCCTTCCTCGGACTTTCTGGAGCCCTTCGCCACGGGCTTGGCTGCCCCTTCTGGCGAGCGAAAGGCCACGATGGCGAGCCAGAGATAGGCAATGGCAAAAATCGCCGTCACGAGCACCACGCGGAACACCACCTGCTGGAATTGCGGAACCAATTGCGTCTTGACCACCGCTTTGAGCTGCAGCGAATCGAGCATGAACAGCCCGATGCCGCCAAACATCACGAGCGCCGTAAAGCCCGACAGTCCGCCCACGATGCGCGCAATCGTCCGGTGTCCGCAGGCCCGCGCAATGCCCAACACCACCACCGTGCCGAGAAATGGAATCAGAATCATTCCCGAGAGCGCGTTGGCGGCGCCAAAACGCCATTGCACGTTTCCAAGTCCGATGGGCCACATGCCGGGGGCCACAATCGTCTGAAAAAATGGAATGACAATGAGCAGGATGGCCGACGTATATGACAGCCGGCGCATTGCATCGTCGTTCTCGAGGTCGAACACGTTGGAAACGGACATATCCCGGGAGTTGTGGTAGCAATAGGGCCGCATCAGGAGCCCACGGTGCTTGGTGAGTAGTGGACGGATGATGCAAGGGCGAGTCACAAATGGCCAGCCGTGAAACGGTCCTGAGACCGGAAAAGATCCGCAATTCAGAAAAACGGCCGCCTCTGTGACACTACGTATGATCGGTGTGACAAACGCTAAACCCCCGCTCAGCCCACGTCGATAAGACCCTATGCAGATCGACGTTCGTATCAATGCGTGGGCCGCCGGCGCCACGCTTCACCTTCGGGCAAAGAGCATTATGAGCAACCAGACTCGTTCCAATACCGCCGTCCTCGCCAAACCACACACCACCGTTCGTTTCGCCGTGGTCGCAGCCATCCTGACCGCGCTGGCATTCATCTCGGGCCCGCTTGTTCAACAGGCACAGGCACAGGATGACAAGGTCTACGCGGTGAGCGAGCTGTCCACCCCGCCCAAGATCGCATCAACGGCGGTCGCGACTCGCCTCATTCTGGAATCCTATCCGGAAGACCTGCGCCGGAAAGGCGTTGGTGGCATGGTGGAAATTTCGTTTGTCGTGAACGAGCAGGGCAAAGTAGTGAGCGGCTCGGTGGAAATCGTTGACGCCACGCAGACCGCGCTCGGCGAAGCGGCCAAGAAAGTGGCCGCGCTCCTGAGTTTCGACCCGGGCAAGTTGAACGGCAACAAGGTCAAGACGAAAGTCACGCTGCCAATCGTGTACAAGGCCAACTAAGAGTCCGGTAGCGCCATCGACGGCGCTACGAACGCACAACGTCGGTCGGCCAATAGCCCCGGCTCCTTTCTGGAGTCGGGGCTATTGTCTGGTTTGGCACGGGAGCAGCCGCTAGCTTCCCGCGCCATGTCCATGCGAGAAAAACTTGATCGACTGGCCCGCGCGCGCGACGCTGCGGAGCAGGGAGGTGGCGCCGCCCGGGTTGCCGCCCAACACGCCAAGGGCAAGCTGTCTGCGCGAGAACGGCTCGACGTCCTGCTGGACGAAGGATCGTTTGTCGAACTGGATCGCTTTGTCACGTCGCGTGAAGAAACCGACGCGCCCATTTACGGCGATGGCGTGGTCACCGGCTACGGAAAAATCGAAGGACGCGTGGTCTACGTGTTCTCGCAGGATTTCACCGTCTTCGGGGGTTCACTCTCCGAAGCGCACGCAGCGAAAATCTGCAAAGTCATGGACCTCGCGGTGCGGAACGGCGCACCGGTCATCGGCTTGAACGATTCAGGCGGTGCGCGCATTCAGGAAGGGGTCGTGTCGCTTGGTGGTTACGCGGACATTTTTCTCCGCAACACGCTGGCCTCCGGCGTCGTACCACAAATCTCCGCCATCCTCGGCCCCTGCGCGGGGGGCGCCGTGTACTCGCCCGCCATCACGGATTTCATCTACATGGTGAAGGGCACGAGCTACATGTTCGTGACGGGGCCGAATGTGGTGAAGACGGTGACGCACGAAGACGTCACGATGGAGCAACTGGGTGGCGCCGACGCACACGCGGGAACAAGCGGTGTGGCGCATTTTGCCTGCGATTCCGAATTGGCCTGCCTGCATCATATTCGCCAGCTCTTTCAGTACGTTCCTGCCAACAATCTGGCGGAACCGCCGCGCGGAACGAGCTCGGATGCACGCGATCGGCGGGATGAGGCGTTGCTCGACATCATTCCCGACAATCCCAACAAGCCGTACGACATGCACGACGTCATTCGTCGCATTGTCGACGACGGCGTGTTCTACGAAGTGCAGCCCGACTACGCCGCGAACATTGTGGTGGGTTTTGCGCATATCGGACAGCACAGCGTGGGTATTGTCGCCAATCAACCGGCAGTGTTGGCCGGCGTACTCGACATCAACGCCTCGCTCAAGGCGGCACGCTTCGTTCGCTTTTGCGATTGCTTCAACATTCCGCTCGTGACGTTCGAAGACGTGCCCGGTTTCCTCCCGGGACTCGCGCAGGAACACGGCGGCATCATCAAGCACGGTGCCAAACTGCTGTACGCGTACTGTGAAGCCACCGTGCCGAAGTTGACGGTCATCACCCGCAAGGCGTACGGCGGCGCGTATGACGTCATGAGCTCCAAACACATTCGCGGCGATTTCAACGTCGCATGGCCATCGGCGGAAATCGCTGTGATGGGCCCGAAAGGCGCCGTGGAAATTCTGTATCGCAAGGAAATCGCGGAGAGCAGCAATCCGCAGCAGGCCACCGATGAACGCGTGGCCGAATACACCGAGAAATTTGCGAATCCGTACATCGCGGCGGCTCGCGGCTATGTCGACGATGTGATCGACCCGCGCGACACCCGCCCGCGTCTTATCGATGCGTTGGAAATGTTGCGCGGCAAACGCGATCGCAATCCGCCCAAAAAGCACGGCAACCTTCCTCTGTGAGAAACGGCATGTTCGGAAAGCTGCTGGTGGCCAATCGCGGTGAGATTGCGTTGCGCGTCATTCGGGCGTGCCAGGAATTGGGTGTGCGAACGGTGGCCGTGTATTCGGAGGCCGACGCGCGCGCGCCACACGTTCGTGAAGCCGATGAAGCGGTGTGCATCGGCCCGCCACCGTCACGGGACAGCTATCTTGTGGGCGAACGGCTCATCGAAGTCGCGCAACGGCTGGGCGCGGAAGCCATTCACCCGGGCTACGGATTTCTTTCGGAACGCGCCTGGTTCGCGCGCGCGGTGCGCGATGCCGGGTTGGTGTTTGTGGGACCGCCGGCCGAAGCCATTGAGGCGATGGGTTCCAAAACCGCGGCGCGCCAACTCGCGATCAGTGCGGGCGTGCCGGTGGTGCCCGGAACGACCGAAGCGTTCAACGACGCGAACGAAGCGCTCGCGATTGCCGAGCAGTTCGGTTATCCCGTGTTGCTCAAGGCGGCGGCCGGTGGCGGCGGCAAAGGCATGCGCATTGTGCGGAGCGCCGCCGAAATGTCCGATGCGCTCGATGCCGCGCGCCGCGAGTCGAAGAATTCATTTGGCGACGACGCGGTGTACGTGGAGAAATACATCGAAGGGCCACGTCACGTGGAAATTCAGGTGTTGGCCGACACGCACGGCAACGTGTTGCACCTCGGCGAACGTGAATGTTCCGTGCAACGTCGTCATCAGAAAATGATCGAGGAAGCGCCAAGCGTGGCGGTGTCTCCCGAGTTGCGTGCGCGCATGGGAGCAACCGCCGTCGCGGCGGCGCGCGCGGCCGGTTACGTGAATGCGGGCACCTGCGAGTTTCTTCTCGATCGCGACGGACAGTTCTACTTTCTCGAAATGAACACGCGCATTCAGGTGGAGCATCCGGTTACGGAACTCGTGATGGGACTCGACCTGGTGCAGTGGCAAATTCGCATTGCGTCGGGCGAAAAACTGCCGTTCGAACAACGGGCCTTTACACCGCGCGGCTGGGCCATCGAGTGTCGCATTACCAGCGAAGATCCAGCGAATGGTTTCTTGCCGAGTACCGGTCGCATTGACTACTTGCATTTGCCCACGGGTCCGGGCGTTCGGTGGGACGGCGGCATTGAGGCGGGCAGCGAAGTGGGTCTGCACTACGATCCCATGCTGGCCAAGCTGATTGTGCATGCACCGAATCGTGCGTTGGCGGTGCAGCGCATGCATCGCGCGTTGCTGGAGCTCACGATTGCCGGTATCGAGACATCGCGCGGTTTTCATCTTCGCGTCATGGAGCATCCCGAATTTCAGAGGGGCGATATTTCCATTCAATGGCTCGAGCAAACGTTGCCGGCGCTCACTCAGGCAAAACCGTTGCCCGAATCTGTTCGCATTGCGGCCATCGCGGCGGCGTTGGTTGCCGACGCGGAGCGCGGGGGCCGTCGCGCCAGCGGCGGTCAGGCGAACGGCGAACATCGCGCGACGCAAGATGCCAATTCGTCAAAAGGGTCGCATGACGGTGCCAGCGCCTGGCGCGCTGCGGCCCTTCGCGAGGCACTGCGCGGTCACTGATGGATCGTCGGCGGCGGACAGGTTCGAAGAACGCGCGCCGCGTCGCGCGGAACACGCGCGATGCACATCCGCCGCAAGCCACGCGCGTCGCTGAAACGAGCGAACACAACAGCGAGTATGCGATTGGTTCAGCGCATCTTGAAACAATCGCGATCGATGCCATTGCCGCCGGTGGCGACGGCGTTGGTCGGATAAACGGGTTGGCTGTCTTTGTGCCACGTACGGCACCGGGTGACGTCGCGCAAATTTCGGTGACACCGCACGGCCGGTTTGCGCGTGGACGCGTTGCTCAAATCATTTCGCCGTCACCGCTTCGAGTTGCACCCGCGTGCCGGCATTACGTCGCTGACGATTGCGGAGGATGCCAACTGCAGCATCTCTCCATCGTGGCGCAGCGCGACGTGAAGAGTCGTCTGGTGCGCGATACGATCACGCGCATTGGACGACGGACCGTTGAGGTGCCTCACGTGCACCCCAGTCCCGCGGAATGGGAGTACCGCCGCAAGTTGACGCTCACACTTGCTCGCCGTCGGGTAACCGACGCGTGGACGGGTGGGCTGCATCCACTCGGCCGCGCGAACACCATTTTTCCGCTCGAAGAGTGTCGCATTTCCAACGCGCATCTGGTGACCGCCTGGCATGCGGCCCGTTCGGCATCGCGATTTCTTCCGGACGGCCTCGAGCTGCGTCTCACATTTCGCCTGGCTTCGGCCACGAATGGTGTGGCCATCACCGTACGCGGGGGCACCACATGGCCACACTGGTCGGAGTTCGCTTCCGCTATCGATGGTTTGACTGCTTTGTGGTGGAAACCGGTCGACGCGCCGCGTCAGGAGTTGATCGCTCCGCCGGCGAACGCTGAAGAAACCGCCGCCGACTTCGTTCAGGTCAACAGCGCACTCGCGGCGTCACTTGCACAGTACGTGCTGGAGCAAGTGCTGCATTTTGCTCCAACGCGCGTGGTGGACGCATACGCGGGCACCGGCTCGCTCGCGCTGTCACTGGCCGAACGTGGAGTCGTTGTCACCGCCATCGAGTGGGATCGAGACGCCGTGGCGTTACTTCAACCCCGGTTGCCGCGCGGTTCGTCGGCACTCGCGGCGGCGGTCGAAGATGTCATCGCGCAAACGCTGGAGCCGTCAGTCACCCCTGACGTCGTGGTGCTCAATCCACCACGCACTGGCGTTGATCCGCGTGTCACGGCCGCGCTGGTTCAGCAAACGAATACGTCCTTGCGAGGCATTGTGTACGTGAGCTGCGATCCCGCGACACTCGCGCGCGACGTGAATCGCTTGCCTGGATGGCGCATTCAATCGCTCTATTGCTTCGACATGTTTCCGCAAACCGCACATGTGGAAACCGTGTGCGTCCTGGTTCCGGAGGCTTCATGAAGTACGTGGTGGAAATCAACGGTGAACGCATTCCCGTCGAACTCGATGGCGTGACGGCCGTGGTTGACGGGCAACGCTTGAACGTCGAATTGCAGGTGGTAGCTGGCACACCGGTACATCTGGTTCGCATTGGCGAAGCGTTGCATCGCGTGACCGCTCGCCGGCAACCGCAGGGGGAACGCGGCGCGTACGCCCTCGATGTCGATGGCTTTCGGTACGACGTGCTGGCGCTCGATGAGCGAACGCGCACCATTCGCGACTTGTCGGCCGCGGGCAATGTGTCGACTGGTCCCGCGCCGCTCAAAGCCCCAATGCCCGGGCTGGTGGTTCGCATCGCGACGTCGGTGGGCGAGGCGGTCTTCGCCGGTCAGGCGCTGGTCGTGATGGAAGCGATGAAGATGGAGAACGAGCTCAGGGCGGCCACCGCGGGTGTGGTCACAGCCATTCGCGTCACACCCGGCATGGCCGTCGAAAAAGGCGCCGTGCTCGTGGAACTTGGCCCGGTCGCGTAAGCGTTGGTTCCACGAATTGTCGCCGAGTCGTGTCGGTCGTGGCAGCGTCCGTCCGTTGTGGCGACCAACGGACGCGAGAAAGCCCGAGCTGGCTTTACGCCGCCGGCTGCTGCGTGCGACGCATACGATTCACAAGCTTGACCACCATGAACAGTGCCCAGGCCACGATCAGGAATGTCAGCACCTGATTGATGAACTGCCCGTAGTTGATCGTGGGTGCGCCCGCTTTCTTGGCCTCCTCAAGACTCAGAAATGGGCCGCCTTTGAGTGTGAAGAAGAGGTCCTTGAAGTCCACGCCGCCTATCAGCAATCCAATGGGGGGCATGAGAATGTCGTTCACCAGGCTGTCCACAATTTTGCCGAAGGCGCCGCCCACGACCACGCCGATGGCCAGATCGATAACGCTGCCCTTCGTGGCAAATTCCTTGAATTCTGACATCATGCTCATGGCGTTCGCTCCTGGCTCAACCGGCTGGAAAGTGATCGGGCTTCGAAGTGCAGCAGTGTGGAGTCCGAACGTCCGGTGAGCAAGCGGTCTGTGGTGATTGACTCTTGCTAACTCGTTGGCTACAATACGGATCTGTCCCAACTCCCCTCGGCCTTGGCATTTGCTTTTCGGCAAAGTGCTCGGGCGAGGTCTGGTTGTTTCCGGCCTGGTCATCCGTCCCGGCCCTCATGACGCACGCAAGACGCACGTATGAAGACCTATAGCGCGACTCCGAAGGACATCGATCGGCAGTGGATCATTGTCGATGCAGAGGGGATGATTCTGGGCCGGCTCGCCTCGGAAGTTGCGAAGATCATTCGCGGCAAGCACAAGCCGATGTACACGCCGCACATGGATACCGGTGACTTCGTCATCGTGATCAATGCGAGCAAGGTCAAAGTCACCGGCCGCAAGGCTGAACAGAAAACGTACTTCCAGTATTCCGGTTACATGGGACACGAGAAGCACGTGCCGTACGCGACGGTCATGGCAGCGCATCCGGAACGCATCATCGAGAAAGCGGTGTACGGCATGCTGCCGAAAACCGCGCTTGGACGTCAGGTGCTGCGTCGCAAGTTGCGCGTGTACGCGACTGCCGAGCATCCCCATGTGGCGCAGAATCCTGCGCCGTTGTCGCTACCCAAGGCTGAGGCCAAGTAATGTCGGACAGCGCGAACATTCAGTCAGTCGGTCGGCGCAAGCGCGCCGTATGTCGTTTGTACTTGCGTCCGGGTTCCGGCAAGTGGGACGTGAACGGTCGCACGCTGGGCGATTACTTCCCGCGTCCAACGCTGGTGTCGGCCATTCAGCAGCCGTTCACTGCCACCGATACGCTTGGTCGCTTTGACGTCAAGGCTATTCTCGATGGCGGCGGTGTGTCGGGACAGGCGGGTGCCGTGCGTCTCGCGGTCGCGCGCGCCCTCGTCAAGCTCGACGAAAGCAACAAGGGCAAGCTGCGTCAACTCGGCCTCCTCACGCGCGATGCGCGCGAGGTCGAGCGCAAGAAGCCGGGCCGCGCAGGCGCCCGGAAGCGGTTCCAGTTCTCCAAGCGTTAATCGGCGTGGGCTTCCTTCGGGAAGCCTTGGCTGGTGGCGCCATCCTTCACGCGCTCTGAGTTCAACGCGGGTGCCCCTTTCGTCCGAAAGGGGTCGCAGCGAACGGTGATGAGCGCGGTCGATTAAAAAACCAGAGCACACTCAATCATGTCAGGCACAACCCTCGAGCAACTGCTCGCCGCCGGGGTTCACTTCGGGCACCAGACCCGTCGCTGGAATCCCAAAATGCGCCGCTTCATTTTCGCGGAACGCAACGGCATTCACATCATCGATTTGCAGAAGACGCTGCGTCAGATTGAACTGGCGCAGAAACTCGTGCGCGAAGTCGTATTGCGCGGCGAGCACGTCATGTTCGTCTGCACCAAGCGGCAATTGGCCGCCATCGTGAAGTCCGAAGCCGAGCGCTCGGGTTCCATGTTCGTCACGGAGCGTTGGCTGGGCGGTATGCTCACCAATTTCCAGACGGTCAAGAAGCAGGTGCGGAAGCTCAAGGAGCTCGAAGCCGGCAGCGAAGACGGCACGCTCGCCAACTACACCAAGAAGGAACAGCTCCTCATGTCGCGTCAGCGCGAGAAGCTGTCCAAGTATTTGTCGGGCATCAAGTCGATGGGACGCCTTCCGGGGTTGCTTTTCATCATCGATTCGAAGAAGGAACGCATCGCCGTCAGCGAAGCGAACAAGCTCGGCGTACCCATTGTCGCCATCGTCGACACGAACGCCGATCCTGACCTCATCACGGTGCCTATTGCCGGCAACGACGACGCCATTCGCTCGGTGGAACTCATTGCCAAGGTCATTGGTGATACCATTGCCGAAGCCCGTCGGGAAGCGCCCGTGCGCCCCGTGGAAGAAGAGTCGGAGAGCTACGTGTACAGCACGGACCGTGGCTCGGAGCCGGCCGGTCGTGGTGATCGCGGCGGACGTGGCGGTGGTGGCGCGGGTGGTGGTGGTGATACCGGTGGAGATGATGAAGCGCGTCGTCGTCGTCGTCCGCGTCGTCGCCGTGCCAAGCCGGAAGCCATTGCGGCGCGCCTCAAGACGGGCGGTGCGGCGGATGCCGAAGGTGAAGGCGATGCCGGCGCTGAAGGAGGCGACACGGCGGAGTGACATGCACTCCGGGGAAGCGGTAGGCAAAAGCCATCGCATTCTCCGGCGACCGCAAGTTGCTCCGCAACGCCGCCGGCCCGTGCCGGCGGCGTTTGTACAAAAGACCTAGTTTTGCTGAACGACACTTTGACCCTGGGCACGACCATGACGACAATCACAGCGAAAGCTGTCAGCGAACTTCGCCAGCGCACCGGCGCCGGCATGATGGATTGCAAGAAGGCACTGGAAGAGAACGGCGGCGACATGGAAGCGTCCATCGAGTTCCTTCGCAAAAAAGGCATTGCGAAGGCCGAGAAGCGCGCTGACCGCTCGGCGAGCGAAGGCATCGTGGGCGGCGAAATTCTGAACGATGGAGCGGCCGGTATTCTGGTCGAAGTGGCGTGCGAAACAGATTTCGTGGCGCGTAACGATGACTTCGGCGCGTTCGTGAATACGCTGGTCGCGCAGATGACGCAGTCGCACGCGGCCAATGCCGAGGCGTTTCTGGCGGAGCCGCTGCAGAGCGACAAGAGTCGCACTGTGGGCGAATTCGTGAAGGAAACGGCGGCGAAAACCGGCGAACTCACGGTGGTCAAGAACGTCGCCCGCTTTGACGCAGGTCCAAACGGACTGGTGGGCATGTATCGCCATCACAACCGGAAGCTCGCCACGCTCGTACAGATCACTGCGTCGTCACCCGAAGCGGCGAAGCACGAAGGCACACGCGAACTGGTCAAGTTCATCGCCGAGCACATTGCGGCGTCGGCGCCATTGGCCGTCGATCGTAACGGTGTGCCCAAAGAGAAGATCGAAAGCGAACAGCGCATTGCCGAAGAGCAGGCCCGTGAGTCGGGCAAGCCGGAAGCCATGATTGCCAAAATCGCGACGGGCAAGGTGGAAGCGTTTTTGAAGGACGTGACACTTCTTCCGCAAGCGTGGGTGCGCGATCCGAAACAGACCATCGCCGATGTCATCGCCGATACCGAAAAGCGTGTTGGCGGCAGCATCAAGGTTGATCGCTTCGCTCGTTTGCAGCTGGGCGCCGATTGAGCGAACTCGTGACTACGCCGCTCCGCTATCCGCGCGTCCTTCTCAAGCTGTCGGGCGAGGCGTTGGCCGGCGACAAAGGGGTCGGATTCGATTTCGACCGGATGGGCTTTTTCGCCGACCAGATTCTGGGCGTCGCGGCTATGGGCGTCCAGTTGGGACTGGTGGTTGGCGGTGGCAACATGGTGCGTGGTTCGCAGCTCTCACAGATGGGCATGGATCGGGTGAATGCCGATTACATGGGCATGCTGGGCACGGTCATCAACGCGCTGGCGTTGCAGGACGTGCTGGAAAAGAAAGGGCTGGACACGCGCGTCATGACGGCCATTCGTATGGAAGAACTCGCGGAGCCCTATATTCGACGCCGGGCCCTTCGCCATTTCGAGAAGAATCGTACGGTCATCTTTGCCGCCGGCACGGGCAATCCATACTTTTCGACCGACACGGCCGCGGTGTTGCGGGCCATTCAGATGAAGGCCGATGTCATCATCAAAGCCACAAGCGTTGATGGCGTGTATTCCGCCGATCCGAAGAAAGATTCGACGGCGCGTTTGTACGAAACCATCAGCTATCGCGACGTGATGCTGGAAGAGCTCAAAGTGATGGATCAAACCGCCATCACGTTATGCAAGGAGAATCAGTTGCCGCTGATCGTGCTCAACATTCACCGTACAGGCGCCATCGCGCAGGCAGTGCGCGGCGAGCGCGTGGGGACACTTGTTTCATGACCATTGCGCAGATTCTGAAGGACACGAAAGCCGGCATGGAAAAGGGCGCCGAAAACACCAAGCGGGAGTTCGCTGGTATTCGGTCCGGTAAAGCGTCGCCCGGCATGCTCGACTCCATTCGCGTGGAAGCCTACGGCGCCATGGTGCCGCTCAATCAGGTCGCGAACGTTTCCGCGCCCGAGCCGCGCATCCTCCTCGTTACGCCGTTCGACAAGGGACAGGCGAAAACGATCGAGAAGGCCATTCGCGATTCGGAGCTGGGACTCGATCCCGCGCATCAGGGGGGCGTGATTCGGGTGCCGTTGCCCTCGATGAACGAGCAACGCCGCAAGGAACTGGTGAAGGTGTTGCACAAGATGGCGGAAGATGGACGCATTGCCATTCGACATGCGCGCACCGACGCCCGCGACAAGATCAAGAAAATGGATGGCGTGTCCGAAGACGAAAAGAAACACGCTGAAAAAGATTTGCAGAAATTGCACGACGACTTCATCGGCAAAATCGACGCCCAGCTCAAGGCGAAAGAAGCCGAAGTCATGGAAGTCTGAGAATCACTCGCACACGCCGCTGTGATGCGCGCCTTGAATCCTGACACACCGCCGGCCGGTCATGCCGAGTTGCTCCATCGCATTCGCGCCAACGGTGCGGTGCCTCGGCATATCGCGATCATCATGGACGGTAACGGCCGGTGGGCGCGCGAGCGACTCATGCCGCGCGTGTTCGGTCATCGGGAGGGAATGAAGGCCGTTCGCGCGGTGGTGGAAGGATGTCTCGAGAGCGGTGTGGAATGGCTGTCGCTCTTCGCGTTTTCGCAGGAGAACTGGCAGCGTCCGGAAACGGAAGTGTCGGCGCTGATGTCGCTGCTCGAGGAATACATCGCGCGCGAAGTCAACGAATTGAGCGAACAGGGAGTGCGGGTGCGCGTGCTGGGCGATCTCTCGCGACTTGGTCCGCCCGCGGCAGCCGCGGTTCAGCGCATCATGCACGAAACAGCGCACGGTACAAAACTCGGCCTGAATCTCTTCATCTCGTACGGCGGGCGGGCGGAGCTGGTGCGCGCGGCCCAACTGCTGGCGGCTGAAGTTCGCGACGGGAAGCGGACGGTTGAGGAAATCGATGAAGAGGCATTTCGCTCGCACCTTTTCACCGCCGTGTGCCCCGATCCCGATTTGCTCATTCGCACGTCCGGCGAACAGCGCATTTCGAATTTCCTGCTTTGGCAGGTGGCATACGCGGAGTTGTACATCGCGAGTGTGTTGTGGCCCGATTTTGGTCGCACGTCGCTCTTCGAAGCGATAGTTGATTTCCAGCGTCGAGATCGTCGATACGGTCGCGTTTCCCCATGAGCGTTTCGCTGTGAACGTATCGCCGGCACCCAGCGCGTCAGAAAAGTCGTCACGCGGCGTGTCCGAAATTGCCAAGCGTATCGGCGTCGCGCTCATTGGAGCACCCATCGTCGTCTGGATTATCTGGATTGGCGATGCGGCGTTGGCGACGCTGCTGGCTTCCGTCTCCGCCATCTCCGCGTGGGAACTGTTTCGCATGGCGAAAACGGGCGGCGCAATGCCGATGTCGGCCATCGGAGTTGCAGTGGCTGCGGCCATTCCGCTCGCGGTGCACGCGCAGTTCCTGCACCTGATCAACATCCCCACTGTCGCAGGCGTGCTGGTGGTGTTGGCCGTCATTGCCGCGTCGATCTGGTTGCGCGGGACAAACGGACAGCCATTGAGTTCGGCGGCGATTACGCTCTTTGGTGTGGCGTATACGGCCGGCACTTTGAGTTTCGCCTATGCACTTCGCTACTTCGGCTATGCCGTGGGCGAGACCGCCGGTGCACTTGTGCTCATTCTGCCGGTCGTGCTCACCTGGGCCAGTGACACCGGTGCATTCGTCGCGGGACGCCTGTTCAAGGGACCGAAACTCATTCCGTCGGTCAGTCCAGCCAAGACAATTTCCGGTGCTGTGGGCGGCGTGCTGTTCACCGTGATTGCGTGCTATCTGTTTGTTAACTGGTGGCTCAAGCCAATGGCGCAACTCGGGTTCTCACCGTGGGGACTCGCCTTTTTCAGCATCGGCATCAGCGTGGCGGCGCAAATTGGCGATCTCGCGGAATCGTTGTTCAAGCGGGAAGCCGGTGTGAAAGACAGCGGGACGTTGCTTCCGGGACACGGTGGCGCGCTGGATCGACTTGATTCGCTGTTTTTTGTGCTGCCGGTGGCGTACGTCCTGTACTGGTTGCTGCTCATTCCGGTACCGACATCGTGACCAAACGGCGCGCAGACAGCCGAGCGCCCGAGCGAGTTGCGATTCTTGGATCAACAGGTTCGATAGGACAGAGCGCACTGCGCGTCATGGAGCGGCAAGCCGAACGTTTCAAACCGGTGGCGCTGACGGCGAATGCGAATGCGGAGTTGTTGCGCGAGCAGGCGGCGCGCTGGCAACCGACTTTTGTCGGGCTGGTGCTCGGTGACGAAGGGCAGGCCAACGGTTGGCGCACCGGTGCCGATTGTCTGGTTGAAGCGGCAGTGCGCGCCGACGTCGACATCGTACTCAACGCCATTGTCGGGGCGGCCGGACTGCCGGCTACGCTCGCGGCGTTGGCCGAAGGAAAGCGCGTGGCTCTCGCGAACAAGGAGTCGCTGGTGATTGCCGGCGACATTGTTACGCAAATCGCCCGGGATGCCGGTGGTACGCTCGTGCCGGTGGACAGTGAGCATTCCGCGATCCTTCAATGTCTGGCGGGACGGAAGCCGGAAGATGTGCGCCGTCTGATGCTCACCGCGTCCGGCGGACCGTTTCGTACGTGGTCGCGCGAGCAACTGGAGGCCGTCACGGTTGACGATGCGCTCAATCATCCCACGTGGAAGATGGGAAGCAAGATTTCGGTGGATAGTGCCACGCTGGCCAACAAAGCGCTGGAAGTGATTGAAGCGCATCATTTGTTTGGCGTGCCGTACGATCGGATCGAAGTGGTGGTGCATCCGCAAAGCATTGTGCATTCATTCGTCGAGTTCGTGGACGGGAGTGTGGTGGCGCAAATGGGTGTTCCGTCCATGGAACTTCCTATTTTGTTTGCGCTCACCTGGCCGGAACGCGTCACCGACAGCGGCGTACCACCGTACGATCCCGTGCAGCAGCCGTCGCTGACCTTCGAGGCCGTGCGGGCGGATGATTTTCCCTTGTTGCGTCTGGGTGTCGAAGCGGGTCGAAAGGGTGGGGCCGCTCCGGCGGTCTTCAACGCGGCGAACGAAGTGGCCGTGGCGCACTTCCTTGCCGGCCGATTGCGTTTCGTGGACATTGCACGGTGTGTAAGCGGCGCTCTCGACGCGTTGGCTGACATGCCGGGCGAAACGCTGGAGTCGCTCCTGAGCGCCGATCGCGAAGCCCGTCGTTACGTCAACTCACAGCTCCCGTGCTGAATAATCTGTCAACGTATCTCGCGCCGTTTCTGGTGTTCGGCCTCGTCGTGTTTGTACACGAGCTTGGACACTTTCTCGCGGCCAAAATGTGCGGTGTGTATGCGCCGGTCTTTTCGCTGGGATGGGGCAGTCGTCTGTTTGGTATTCGCCGCGGTGAAACGGACTATCGCGTGTCGTGGTTTCCGATTGGCGGTTTCGTGCGTATGGCCACGCGTGAAGACGATTCCATGGCGGGCATTGAAGGCGGACGCGATCGTGGCGATATAGCGGAACCGCCGCAAACGCCTCCGACGCCGTCGGCGTTGTGGGATGAGAACGCGATGGCGCCGTTTGGCCCGCGTCCGGTGCCAGAAGATCGGTGGGTGGAATCGAAGTCGACGGCGGCACGCGTGTTCATTCTGTCCGCCGGCGTGATCATGAATATTCTGCTCACGATCCTGGTTTCCGGCAGCGTGGGCTATGTGTATGGAAAAGCCTATCGTCCGGCGATTGTTGATTCGCTGGTGCGGGGCGACCCGGCCGACATTGCGGGAATCAAAAGTGGTGATGTGATTGTGGCCGTCAATAATCAGCCCGTGCAAAGTTGGGACGATGCTGTGGACAAGATTGCTCCGGTCACGACGGGCACGTTGACGCTCGAAGTGCAGCGTGGCCCCGAGCGCATTGTGCGAACGCTGACTCCCGCCCTCACTGATGGAATTGATCCAGTCACGGGTGCCAAACGAAAAGTCGGCAAAGTCGGTATCTGGGTGAAGAATACGCTGGTCAGAACGCCCATGAGTGTGGGCGAAGCCGTCACGTTTGGCTTTCGCGCGACGTGGTCCATGGCGACCAAAGTGGGTGACGTCCTGCGCGGTCTCGTGAGCGGCGAAGTGTCGGCCACCAATCTTGGCGGACCCATTTCGATTGCGCGTGGATCGGTGCAGGCAGCTCGTGATGGAGGCGAATTTCTGTGGAGTCTGATTGCCTTCATCAGCGTCAACATCGCGATTCTGAATCTGGTACCCATTCCAGTGCTCGACGGCGGGCAAATTCTGCTGGTGCTCGCTGAACGTGTGAACGGTCGTCCATTCAGTGCCAACGTGCGCGAAGGATTTGCCAAAATCGGCATCCTGATCGTGTTGGCGCTGTTCGTTCTCGTCATGTTCAACGACATCAAATCTTGGCTCTTCAGCTGAGTGGGGAACGCCTGAATGCAACGCGCCCGTCGGCGGCGCGTTCGTGGCGAAAGAGTTTTCGGCTAGTGTGTGGCGCGCTGTCGCTGCTCAGTGCGTGTCATCGCGGGGGCGCCCGGACCGATGACAAAACACGCGTCATTCCGCGCGATGCGGCGCGCTTTTCCATCAGCGCCGCCGACGACAGCACGGTCACCTTTCGTCCGGTCGAAGCGCGGTGGATTCGCGTGGGGATGCGCGGGCACGCGGTGGACCCGCTGCAACGCGATGCATTGATTGCGAGACTGACTATCGTGCGCGCCGATACAACGGCGATTGTCGCGCAGATTACCGGACAGGTATCACGCGTGACGGCTTCGCACGTGGTGTTGCTGGTGCGCCCGAGCAAGCCGTGGTGGAAAGACCGGCGATTCTGGGTTGGTACAGGAGCGGGGACTATGCTGGGCGTGGCGATTGGGCATTGAATAGCGATCTGTTGGCATGACGCGCCAACGTGATTATTGCAAATGAAATCGCGGTACGTCAGTTACACGCGAACGTAATCATTTTGAACACGGTGTCCCGTGGCGTGAATTCCATGACAATGGTATCGCCGAAAACAAAACAACGCTCGGCGTGCGCGCTGATAGCGTAGCGACCGTACGGCAGCACAATCGGTTTTGATTTGACGGGCAGGTGACCGGTATCGCTCTTGAAAGGAGCGGTGAGCCCTTTGATGGTGTAATCGGCCTCCACCGCTTTCTTTTCCGGCTGCATCAGCACCAGACGCCCGCACGGCACCACGGTGAGCGGTATTCGCTGCGGCGAAACCGTGCGCGCATCGACGGTAACTGTTGTGTCTCTCGTGGACGACGTGCACAACGCCGGACTTGGTTCAATACTTGCGCGGAAACGCTGCAACTTTCCAACGGGTACATCGCCAGCCCAATGACCGCGGGACACACGCTGCTCATTCACGTACAGCTGCGCGGAAGAATCGGACGCGCTGAGTTCCACGTGCACGGTGGTCGGTGCGGCAATCGAGTTCGGGTTGCGAACGTGCCCAACGGAATCGCGCGCTGTTTTCGTTGGCTCGCGTCCGGCCGCGTTTCCTGCCGAAGCATTGGGTCGCACACCTGGCGAGTCGACCGGAACAGTGGTCGGTGCGGAGGGCAGCACGGTGGCCGCGGAGGATACCGGCATAGGAGTCGACGAGAGCGTGTCGCCTCGCAATTGCGCCCACAATTCGGCGGCCCGTGTGTTCGGCGGCAGCGTCAACCAAAGCGCGGCACCGGCGACAATCGCTCCGCCGCCAACGGCTGCTGCACGCCACCATTTGCGGCGACGCGCTGTCACCGAAATGGAGGCGGGAAACGGCGTGTTGATTTGCGTGGTTGCACCCGGCGTTCGCATCGAGCCCGAGTTCCTGCCACTCGGCGCGCTCGCCAGCATGAGCAGAGCATCCGCCAGCTGTGTAGCCGAGGCAAATCGCTGATCGGGCGATTTCGCGAGCAGGCGCATGACAATTGCTTCGAAGCCTTCGCTCAATTGCGGCACGAGTTCGCGCGGCGGGACGACGGCGTCTTCGATGTGTTGTTTGGCGACCGTGTACCAGTCATCGCCTTCGAAGGGGACGCGGCCCGTCGCGGCGCGATAGCAGGTCACACCGAGCGCGTATAAGTCCGCTCGGCCGTCTACTTCCAGGCCGCGTGCTTGCTCGGGGCTGAAGTAATGGGGCGTACCCATGACCTGATTGATTTCGCTTTCCGCCGCCGTTCCGGTGAAGGCGCGCGCGAGTCCGAAATCGGCGACAATGGCTTCACCGTTCGGGCCCAGCAGCACATTGTCCGGTTTGATGTCACGATGGACCACTCCATCGCCGTGGGCAATGGTGAGCGCGGCGGCCACGTCGAGTGCGAGGCGTACGACGTCGGCTTCGGGCAGTCGCGGCAACACCTCCAGTCGGCGTGCAAGCGACAGTGGCAAGAGATCCATTGCAACGAACACCGCGCCTTCGGCCTGTCCGACGTCGCGAATGGTGACGATGTTCGGATGGCGTAATCGCGCAGCGGTGGTGGCTTCGCGCCGAAAGCGATCTTCAGCAGCGGGAACGCCCGAATATTCCGGTCGCAGAATTTTGAGTGCGACGGCTATCTCGAGATCAAGGTCGACCGCCTCATAGACCCACGCGAACGCGCCGGCTCCGAGGAGACGTGTGACTCGATACTTGCCGAGGAGTCGGCCGAGGTAGCGTTCGGGCAGAGGTGGTCCTTTACAGGCCGGTTGAGGGGGACTAAACTACCATGCTTCCGGCAATTACGCGCTTTTTATGAGCGGCGTATGGTGTTGCTTTACGCTGCATGACGCGACGAGAAAACTAAGACGATGGCGTTCGATAAGGCACTCACGATCGACAAATACCGGGCCCACGAAGGGGACACCGGTTCTACCCGAGTTCAAGTTGCGATCCTTACCGATCGAATCAACTACCTGACGGGACATTTTCGTACCCACGCCAAGGACCACCACGGCCGACGCGGCCTGCGCAAGATGATTGGCAAACGCCGCCGTCTGCTGGACTATCTGAAGCGTACGGACGTTGTGCAATATCGTTCGCTCATTCAGGATCTTGGGGTCCGGTACTAATACCGGACCACGCCTTTTTGTCGCGCGGGGGCCTTCTGCCTTCCGCGCGATTTGCGTTCTTCACAGGGTTTCCAGCAAATGATGCATCGTATTGAGCGGACCTTCGCCGGTCGACAGCTGGTCATTGAGACCGGCCGTATGGCAAAACAGGCGGCCGGTTCCGCCGTAGTTCAGTTCGGGGATACCATGGTGCTCGCTGCCGTCACGGTCAGCGACAACCAGAGCCCTCTGCCGTTCTTCCCACTCACAGTTGAGTACAAGGAGAAGACCTACGCGGCGGGGAAAATTCCGGGTGGCTTCATCAAGCGTGAAGGCCGGCCGCACGATCACGAGATTCTTGCGTGCCGCATCATCGACCGTTCCATCCGGCCGCTGTTTCCGGAAGGCTTCAAAAACGAAGTGCAGGTCTTCGTGTATGTCATTTCCGCCGACCAGGAAAATGACGCGGACATGCTGGCACTCCTGGCCACATCCTTCGCGCTCAATACGTCGAAAATTCCGTTCCTGGGGCCAATTGGCGGCGTACGCGTGGGTCGCGTGCAGGATACCTGGGTGCTCAATCCCACGTTCCAGGCGCTCGCGCTCTCCGATCTCGAACTGGTCGTGGCCGGCTCGCAGGATTCCATCGTGATGGTGGAAGGCGGCGCGCTCGAAGTGAGCGAAGCGGACGTGCTCGAGTCGCTCAAGATTTCGCACGAAGGCATTCGCGAACTGATTGCGATGCAGAACGAGCTGCTCGCGAAGTCACGCGTACCGAAGATGGAGTGGACCAAGGCCGAGCCGATTGAAGGCGTCGTGATCAAGGCCAAGGAACTCGCGTCGGGCCGCATTCGCGAGGCGCTCAACCAGAAAGACAAGCACACGCGCATTGAAGCAGTGGAACGCGCGAAGAAGGAATTGGCCGAAGGATTGCTTACTGAATTCCCCGACAACTCCAAGGACATTCACACCGCGCTCGGCGACGTGGAGTATCACGAGCTTCGCTCGCAGGTGTTGACGTCGGGCTTCCGCGTGGACGGTCGCAAGTCCAACGAAGTGCGTCCGATTTCGATTGACATGACCGTGTTGCCACGCGCGCATGGCAGCTCGCTCTTCACCCGCGGACAAACACAAGCGCTCGTGGCCGCCACCCTGGGCACTGCGAAAGACGCGCAACGTCTCGACACCATCGACGAACCCGGGGAAAGCACGCGTTCGTTCATGCTGCATTACAACTTCCCGCCGTTCTCCACCGGTGAAGTGCGTCCGGTGCGGGGAACGAGCCGCCGCGAAATTGGTCACGGCAATCTCGCTGAACGTGCGTTGCAGGGTGTGCTCCCGGACTTCGCCGATTTCCCGTACACGATTCGCATCGTGTCGGAAATTCTCGAGTCCAACGGTTCGTCGTCGATGGCGTCGGTGTGCGGCGGTTCGCTCGCCCTGTTCGATGCTGGCGTGCCAATGAAAGGCGCTGTGGCCGGTGTGGCCATGGGACTCATCAAGGAAGGAAAAAAGTACGCCATTCTCACCGACATCCTGGGCACCGAAGACCATCTCGGCGACATGGATTTCAAGGTAGCGGGCACGAAGGACGGCATTACGTCCATTCAGATGGATATCAAGATCGAGGGGCTCGACCTCAAGATCATGGAAGAAGCGCTCACGCAGGCGCGCGAAGGACGTTTGCACATTCTCGGTGAAATGGACAAAGCGCTCAAAGCGCCGCGTACCGAATTGTCGAAGTTCGCGCCGCGCATCGTCACCGTGCAAATTCCGCCCGACAAGATTGGTGAGCTCATTGGACCGAAGGGCAAGAACATCCGCGGCATTCAGGACGAAACCGGCGCGGAGCTTTCGGTGGAAGACGACGGTACGGTGACCATCGCCGCTGTCGGCGGCGAATCGATGGAGCGCGCGCGCCAGATGGTGATGGCGCTGACCGCCGAACCGGTGGTTGGTGAGACGTACGAAGGCACGGTGAAGACCGTAACAGCCTTTGGTGCGTTCGTCGAAATCATGCCGGGCACGGAAGCGTTGCTGCACGTTTCGGAAATGAAACATGAGCGCGTGGAGAAGCCGGAAGACGTGGTCAAGAAAGGCGATCGTGTGACCGTCAAACTCGTTGATCGTGACGAGCGTGGACGTTTGCGTTTGTCCATGAAGGCGCTGTTGCCGCGTCCGGAAGGCATGCCGGAAGAGACCGAACGTCCGCCGCGTACCGATCGTGGCGAAGGTGGTGACTCGGGCGGTCGCAGTGGTGGCCGCAGCGGTGGTGGTGGTCGTGGACCGCGCCGCTAAGGCGGCGGTTTGTCGGACAGACCTGCCTAACGGACTGACCGTACTCTCGGAAGAAGTTCCGGGCGTGCGGTCGGTTGCGTTTGGAGCGTGGGTGCGCGCCGCCACGGTGCATGAAAGCGCCGAACAAATGGGCGTGTCGCATTTGCTGGAGCACATGGTGTTCAAGGGCACCAGCAATCGCACCGCGGCCGAATTGGCGCTGTCGCTGGAGACGCTGGGCGGATCGCTGGATGCGTATACCGAACGCGAACACACCGCGTATCAGGCGCGCATTCTCGACGAACATCTCGAAGAAGCGGCCGACGTCATTGCCGATCTCGTGTTTCGCCCGCTGCTTCGCGAGTCCGATCTCAAACTCGAACGCAAAGTCATTCTCGAAGAAATCAGCATGGTGGATGACACGCCGGACGACGTGATTTTCGACGTGTGCAACCGGCAAATGTGGGGCAGTCATCCGCACGGGTTTCCGATTCTTGGCACGCGCGAAACGGTGCGCGATCTCAAGGTGTCGCATTTGCGTGCGCTGCACGACCGCGCGTATCACCCGGGACGCATGGTGGTCGCGGCGGCAGGTCGCGTGAATCACGACGAATTGCTGAACGTGTTGTCGCGCACCGGCTGGAGCGAACAACCGAGCCGAGATGCGTCGCCGCTGGCGGTCGCCACCGCGGTGGCAACACCGCCGCATACGCATCACGTGTCGCGCCCGGATATTGCACAAACGCACATCGTGCTCAGTTCTCCGTCGGTGGCGCACGGCGACCCGCGGCGTTTCGCTTTTTCGTTGCTCAACATGTTGCTGGGCGGCGGCATGAGTTCGCGACTCTTTCAGCATGTGCGGGAGGAGTTGGGACTCGCGTACAGCATTCACACCTTTCATTCGCCGTACGCCGATACCGGAGTGCACGGCGTGTACGTGGCAAGCGCGCCGGACACCGCGCAGGAAGCGGTGGACGCCGTCAGAAATGTTTTGCGTCGCGTAGTTGAAGAAGGGCTCCCGGAAGCTGACATTGCAGCAGGCAAGCGCCAATTGCGGGGTCAGCTCGTGTTGTCCATGGAGAGTGTGAGCGCGCGCATGTATCGCGCTGCGTCGTCGGCTTTGTATAACGAGCCGGTCAAGTCGCTGGAAGAAATTCTGGCGTTGGTGGATGCTATCGATGCGCCGGCGGTGGCGGCGGTGGCCCGCGAATTCTTTGTTCCTGAACGTCAAACCCTCGTCAGTCTCGGCCCCAAGTCGGTTCACTGACGTCGTCATAATCTTCATCCTCAAATTTCCAGGCGATCCATGCGCATCGGCGTACCGAAGGAGATCAAGACCAACGAAAATCGTATCGCGCTCGTGCCGGCTGGTGCCGAAGCGCTCGTTGGTTCAGGCCATGAGGTCTTCATCGAAACTGGAGCGGGCATCGGCAGCGGTTTTGACGACGCCGACTACGTGGAGGTTGGCGCGCAGATTGTTCCGGACGCTGCGACGGCCTGGGGCAAGGCAGAATTGCTGCTCAAGGTGAAAGAGCCCATCGCGTCCGAGTGGAAGTATCTGCGTCCGGATCTCGTGCTCTTCACGTATCTCCACTTCGCGGCCGACGAAGCGCTCATGCGCGCGCACCTCGCGAGCGGGGCCACGTGCATTGCCTACGAGACGGTGGAGCTTCCCAATCGCGAATTGCCATTGTTGACGCCCATGTCCGAGGTGGCGGGGCGTATGGCGGTGCAGGAAGGCGCCAAGTACCTCGAGAAGCTCTATGGGGGCCGCGGGGTGTTGTTGAGTGGCGTGCCGGGTGTGGCGCCGGCGAAAGTCGTGATTCTTGGCGGTGGCGTGGTGGGCACCAATTCGGCGAAAATGGCGGCTGGACTGGGCGCCAAAGTCGTGGTGCTCGACCTGTCGCTGGAACGCCTGCGTTATTTGTCGGACGTCATGCCGGCCAACGTGCAACTGGTGCACTCCAACCGGCACAACATTCTCGAGCAAATCTCGACCGCCGATCTCGTGATTGGCGGCGTACTCATTCCGGGCGCAAAAGCACCCAAGCTCATTCGTCGTGCCGACCTGGCGCGCATGCGCCCCGGATCCGTCATTGTCGACGTGGCGGTCGATCAGGGCGGCTGCGTGGAGACCATCAAGCCCACCACCCACGAGAACCCGACATACACGGTGGATGGCGTCATTCACTATGGCGTCGCCAACATGCCGGGCGCTGTGCCGCGTACCTCTACGCTCGCACTGACCAACGCCACGTTACCCTACACGCTGCTCCTGGCCAACCAGGGGTGGAAGCAAGCGCTTCGCCAGAACGGCGCGCTGCTGAAGGGCCTCAACATGACGGCCGGCAAGTTGACGTATGCGGGCGTGGCCAGCGCATTCAACCTGCCCAGCGAAGACCCGGCGAGTTTCCTCGATTAATTACCGCTGCTCGCGGGAAGATCGTGGCGGTTGCCCCGAGCGCGCTGGTGCACAGGAGGTGAACAGCTGGTGATGCACGTCGGCTTGTTCACACTCTCGCCGAGAAATACTTTACGGTCACGCCCGTACCATTTTTGTGTCGGCTTGTCGTTCACTGGACGATGGGCCGACCTTATCGCTTTCTGCGCTTCGCGCGAGCCTTCACCGGATGTTCTGGCCCTTCAAGAAATCGCATTCGTTTTTTCCGGCGAACGCGATCGCCGTTGACCTCGGCACGGCGAATACGCTGATCTACGTCAAAGGTGAAGGCATCGTGTTGAACGAGCCTTCCGTGGTGGCACTCGATCGCGAAACGAAGAAAATCAAGGGCGTTGGACTCGAGGCAAAACGCATGTTGGGACGCACGCCCGACGGCATCATGGCGGTGCGGCCGATGAAGGATGGCGTGATTGCGGACTTCGATGTCACGGAGAAAATGCTGCGTTATTTTCTCGCGCTCGTAATCGACAAGCATGTGTTCAAAATGAAACCGCGGGTGATTGTGTGCGTGCCGTCGGGCATCACCGAAGTGGAGAAGCGCGCGGTGCGCGATTCCGCGTTGGGTGCGGGCGCGAAGGAAGTGTTCATGGTGACCGAACCCATGGCCGCGGCAATCGGCGTTGGCTTGCCGGTTGAATCGCCAACGGGCAACATGGTGATCGACATTGGCGGTGGCACCACGGAAATCGCGGTAATTGCGTTGTCGGGCATTGTGAGCGACACGTCCATCCGTACGGGCGGCGATGAACTCGACATCGCGATCGTGCAGTTCATGCGCAAGAACTACAATCTGCTCATCGGCGAGCCGACCGCTGAACAGATCAAGATTCAGATTGGATCGGCCTATCCGACGGGCGATGAACGCGAGATGGAAGTGAAGGGACGCGACCTCGTGTCGGGCATTCCGAAAACGGTGCGCGTACACTCCAGTGAAATTCGCGAAGCGGTGCAGGAGCCCATTCAGCAAATCGTTGACGCGGTGCGTCGCGCTCTGGAAATCACGCCGCCCGAACTCGCGTCGGACATTGTCGATCGCGGCATCGTCATGACCGGCGGCGGGGCGCTCATTCGCGGACTCGATGTGCTCCTCAGTCAGGAAACCGGACTGCCCATTCACGTGGATGAAGATCCGCTCACGTGCGTGGTGCGCGGGTGCGGAAAAATCCTGGATGACGAAGAGAAGTACTGGTCCGTTCTGACCACCTGAGGTTTCCGTGGCCCGCGCAGTACGCACAGGAAGTCAGCTCGACACGGGACTGCTTCTCGCGTGCGCGGCGCTTGCGGCGCTGGCGCTCGTCATGCCGAGTCACGTGCGCGCGTCGGTGGCGACGTTTGTCCGACGTACTGTTCTCGCGCCACTCGTCAGCGTGCAGCAGCGTTCGGAAATTGTGCGGAGCACCATTCTCTCGCGCGATTCCGTTCTGCAAAAACGCGCCGAGCAAGTGGGGTTCAAGCTAAGTGCGCCCGAGCTGGCCAACGAAAACGCACAGCTTCGGAAGTTGCTGGGATTGGCAGCGCGACTTGGTCATGGTTATGTGTCGGCCGAAGCGTTGCAAACACAGAATTTTGCGCATGATTACACGCTGACATTGAGCGCGGGGAGCGACGCCGGTGTGGAACCGTTCACCCCCGTTGTCACCGCCGATGGCATCGTGGGGATGGTGTTGTCGGTCGATCCGACGATGAGCGTGGCGATCAGCTGGGCACATCCCGATTTTGCGGTGAGTGCCATGAGTGAAGACGAGAGCGCGCTTGGTATTGTGCAACCGCATCTGGGTACCGGCGCGGAACGATGGCTGCTCGAGATGCACGGTGTGCGATTCGGTGTCGCACTCAAAGTGGGCGCGCGCATTGTGAGTTCCGGTATCGGCACCACGTATCCGGCGGGCATTCCGATTGGCACGGTCGTTGGCGAAATCCAGACCGCGGAGAAGTGGTCGCGTACGTATCTCATCAAACCGACGGTCATTCCCGACATGCCGGGACCGGTGCTGATCATTCTTCCGTCGCGTCGCGCGGAAGGAATAAACGGCGTGTGGACCAAGCTCGCGTCGGCAGACAGCGCGGCGAAAGCCATTGCCGCGGCGGGCGATTCGTTGGCTCAGAAGGCGGCGTTGGCCGAAATTGCGGCTCGGAACGCGGCGCAAGCAGTGGCGGATAGCGTTGCCGCCGATAGCGCCGCCCGGGCCGAAGGACGGGTACCGCCGGCACGACCGGCGAATCCGGCGGGAGTGGTGAAACCCGATACCGGCAAGCGCCCACCGGCCAAGCGCGACAGCGCGCGTCAGCGGGCCGATAGTGTGCGCGTACGGCCGCCCGCGGGGCCGCCACCGCCTGATGAATGGCAGGAAGAATCACCACGCGGCGCGTGGTTCGACACCATGCAGGACGCGGCACACGAATCAATGTTCGAGCAGACGCTTCCCGTCATGTCGCGCCCCTGATGCCCACGCGATCGCAACCGTCGGACGTCAGCGTCGCCGTACAGGCGGTCGTGGGTTTTGTTTTGCTGATCCTGGCGCATTACACGATTCGGCCGCTCATCGGAGGGCGAGCGCCCGTCGATTTTCTGGCCATCGCCATCCTGTTCAGCGCCGCGCGCGTGCGTCCCGGTGTGGCAGCGATGATGGGATTCCTGGTGGGGCTGGCGGTCGATGCGATGGCACCCGATTCGTTTGGTGCGGCGGCGCTCGCGTTTACGGTGGTGGGATTCGGCGCGTCGTGGCTCAAGGCGGTGTTCTTTGCCGACCACGTCGCGCTGACCGGCCTCTTTGTGTTCGTTGGTAAGTGGGCGTTTGATGCGATCTATCTGCTGGCGGGTCCGCGTATACGGGGGGTCGATGCCCTGGTGCAGTTGTTGTTGTGGACACCGTTGGCCGCGGCACTTACGGCGGCGGTGGCGGTATTGTTGTTGACGCTCCTCCGCCCGTTGTACCGGCCGCAAACGAAGTGATGGAACCAGTGAAGACATCGCGATGAGCCATCACCCCAATGACGTTTTGCGTCGCGCGCGCGCCGCGCGCGTGGTGGTGTCGCTGACGTTTCTCGCACTGGCGAGTGCGTTTTTCCGCGCGCAGGTGCTCGACAAAAAGCGATTTGCCGAACAGTCCGAAGGCAATCGTTCGCGCATCGTCCCGTTGCCGGCGGCACGCGCCATCATCTACGATCGTCGGGGCGAAATCATCGCTGAAAACATTCCCGGCTATTCCGTTTCCATTCTGAGTCCCACGGAAGATTCCCTGCGGTCGGCGCTCAAAGCGCTGGCGCGCGTGGTGCCCATCGATTCGGCGCAGCAGGAGTTTGTCGTGCGTCGGTTTCGCCGCTTGCCGCAGTTGCCCGCACTCATTTTCAACGACGCGAGCTTTCAGGTGGTGTCCATTCTGGAAGAGCGTCGCGTGGAATTTCCGGGCATCATCATTCAGAGCACGCCCAAGCGTGTGTACCCGGACGGCGAAGCAGTTGCCTCGTTCGTTGGATATACCGGCGAAATTGACGAGAAAGAACTCACGCGGGAACGCTTTGCCGGGTACAAGCCAGGACAGCAAGTTGGAAAGGCGGGACTGGAGTTGCAATACGAAACGCGATTGCACGGCAAGGAAGGGGCGCGCTTCGTCGAAGTGGATGCGCGGAATCGCGTGGTGAAAGACGCCAATGTGCGTCCCGACATTCCGCCCGAAACACCGGCACCATTGCACACCAATATCGATCTCGCCTTACAGAAATACGCGCACGACTATTTTGGCGATTCGTTGCGCGGAGCGATGGTGGCGCTCGAACCGAAAACGGGCAAAGTACTCGCGCTTTACAGCGCGCCCAGCTACGACGTGAACAAGTTCATTGGCGGCGTATCCCGGGAATATTTCCAGAAACTTCAGGACGACCCGCGAAAGCCGCTGTACAACAAAGCCACACAGGGGCGCTATCCACCGGCATCCACATGGAAGCTGGCAACGGCCATCATGGGACTCGAAAAGGGGCTCGTGAACATGGACACGCACATGAAAGTGCCGTGCACTGGCGGCTATTACTATGGCGGGCGCTTTGTGAAATGCCACGATCCGAAGGGGCATGGCAACGTCAACCTGGCGCAGGCCATCGCGAAGTCATGCGACGTGTATTTCTACCAGCTCGGATTGCAGATCGGTTTGCTCAATCTCGTGGCGGGCGGCGTCAAGCTCGGATTCCATCAGGCATCGGGCATTGATTTGCCGCAGGAGAACCGGCCCATCTTTCCCGCGTCGCGAAAATATTTTGACGACAAGTACGGGCCGCGCGGATGGAGCGTGGGGATGGTGCTGAGCATGGCGATCGGGCAAGGCGACAATGCGCAGACGCCGCTCAACGTCGCGAAGTTTTACACCGCGCTCGCCACCGACGGCAAGGCGGCCACGCCGCGCATTGTCGATACGACCGTGGTGCGCTCGGAAATCATGAACATCTCTCCTGAACAGTTACAGGGGCTGCAACTCGCCATGGCCGACGTGCTGACGAGCGGCACGGGGGCGTCGGCGCAAATCAAAGGGTTGGCGATTGCCGGCAAAACGGGAACCGCCGAAAATCCACCCAACCCCAACCACGCATGGTTTGTCGGATACGCGCCGGTTGACGATCCGAAAATTGTCGTGGCAGTGCTGCTGGAATTCGGTTTGCACGGTCCCGCCGCGGCGCGCATTGCCACGAAGATGATGGAGAAATATCTCCACAAAGAGGGACAGCTCATTCTGGCTTCAAAGCCGGTCGAGTAATCGCGTCATGCTCCGACGTCAAACCATCGACTACCCGCTGCTGATCATCGCGCTCTTGCTCACCGCGTTCGGCATTGCGATGGTGTTTTCCGCGGGGCAAACCGATGTGCCCTCGTTATCCGTGGTGAATGCATGGAAACGACAGCTGGCCTGGTTTGTCGTAGCGCTCATCGCCTGCTGGACCATCACGCGGCTTTCAGTGCGCCTGTTCGAGTGGAGCGCGTGGCCCGTGTACGTGGTGAGCTGCATTCTGCTGGCGCTCCTGCTCGTCATCGGCACGGGTGCCGGCACCGCCGCGAGTTCGAAGTCGTGGCTCAGCATTGGCGGTGTGCGCATTGGCCAGCCCGCCGAACTCGCCAAGATTGCCGTCGTGCTCATGCTGGCACGCGTGCTCGCCACCAAGCGCGATTCGTTTCGCTCGCTCGTCGATCTCTGGCGGCCGCTGGTGGTGGTGGGCATTCCGTGGCTGCTCGTCATGGCGCAACCCGATCTGGGCACCGGGCTTGGCTTCATTGGCATCTGCTTCGCCATGTTGTTCTGGGCCGGCGCGCCGTGGCAGTTGCTCGTCATGCTCGCGAGTCCGGGCATCAGCCTGGTGCTGGCATTCAGCACGGGCATCTGGGGTGCGTGGTTTCTGCTGCTGGTGGCGCTGGTGTTCTGGTATCGCGTGTGGTTGTGGGAGGGCGTCACGCTCGTGCTCATGAACGCCGTCATGGGCATTGCCGCGCCGAAAGTCTGGGATCATCTGAGCCCCTACCAGCAGCGGCGTCTTCTCGTGTTCTACGTCGATCCCTCAATGGATCCCAAGGCGTCGGGCTATCACGTGCAGCAGTCCCAGGTCGCCATTGGATCGGGCGGCTTGTTTGGCCAGGGCTTCATGATGGGCCCGCAAAAACGGCTCGCCTTTCTCCCCGAGCGACACACCGATTTCATTTTCTCGGTGGTGGGCGAGGAATTCGGATTCTTTGGCGTCTGCGTCGCGTTGTCGCTTTTTCTGGCGCTCTTTCTCCGGTGCGTGCGGGTGTCCACGCGCGCCAACGACGCGTTTCCAAGTCTCGTGGCCTTCGGACTCGCTTCACTCTGGTTCGTGCACGTGGTCGTGAATGTGGGCATGACACTCAACCTCATGCCCGTCACCGGCATTCCTCTTCCGTTCTTCAGCTACGGCGGTTCGTTCCTGCTCGTGAGCTGGATTGCCGTGGCCGTGCTGCTTCGGATTTCTGGAGAAGGGCGCGGAAAGGCCGACGAAATGGGTCTTTAGAGCCTTCGGCCTAGCCATACGGCGCTCATCCGCCGATCTTGCTCTGCTATGGCTTGGTTCCGAAAAGAGAAAAAACCGCGCGAACCTCGGCGCGAACGGCTGGAGATTCCGCCCGACACGTGGGAAAAGTGCGAGGCGTGTGGACACACGGACATCCGCGACAAGTTTTTGCGGAACCTGAACGTGTGCCCGGAATGCGACTATCACCGTCGTCTGCGTGCCTGGGACTACGCCCAGATGCTCCTGGACGAGAACACGCTTGTGGAAGTGGGGAGCGAATTGCGCTCCGTCGACCCGCTGGGCTTTCCTGACTATCCGGGACGGCTCAAGAAAGCGTTGGCCAACGCGGGAGAAGGTGACGCCATCCTCACGGTGACCGGCCTGATGGAAGGACTGCCACTCGGCATCGGCATCATGGACTTTGCCTTCATGGGCGGTTCCATGGGCTCGGTCGTTGGCGAAAAGATCGCGCGTCTGGGCCAGCGCTCGCTGGAGAAAAAGCACGCGCTGGTCATCATCAGCGCGTCGGGCGGCGCCCGTATGCAGGAGGGGGTGCTGTCGCTCATGCAGATGGCCAAAGCCGCAGCGGTACTCTCGCAGCTGGCTGAGCGCCGGATTCCGTATATCTCGGTGCTCACGAATCCAACCACGGGCGGCGTGAGCGCGAGCTTTGCCATGCTCGGGGACGCCATTGTTGCAGAGCCGGGAGCGGTCATTGGCTTTGCCGGTCCCCGCGTCATCAAACAAACGCTGGGCCAGGATTTACCCGAGGGATTTCAGACCGCCGAATTCCTGCTCGATCATGGCATGGTGGATCAGGTGGTGCATCGAAAGCAGTTGCGCCAGACTTTGTCGCGTTTGCTTCGCCACATGACCGGCCGCCCCGCCGCCGCGGCGTACGCGCAGGAAAGCTGAACGCGGCGCGACGAGAGCAGCTCGCACTCCCGACGCCGCCATGAGTACTTCTGCGCACTCTGGCAAAACCGAGGCTGCCTATCAGCAGGCCCTCACGGCGCTGTTTGCGAGAACCACCGGCGCCTGGCGACTTGGCCTCGAGCGCGTCTCCGGATTTCTCGGCCGGCTGGGCAATCCGCATCACGCCTATCCCGTTTTTCACATCGCGGGCACCAATGGCAAGGGCAGCACCGTGGCCACGCTCGACGCGCTGTTGCGTGGTGCGGGCTTTCGGGTCGGACGTTACACGTCGCCCCACCTGGTGGATTTTCGCGAGCGCATTGTAGTGAACGGTGTACCCATGGCACCCGATGCAATCGTGGAATTTCTGCATCGGTGGGATCCCGAAGCCGCGTCTCTGGGCACCACGTTTTTTGAAGTCACAACGGCCATGGCACTCTGGTATTTCGCCGAGGCCAAGGTGGACGTCGCCGTGGTGGAGGTTGGGCTGGGCGGACGGCTTGACGCGACGAATGTTGTGGAGCCGGTGGCTGCCGCGGTAACCCAAATCGGGCTCGATCACACCGATTTTCTTGGTTCATCGCATGCGGAAATTGCGAGTGAAAAAGCGGGAATTTTCAAACGCGGTGCAGTGGCCGTCGTGGGCGAATCCAAGGCGGAGGTTCGGGCGCGACTGGTCCAGCATGCAATCGACGCGGGGGCGAGCAAGGTGTGGGTTGCCGATCGCGACTGGCAGGCAACGAATGTCGTGGTCGATGCCACCGGCACTTCGTTCGACTTTACAATGGAAGGCCGTTCGGCACGCCTGCACACGCCGCTGATTGGTTCGTTTCAGGCGCAGAATGCGTCGGTGGCGTTGGCGATGCTGAGAGGTGCAGGCGCCCCGTGGGTCGCGGCCGCCGATCGCGCTCCGGAATTGCTGGAAAGCGTGCGACTGGCCGGACGTTTTCATCGTGTTGGCCCGTACATCTTCGATGTCGCGCACAACCCCGATGGTGCGGCGACCGTCGCCGCCACCCTTCGCGGTTTGGAAGTGCCGCGGCCCATTGTGGCGGTAGTCTCCGTCCTTCGTGACAAAGATTGGCAGAGAATACTGTCGGCGCTGTCCGACGTGGTTGATCGATTCATACTCACGAACACGCCGACAGCGCCCGAGAGTCGTGCCTGGGAGATCGACACCGTGCTGTCATGGGCGAAATCCCGTGCCTTGCACGTTGACGTGGAGCGTGACTTCGACAGGTGTCTTGTCAATGCAAAAGAACAGGGTGCGACTGTTCTCGTGACCGGATCATTTCATACCGTTGGCGATGCCATGGAGCGCTTGCAGGTCGATCCGCTCGCCCGGTAACTTGCACGATGCCTCCCAAAGCCCTTCCGGGATTTCGCGATTTCTATCCAGAGCAGTTCGCCGAGCGCGCCTACATTTTCGAGACGTGGCGTCGCGTGGTGCGTCGCTATGCGTTTGTCGAATACGACGGACCGCCGCTGGAGCCGCTCGAGTTGTATACGCAGAAAAGCGGCGACGAAATTGTCGGCCAGCTGTACAACTTTGACGACAAGGGCGGTCGCGCGGTTGCGATGCGTCCCGAGATGACGCCCACGTTTGCACGCATGGTGGCTGCGCGCGCGCAGGCGCTCAGAAAACCCGTGCGCTGGTTTTCGCTACCGCAACTGTTTCGCTATGAGCGACAACAGAAGGGGAGACTGCGCGAACACTTTCAGCTGAACGTCGACATCGTCGGCGAAGCGGACGTGTTGGCGGATGCCGAGTTGTTGTCGGTGGCCGTCGAGATCATGCGAGCGCTGGGACTGAGTGCCGCGGACGTGCGCGCCCGCGTATCAGACCGGCGGTTGCTCAATGGGTTGCTCGAGCATCTTGGGATTGCCGAAGCGCAGTGGCCGGCGGTGTACGCGGTATTGGACAAACTTGAACGGCAACCGCGCGATGTGTCGGCGGAGAAACTCACAGCGGCCGGGCTCAGTTCAGAAAACGTTCAGATCATTCTGGGCTTTGACACGTTGACGTTTGACGAGTTGCAATCGCGCTACGGACAGGCGCCGTCGGTGGCGCCGCATGCACAGCGCTTTGCCGAATATTTGTCGTACGGCGCAGCGCTTGGACTGGCGGAGTGGATTCGTTTTGATTTGACGATCGTGCGCGGGCTCGCGTACTACACGGGCATTGTGTTCGAGTTGTTTGACGCGGTGGGTGAGTTTCGCGCGATTTGTGGCGGTGGGCGATACGACAACTTGTTGTCGTCGCTCGGAGGTGTGGATTTGCCCGCGCTGGGATTTGGCATGGGCGATGTGGTGTTGGGTGAGTTGCTGAGAGCGCGTGGGAAGATGCCCGCGTTTCAGGTCGTGGAAGACCGCTATTTCATCGTGGCCTCGCAGGGCACCAAGGCTGAAGATGTGTTAGCGATTGCCACGAGCTTGAGACAGAACTTGTTGTCAGTAAGTGTGAGCTACGGTTTGAGTCGCGCGAGCATCGAAGGGCGAAAGGCATCCAAACAGTTCGATGATGCTCGAGCCCATGGAACAAACGTAATTTTGTATCTCGACCGATGGCCGCACTTGAATGGCTCCGGCTCCACGCTCGCGATGGAGGTTGGGACTGTCGACGGAAGGCCGAAAACATCAGTCCCGCAAAACGTACTCGAAGCGCTCTGTAGCTCTCAACGGACGGAGGCGCTTGCGGCCGCACAGCAAATTCAGGATATCGCCAAGCAGCTTCTGCACGACCAATTGAAGGACCAAACTCCGACATAAGAGCATGGCCGACGACAAAAAACTCACGACACGCGCCGAAAATTTCAGCGAGTGGTACAACGAACTGGTCCTGAAAGCGGAACTGGCCGATTACTCGCCGGTGCGCGGTTGCATGGTCATTCGTCCGCACGGCTACGGCGTGTGGGAGCGTATGCAGCGCGCGCTGGACGACATGTTCAAGGCCACGGGGCATCAGAACGCGTACTTCCCGTTGTTCATTCCGGAAAGTTTCCTTTCCAGGGAAGCGGAGCACGTGGAGGGGTTTGCACCCGAGTGCGCGGTGGTCACGCACGGCGGTGGCAAGCCGCTTGAAGAACGTCTCGTGGTGCGCCCCACGTCGGAAACGATCATCTACCACATGTTTGCCAAGTGGGTGCAGAGCTATCGCGATTTGCCGCTGCTCTACAACCAGTGGGCCAACGTGGTGCGTTGGGAAATGCGCACGCGACTTTTCCTGCGCACCATGGAATTTCTGTGGCAGGAAGGGCACACGGCTCATGCCACGCACGACGAAGCGGAAGCGGAAACGCGCCGCATGCTGGGCGTGTATCGCACGTTCATGGAAGATTTCATGGCGATGCCGGTCGTGACCGGACTTAAAACCGATGCCGAGAAGTTTGCCGGCGCACTTCGCACGTATTGCTGCGAAGCGCTGATGCAGGACAATAAAGCGCTGCAGGCCGGCACGTCGCACAACCTCGGGCAGAATTTCGCCAAGGCGTTCGATCTCAAATTTCAAACGGAAAAAGGCGACGAGGCATTTGCCTGGAATACCAGTTGGGGTGTGTCCACGCGCATGATCGGTGGGCTCGTCATGACACATGGCGACGATGCCGGTTTGCGTTTGCCGCCGCGCTTGACGCCCATTCAGATGGTCATCGTGCCGATTTACAAAACCGACGAAGAACGGTCTGCCACGATCGAAGCGGCGAGACGTATTCAGGAAGAGCTGGGCAGTTTCAAGCGGCCGGATCACGAGCGCATTCGCGTGCATGTGGACGATCGCGAAGGCATTCGCTCGGGCGCCAAGTACTATCACTGGGAACTGCGCGGTATTCCGCTCCGTCTCGAAATCGGACCGCGCGACCTTGCGAGCAGCAGCGGGGTGCTGGTGCGTCGCGATACGCGCGAGAAGCGTCCCATTGCGTTTGATGCGTTGCGCACGGAACTCCCCGTGCTCCTCGAAGCAATGCAAAACGACATGTTTCTTACGGCCAAAGCACGGCTCGAAGCGAATTCCATTCGTGAGCGCATCAGCTACGATCGTTTCAAGGAAGTGATGGAAGGACCGGGTGCGTTTGTGTATGCGGGATGGAACGGCGATCCCGCCGTTGAAGCGCGCGTGAAAGAAGAAACGAAGGCCACCATTCGCTGCATTCCCGATGCGGAATTCCGTTCACCGACGGCACCGACTACGTGCATGGTGACGGGCGAACCGGCCAAGTACGAGGTGGTGTGGGCGAAGGCGTACTGAGCGTGCCTTCCTCTTCCACATTCATGTCATCTGCCGACGTGCCGGTGTTTCCGCGTCATGACGGGGTGATGCACGCCGAAGGGGTGCCGCTTCCCGTGATCGCGAAAGCAGCCGGCACGCCGTGCTATGTGTATTGTGCCAATGTCATTCGCGCACGATACGAGCGGTTGGAACGCGCCTTTGAAAAAGTACCGCATCACATTCACTTCGCCATGAAGGCCAACTCCAATCTCTCCATTCTGCGACTGCTGCAGGAAATGGGGGCGGGGTTGGACATTGTGTCGGGCGGCGAGTTGTATCGCGCGCGCGAAGCGGGTTACGGTGGCAGCGACATCGTATTCAGCGGTGTGGGAAAAACCATGCAGGAGATAGAACAGGCGCTTGAACAACGCGTGCTGCTCATCAACGTGGAATCGGAAGCGGAACTCTATGCTATTGATGCCGTGGCGGAGCGACGCGGTGTGGTAGCGAATGTCGCGCTCCGCGTAAATCCGGAAGTCACGGTTGACACTCCGCACGCATACATCAGCACCGGCCAGAAAGGGCAGAAGTTTGGTATTCCTCTGGACGACATCGAGCGCGTGGCCAACCTCATGCTCGCCCTGCCCAACGTGAAATTGCAGGGGTTGGGCATGCATCTGGGTTCACAGATTGCCACTGCTGATCCAATGCGTGATGCGCTGCCGAAGCTGCTGTCGCTCGTCACGGCAGTGCAAGCGCAGGGACATGCGCTCAAGTACATCGATGTCGGTGGCGGCTTGTCGGTACCGTACGGCGATGAAGCCGAAGCCGACGTGGAAGGATACGCGACGCTCATTGGTGAAGCAGTCAGCGCCACCGGTTTGCATCTGTTGCTCGAACCGGGACGATTTCTCGTGGCCGAATCGGGGCTGTTGCTCACGCAAGTGTTGTATCGCAAACACGCGGCGGGAAAAGATTTCGTCGTAACCGATGCCGGCATGAGCGACCTGGTGCGACCGGCGTTGTATCAGGCGTATCATCGCATCGAAGCCGTCGTTCAATCGAACGGCGCGCTGACGGCTGACGTCGTCGGCCCCATTTGCGAGTCCGGAGACTTTTTCGCGAAAGATCGCGCGCTACCCGACGTGGGCGCTGGCGCACTGCTCGCTATTCAGACCACCGGTGCCTACGGGTACGTCATGGCGTCCAACTACAACTCTCGGCCAAGGCCGGCGGAGGTATTGGTGGACGGGGACAAGTTTGCCGTGATCACCGAGCGCGAGCGCAACGAAGACCTGGTGCGGCTGGAGCGGGCGCACCTTCAGTGGAGGAGTGCCTGAGATGCGCATTGGTTTGTTGTCGGATACGCACGATCACGTGCCGGCGGTGCGCGAACTGCTCACGCAGATGATCGCGGGCGGTTGTTCGCTGGTCATGCACGCAGGCGACTACTGTTCGCCATTTGTGTTGCAGCCATTTCATGAGCTGTCTATTCCGGTGCTCGGGGTGTTCGGGAGAAATGACGGTGATCGTGATGCGCTGTCAGCAGCCGCAGGCACAGGCTTCGGGGCTGCCGAGTTGTTCGAGTCGCCGCACAGTTTCGAGCTCTCGGGCAAGTCCGTGCTGCTCGTGCACGATTTGAGCGACATCAATCAACGCTCCATCGACCGGCACGAAATCATCATTCACGGCTTCACCCATGTGCCGGAGATGAAAACACGTGGCAACGCGTTGCTCGTGAATCCCGGTGAAGGCGGGGGATGGCTGCACGGCGCACCCACCGGCGCCATTCTCGATCTCGATTCGAAGGCTGTCGAGTTCATCAAACTGACCGGACCGGAGTGGCAATTCTGATGGGCAGTCGCATCCTCATTCTCGATTGCGGATCGCAGTTCACGCAACTCATCGCTCGGCGCGTTCGTGAGGCGAATGTGTTTTCTGAAATTCACCCCGCGTCGAAGTCGCTGGAGTGGGTGAAGGCGTGGAAGCCCGACGGCATCATTCTTTCGGGGGGGCCGAATTCAGTGACCGACGAAGGCGCGCCTACCGTCGATCGCGCGCTGCTCGATATTGCGCCGGTGCTGGGCGTGTGCTACGGCATGCAACTCATCGCGCATATCGAAGGCGGAGCGGTGGTTGGTGCCGGTCGTCGCGAATATGGCCGTGCGGAAATTGAAGTGAACGAGAACGAGGGATTGTTTGCAGGATTTGCGAAAGGCGAACGCACCACGGTGTGGATGAGTCATGGCGACCATGTCGACGTCGTGCCCGATGGGTATGTGGCGACAGCACACAACGACGGTGGCATCGTTGCCGGCTTTCGTCATCAGAGCAAACCCATTTACGCCATTCAGTTTCATGCGGAAGTCGCACACACCGTGCGCGGCGGCGATATCGTGCGCAACTTCCTCTTTGGAATCTGTCACTGCACGCCCGACTGGACGCCGGGCCATTTCATCGATCAGCAGGTCGAGAAAATTCGCGCGCTCGTTGGCGATCGCCAGGTGGTGTGCGGATTGTCAGGGGGCGTTGATTCGAGCGTGGCCGCCGCGCTGGTGCACAAAGCCATTGGCAATCAACTCACCTGCATTTTTGTCGATACCGGTTTGCTTCGCCTGAATGAACGTGAGCAGGTAGAACTCACGTTCAATAAACATATGGGCGTCAAGCTCATTACCGTTCGTGCCGAAGATCGTTTTCTCGACGGACTGGCAGGCGTTGGCGAACCGGAGCGCAAACGCAAAATCATCGGGCATACGTTCATCGACGTATTTGAAGATGCGTCGGCCGAGGCGGGGAAGAATGCGGCGTTTCTGGTGCAGGGCACGTTGTATCCCGATGTGATCGAATCGGTGAGCCCCACGGGAGGCCCGTCGGTTACCATCAAAACGCATCACAACGTAGGTGGTCTCAAACCGGACATGAAGTTTCAGCTCATTGAGCCACTGCGCGAGTTGTTCAAAGACGAAGTGCGGCTCGTGGGACGTGAACTTGGACTGCCGGAAGAGATGGTGGGGCGACATCCGTTTCCGGGACCGGGGCTCGCCATTCGCGTGCTGGGCGAAGTCACGCGCGAAGCCGTTGACGTACTCCGTCGGGCCGATGCGATTTATCTCGAGGAAATTCGGGCGGCTGGGTTGTATTCGCAGATCTGGCAGGCGTTCGCGGTGTTTCTCCCGGTGCGATCGGTTGGCGTCATGGGTGACTATCGCACGTACGAGCACGTGATTGCCCTTCGCGCCGTGACGAGTACGGACGGCATGACGGCCGACTGGTTCGCATTTCCGCATGACGTGCTGGGGCGGATTTCCAGTCGCATCATCAACGAAGTGGATGGGGTGAACCGCGTGGTGTACGATGTGAGCTCGAAACCTCCGGCCACCATCGAGTGGGAGTAGCGCGCCGGATGTTCGCCATGGACACGCGGAAGGAACGTAGCGCCGCAAGAAGTTTGCACTGAAGACGATCGCGAACACATTGACTCATCGACACACTCCCACGTGTACTTTCGATTCGGCCTGATGAGTCGTTGACTGGCTGCCCACGCAACCGCTGGAGGATTCGATGAACGTGTCAGGATTGCCCGGGTTACCGTTGATGCGTCGCACCCTACTCCTCGCGGCGGGCGTGCTGAGTATCTCAACGCCTGTGGCGGCGCAAACAAGCAATGGGAACGCCTTGCCTGCCGCGCGTTCCGCGTTACAAGGCCCGCTACCAACGCATGGCGTGCGCCCCAAACGCCTCGTCATCCGTGGCGCCACGATCGTTGAAGGCAACGGCACGCCAGCGGAAGGCCCGAAAGACATTGTCGTCGAAGGCAATGTCATTACGCAAATTGTGTCGCTCGATGCGGTGGCGGTAAAGAACGGTACCGCGCGACGCCCCGCCGCTGGCGACGCCGAGATCGATGCGACAGGCAAGTATGTCGTGCCGGGGCTCATCAACATTCACGGTCACGTGCAGGATGAGCGCGCCGGCATTCCGCAGCCGCTCGACTACCAGATGAAACTGTGGTTAGGTCTCGGCATCACCACCGTGCGCGACGTTTCAAGCGACACACCCAAGACGCTCATTCTACGGGCTAAGAGTCAGGCCGGTGAAATCATCGCGCCACGTTTGTACGTGTATGCCCGCTATGCATACATGCCCATTCCGCGCAACGAACAGGAAGCGCGCGCGCGCGTGCGCGAAATCAAAGCGCAGGGTGCGGATGGCATCAAGTTGTTTGGCATGGACAAAGATGTGTACGGCGCAGTGCTTGACGAAGCGCACAAGCAGGGGCTTCGCGTGGCGCATCACATGGCGGTTGACGAAACCAATGCGTGGGATGCCGCAGCCAACGGGCTGACGAGTCTCGAACATTGGTACGGCGTGCCCGACGCGGCGATTCCCGATGGTGTGCAACATTTCCCCTCAGACTTCAACTACGCCGACGAGGGCATGCGTTTTCGCTGGGCCGGACATTTGTGGCGTGAAGCCGATCCGGTGCGTTTGCAGGCCGTGTTGCAGGCGATGGTGAAGGGCGGCGTCGCCTGGAATCCGACACTCGATATTTACGAAGCCAGCCGAGATTTGCAGCGCGCGGAAACGCAGCCCTGGTTTCAGGAATATTTGCACCCCACGCTCGAGAAATACTTTCGCCCCGATCCGTCCAATCACGGCTCATACTTCGCGGGATGGAGCAGCACCGACGAGGCGTACTGGAAAGAGAACTATCGCATCTGGTTTCAGGCCGTTCGCGACTTTGAGAAAATGGGCGGCGTAATTGGAGTCGGTGAAGACGCGGGCTTCATTTATCAGGTGTACGGTTTCGGACTCATTCGTGAGCTCGAGCTGCATCAGGAAGCGGGCTTTCAACCGCTCAAAGTGCTGCAACATGTCGGCGCCAATAACGCACAGATTCTCGGCGAAGCCACTCGGCTTGGACGTGTACGCGTTGGCTTTCTTGCCGATCTCGCGGTGTTGAACGGCAACCCGCTGGAAGATCTCAAAGTGTTTTATCCACCCCGCGCCGACGCAGCCGCGGGAACCGGTGGCGGCGTGGCCTGGACCGTGAAAGACGGCATTCCGTACGACGCACAACGCCTGATGCGCGAAGTGCGCACGATGGTATCGCAGGCCAAAGCGGGAAAGAGCACGAAGTAGCGTTGAGTCCATTGCAACAACTGCGAACATGTTGGAAAAAACGGTTCGCGTTCGAGAGTACGCGTTGAGCGAGTATCAGTGATGCGCCGTCGCATCGCCGCACTGGGGCCGGACATGCGGGACATGGCGCGCATCGCCTTGCCGATTGTGCTCATCAACATCGGCATTCAACTCATGGGCGTTACCGACGCGCTCATGGTTGGACGCCTGGGCGGCGCCGCGCTCGCCGCCGTCGCACTGGGCAATTTCTATTTCTGGAATGCGAGTGTGTTCGGCATTGGGCTCCTGTTCTCGCTCGATCCGGTCATTTCGCAGGCGGTCGGTGCGCAGGAGCATGAATCCGTAGCGCGGGGGGTGCAGCGCGGCGTGTTGCTTGCGGTTGTCGCGGCGACTGTGGTGTCGCTCATGCTCATGCCCGGTGAAACGCTGCTCACGTGGCTTGGCCAACCGGCTGATGTTGTGCCCCGCACCGCCGCCTACGCGCGACGTCGTTTGCTGGGCGTGCTGCCGTTTTTCCTTTTTACGGTGTTTCGTCAAACACTGCAGGCCATGGGCCCAGTGCGTCCCATTCTGATTGCAGCGCTCGTTGGCAACATCGTCAACATCGTGTTCAACTGGCTGCTCATTTTCGGCAATATGGGCGCGCCGCAACTTGGCGTAATCGGTTCGGGCTATGCGACGGCGCTTGCCATGTGGTCAATGCTGGCAACGGTGCTCGTTGTTGGCTGGCGTCATTTGCATATCGCGCTCACGCCGATGCGATCGGATGTTCTATCATGGGCGCCTGTCAGACGACTGATATTCATTGGCGCACCCATTGGTACACAGTGGTTCTTTGAAAGCTTCGCATTCGGACTGACCGCGCTCTTCATGGGATGGCTTGGCACCACGTCGCTCGCGGGGCATGAAATTGCGCTCAACATGGCGTCGCTCACGTACATGGTGCCGCTCGGGTTTTCCGGCGCCGCCGCAGCAGTCGTTGGGCGGGCCATTGGTCGCGGCGACATCGCCGGTGCGCGACGCGATGCAATGACCGCCATTCTCTGCGGCATTGGTGTGATGTGCGTTTCCGCGGCAGTGTTTATCGCCGCTCCGGAATGGCTCGCTCGGCGTTACACGAGTGAGGACGCGACGCTACGTGTTGCGGTCGCGCTCATTCCTCTGGCGGGCGCGTTTCAGCTCTTCGATGGGGCGCAGGCTGTGACGAGCGGCGTGTTACGCGGTACTGGCGATACCCGCATTCCGGCCATGCTCCACATGCTGGCCTTCTGGGGCGTTGGCGTTCCGCTGGGCGCCACTTTGGGTTTCTTCACGTCGCTGCGGGAACGCGGATTCTGGTGGGGGCTTGTGGCGGGACTCGCCGCCGCAGCTATTCTGCAATTCTGTCGCGTGATCGTTCGTTTTCGTGGACCGATCACGCGCGTCAACAGCGACCACATTGAAAGACCGACCGACGTACCTCCCGGCGACAACCCGCTGCCGGTGAGTTAACTGCCGCTCAGACTTTCTTCTCTTCGAGCAGCGCCATGAATTCCGCGGGCGAGCTGATCGAAAGCAGCCGCTGCGGCACATCGGATTCTTTGCTGAACTGCGCGATTTTGCCGAGTACCGGCAAGTACTGATTCGAAACTTCCAGCGGCGGCGCGACGATCAGAAAAAAGAAATTGACCGGTTTCTCGTCGATGGCTTTGAAGTCCACGCCGTTGGCTTTCCGGCCGAAGGCCACGCGCAGCCGATTTACGACCAGCGAGCGGCAATGCGGAATGGCAATGCCGCGCCCGATGCCCGTGGAGCCGAGATTCTCGCGCCGTTTGAGCATTTTGAACAGCATCCCTTCGGACTTTTCATCGAGCTTGAGGAGCGCAATGAGCTCCTTCAGAATCTCGTCTTTCGTCGTGCCCGCGAGTTCGAGCTGGACGGCATCTTCGGAAAAGAATTCGCGTAGTTCCATAGCGGGAATGGTAACCCGGGAAAGGGCAGAGTCAAACGCTGGTGACGGTGTTGCGTTGCTCCTGATACCGGGTTCGGCTACCTTCCAACTATATGGCTCGCAAGACGTTCCCGTTTCCGGTACCAAATGAGGTACCGCTCTACCTGGCCCCTATGGCCGGCGTGTCGGAGTCGCCCTTTCGGCGCCTTTGTCACGATCATGGCGCGGACGTCGTGGTCACCGAATTTCTATCCGCTGAGGGCATTCGGCGCGAGAATCCGGCCACGGTGGACAAGCTGCGTTTCGGCGCGGACGAGCGGCCCATTGGCGTCCAGATTTTTGGTGCGGAGCCGGAGGCGATGGCCGATGCGGCCGCGATGGTCACCGACCTTTTTCAGCCGGAATTCATCGATATCAACTTCGGTTGCCCGGTGAAAAAGGTGGTGCGCCGCAATGGTGGCTCGGGATGCCTCAAGGATCTCGATCTCGTGCAGCAGATCATTCGCGCGGTCTCGAAGGCCACGCATTTGCCGGTGACGTGCAAAATTCGCAGTGGCTGGAACGAGGAGATGCGGAATCCCGTTGCCATTGCACTGCGTTGCCAGGAAGCCGGCGCGCGTGTACTCGCATTGCACGCCCGGACACGCACACAGATGTACACCGGCAATGCGAACTGGGATGAAATCGCGGCTGTTGCGGCCGCGCTCGATATTCCGGTGCTTGGCAACGGTGATATCAAAACGGCCGCGGATGCGCTTCGCATGTACGAGCACACGAAGTGCGACGGCATCATGATGGGACGGGGATCGTACGGACAGCCGTGGGTGTTTCGTCAAACGCGTGCCCTGTTGCGTGGCGAGCCGATGCCGGAGGCGCCCTCGGTCGAAGAAAAATTCGCCATTGCGCTGGAACATGCTCGACTCGTGCAAGCGTACGAAGTCGATCCCGTTGGCGCGGCGCTCGAGTTCCGGAAACATCTGGGTTGGTATGTGAAGGGATTGCACAACTCCGCCGATTTGCGTCGTCAACTGCACCAGGTCAAAGACTTTGGTGAAGTGGAAGGAATTTTCACACGCTATCTCGAGCAGAAAGCCGAATGGGAAGGGGAGGAACCGGCGGCGGATGCCGATGGCGATCCGTCCGTGCTTACCTGCGAAGCCGCGTAGTTTCTTCTCGGCGCTGCGCAAGCGTTCGCAGACGCCTGCCATGCGTCAACGTCGTGCTCCAGCAGCGCGGAAAACCTCGTGCGGTCCACTACCGCACGCGTTTCAGATCCAGATGTTTGCGTGCGCGTTCGAGCGCGAGATCGAGATCGCCAACAAGACAGTCTTCGCCGATTTCTCCGAGCGCATCCGATTGAGAAAGTGCGACCAACGGTTGCATGTGCACGTCGGAGAGTAAGACGAGCGTTCCATCTTTCCGGCTGCGACGTACAACATCAAGCAGCGCGCGAATGCCGGTGGAATCCATTGCTGGCACGTCAGACATGCCAATAATCAACACCTCCGGTTTGCCGGCAATGCGACTGAGCGTGTCCTTGAATGTTTCTGCAGCGCCAAAGAAAAACGGCCCATTGATCTGATAGACTTCGACGCCGGGCGGAATTATTCGTGGACGTGCATTGCCTGCATTGATTGCGCCTGGCGTGTCGCTCCGATCTTTCAATTCTACGGTCAACGCGCGGACGTTGGTCACTTCGGCCATACGTCGCATGAAGAGAAATGCGGCAAGCACCATACCCACTTCGATCGCCACGGTGAGGTCAACCAGCACCGTGAGGGAGAATGTCGCCAGCAGGACGACCACATCGCTTTTCGGTGAGCGCAATTCCGAACGGAACGTGCGCCATTCGCTCATGTGATACGCGACGACCACCAGAATGGCAGCGAGCGTGGCCATGGGAATGAGCGCCGCCCACTGACCGACAAAGAGTGTAATGAGCAACAAAGTGAACGCGTGCATCATGCCGGCCACCGGTGTGCGTCCACCGTTCTTTACATTCGTGGCCGTGCGTGCAATGGCACCGGTGGCGGGAATGCCGCCGAATATCGGGGTGACGATGTTGGCCACACCTTGGGCCACCAGCTCCATGTTGGAACGATGACGTGTGCCAATCATTCCATCAGCCACCACCGCCGACAACAACGATTCCACCGCGCCGAGCAGTGCGATGGTGAATGCGGGTGGAACGAGATGTTGCAGTTGAGCGAACGTTACATGCGGCAACGTGGGTGTGGGAAACGATGCACTGATGGCGCCAAATCGACTGCCGATCGTTTCGATGGGGAGATGCAACAGCTGCGCGAGCACCGTCGTTGCAATCAGCGCGACGAATGGCCCCGGAATGCGATGACTCACGCGCGGCCAGAATACAATGATCGCCAGCGACAGTGCGGCCACACCCAGCGCGCTCATATTGATTGAACCAATGTGCGTCGCGAACGCTGTCCATTTGTCAATGAAATCGGGGGGCACCGCCTCCATGCGAAGACCAAGAAAATCCTTGATCTGGCTGGAAAAAATGATGACGGCGATTCCGCTGGTGAATCCGGTAATGACGGGATGCGGAATGAACTTGATGGCGGCGCCAAATCGCGCGACGCCAAGTGCGACGAGCATGACTCCGGCCATCATGGTGGCCACGATGAGCCCATCGATGCCGTACTTCTGCACGATGCCGTATACGATGACGACGAACGCGCCCGTTGGACCGCCAATCTGGACACGGGAGCCACCCAGCGCGGAAATGGTGAAGCCCGCGATGATGGCCGTCCACAAACCGCGATCGGGGGTGACGCCACTGGCAATGGCGAAGGCGATGGCCAGCGGGAGCGCCACAATGCCGACGATGACGCCCGCGATGACATCGGCGAGCGCCTGTTGACGGGAGTAGCCTTTGAGCGCGGTGACGAGCTTCGGTACGAACACCGAGATTCCTCTCTATTGAACGATCGTTCAATAGGACTATATTTCGTATTGAACGGACAGTCAACAGATTTTTGGCGCGGCGGACTCAAAATCCGGTGCTCCCTCACCCTGCATATGAGGAAGAGGACCATGCCTGGAACCAAGGCGCCGGGAGTGGCCCGAATAGAGCAGATCCTTGGGGCGGCCTACCACGTGGCGGCGCATGAGGGGCTCGACGGCACCACGATCATTCAGGTGGCGGCCGCGGCCAATTTGAGCCCCGGGCTCGTGTTATTTCATTTCAAAAGCAAACGCCGCTTGTTGCTCGCGGTGCTTGACTGGATGCTCGCAACGACGACGGTGCTACACATTGGCGACGATATTCGACAACTGGAGTCGCCGCTCGAACAGCTCATTGCATTGCTGCGCCAGGAAATGCTTCGCCTGTCGCGCGAACCGTTGCGCATTCGTCTCATGTTCGATTACTGGACTGCAGGCATTCGCGATGCAGAAATTCGCGACAAAGTTGGCCGTGAGTTCGAGCGATATCGCGACGCATTCTTGCCGCTCGCGAAAGCGGTGCTGGACACAGAACCAGAGCGATTTGCCGGTGTGTCACCGGCCGGACTCGCGGGCGTTGCGGTGAGTTTCATTAAAGGGTGCGCGGTGCAATCAATGATCGATCCCGAGGGATTTGACATCAAGCAATATCTCGCTGCAGCGGAAGGCTTGATGGCGCAAATCGGACCTACCGCGAACGGGCGGGGGTACTAGATTCCGTAGTTCGGGGGTGACTGGCTTCGACGGGGTTGGTGAAGTCGTGGTTGCGTGCCGAGGGTCCTGAGCACCTCGTAAATCTCCTTGGGAAAACACAATCGCCAACAATAACCTGGCGCTCGCCGCGTAATCTTCGGATTACGTAGGCGTCTGCCCAACATGAAGCCCGCCCGGGGCGGCGTGATGGGTATCGAAAATCTGGGCTAGCCCGGCGATGTGTCGTCGGTTGTCGGGCGAAAATTTAGACGGCTTGTTCAGACGTGGGCTTCCTGGTGGCCAGCGGCTGGAGACCTCAATCATCGGGATACGCACGTAGACGCTGTGGTCGATCTAGTCTCGGACAGGGGTTCGATTCCCCTCACCTCCACTCCGATGGAAACACAAAGCCCCGCCAGCAATGGTGGGGCTTTGTGTTGGTGCAGAGAAGATGTTCATCCACCGCGAAGATGTTCGGCAACCGCGCGCTTCACGGCTCCTCCGGCGGTTTGAACCGCCGCGCGCCCGGATCCGGGATCCACGGATGTTTTGGCTCAAACGTCTTCCATAACAGCGCCGAGACATTCCGAATGAGCGTATATCCCTCATTCGTTTCGAGATACGTCGTGTCCTGCTGATTTTTCGTGGTCACCGCGAACACGTAGTCGCCCGACGGCGCATTCACGAACACCACTTCGGAGCGCGCTCTATCCACCATGCCTTGCTTGGACGCCGCTTGCACCCACGGCGGCAATTGCGACAACGCCTGACCGTTCCAGTAACTGCGCGTCAACACGCGATACATCTCTTCACTCGCTGCGTGACTGACAGCGCGACCGTCGCGAATCATGGTGACGAGCGACGCCATTTCCCGCGGCGTGGTTTGTCCCCAACCATACTTCGAACGCGCCGCCTCACGCCCCGGTACACGGGAGTTCACGCGCGTTGAATCGAATCCGTGTGCATGCAACCATTGATTGATCGTGTCGCCGCCTACCACACGCTGCAACCAGAGCGATGACGTGTTGTCGCTGAGCGAGATCATTTGCAGCACGAGTTTCGCAACGGGAATTGGAGCTGAATCGCGCGGCGACACATGAATGTCGTCGTACGAATATCTGAGCGAATCGCGATAGATGAGCATTTGATCGAAGCGCAATGCGCCGCGCGTCACGGCGTCGAACGTGCCAATGAGAATGGGCACTTTCACCATGCTTGCGGTCGGGAACAGCTCATCGGCGCGAATGGCGGCGGCGTGACCGCTGGGAATGTGGCGCACATACACGCCTACGTCGCCGTGAAATCCTTTCACCAGTGCTTCGAGTTTCTCCTGCAACGCGCGATCAATGTGTTCGGGGCGGAGCTCCGGCGTTGCGAGCGTGACCGTTTCGGCCGACGTGGCAGCGAACAACGTAAGCAGCCCGACGCTGAGCCGAAGTGCGCGGCGTACACCGCCAGTGTTTACGCGTACTCTGCTTGCACCACCTTTGTCTACGTCAACATTGCTTGCGCTCGGGTGGCGTACACCGACATTGCGTGCGCCGGCATCGGCAGGGCGCGGAACAGGAGAGAGTGGCATACGCGAATCTTCCACGCCTTCCGCTCTCGCGGAAGGGCAGACGACGCGCAGCCGTTAACTTCCTAACGCCGCATGCGCCGCCGCCAACCGCGCCACCGGCACCCGGAACGGCGAACACGAGACGTAATCAAGACCGGCCTTGTGAAAGAACGCCACCGAGCGCGGCTCACCGCCGTGCTCACCGCAAATGCCCACCTTGAGCGTTGAACGCGTTTCACGCCCCGCCCGCACCGCCCACGTAATGAGTTTACCAACGCCCGCTTCATCGAGCACCGCAAACGGATCTTCGGCGAAAATTCCTTTCTCGAGATAGTGCGGCAGGAACCGGCCTGAATCATCCCGGCTCAAGCCAAGCGTCGTCTGCGTGAGGTCGTTGGTGCCGAACGAAAAGAACTCGGCAGATTGCGCAATTTCGTCGGCGGTCATGGCAGCACGCGGCAACTCGATCATCGTACCGACGAGATACGGCACGTGCTCGCCCATGGCGCCGAGAATCTGATCGGCCACGTTGTCGATCAATTCCCGCTGATTCGCGAACTCGGCGAGGTTGGAAACGAGAGGCACCATGATTTCCGGCATGACGTCAATGCCGCGACGGCGTACACGCACCGCCGCCTCGAAAATGGCGCGCGCCTGCATTTCAGTGATTTCGGGATACACAATGCCCAACCGGCAACCGCGATGACCGAGCATGGGATTTGTTTCGCGGAGACCATCGACGATGCGGGCGAGATCGGCGCGATCGAGCTTCAGCGTGCGCGCCAGCATCTTCGATTCTTCACCGCCATGCGGGAGGAATTCATGCAACGGCGGATCGAGCAGACGAATCGTGACCGGCAATCCGTCCATCGCTTCAAAGATGCCTTCGAAATCGGTGCGCTGCATGGGCAACAGTTTGCGGAGCGCCAGACGACGACCGCTTTCGTCACGCGCGACAATCATCTCGCGCATGGCGTTGATGCGATCCCCTTCGAAGAACATGTGCTCGGTGCGGCACAGCCCAATGCCTTCCGCACCAAAGTTGCGCGCAATGCGTGCATCGCGCGGTGTATCAGCGTTCGCTCGCACTTTCAGGCGACGCTCCGCGTCGGCCCATCCCATCAGCTTGTGAAACGCCTGGTACGTGGGCGCCTGCGCCGCATTCAACGCGCCGGACGTCACGCGCATCACTTCACTGGGCACCGTGGGTAATTCGCCAAGGAACACACGTCCCGTGGCGCCGTCGAGTGTAATCCAGTCGCCTTCTTTGACGGTGTTCCCGTTGACGGTGAAGCTGCGCTGCCCTTCTTCCAGTTGCAGTTCCTGACAGCCGACAATCGCGCACTTGCCCATGCCCCGTGCGACAACCGCTGCGTGACTCGTCATGCCACCACGCGCGGTGAGCACAGCACGCGCCGCCACCAGGCCGTGAAAATCTTCTGGTGTGGTTTCATCGCGCACGAGAATGACATGTTCGCCGGCTGCATTGCGCGATTCGGCCGCGTCGGGATCGAACACGGCCACGCCACTCGCGGCACCGGGGCTGGCCGGCAGTCCCACTGCGATAGGCGACGCGTTCACCGCCGGATCGATAACGCGGTGCAGCAGCTGATCCAGCTGCGCGGGTTGCAGTCGCAACACCGCATCGCGCTGACTGATCATTCCTTCGGCGACCATGTCCTTTCCAGCACAGTGGGATCCGAAGCTTGGAATTCACGTGACTTGAAGTCGCG
>JADMIO011305995.1_pt1 | contig 80898 bp, 58 predicted proteins | sample 8958161 | NCBI WGS metagenome assembly JADMIO01 (sample SAMN16585339, study PRJNA669376) | soil metagenome | isolation source: Crop rotation soil | place: USA: Cullars Rotation, Alabama | collected 2011
CCGCGACTTCAAGTCACGTGAATTCCAAGCTTCGGATCCCACTGTGCTGGAAAGGGCGTGGGGCCCCACCCCCACACCTGGTCGGCGCTCAGCGCGCTCACTACGTTCGCGGCTTCGCGGTGTCACCATTTGTGTTTGGGGTACCTGGCGCGCAAAGCGGGGCGTATTTCGGGATAGATCTTCGCCCAGAAGCTCGCAAGATCGCTCGTCACCTGGACCGGGCGGCCGTTGGGGGCCAGCAGCTCGAACGTCACGGGGACACGCTTCGGGCCGAGGCGAGGTGTCTCGGTGATCCCGAACAGGTCCTGCAGCCTGGTGGCGGCCAGGACGCGGCCGTCGGGTGTGTATTTCAGCCGCACCGTGCGGCCAGGGAGCTTCAGCGTCGCCGGCGCATGGCGATCGAGCGTGCGCGCCACATCTGAAGACAGATGCGCGGCGAGATCGACGTCCTCGATCGTCCGCGCGCCGATGACCGCATCGCGCACGAGCGCATCGAAAGTGACGTCCACGCCGGCGAATCGCAATCGCGCGATCAGCTGCTCGTCTTCTTCCGTCGGTCCGCGCTTGAGTCGCGCGGCAGCGAGAAGCGTCGCGGCCTCTTCGGGATCGACGGTCGCGGGACGCTCGGTCAGCGTCAGCGCGTCGTACTGATCGACGGCCCACGCGCGCACGACTCCCCCATCGGTGAGCTCATGGCGCACGCGCGTCGCGGTCGGCGCGAGCCACTCTTTCTCGATGGCGGTCGCAAGTCGCACCAGCGCGTCCTGACCCGGCTGCGTGCCGGCGGTGACGTCGCACGCCACCAGAAACTCTGCGTCGACGACACCGCTCTCACGCGCGAGTCGCGCGCCCGTTCCCGAGGCGAGTAACAGCCGATCGCTTTTCGGTGCCCGCCGCCACGCGACGCGGTCGGGATAGCCGGCCAACACTGCGCGGCGGAAATCGACGTCGTCCACGCGATCGGCGAGCTTTGCCCCGGTGGTTCGCGCGTAGACGTCGCGGATCTCGCGCGCGACGCGGACGACGTGTGGCGGGAGGGCGCTCTCGCGATCGATGGTCGCCAGCAAATCGCACGTCGTCGCACTGCGATCGCGCTGCGTCGGTGTGAACTGACGCTCTGAGAGCAGCGCGCAGGCTCGTGCGGCGGCCGGCGCGCCGCGAGCGGCCGTCAGAATCCGGCCGAGCCGTGGATGTAACGGCAGATGCTGCAGGTCTCGGCCCAGCGGCGTCAGTCGCCGGCTTCCATCAAGCGCGCCAAGCCGCGCAAGCAGCGTCATCGCCGCGTCCATCGCGTCATCCGACGGACGATCGAACCACTCGAGCGTCCGCGGATCGCCTCCCCACGCAAGGACGGACAGACACGTGGACGCGAGATCGACGCGAAGGATCTCAGGATCCGCATGCGGACGCAGTCGATCGCGCTGATCCCAGAGCCGGATCGCGAAGCCGGGCCGCACACGTCCCGCACGTCCCGCGCGTTGATCGGCGGAGTCCTGCGATACGCGTTCGAGCTCGAGACTGTCGATGCCGCGCGCCGAGTCGTAACGGGCGGTTTTCTGCTGACCGGAGTCGATCACGCCAATCACGTCCGGTACCGTCAGCGTCGTCTCGGCGATATTCGTCGCGAGAATCACTCGCGGCTCGTTCGATGGCCTGAGCGCGGCGTCCTGCTCATCGGAATCGAGTCCGCCGTGCAGCGCGAATGTCGGAAACTCCAGCCGCTCGGCTGTGCGGCGAATTTCGGGCGCGCCGGGAAGGAAGCACAACAGCGCGCCGGCGCGCCGCGGTCGCGCGTCGCGGATCACCTGCTCGATCGCGACGCCTTGACGGTAGGAAACCTCGACGGGATGCAACCGGCCCGGCACCGTCACGATCGGACACTCGTCGAGGTATGCAGCAACACGCGCGGCGTCGAGTGTTGCCGACATCACGACGATGGCGAGATCGTTGCGCGCACGCCAGGCCTGACGCGTGAGCGCGAGACCGAGATCCGCGTGGATCGATCGCTCGTGAAACTCGTCGAGTACGACGATGCGGAAGTCGCTGAGCAGTGGATCGCTCTCCAGCCTCGCCGTCAACACGCCTTCGGTCGCGACGAGCAGCCGCGTGTCAGCCGAGAACTTCCGCTCGAATCGCACCTGCCAGCCGACTTCGCGGCCGAGCGTCCATCCGCGCTCGTTTGCGATCCGTCGTGCAATCGCGCGCGCAGCGACGCGTCGCGGCTGCAACAGAATCACGGATCCGTGATCCGCCAGCGCCGGCGGCACGCGCGTCGACTTCCCCGCACCAGGCGCGGCGGTGACGACGACCGCCCGCCGCTGGCGAACGTGCGCCACGATCTCGTCGAGGTACGCGTCAACAGGCAGCGCGATCACTCATTCACCCACTTGTCATTCACCCACTCACCCACTTCGTCATTCACCATTCACCCATTCACTATTCACCCATTAACAAGCGTAAGATTTCGTCCTTGTCCTTCCTCTCCACGCTACCGGGTTCCATCGTGATGGCCCCCATGACCAAGGGGTCCAATCTGCCGTACCGCCGTCTCGCGGTGGAGCTCGGCGCGCGCGTCCTCGTCAGCGAGATGGTCGTCGCGCGACGGCTCAAACAGCGTCGTCGCGGGGAGTTCGCGTTGATCCGACGCGCACCCGGCGAGCCCTGTTTCGGCGTGCAGCTGGCCGGCAATCAGCCCGACGAGATGGCGTGGGCCGCGGCGCTCGCGGAAGCGCGTGGCGCGGATTTCATCGATCTCAACCTCGGCTGCCCCATCGACTATTTCACGCGCAAGGGCCTCGGCGCTGCGCTCGCGCGTCAGCCCAGCCGCGTACGCCGCATCGTCGAGACGATGCGTGCGGCGGTGAAGGTACCGGTCACCGTCAAGATTCGCCTCGGGTGGACCGACACCAAGCGCAACTATCTGGATCTCGCGCGCGCGATCGTCGACGCGGGGGCCGCGGCGATTACCGTACACGGCCGCACGCGCGAGGCGCGCTATCGCCATCCTGCTGAATGGGACGCGATCGCGGACGTGGTACGCGCCGTGCCGGTTCCTGTCGTCGGCAACGGCGATTTGCTCTATCTACATGAGATCGATCGCGCACGCGCAGACTCCGGTTGCGTGGCGGTGATGATTGCTCGCGGCGCGCTGATCAAGCCTTGGATCTTTCGAGAAGCCTCGATTGGCTACTGGGACATCACAGCGGAAGAGCGGCTCGCGATCTATCGCCGGTACGTCGCACTCGCGCGGGAACACTGGGGGTTCAGACGGGGGTCAGAGCAGGGTCAGGGTGGGGTCGGAGTAGGGTCAGACCCCGAGGCGGCCGATGTGCCTGTCGAGCTCGACGACTACGGCCGTCAGCGGCTCCGCGAGTTCCTTCGCTGGCATGTGGGTTTCTGGTGCCGCTATGTCCCACGGCGAGCCGACGGCACGTGGCCGTCGATGCAGCAGCGCGAAAGCGGATTCGCCGGGCGCTCGCCGCTCGAAGCGCTGCTCGCGCGCAATGACGACGCGGCGCTCGACTACGTCACCGACGAGCTCTTGAACGACGGCGACCTCGCGCATCCGCCGTCGCTGTCCACGGCGGCGCCTGAGACCGATCTCGTGGAGGCGGGATGACGGCGATCCGGCTCGCGATCGCAGCCGCGGTCGTCTGCGTGATCGCAGCTTCGGCTGAGGCTCAGACCGCGGGCGGCTCCGTCATTCGCGGAACGATCGCCGACGCCACCGGCGGCGCCGCGGTCGACGACGCGCGCGTGGTGATCCTCGAGCTCAATCGCTCCGCGACGACGGGCGCCGATGGCCGGTTCGAATTTCGCAACGTCACCCCGGGCACCTACACGCTGACGGTGTCGCGCATCGGCTACATCTTCGTGCGCCGCAAGGTCGACGTCGTCGCCGAAGCCGTCGTCGATCTCGCGATTCCGATTGCCGGCGGCACCGGCACGTATCAGGAGACGGTCAACGTCGCGGTCGAAACGTCGCAGAAATCCGACGTCGGCGTGTCGTCGCAGGCCGATCTCGGATCGGCCGCGCTGCAGGCGCTGCGCGGCGTCGCCGCCGACGATCCGCTGCGCGCGATGCAGGCGTTGCCCGGCGTCGCCACCGGCGACGACTTTCAGGCGCAGTTCTCGATGCGCGGTTCCGCGTTCCGCCAGGTCGGCATCGTCATCGACGGCATCGCGACGCCCATGTTGCTGCATGCCGTGCGCGGCGTCGACGACACCGGCTCGATCGCGATGATCAACTCCGACGTGTTGTCGCACGCGTCGCTCGAGAGCGGCGCGTATCCGCAGCGGCATGGCGGCTGGCTCGTCGGCACGCTCGACTTCGACATGCGTGAAGGATCGCGGGATCGACTGGCGGCGCGCGTCGCCGTCAGCGGGACGAGCGCGTCTACCGTGCTCGAAGGTCCGCTCAGTCCCGGCAAGCGCGGCTCCTGGCTCGTCTCGGTGCGGCGCAGCTACATCGACTGGCTGATTCGCAAGATCGAGCCGTCAATCGACGACACGCTCGGCTTTTCGGATCTGATGGGCAAGGCCGTCTACGATCTCACGAGCCGCCAGCAGCTCCAGTTCCTTGTCGTCGGCGGCACCGCCACGTACAAGCAGCTCGAGGCGACGGGTGCGAATCAGCTGGCGAAGGCGCTCTCGAAGAGCGCACTCGCGGCGCTGTCGTGGCGCTACGCACGTAATTCACTCGTCCTCTCGCAGCGATTCTCGTTCGCCGAAAACAACTTCCACGACTGGGGCAGCCTGCACCAGGAGCAAGCCAGCGGCGTGTCGCAATCGTTCGTCTGGCGCGGCGACGCGACTTGGGCGATCAGTCCGACGATGTCGTTCGAGGCGGGACTGCGCGGCGAGATGCAGCGGACGCAACAACGCTTCCGCTCGTTCACGCAGACGAATCAGGGTCTGCGAGTGCGCGCCGAACGCTCCCTGCCGGCCAACACGCGCATTCCGAGCGGCTGGGCGCAGCTGGCGCGGCGCACGCCATCCACCGGAATCGCCGGCGGCGTCCGTTTGACGCACGATACCTTCGGCGATTCCACGACGACGTCAGCGTGGGTGCTGGCTGAGCGCCACGTCGGCTCACTGGCGTTTCGGGCTGGCGTCGCCGGATCCGCGCAGATTCCCGACCTCGAGTTTCGCATCGCGGTCCTGCCGAATCAGCCGCCGATGCGACCGGAGCAAGCTCTCTCGGTCGACGCTGGGGTGGAACATCGCTTGAGCAAATCGCTCACGTGGACTGTAACGGGCTTCCACCGATCGGACTCGCACGTCATGCGGCGGCTCGGCGAGGACAAGCTCGTCAACGGCACTCGCGTCAGCGAGACGACGTTTCAACTCTACGGGACGCAGCTCGACGGACCGACGAACGGCGCGGACGTCACGGTGATGCGACGGGCCGCGTCAGGGCCGACGGGCTGGATTGGCTACACGTTCGGGCACACGCGCTATCACGACACCGTCACGGGTGAGTCGTTCGACGCCGACAACGATCAGCGACACACGCTGAACGTCTTCGTCGAGCAGCGTCTCTCGTACCGGTTCGCCGCGAGCCTGAAGTGGCGCATCGGCAGCAACTTTCCGATCGTCGGCTACTTCACCGGCACCGCACCCGATCACATGAAGCTCGGCAGCGAGCGCAATCTCGTGCGCTTACCGCACTACTCGCGTCTGGATCTTCGCCTGAACCGCACGTTCACGTTCAATCGCAGCCGGCTCACGCTCTTCGTCGAGTTGATGAACGCGACGGATCACGAGAACCTCGGTCAAGCCGACGGATCGATCCGCACGAACTTCGACGCGACGGGATGGGCCGAGAAACTGATACCACGCGTTCCGTCAGCCGGGATTCTGATCGAGTTCTAGTGCTTGTTTAGGGGGTCAGACCCGCTTTCGCGAACGGGTCAGACCCCGCATCGCTTATACGGAAAATCCACGCCGCGGGCCTGGCCGTTCATCGTGCCTTCAATCCGCGCCGTCACGCTCGTCTCAGACAATCGCTTGTAGATGATGCGCTGCGGAAAGTCGTGCGCGGGATCCTCGAACGTCACCGCGTCGGCGGTGATCGACTTCAGGGGAAACGTCGCTTCAGCCTGACCTGACGGTTTGGCGACGTACGCGAGCTTGCCGTTGACGTCGCGAATCTGAAGGAACTCGTACTCGGTCGTCTTGCCGCCGCGCACGGTCCGGCTCATGCCCATCATCGTGCCGCCGGCAGGCTTCATCCACTGCTCTTCCGTGACGCCATCGGGCCGCGTCATCGACCAGCATCCTGACAGCCACGCGAGCTGGTCGATCGGTGCGGGTGTCTGCGGCAACACCGCGTCTCGAGTCACCATCACGACGGCCATCACCGCGAACGCATACTTCAGCATCGGCTTGTCGCTCCTGACGTCAGGCTAACCACCAACCGCCGCACGGTCTTGGAGAAATGCGACATCGCGCTCGTCGTCGAACCGGCTGCGGCCTATCGCGCTGAATACAGCCGTCAGACTCGCTTCGTCGACGTGCCACGCCGTGGGCGTCTGTCCGGTAAAGCTGCGAAAGTCGTTGATGAAGTGCGCCTGGTCGTAGAAGCCGCGCGCCAGCGCGATCTCGGTCCAACGCGGAGACGGCGTCGCCGAGGACAGCGCGCCGAGGACCTGCTGAAAGCGCAGAACTCGCAGGAATCGCTTGGGGCCGAGACCGATCTCATGGTGGAACTGACGCTCGAGCTGCCGACGGCTGATGCCCGCGTGTCGCGCCAGATCGTCGACGCGGAGGAGACCCACGTGGTCGCGCGCGTACTCGGCCGCACACGCGACGGGCGACGGCGTCGTTGCAGCCGGCAGCGCACGACACAGCGCGCGATCGAGCGCACGAAACAGATCGTTCGCAGCTGTGCGGCCGGTGACGTCCTGCCGAATCACACGCGCAAGCCCGCGGTCGACGTCAGCGAGATCGACGACGCGATCGGTGACCAGCCGCTGCGGCAGGCCGAAGAGCGCATGCAGTCCGTGCGCGCGAAGTCGCGCACCGATCACCCGCGAAAACCCGCGCGGCGCAAGAGCGATCGCCCGCGTGAGTTGTCCGGCCACCAGTGTCGTCGCCTGCGTTTGCCGTGAACCATCGGCGCCGACGAGCGCAAACGGATCGCCGGCGTGGACGAGGATCTCGACGTGGCCGTCTGGCAGTACCGGCTCAGGAATCAGCGCATCCGGCTGACCTTCGAGCAGCCACAGGCGATCGACGAACGGCCTGAGCGCGGGCGATGGACGACGCTCTTGGTACTCCATGGCTCAGTCCGCGGTCGTGCCGCGCTCGCCGACAGCGACGCGCCATTCAGCGCGGAACGTGTCGGCGCGCGCTTCAAACGTCAAGTCGCGCCACTCGAAGAGTCTCGCGAGCGCGCGCAGGATGGCAAGTCCACCATACGCCTCGCCGCGCGGATCGACCGCCGCGCGATCGCTGACATTCTCCACGACGAACGACACCTCACGGCGAACCGGATCGTGCGCGATGACGACGCGTGGCGTCGTGCCCGGACGTCCATGTCTCACGGCGTTGGCGACGAGCTCGCCCAGGAACAAGCCGAAGCCGCCACGCACCGGGCAGGTGAACTCGAACGCCGCGGGCCAGTCGACGCACGCGTCGAGCACAACGCCGTCCGGCGACGCGGCGGCGAGCGTGCCGTTGTCCCAGTGCAGACGCGACCGCAGATCGCGATCGTCGCGCACCAGCTCGAGCACCGACCGCAGACGATCGAGCGTCGCGCGGGCCTGTGTCGCATCGACGACGGAATCATGCGGCAGCGGCGGGGCGGCATCCCAATGATCGAGGAGCCATGCCGTCACCGTGAGGCGCCGCTCGAGATAATCGGCAAGCCACGCCGAGAACTCGACCATGCGCGGCGAAGAATCACGCCGTGACAGGCAATGTTCGAGCACACGCGCCAGCGTGTCGACGCCGTGCGAGAGCAAACCCGCCAGACGCCGTCGCTCGTCGCGATGCGCGCGGCTCTCGATGTCCGCGGCCAGCAGCGCGAGATCGCTCTCGGGCTCGAGCAGGAACAGAATGCCGAGCCGGTGCCGCTCGTCGGCATTGAGCGCCGCAATCGGCGCCGTCACCGCGACGGATCGGACGACCGCATAGCGTTGCGTCACGCGCCCCTGGTCGTCGCGCACGGCGACGGGCATCCCGTACGCGCGGCGCGGCTCCGGCGTCGCGACCTGCATCTTCTCGTAGTGATCGCGCGCGTCTGCGTCAGCCCAGACGAGATCGGCGAAACGCGACCCGGCGCGAATCCCAATCGACTCCGCGGCGCGATTCGACGACACGATCACGTCCGTGTTCGGATCGACGACGACGAGCGGAACCTGCATGGTGTTGAGCAGGTTCTGCTTCTCCGCGAGCGCGCGCTCGGCGTTGACGCGCTCGCCTTCCGCGCGACGTCGGTGAAACTCGAATCCAGCCAGCAGCAGCGCGAGCACGCCGCTCAACAAGACGACGGGCGTGAGTGGAAACGCCGGCGCCGTCCGCGGAAACAACATCAACAACCACGTCGTGTCGGAGACCTGAAACGCCGTCACCGCACCGGCAGACTCGACGAGCCCATGCCGCACGGGCGTGGCTTCACCCGTCACGCCCGTGTCGCGCTCGCGGATCGCAAGCGACGTGACCGCTTGACGCAGCGCGCGATCGGCATCCGATCCGAGCGCCGCGTCGAGCGCCGACCACGACGCCGTACCGGCACCGGCCAGTTGTACCGCCGCGCCGACGACCGGCGGATCCACCGACGCCGCGAGCGCACGCCAGTCCACGTCGAACGCCAGGTCCAGCGCGAGCACCGCGTGCAGCCCATTCGTCAGCACGATCGGCTGCAGAATCGTCGACACGAGTCCACGTCCGCCGAGATCGAGATAGAAGCCCGAGTACGCCTGCGTCGTTCTCGCCGCGGCCGGATCGAAGCGGAAGAAAAACTCCTGCGGCGCAAATGCGGGCTGATCCGGACGCGCGCTGAGCAGCGCCAGTTCGCGCGCGCTCGTGTCGCGCGACGACCCGTCGTCCCACGGCACCGAGACGAGCGTGCCGTCCTCGACGACGACGTAGAGACGCACGGGACGTGGCGGACGCTCGCCCGGGACGGCGACGAGTGGCTCGTCGGCCAGACGCGCGTCGATCGCGGTAGCCGTGCGCACGAGCATCGGCACTGCGGATCGGACGATCGCGTCATCCGGCTTGTCCACATCTGTCGCACGGCGTCGCGTCACGACGGCGACCTTGCCGTCGAAGTGCGCGAGCGCTTGCGTGCGGAGCGAGATCGTCGACGGTGGTGCCGTCTGCGGCTGCACGTCGACGGCCGGATCCGATGGCACGGAGACGCTGGCCCGCATCACATCGGCCGGTGCCGCGAGTGGATCCGGCACACGCTCAGCGGCGGCCGCGAGATTGCGGTACTGCGACGCGCGACGACTGTCCGCGATGTGATGTTCGTAGCCGAGAAGCTCGAGGCGGAGCCACGCCATGGCCCCGGGCGCGTCGGTCGGCCGCGACGGCGTGCGCTGTTCGACGAGACTGAGGACCGCCTCGGCTTTCGCCTCGCCCGATCGCTCGTGCCACGCCGACCAGATCGATCGCGCCGTGAACAGCGCGAGCGCGACGAAGACCGCGACGCCCGCGTAGAGCACCGCAGCGCGACGGCCAGCGCCGTTCCAGCTTGTTCCAGCAACAAGCTGAGATCTTCGCGCGGCCGATTTGGTCGAGTCGAGCCTCGGAGCCATTGGTGGGCTAAGTCGGAACGGCGCCAGACGATACAGTAGGGGACATGACGTGGCTCGACTCGCGCGGCTTCGAGCGTCGTCCGCTCGTGTTCGTGGAGGACCACTTGTATCACACGGGCGAACTGCTGACCGCGTTGACGCGCGCGGGCGGCGACAGCCTCTCGCACGTCACCGTGTGCGCGATTGATCGCGCGGGACCGGACACCGCGCAAGCCGTCGATCGATGGCTCCGCGAGTTTCCCGGCGTCCAGATCGCGGCCCCGGTCGACTCACGCGAGCGCGTGCAGAGCCTCATGCCCACCGACACCGGCGACGCGACGTCATTCGCGCGATGGCTCGCACGCCTCGTGCGTCCGGGCGGCGTCATCGTCCAGGATGTCCAGCTCGAGACGCTGCCTTTTCTGCCGCCCGATCGTTGGTGGGAATCGATCTACGTGGCGGCGACCGCGCGCGGTCTGTTCGCCGATCGTCCACCGACGATCCGGTTTCTGTCGAACAAGCGCGGGTACGCGGCGACATTCGGCCGCGAGTTGCTCGACGCCGGATTCGATCCGCGCGACGTGATGGACAAGGCGGAGCTCGATCGCGCTGTCGTGCCCGCCGTCGTCCGGTTGTTCAATCGATCGTTCCCGCTGCAAGTCGACGTGACGATCCCAGGTTCAACCCGCCGTCAGCGACCCGTCGCCGATCATTCTGCGGAGCGGCGCGAGCTCGAGAGCGAAATCGATTTGCTGCTGTGGCCCGCCGCGCAGGGACTCGAGCTCGGCGGACGACTCGTCGCCGGCACCGATCGCCGCGTCGTCCTGCGGCCTGGTGGTCACGAGGCGCACACGTGGGCGGCATTCATCGCCGATCGTCTAGGCGATGGCTCAGGGATTCCGGTGGTTGCGCTCGGCGAGCGCGTCGGTCCGGCGGACGCCTTGCGCGCCGAAGTGACGAACGTCGCCGCGCGACACGTGCATACGCTCCGGAGCCGGCTCAGCGACCCGAGCGCCATCGTCACGGCGCATCATGCGTATCGATTGCGCGACGGACTGTCGGTCGGCCTCGTGACGATGCGACCCTCCGGTGTCCTTCCGACAGAGCGGACCAACGCTGAAGGTCGCTGAATAGAACGCCATCGCGGCCCCGCCTACGCTCGGAGCCATGTCATGGTCGAGCACGAAATCCATTGAAGACCTCGTCGGCCGTACCGATGCGGCGCATGGTCTGCGTCGCGTGCTGGGTCCGGCCAATCTGATCGCGCTTGGCATCGGCGCGATCATCGGCACCGGCATCTTCGTGTTGTCGGGTCAGACGGCTGCGGCGAATGCTGGACCGGCGATCGTCTTGTCGATGATCATCGCCGCGTCGGCCAGTGCGCTCGCGGGTCTCTGTTACTCGGAGTTCGCGGCCGCTGTTCCAGTCGCCGGATCGGCGTACACGTACGCGTCGGCGACACTTGGCGAGCTGGTCGCGTGGATCATCGGCTGGGATCTGATTCTCGAGTACGCGCTCGGCGCAGCCACAGTCGCCGTCGGTTGGTCCGGCAATGTCGTCAGCCTGCTCGGCGATCTCGGCATCCACATTCCAGCAGCGATCAGCGCGGCGCCAGGTACGCAGGTGATGGTCGCGCCCGGATCGGTCGTCACGGCGGTCTTCAATTTGCCGGCGGTTCTGATCTCAGTGCTCGTCACGCTGCTGCTCGTTCGCGGCGTCCGCGAGTCCGCGACTGTCAACACAGTGATCGTCGTCATCAAGATCGTGATCATTCTGGTCATCATCGCGGCCGGCGTGGCGTTCATCCATCGCGAGTACTACACGCCGTTCATTCCGCCGAACACGGGCACGTTCGGCGAATTCGGCTGGTCGGGCGTGGTGCGTGGGGCGGCCGTGATCTTTTTCGCCTACATCGGATTCGACGCCGTGTCGACGGCCGCGCAGGAGGCGCGCGATCCGCAACGCGACATGCCGCGCGGCATTCTCGGGTCGCTCGCGATCTGCACCGTCCTCTACATCGTCGTGTCCGCGATCATGGTGGGTCTGGTGCCGTATCAGAAGCTCAGCGGGCCAGCGCCGATGGCGGTCGCCGTTGATGCGGCGCGCGAGGCCGCGACCGGCTCAGCCTGGGCCGGCCTGATGCACGCCGTGTCGTTCCTCGTGAAAGTCGGCATCATCGCGGGACTGAGCTCGACGATGGTGGTGAACATGATGGCGCAGCCGCGGATCCTGATGTCGATGTCGCACGACGGGTTGCTGCCGGCGTGGGCGGGACGGATTCATCCGAGATTCCGCACGCCGCACGTGACGACGATTCTCACCGGCGTCCTCGTCGCCGTCGCGTCAGGCTTCACACCGATCGCCGTGCTCGGGTCGCTCGTGAGCATCGGTACGCTCTTCGCGTTCGTCATCGTCTCGATCGGGATCATCGTCTTGCGGCGCACGCATCCGAATCTGCCGCGTGCGTTTCGCACGCCGTGGGTGCCGTACGTGCCGATCGCGTCGGCCGGCGTGTCGTTCTTGCTGATGCTCAGCCTGCCGGGCTCGACGTGGCTGCGACTGGGAATCTGGATGGCCATCGGGCTTGCGATTTACGTGGCGTACGGACGCAAGCCCAAGAACGAATGAGAGCCGCCTTCTATCACTTTGCCTGATTTCGGGATTCGCGACTTTTCAGATATCGTTTAAGGTCGATGTCTGCGTCGTCTCTGCCGGCTGCGCGCCGGTTCGGTGAGACCACCCGCCGGGACGCCTGGTGGCTTCAATCAGCAGCAACGTTCGTCGGCCTCGGCGCATTCGTCGTCTACGCGACGTGGGCCGCATTCCAGAACGCCAACTTCGAGTGGGGTCCGTACCTCTCGCCGATGTACTCGCCGTTGCTCTTCGGCACGTCGGCGCATGCCTGGTTCGGCGGGCCTGACACGCCGACGTGGTGGCCGGGATCGCTGCCCTATTCGGCCGCGCTCCTGATTCTCTGGGCGCCGGGCGGATTCCGCTTTACCTGCTATTACTACCGCGGCGCCTATTACAAGGCGTTCTGGGCAGATCCACCGGCGTGTGCCGTCGGTGAGCCGCGCAAGGGCTATCGCGGCGAGAAGAAATTCCCGCTGCTCATCCAAAACATCCACCGCTACTTCCTGTATCTCGCGGTCGCGTTCCTCTTCGTCCTCGCCTACGACGTGTGGAAGGCGATGTGGTTCCCCGCGGATGGCGGCAACGTGGTGCGTGCGGGCGCGCCAGTCGTGTTCGGCATTGGCGTCGGCACGATCGTGCTCGCGATCAACACGATCCTGCTCGGCGGCTACACACTCGGCTGCCACTCGATGCGGCATCTGGTCGGCGGCGTGATCGACATCATGTCGCGACGTCCCGTGCGACGCACCGCGTACGTCTGCTCGAGCGCGCTCAATCGCGGGCACATGCGCTTTGCGTGGGCGAGCCTGATCTGGGTCATGTTCAGCGACGTTTACGTGCGGCTGTGCGCGATGGGCATCTGGCACGACATCAGACTTCTCTAGAGCGGTTATTAATGGGTGAATAGTGAATAGGTGAATGGGTGAATGCAGGAATGAGTGAAGGGGTGAGTGAGCAATGGGTGAGTGGGTGGACGACGCTGACGGTCTTTCACTCATTCGGCCAGTGTTCATTCACCCATACACCCATTCCGCCATTCACGCACTCACCTATTCACCCATTCACCATTAACAGGTTTCATGAATCATCCTGTTATTGAACACGACGTGCTCGTCATCGGCGCCGGTGGCGCCGGATTACGCGCCGCGATCGAGGCGTCGGCACTTGGCGTCCGCGTCGGCGTCATCACGAAATCTCTGTTGGGTAAGGCCCACACCGTCATGGCCGAGGGCGGCATGGCTGCGGCCATGGGGAACGTCGATGACCGCGACAGCTGGCGCGTCCACTTCGCCGACACGATGCGCGGTGGTCAGTACCTGAACAACTGGCGCATGGCCGAGCTGCACGCGAAGGAAGCGCCGGCGCGGGTGAACGAGCTCGAGGCGTGGGGCGCTGTGTTCGATCGCACGAAGGACGGCCGCATCCTTCAGCGTAACTTCGGCGGCCATCGCTATCCGCGTCTCGCGCACGTCGGCGACCGCACGGGCCTCGAGATGATCCGCACGCTCCAGGATCACGGCGTCCATCGCGGCATCGACGTGCACATGGAGCACACGGTCACGGCGCTGCTGACCGACGACGGCCGTGTCGTCGGCGCGATGGCGTACGACCGCGAGCGAGGCCGCTTCAAGGTGTTCCGCGCGAAGGCCGTCGTCATGGCCACCGGCGGACTCGGCCGCGCGTTCCGGATCACGAGCAACAGCTGGGAGTACACCGGCGACGGCTACGTGCTCGCGTACGAAGTCGGCGCGGCGCTCCAGGATCTCGAGTTCATCCAGTTCCATCCAACCGGCATGGTATGGCCGCCCAGCGTGCGCGGCATTCTCGTCACCGAAGGCGTGCGCGGCGAAGGCGGCGTCCTCCTGAACAAGGACGGGCGCCGGTTCATGTTCGACGACATCCCCGACAACTACAAGAATCAGACGGCGAAAGACGAGGACGAAGGCTGGCGCTACACGCAGGGCGACAAGACCGCGAACCGTCCACCGGAACTGCTCACACGCGATCACGTCGCGCGCTGCATCAACCGCGAAGTCAAAGCCGGACGCGGATCGCCGCACGGCGGCGTGTTCCTCGACATCGCCTGGATCAAGAAGAAGCTGCCGAACTCGGCCGAGCACATCAAGAAGAAGCTCCCAAGCATGTACCACCAGTTCAAGCAGCTCGCCGATCTCGACATCACGACGACGCCGATGGAGATTGGACCGACGACGCACTACACGATGGGCGGGATCCGCGTGGACGGCGACACGCAGATGTCCACGGTGCCGGGACTCTTCGCCGCGGGCGAAGCGGCCGCGGGACTGCACGGCGCCAACCGGCTCGGCGGCAACTCACTCTCCGATCTCATCGTCTTCGGTCAGCGCGCCGGTCAGTACGCGGCAGAGTTCGCGAAGAAACACGGCGCGGGCAAGCTCGACGAGGGACAGGTGGCGGCCGCAGAAAAGAAGGCGCTGGCGCCATTCGAGCGCGGGGCAGCGGGCGAAAATCCCTACGCCGTCCAGCACGATCTGCAGGGCATGATGCAGGATCTCGTCGGGATCGTCCGCCAGGAATCCGAGATGCGCGACGCGCTCGTGAAGCTTTCGGCGCTCCGCGAGCGAGCCGCGCGCGCGGGCGTCGTCGGCAATCGCGAGTACAACAACGGCTGGCACACGGCGATCGACCTGCACAACCTGCTGACCGTGTCCGAGGCGATCACGCGAGCGGCGATCGAGCGCAAGGAGAGCCGCGGCGCGCACTTCCGCGAGGACTTCCCTGCCAAGTCGGACGCGTTCAGCACGTTCAACTTCGTGATCACCCGCGGCAACGACGGCGCGATGAGTCTCTCGCGCGTGCCGCTTCCGCCGGTTCCTGCCGAGCTCCAGCAGGTGATCGAGGAGAACAAATAGCCATGGCCACTCAGACGTTTCGCATCTGGAGAGGTCAGGACGGTCAGGGCCAGTTCCAGGAGTACAAGGCCGAAGTCGGCGAAGGCGTCGTCGTGCTCGACATGGTGCACGCGATTCAAGCCACGCAGGCGCCCGACCTCGCGTGCCGGTGGAACTGCAAGGCCGGCAAGTGTGGCAGCTGCTCGGCAGAGATCAACGGCCAGCCGAAGCTGATGTGCATGACGCGCATGAGCACGCTGCCCGCGGATCAGCCGGTGACGATTGAACCGATGCGGACGTTCCCGCACCTCAAGGATCTCGTCACCGACGTCTCGTGGAATTTCGAGATCAAGAAGCGCATCAAGCCGTTCAAGCCGCGCAAGCCCGATGCGGCCGATGGCACGTGGCGGATGGCGCAGGAAGACATCGATCGCGTCCAGGAATTCCGCAAGTGCATCGAGTGCTATCTGTGCCAGGACGTCTGTCACGTCCTGCGCGATCACCACAAGCACGACGAGTTCATCGGTCCACGCTTCCTCGTGCACGCGGCCGCGCTCGAAATGCATCCGCTCGACACCGAGGATCGCGTCGCCGAGCTCAAGGACGGCTTCGGGATCGGCTACTGCAACATCACGAAGTGCTGCACGAAGGTGTGCCCCGAGCACATCACGATCACGGACAACGCGATCATTCCGCTCAAGGAGCGCGTCGTCGATCGGTTCTACGATCCGCTGACGAGGCTGTTGCGAGTCTTCAAAGGTAAGTAGGGCGTTCATCTGCCGTTCAGCCACGCCGGCATATCCTGCCGGCATGGCCAAGTCGAACCGGACCATCATCATCGCGGCCGTCGTCTTCATCGGGCTGGCGGCGGCTGCCCTCGTCTTCGCGGAACCGCTGAAGACCTGGCTGATTCAGCTGCACGGCGGCGGCGGGCACGGGGGACACTGAGTTGCGCGCGTTTCTCGGCCAATTGGGACGCGACTTTCGCCAGGCGTGCCGCGCCATCGTCGCGGCGCCGGGCGTCGCGGCCGTCATCATCGGCTCGCTCGGCGTCGGCATCGGCGTCAACACCACCGTGTTCTCGTGGATCGAGTCGCAGGTCCTGAACCCGATGCCGGGCGTCCGCGATGGCGGGTCGTTCCGGCTGATTGAACCGATTACCGAGAGCGGCGGGTACGCGGGATCCTCGTGGCTCGAGTTCCGCGATCTGCAGCCGCGTCTGACGACGTTCCAGGATCTGATCGCATTCCGGCTGGCGCCGTTCACGATCGGCGAGACCGAGTGGAGCGAACGCGCGTACGGCCAGTTCGTTTCGCCCAACTACTTCGCGGCGCTCGGACTCGCGCCCGCGAGCGGACGATTCTTCGACGCGTCATCCGATCACGCGTGGCAGCCGGGCGGCGATCCCGTCGTCGTCGTGTCGCACGCGTACTGGCAATCGAAGCTCGGCGGCGCAGCGGACGTCGCTGGACGTGCGATTCGCGTGAACGACCGGCCGATGACGATCATCGGCGTGGCGCCGAAAGGATTCCAGGGAACGATCCTGGGCCTCAGCTTCGATCTGTGGGTGCCCGCGACGTTGTCGCCCACGCTCGTACCGAACTCGACTGACCTGACGTCGCGTGCGCAGCGCGGTTACTCCATCATCGGCCGTTTGCAGCCCCGCGCCGCGGTCGCCGACGCGTCGCGGCAAGTCGATGAGACGATGCGCGAACTCGCGCGGACGTATCCCGACACGAACGGCGGCGTGCGCGCCGAGGTCCTGCCCTTCTCGCAGTCGCCACGCGGACCGCAGCGGATGGTCGTCGGCGCGCTGGCCATTCTGCAGCTCGCGATGCTGTTGGTCCTGCTCGCCGTTTGCGGCAACACCGCGAACCTGACGCTGGCGCGAGCCAGCGCCAGACGCCGCGAGATCGGCGTGCGGCTCGCATTGGGCGCGAGCCGGACTCGCGTCGTGAGCTTGCTGCTGATGGAGAGTCTGCTGCTGGGCGTGCTCGGCGCGGCGCTCGGCGCACTCATCGCCTTCTGGGGCACGGACGCGTTGCGCGCAGTCCCGATGCCGACGCCGATGGGCCTCACGGTGCGATTCCAGACTGGCATCGACGCAACGGCACTCGCGTTCGCCACGATGCTCGGTCTGGTGTCGGGGGTGATCTTCGGCCTCGCACCTGCCGTGCAACTCGCGCGCACGCATCCGCAGGCGTCATTGCGCGCCACCGCGGCTGTCGGCGGGCGCAGCCGGCTGCGCGACATCCTCATGGTCCTCGAGGTCGCGCTCGCGCTCGTCGTCCTCGTCGTCGCCGCGATGTTCCTCGAGAGCTTCAACGACACGCGTACGCTCGATCCCGGCTTCACGCGCGATGGCGTGTTGCTCGCCGCGTACGACGTCTCGGGCCGCAGCGCTGCCTCGGATGCGCCTGCCTTTGCGGCGCGAGCCCTCGAGCGTGTCAGCGCGCTCCCCGCGGTCGAGAGCGTTGCGATCGCGACGTCCGTGCCGCTCGACATTCACGGCATGCCCGTGCGTTCGTTCGTCGTCGAGGGTCACGCGCGCGGCGACGGCAAGCTCGACGACGCCGCCGCCAACACCGTCACGCCCGGCTACTTCCGCACGATGGGGATCGCCATGCGCGCGGGATCAGGATTCGCTGATCTGCGGGATCCGAGCGCGCCGCCGCAAGTCGTCGTCAACGAAGCGTTCGTGCGCCGGTATCTGTCTGATGTCGAGCCGCTTGGCCGGCGGATCACGACCGGCAGCCGCGCGTACGTCGTCTGCGGCGTCGTCGCCGACTCACTGCAGAACGCGTTCGGCGAGCCGCCGACGCCGGCGCTGTACTTCTCGCTGCGCGATCGGCCGTCTGCGATGGCCGAGCTGCACATCCGCACGCGTCCTGGCGCAGAAGCGTCCACTGCGCCCGATGTCCGGCGTGTGATCCGCGCCATCGATCCGACGCTGCCGCTCTTCAACGTCCGGACGCTCAACGACCACGTGGACGCGAACCTCGTCTTCCGCCGGATTCCGGCGCGGATCTTCGCGGTGCTGGCGCCGCTCCTGCTGATCGTCGCCGCAACCGGCATCTACGCGATCGTCGCCTACGCGGTCTCGCAACGCCGCGTCGAGATGGGTGTGCGGCTGGCACTCGGCGCGACCCGGACGCGTGTGGCCCGCGAGATCGTCAGTGACGTGCTTCGCGTCGCCGGCGTGGGTGCCGGCGCAGGCTGGATCGTCGCGCTGATGATCGACCGCGTCGTGTCGGGCGGATCGATCGACGTGCGCGTGTTCGTGGGCGTGCCGGTCGTGCTGCTCCTCGTCGCGGCGTTCGCGTCGTACCTTCCCGCCCGACGCGCCGGACGCATCGACCCGATGATTGCCCTCAAGCAGGAGTGAGTTTGGTACCATCCCGCCAGCGATGGAACTGCACACCGCTGTGCTGGTGTTCGCCGGCCTGCTGATTCTCGTCAGCGTCGTCCAACGTCTGGCGACGTGGTCCACATTGCCCGCGTCGATTCTGATCGCGGCGGCCGGCGCTGCGCTCGGCGGACTCTCGCTGCTCGTCGAGCATCTCGCGCCAGGCGCCGTCATCACCGAAGCCGCGCACACGATCGTGAACCTGCCCGTCGGGTCCGAAGTGTTCTTGTTCGTGTTCCTGCCGGCGCTGCTGTTCCAGTCGTCGCTCACGCTCGAAGTGCGGCAGATGATGGGCGACGCCGCGCCGATTCTGCTGTTGGCGGTCATCGCCGTCGTCGTGGCGACGCTGGTCATCGGCGTGTCGTTGGCGCCAATCTCGTCCGTTCCCATGGTCGCGTGCCTGATGCTGGGCGCCATCGTCGCGACGACCGACCCGGTCGCGGTGATCGCAATCTTTCGCGATCTCGGGGCGCCGGCGCGCCTCACGCACCTGCTCGAGGGCGAAAGCCTGCTGAACGACGCTGCGGCCATCACGTTGTTCGTCGTGCTGCAGGCGATCCTGCTCGGCCAGAGCCACGCCGATCTCGGCCCCGCGACGCTGAAGTTTCTGTGGACGTTTCTCGGCGGAGTCGCGAGCGGCCTCATCGGCGCCCGACTGATCGTCTCGCTCATGACGTGGCTGCGCGATTTGCGATTCGCGCAGGTCACGCTCACGCTGGCTCTGCCCTACGTCGTCTATGTCGTCAGCGAGCACGGGCTTGGCGTGTCGGGTGTCGTGGCGGCCGTCACCGCGGGTCTGGCGCTGAACGCGTTCGGCCAACCGCGCATCACGCCGGCAGACTGGCGCTTCCTGAACGACGTCTGGGAACAGCTCGCCTTCTGGGCCAGCTCGCTGATCTTCCTGCTGGCCGCGTTGCTGGTGCCGAGGCTGATCGCCAACATCACCTGGAACGATCTCGTCCTCTTGGCCGTGCTCATCGTCGCCGCCTTCGGTGCGCGCGCGATCGTGCTCTACGGCCTCGTCCCGATTCTGAGCGCGACGCGCCTCAGCGAGCGCATCAGCCACGGCTACAAGGTCGTGATCCTGTGGGGCGGTCTGCGCGGTGCGGTCACGCTCGCCCTCGCGCTGGCCGTGAAAGAGAACCGCGACATCCCGGCCGACGTGCAGCGATTCATCGCCGTGCTCGCCACCGGCTTCGTCTTTTTCACACTCGTCGTGAACGGACTCACGTTGCGGCCGATCATCCGCGCGCTGCGGCTCGATCGCCTGTCGCCGTTCGATCAGGCGTTGCGCGCGCAGGTGCTCGCGCTCTCACGTCAGCGCGTCGTGCAGGCTGTCCGCACGATCGGGCAGGAGTACGGCTTCCCGGACGAGCTGACGACGAGCGTGGCGGACGAGTATCGGAAACCGCCGGGCCTCAACAAAACGGCTGCGGCGGCCGCGGCTGTGCCGGACACGACCGATGACGATGAAGAGCAGTTGCGGCTGGGGCTGGTCGGTCTCGCGACGCGTGAGCGTGAGTTGATCCTGGAACACTTCGCCGCGCGGACGATCTCGGGCCGCGTCGTTGAGGAGTTGCTGGGCGACGCCGACCGTCTGGTCGATCGCACCCGCACCGACGGCCGCGACGGCTATCTGGATGCGGGCAAGGATCAGATCGGGTTCTCGCGACGGGTTCAGTTCGCGCACTTCCTCCATCGGCGATTCCGATTCGACGGTCCACTGGTCGATCGGCTCGGCGATCGCTTCGAGCGCTTGCTCGTCGGCCGTGTCGTGCTCGAAGAACTTGGGCCGTACGTCGCCTCGAGCCTTGCGCCGCTCGTGGGCCAGACCATCACTCCGCTGCTGCGGCTGGCGCTCGACCAGCGCCGGCAGATGGCGGACGCCGCACTCGAAGCGTTTCGCGCGCAGTACGAGAGCTATGCGGAGCTGCTCGAACGGCGATTCCTCGGGCGCGTCGCGTTGCGGCGTGAGGATCTCGAATACCGCACGCTCTTCGAGGAGCGGCTGATTGGCCCGGAGCTCTACACGGCACTGCGTCGCGAACTGCGCGCCGCGCGCGTGGCCGTGGACGTGCGGCCGCGGCTGGATCTCGGACTCGAGACGCGCGCGCTCATCGCGCACGTGCCGATTTTCAAGAGCCTCACGCCCGAGCAGCTCGACCAGCTCGCGCATCTGCTGCGTCCGCGCGTCGCGATGCCGGACGAGCGCTTGATCGCGGCCGGCGAGCGCGGCGATCAGATGTATTTCATCTCGTCAGGCGTCGTACAGGCGACGGCTGCAGGTCAAAGGTTCCTGCTCACGCGCGGCGACTTCTTCGGCGAAATGGCGCTCGTCCTCGACGTGCCGCGGCAGGCAGACGTGACCGCGCTGTCGTACTGTCAGCTGCTCGTGCTCGAAGCGCGCGACTTCAACGCCCTCCTGCGCCACAGCCCGGCGATCAAGCATCAGATCGATCAAGCCGCCGCTGCCCGAGCAGAAATAAACGAAGGAGTCGCGGAATAGGCGAAGCCCGCGACGAAGGAGCGGCGCTGAGCATCCAAGAAAGTCCGCGAAGCTCGCGACGAAGGAGCGACGCTGAGCGGGCGCTTGGGGGTGGGGCCCCAAGCGCAACTAATAGAAGAAGACTGTTAGTCTCGACTCCACCGCACCTGCATGCCTTCGCGCTCGCCGAGGGCCTTGCGCAGCATCGCGATCACCGGAGCGTCGAGTTGCTGATCTTCGAGCAGATCGATCGTGCCGGCGCCGATGTAGTACGCGTCAGGCGCGTCGACATCTTCTTCTAACGCGTCCTGAAGCTGGCGCAACTGCTCTTCAGTGATGCGACCGATCACATTCCGCGTATCCGAGTCGAGCAATTCGACGTTGCCCTCGGGCGCCTGCTCCCACTCTGCCTGAGTGGGCTCGAGCGTTGACGTCTCGACAGGACCCGCCTGTTCGAGATCCGCGAGCAGCTCGTGAGCACGGGGCGCATCTTCACGGCGAACGACGATCTGCGTCGCGTCAACGGGATAGTTCAAGTCCGGGGTGGGATGCCGCGTGAACATCGGCACGCTCGACGGGCCGTGGTGGATGAGGTACTCGATCTGTTCGTCCTTCAGCGCCATTTCGGCCAGCGGCAGCAGACCGGCCTCCTTCGTCGTGAACACGGACACGAGGTCGAGCGGTTTCTCGGGATCGGGCTCCTGGACAAGCGTCGCGCCATCATCGGGACACGTCGTCTCGTACCACTTGTAACGTCGGCGACACTGCGGACAGATCATCGTCAGAACTTTCCGGCGTCCACGTCTTTGATGAACTTGATCAGGCCGTCGAAGTAGACCTTCTGATCGTCGTACATCGCCATGTGACTGCCCTCGGGGCACAGCAGGAAGCGGCCTTTCGGGAACTTCTTCGACATCATCTCCATGTGCGCCGGATCCATCGTGTCGTACTTCGCGCCGATCACGAGCGTCGGCACGTTGATTTTCGAGAGATCGGCGACGCGGTCCCACTTTTCGAGCTTGCCGCTCGCGCCCAGCTCGCTGGGCCCCTGCATGGGGATGTAGATCGATTTGTTCAGGTGCGCAAACGCCCGGAGCACCGGGTCGGGCCAGTACTCGATCGGCATGCGCAGAATGTGTTTCACATAGAAGTTCGGGATGAGGAGTCCTTCGTATTGCGGATCGTCGTACTTCTTCTCAGCCTCGAGTTTCTGAATGATCTTGAGCGCCGCCGGATCCATCTGCGGCATGAGGACTGTCTGCGCGTACCTGTTGTAGTCCGGGATGCTCGCCATCATGTTCGAGATGACGAGGCCTTTCAGGCGATCGCCGTAGCGCAGCGCGTACTCGATTGCGAGGATGCCGCCCCACGACTGGCCAAAGAGATAGAAGTTGTCCTTGTCCAGTTTCAGCGCGGTCCGCACCTGTTCCACTTCGTCGACGAATCGCGGAATATCCCAGAGCTCCGGCGCGTCGGGCTTGTCGCTGAATCCTGACCCGAGCTGGTCGTAGTAGTAGTACTCGATGCTCGCGGACGGAAAGTACGTGTCCATCGCCTCGAAGTACTCGTGCGTGGCGCCCGGACCACCGTGCAGCATCAGCACTTTGATGCGCGGGTTGTTGCCGACGCGCTTGGTCCAGACGTTGAAGCGGCCTTTGGGCGTGGAGATGCGAGTGAGCGTCGCCCCGCCGCTCAATGCCGAGTCGAGTGCAGCGGTGTTGAGGTACTCAGCCGGCGTGACCTCGCCCGACTTGCCGCCGCACGACACGATCGACAACGCCCCGACGACGATCGCGACGATCCTGCGCATGATGCCTCCAGCCGGCACATCATAAACTGAGCTTCTGATGCAGCCACCCATTGGCGGATAGTGACCTCTACGACCTGGTACCTCGTCCGACACGGCGAAACAGAATGGAACGCGGCGTCCCGCATGCAGGGCCAGTGGGACTCGCCGCTCACGGCCCGCGGAAGAGAACAGGCGCGGGTATCGGCGGCGCTTCTCGCGCGTCTGGGCGTCGACCGGATCTGTGCGTCACCGCTCGGACGCGTCCGCGAGACCCTGGCGATCTTCGAAGAGACGATGGCCGCGCCGATCATCTTTGACGACCGGCTCAAAGAATGGTCTGCCGGCCTCTGGTCCGGCGAGTGCTACGCGGATCTGCCGGACAAATGGCCGCAGGAATTCGCCGCCTGGAAGGCGGACCGCTATCACTGCCGCTCACCGGAAGGCGAGAACTTCGCGGATCTGATCGAGCGCGCGCGCTCGTTCTTCCACGATCACCCGATCGGCCCAGGCACGCGCGCGGCCATCGTGGCGCATGGCTTCTTGAACCGCGCCCTCGCGGCTGTCCTGCTGTCGCTCACGCCGGAGCAGATGCTGGCCATCCGTCAGGTCAACAACGCCATCGTGCGCGTCGTGATGGACCACGGCGTCTACACGGTCGATCACTTTGTCGGTGAGGACGGCCCATATGCCGGCCTGCCGGGCGAAGTGGCGCAGACAGCAGAATCCGCGTAAGAGCTCTAACGATCCTCGTACCAGTACTTCCGCACGAAGTCGTTCGCCTCGTACGGTCTCCACCACATCACCGCGGCCTTCAGCATCGACGTGAAGTAGTGCCAGTCGCCGTAGCGATCGAACTTGCGCGTCGAGGCGATCGCTTTCACGGGACGCAGCCGCGTCAGGTGCTGACCGCGCGATCGGCCCAGCCGTTTCACCGCCCACAGAAAGACGACGTCCTCGGCGAAGTAGCGCCGTTCGTCATACCCGCGGATGGTCAGAAAATCCTCGCGGCGACAGAAGACGACGCCCGTGTCCATGCGCGTGACCCAGACGAGCGGCAGCAGCGCAATATACGTGGCGGTGATGCCGAGCGACCAGCGATCGAGCGTCACGCCCGTCGCGCCGCCGACGACGCGCGGACGCGCGATGGCCGCGTCAATGGCGTTGAACGTGTCGGGATGAATCTGCATGTCCGCGTCGGTGAACGCGAGAATCTCGCCGCGGGCGATCGCCGCGCCCCCGTTGCGCGCCGCCGCAATCCGGCGCCGCTCGACCGTCGCCACGCGACAGCCGTGCGCCTGCGCAATCGCGGCCGTCCCGTCCGTCGACATGTTGTCGGCGACGATGACCTCGACGGCGTCTGCGCCGTGCGCATATCGCGCGCGTGCCGCCGCGACGCTGTCGAGCAGCTGCGGCAGGAATCCAGCCTCGTTGTAGGCCGGGATCACGAGCGAAATCCGCGGCGAAGCCGATGCGTCACCGTTCATCGCCCGGATCTTACCGCGCGCGGAAACACGCTACGATCGATCCGATGACGCGCACGCACGCCCGACCTTCGCCCGCCGTCATCGATCGATGACGGCTTCGAGGTGGCGCCGGCGGCTCGGGCGCCTTCGCGCGCTCGCGTGGCACGGGCGGACGCCGCGGCTCGGCGACGAGCAGCGCTGGTACACCGAACACACGGCGCTGCTCATCAGCACGCTCAAGTGGGCCACCCTCGGTGCGGTCGCCGGACTGTGCGTCGGCTGGGGCACTCGCGCGTTTCTCTGGGCGCTCGCTCGCGCGACCGATGCGGCGCGGCCGCTCGGCATCGGGCGATTCGGCGTGTTCGTGTGGCTCCCGCTCGCGCTGCCGCTGTGCGTGTGGATCATCCGGACGTTTGCGGAAGACGCGCGCGGCCACGGCACTGAAGCCGTCATCGCCGCGGTCCATGAACGATCGGGACGCATCGACTGGCTCGTCGCACCCGTCAAGCTCGGCGCGACGGTCCTGACGCTGGCCTTCGGCGGATCGGTCGGCAAAGAAGGACCTGCCGCGCAAATCGGCGCCGCGATCACGAGTCTCTTCGCCGACATCCTGCGTTTGACGGACGAGGACCGCCGCCGGCTCGTGATCTGCGGCATCAGTGCCGGTTTCGCGTCGGTGTTCGGCACGCCCGTGTCGGGCGCGCTCTTCGGCATCGAAGTCCTCTATCTGGGCCGCATCGATTACTCGGTGATCTTTCCCGCGCTCGTCGCGGGCATCGTCGGACATCTCGCGTGCGGCGTGCAGCCACCGTTTCCAACCCTGACGCAGCCGTTCACAACGGTTCGCGAAGTGCGGACTATTCTCATCGTGCTGGCCGCCGGCGCGCTGTTTGGTCTGGTGGCGCTGCTCCTCATCGAAGGGCTGCGGCTCACTGAACGCATGCTGCGCCGCTTCGAGAAGCATCCGTACTGGCTCGCGTGTGGCGGTGGCCTCGCGCTCGTGGCGTTGTACCTGGTCGCCGGGGATCGCTATGCCGGTCTCGGCACGGAAACCATCGATCAAATTCTCGCTGGCACGGTCACAGTCGCGTCGGGCGCGTTCCTGCTGAAAATCGTCGCCACGGCGATCACACTCGAAACGGGTGGCAGCGGTGGGATTCTGACGCCGATCTTCTTCATCGGAACGACGAGCGGCGCGGCGCTCGCGCCGATTCTCGGATTGCCGGCGCCCGTGCTCGCGGCAATTGGCATGGTGGCCGTCCTCGGAGCAGCCGCGAACACGCCGATTGCCGCGGCCGTCATGGCGATGGAAGTTCTGCCGCCGTCAGAAGGCGTGTACGCCGCGCTCGCCACGGTGACGGCGTTTCTGATCGTGGGACATCGCAGTGTCTACGCGAGCCAGAAGATCGGCCTGTCGAAATCGGCAGGCCTCGAAGTCGCGCTCGGCGGTGCGATCGGGGACGTCGATCGCGGCTCTGTACGTATCCGCAAAGGCAGCCTCACAGACCGTGTCCATCGGCTCGTGCAAGGCCACGAGCGAGACGACGTCGAGCCGAAGGATGGCGAGAACGGCGATCGGCGTTCGAGCTGAATCGCCCCGCTAGTGAATCTGCCCGACGACCTTTTTCGCGAGCGCCGTGATGGCCTCCGTGGGATTGCCGCTCCGGCTGAGCTGAATCGAGAAGAATGTCGTGCCCTTGAGCACCTGCAGCTCCTCGTGTTTGTCGTTGTACCAGCAACTCATCTCGCCCAGACCGGCAAGCCCGTCATGGTTTTTCTGCGCGCACAACGGCTTGTAGGCCGCGGCGATCTCGGGCGTGAACTGGTAGAGATTCAGGTGAACCCGGTGAGTTCCCGATCCCGTGTACTCACACGCGGAAGCGGTCCTGCCCGCACTCGATCGTGCCGGCGTCACTCTTGGTCCCGCCACGGCCTCGCCGAGTGCGGCCGCGGCGTCTTCCTTGGTCAGCAGACTGCAGGCCTCGACCGGCCCGGCGGGCGCAGCCTTGGTCTGAGCGATTCGTGCGTGCGCGCCTGCAGCAAAGGCGATCGACATAAGCGAGATGAATGCGATCGACTGGCGTGTCGTTGGCATGATGGCCTCCGGCTGGATCGCCATGTTACGCCTAGGCTCGCGATGCGACCAGCCGTTCAATGACGTCTGCGGCGGTCGCGGCGCCATCCTCGGATTGCACGACGCGCGCCGTGGCCGTCGCGCTCTCCGCAATGCGCGCGTCCCTGAGGAGGATGCGCAGCTCGTCGATGACCCGCGGCCCGGTGTACCGATGCGGATACAGAACACGCCCGCCACCGGTTCGCGCGACGCGATCGGCATTGTCCGGCTGATCGTGCGCGTGCGGCACGACAAGCGTCGGACGACCGGCTCGCAGCGCCTGCCCGGTTGTTCCGATTCCGCCTTGGTGGACGATGGCGACCGACCGCGGAAAGAGTTGATCGTGCGGCGCCGCCTCGACGGCGATCACGCTGGAAGGCAGCGGGCCGGCTGGACGATTCGCGGGGACGTTGCCGATGAGCAACACCGCTCGCTTGCCTAACGCGGTCACGGCACGCACGCTTTCTTCGTAGAACTGTCCCGCAGCGCCGACTGCCGACGTGCCGAGCGTGAACGTGATCGGCGGATCGCCGTTGTCGAGAAACCGCGACAGCGCATCGGGCAGTGGAATCGCGCGATTGAAAAACGGGAAGCCGGTCACCGTCGTCCGGGTTGGCCAGTCGGCTTGTGGAGACGCGAGGGCACGCGAGAACAGCGCCATGGTCCCGGACGCCGAAAACTGTCCCTCGTACAGCGCATCGGCGGCTGGCGGCAGACCGAGCTGCGCGCGAAGTTCCCGGACCGGCGCGGTCCATGGAAACGTCAAGCGATGCGCGATCTTCATGATCGTACGGCCAGTCCACGGTCCCAGGCGGCGTAGCTGCTTCGTCAGGCCTGGCGCGTTCGGCAGCAACGGAAAATCCATCGCGGAGAAAAATGAGATCGGCGCGAGCACGGTGGCCACCCACGGCAACCTCATTCGCTCGGCCACGAGAGGGCCCGCGAAGACGATTGGGTGGTTCACGATCGCGTCAGCGCCGCTCGCGGCGGCCTCGAGATCTGAGAACTGATCACGAATCGCGGGCGCCATGATCTCGCGGACGACGACCTCGGTGCCGATTCGCGGATTCATGATGCGGTGGATCATCGCGGTGGCATCCGGATCCACGTCCGGACGCATCGGGCGGAACTCGAATCCTTCGGCCGAGACGAGGTCGCGGTAGAACGGGCAACTCGCAATGACGGGCGCATGACCGCGACGCTTGAGCTCGCCGGCCATACCGAGTGACGGGAACAAGTCGCCGAACGAGCCCCAGCTCGTGAGCACGATGCGCGCCACCGCCGAACGGCTATCGTACTCTGCCGTTTCGGTCAGAGCCGGCTCGTTCTACCGCATACTGTGCACGGACCGGGCCGATGCTCGCGTTGAACCAGCGCATTCTTCGCACGTTGCTGCTCGTTGCCGGTGCGACGATCGGTCTGCCTGCCAGCCAGGCACAGCCGCAAACTCCAGCGCTCGAACCGCTACTGAGCGTCGCGGCGAAATACGTCGCCGAGTACGAGCAAGCCTTCTCCGCCGTCGTCTCCGAAGAACACTACACGCAGTACCTGCGGCGCGCGGGTGGCATCGTCTCGGCCACACGGCAGACGAAGTCAGACGTCCTCGTCATCAACGGCGGGACGTACGGCTGGATGGGATTCCGCGACGTGTTCCAGGTGGACGGCCGCGCGATCCGCGATCACGAGGACCGGCTGATCAAGCTCGTCACGCAACCGGCGAGCGACTCGCTCGAGCAGGCGAAGCGGATGGCCGATGAGAGCGCGCGGTTCAACCTCGGTTCGATCGTCCGCACGATCAACATGCCGACGCTCGCGCTTACGTTCCTGCGCAAGAGCATGCAGGATCGGTCCACCTTCACGCTCGGCGGAACGAAGAAGATCGACGGCCGCCAGACCGTCGAGGTCCGTTTTGCGGAGAGCGCGATGCCACGCGTGATCGCCTCGACTGACGCCGCGCCCGCCCGCGGCCGATTCTGGATCGAGCCCGACTCGGGCCGCGTCGTCCGGTCCGAGCTTGTCGTCGATTCCGCGAACACGCTGGCGACGATTACCGTCACGTACAGCGAGCGGCCGAAGCTCGCCGTCTGGGTGCCGGCGTCGATGGACGAAGCCTACGCCTGGCCGTCAAAGATCACGGCTGGCAACATCAACATCGGCAGCGGGTCGATCGAGTGCCACGCGTCGTACAGCAACTTCCGATCCTTCAATGTGGACGTGGCGACGATCATCAAGTAGATCACAGTAGCTTTGAGCTTTGGCTCACAGCTTCTCCGTCACTTGATGACGAACGGCAATCTATGTTGTTCCGGCTCAGCTGACCGATCGATCTTTTCGAACGTGTCGATGTCGAACGGCCGGCCGATGCGATTGCCGCAGACGTCCTCGAGAATCGAGAGCACGACGAGCTCGTAGCTGCCCGCGCGCCACGGGTCGGATGGACGGAACGACCAGCCCTTCGCATCAGGCTCGACGACGACCTCGCCGCTGATGGTGTCGCCGGCGGCTCGTGCGACGCCAATCGCGCGCTGCGCGATCCCGTGATCGAGCGCTTTCGGAAAGGCCACGACGAGCGGCGTGCGCGTGCCGGCGGCGGGGGACGTAATGCGCCAGTCCGTGAGTTTGATCGGCGACAGATCGGGCAGCACCGCCGCAAACGAGTAGGTGAACGCCGAGTCGAGCGGTTTGCCGTTCGCGTCGCGCCACGCGGCGTCCACGGAAATCGTGTAGCGGCGACCCGCAACCAGCGCGCGCCCGAAGGTGTCGTTCGGCAGAATCCCGCGCTTGACGCGGCCGGGATCCAGGAACACCGTGTAACGCCGGTAGTCGGAACTCCAGAACTCGACGTCCAAATTGAGAAACGTATTCGGCACTTCCTTCCCGCGATCGTCGAGCAGATGAATGTGATCGCGGCCGTTCTCGCGCGACATCGGGCCCGAGAACTCGAGATAGAAGCGCAGCAGATTCTCGGGAAATGTGTCGGACACCGGCAGCAACCGCACGACGCGCGTCGATGGCGTGGGCGCGGCCGCCGGCAGCGACGCGGTGACCTTGATCGCTGGACTCGCGCGCGGCGCAGGCATCGCCGCCGGATCGAACGTCAGCAGATACTCGCGGCCCGGATCGAACGGGAACATCGGGCGGAACTCGAGCGCATTGCCGGCGATGACGTAGCGTCCCGCCATCGCGGGCGCATCCACCGCGGCGTTGGCGACTGTCACTCGCAGCACGCGAGACCAGGCATCGTTGGACAGATTGGCGCCGCCGAGCGCGGACAGCTCGGCCGACGACAGACCCGTCACGCGTACGAACGCGGGCGTCTGACCGTCGGCGGGAATAAATGCGATCGCCAGCGGCCCGGCAGCCTTGCTGCAGCCGAGCGCGCTGGCGATTGCGAAAAGAACGAAAAGCTTAATCCGAGGGACGTTGTCCCTCGGACTCCCTTGCACGCTCACTCGCGGGGACCCCGTCGCCCCGCTCCGTTCGCGTGGCCTCGCTCGCACAGCTCGCTCGGCTCGCGTCGCGTTACGGCAGGATCACGGCCTCGAGGTTCATCGTTCCGCTCTCATTGCGCAGAACGACCGAGTGCGTCGCATCCAACAAGTCGAGCTGGACGACGTTCGTGAGCGACGTCACCTTCTCCGCTGGCACGCCCGCCGTTCCCGGAACTGGATCCTTCAGGCCCTGCTGCGTGCCAAACGTGTCGGTCGCGATCTTCAGCACGCCGTGACGCGTGTTCGCCATCAGCAGGTACTGATGCCCATCCTTGTTGTAGAGCACCATGTCGATCGGCTGGTTGCCCGCTCCGAGCTCCGAGATCGTCGTGCCCATTACTTTCGCGCCCGGCTTCAGGTCGCTGACCGGGAAGCGCACGAGCGGCGTGCACGTATAGCCCGCGATGAGCGTCGGCTGATTCGCGACGCGCGTCGGGACGAACGTGAGCACCGGCGCGTTGGTCTCGAACCGTGCGTGCGAACCGTGCCAGATCTCGACGCTCGTGCCGCGATCGGCCGCGCCGAACGGATACGGCAGCGCCCAGAACTTCGACGAGAACTCCTCGTTCGAAAGTCCCGTCACGTAGAGACGCCCATCGAGGAACGCCATGTCCGTGATCGACTGCATGCGGTTGCTGCGTCCGGTCGTCGCCGCAGCCGGGGCGTTCGGCAACTCCACGCTCGTGTACTTCACGGTGTCGAGCGAGACGACGCTGAGAGCGCCGGCACCGTCGACTTTGACGAGCGCGGCCTGCGCCGACGGACCCTGTCCGCGCATCACCGAGAGATATGAGTTGTGCGATTTCGGATGCACGGCGAGATCGGTGATCGCGATCTGCTGCGCGTCGGTGCCGAAGAGCGCGGCGATCTTCTGGTTGATCGCGGCGAGGCTCTGCGTGCCGGGCGCGCCGGCCGTTGCCTGCGTCCCGAGGTCGAGCGCAAAGATGGTGGCGGCCTGGCGATCGGCGGCGTAGAGCACGCCGTCGGGGTTGAACGCCAACGGGCCGATGGACGAGAACGACGGGCCGACCATCGTCGGCGCCGTGAACCGGGCCGCGTATGGAGCCGACGCGGTTGCGGTGACGAGGGCGAGAACAGCGGCAAGCTTGAGCAAGGTGCGCATCTCAACTCTCCTGACCTCGAGCCACGGGCCCGGGTCTCGAACGATGGTCTTGGCTGGAACCAGCGGGTATTCTGCCATACTGTCGGCGATGGCCGCGCGACGGCTCGGGATCGCCTCGCTCATCGCGGTACTGCTGGCGCTTTCGGGCGCCACTGTGGCGCCGACGCGCGCCGCCTCGGCCAATCCATCGTCCTCGGCCATCGTCTGGATCAAGAAAGATGTCCGCCAGGCGCGGGTCGTGGACCTGCGCCGCCCGCGATCCGGCAACTACGCACCCTCGGCGCCGCCCGCTGCGACTCGCACGAGCACGCCGAGCTCTCTCCTCGTTCACGCGCTATTCCAGAGACCTCCTCCGATCGCTTAGCCGCAGAAAACTTCGAACTTCAACTTCGAACTTCGGCTAATTCGTCGATTCTGAGGAGGCGTCTATGCGCAGACTTCTGCGCTCGTTGTTCTCGCGCCGATCTTTCACGGCGCATTCCGTGTCCGATGTCGCGCGGCTGCGCGACGAATACGCACAACTCGACGACCGCGCGCTCGACGATGCCGCGCGTCGGGCGACGGGTCTCGCCGACATCGTCGGCGTCACCGCCGTCGTCGCGGCGCGCGTGCTCGGCTTGCAGATGGTCGATCCGCAGATCGCCGCCGCGCTCGCACTCGGTTCGGGTCACATCGTCGAGATGCAGACGGGTGAAGGCAAGACGCTGGCTGCGGTGCCGGCCGTCGCGTGGTACGCGCGAACCGGACCGGGCGTGCACGTCCTCACCGCGAACGACTACCTGGCACGGCGCGACGCCGAGTGGATGCGCGGCATCTACGAACGACTCGGATTGACGGTCGCGTCGATCGGCCAGTCGTCGACGGCCGAGGAGCGCAAGGCCGCGTATGCCGCAGACATCACGTACGCCACGGCCAACGAAGTCGGCTTCGACTACCTGCGCGACGGACTCGCGCTCGATCCATCTCAGTGCGTGCACCGGCCGTTCGCGTCGGCGGTGATCGACGAGGCGGACTCGATCCTGATCGATGAAGCGCGCATTCCCCTAGTGATCGCTGGCGGATCGGATGAGGGACCCGATCTGGCGATCGCGGCGGATCGCACGGTGCGCGGACTCGTCCCGGTGCATCACTTCACGGTCGAGACGTCCGGTCGCAACGTCGTCCTCACGCCGATCGGCGTGACGGCCGTCGAGCGCGGGATGGGTCTCGCAAATCTCTTCGACACCGAGAGTCTCGAAGCGCATACGGCGGTACAGGACGCGCTGCACGCGCATGTGTTGCTCCGTCGCGACGTGGACTACGTCGTGTCACACGACACGGTCGTGCCGGTGGACGAACTAAAAGGACGGCTCGTGCCCGAACGGCGCTGGCCAGCCGGGCTGCAGACTGCGCTCGAATGCAAGGAAGCTGTGCGCCGCAGGCGCCAGGGACGTGTGCTCGGATCGATCACGGTGGAGCATCTGGTCGGTCTGTATCCGCGCGTGGCGGGCATGACCGGCACGGCGGCGACGCAAATCGACGAATTCCAGGAGATCTACGGACTGCCGGTGATCCCGATTCCGACGCACAAGCCGGTCGCGCGCGTCGATCACACGGATCGCCTGTTCACGACGAAGGCGGAGAAAGAAGCCGCGGTCTTCGCCGAGATTCGACGCGTGCACGACAGCGGCCGTCCCGTGCTCGTGGGCACGTCGAGCGTCGAGGAATCCGAGCGCGTCAGCCGCGCGCTGCGCGGACTGCCCCATCACGTGCTCAACGCCCGACACGAAGAAGCCGAGGCCGCGATCGTCGCGCGCGCGGGTGAACCAGGCGCCGTGACGATTTCGACCAACATGGCCGGTCGCGGTGTGGATATCCGGCTCGGCGCAGACGTGGCCGAGCGCGGCGGGCTGCACGTGATCGGCACGAATCGCCATGACAGCCGCCGGATCGATCACCAGTTGCGCGGCCGCTCGGGTCGTCAGGGCGATCCCGGCAGCTCGCAGTTCTTCGTGTCCCGTGAGGATCCGATCTTCATCCGGCACGCCGCCTGCGACGAGGAAGTCGACGTGGATCAAGTTCAGCGCATGGCCGAAGGCCAGAACCTCGACATCCGTCTGTTCCTTCGCAAGTACGAGCACGTGCTCGAGGGCCAGCGGCTCGCGATGCGCGCGCGCCGCGACGATGTGTTGGCCGACGCGACTGCAGACGCTCGGACTCGCCAGATCACGCTGATGACGATTGACGATCTCTGGTCGGACTATCTCGCCGCGATCGGTGAGTTGCGTGCCGGCACGCCGTGGATCTCACTCGGCGGCAAGGATCCGCATCGCACATTTCTTCGCGAAGTGCATGCGATGTACGAGGAGCTCGGACGAACGCTCGACGAGGAAATCGCGGAACGGCTCAGTCAGCCGGCGAGCACGGACGCCATCGTGCGCGATCGCGGTGCCACGTGGACCTATCTGACGACAGACGAGCCGTTCGGTCCGCTGACGACACGGATTATTCGGAATATCGTGCAGCGAGTGAGGGAGAGGCGTGCAACGAAGCGGTGAGCTATGAGCCGTGAGCCATGAGGGAAAGCTCAACGCTCATCGCTCAAAGCTCAGGGCTTTTGGTTCTTGGCCGTCGCAGCAGGCGCTTGCTTCGCGACCTCGCGGATATCTTCCGCAGGCAGCACGCCGCTGAGCGGTGCCGCGCCGCGAATGCCGGGATTGCGCATCACGGTAATCCCGACGAAACGGCCGGAGGTGTCGAAGAGCGGCGAGCCGAGACCGGCTGCGCCGCCCGACATCGCGAGCAGGTAATACGTACGCGGCTTGTCGATCACGAGCTGGACGCTGCCGAACGACGCGCCCGTCGTCCAGCCGGTTGACTCGCTCGTGCGTTGTACGACGAACACGAGGTCGAGGAGCGACGCCTTGCCGCTCGGTGCGTCCACGAAGGTCATCGGCGTACTCAGCGGCTCCGACGGACGCACGAACGCGAGATCGAGATCGGCGTCCTTCAACACGAGCTTCGCCGGCACTTCGCGCCCGTCGGCGAGGTGCATGCGGATGTCGGTCGGCTCGCTCGTCACTTCGACGCGCGCATTGGCGCCGAACCGCTGCGTCAGCTGCCGCGACATCACGTCGTCCGGCTCGAGCGTCGAGAGCGAGAGCACGGCGAGGCCCGAGCTGTCGAGCACGGTCGCGTTCGTCTGCGCGGCCTGCTCGTTCGGCTGATCGCGGCCCTCGATGTTCACGCGGATCTTGATGGTCGCGAGCACCATGACGACGGCGTCGCCGCGCTTCTTGATGAGATCGCGAGCGGCGGCACGCTCGTCGGGGCTCTGGCCGCGAACAGCCGACGGCGCGACGACGGCGATGGCGCTCGCGAGCGCCACCGGAATCAGAAACCTGCGCATGGGGAGCCTCATGTCATTTCCACGCTGGTTGAATCTCGATGAACATCGTGCGGATGCCGCGCCGGATCTGGAAGACGACCGACGCCGGCTTTCTCGACTGAATATCGGCCAGCCGCGCCTGCAACTCGTCCACGTTCTTCACGGGCTTGCCGTCGATCGCCATGATCACATCGCCGCCATTGAGCCGCGCCAAGGACGCCCAGCCGCGTGCCGCGACGGACTCGACGAGCACGCCCGTCACGTCCTGCAGTTCGGGATCGGTACGATCCGCTTCAGCCAAATCGCGCGCACGGAACTCGAACAACGTGTCCGAGTAGCGCTTCATCTCGCGCGACTGCGTCTGCGTCTCGACGAGCGTCACCGGCAGCGGCATCTCGCTGCCGTTCCGGTTGATCGTGAGCGTGGCCGTCGATCCGACTTTGAGGCGCCGGATCATCGTCGAGAACAAGTCCTCCTCGTTCGCGACCGACGCGCGCACGGGATCGCCGTCCACCGCCAGAATGATGTCGCCGACTTTGAGCGGCGTCTTCGCATCGAGCAAACGCGTCACGCGGACGCCGGTCTTGCCCTTGAGTCCGAGCCGCTCGGCGAGCGGCGGCGTCAGTACCTGCACGTCCACCGGCACCCACGCCTTCTTCGCTTCGCGTGGCGGATCGTCGCTCGCCAGCGTGCCGACTTCGACGACGGTGAGGTACCGATCGCGGTCGCGATCGAACGTCACGAGCAGCTTCACGCGGCCCTTGGTGCCGAGCGCCGCGCGCGTCTGCTCGTCGAGCTCGGCGACGGTCTTCACCGCGTGCCCCTCGACGTCGACGATGACGTCATTCGGTCGCAGCGCGGGTTTAGCCTGATCGGCCGGGCCGCTCGGACGCAGGCTCACGACGCGCACGCCTTCGGTATTCGGCCGCAGCATCTCGCGCGCTTCGAGGTCCGTGATGTTCGCGCCGGTCATGCCCCAGCTCTGGAGTTCAGCCGGCACGGACTCGGCCGCGGTCCGCTCGACCGGCGTCATCGCCAGCGTGAGCTCCTTGCCATCGCGCATCACGGTAACCTTGACCGCTTGTCCCACCGGCAGACCCAGCAAGGTCCCGTTCGCGCCCGGCAACTGCTCGCCGTACCGCACGTCCGTTGGCTTCTCGCCGACTTTGAGGAGCAGGTCGCCGGACTTCAGTCCCGCCGCAGACGCGGGAGACTTGTCCGCCACCCACGCGACGAGCGCGCCGTTCTTCGCGCTGTCGCCGATCCGCGGTTGCAGCTCGATGCCCGTCCAGCTACGGCGGACGTGACCGTCCTTGATCAAAGCGGCGACGACCGACTTTGCGAGATTCGCCGGAATCGCGCCGCCGAGGCCATAGCTGATCTCGTTCACGCCGACGATCTCGCCCGCAAGATTCACGAGCGGGCCGCCGGAGTTGCCCGGATAGATCGCCGCGTCGTGGCCGATCCACTTGACGATCGCGCCGACGTCTTCGCCGTCGAGCAAATCCGCGCCGCCGCTCTGCGGCATGATCATTTCCTTGTTGCTGACGATGCCCTGCGTCACCGACTGCGACAACGCGAGCGGACTCCCCATCGCGAGCACGATCTGTCCGCGTTGCAGCAGATCGGAATCGCCGAAGTGCGCCGCCGGAAACGTGCGCGGCTTCTCCGGACGCAGCTTCAGCACCGCGATGTCGGACATCGGATCGGTGCCGATGAGATCCGCGGGCACTTCTTCTTTGTTCGAGAGCGTGCAGACGATCCGTCGAGGGCGTCCCGCGACGTGATGGTTGGTGACGACGTATCCGTCGGCCGAGATGATCGTGCCGCTGCCCGAGAGCATGCCTTTGATCTCGCGTCCCGCCTGCTGGTCGAGATACACGACCGAGATGCGCACGAGACTCGGCAAAACGGCGGCGATCGCGCGGCTTGGGGACGGCGCGGGTGGCGGAGTCTGGGGAGCGGCCTGGTCGCCAGCGGTCAGGCCGGCGACCAGCGCCAAGATCAGAAAAGTCACACGCTATCGTAGCGGATTCACATGCTGCACTTCACGCCGGTGCCGCCGATGCCGCAGTATCCGTTTGGATTCTTCGCGAGATACTGCTGGTGATACTCCTCGGCGTAGAAAAACTCCGGCGCATCTTTGACTTCAGTCGTAATCGGCTTGAAGCCGCTCGCGCGCAAGTCGGCCTCATAGCGCGTCCGCGAACGCTCAGCCGCCTGACGCTGCGCGTCTGAATAGGTGTAGATCGCGGACCGATACTGGGTGCCGACGTCATTGCCCTGCCGCATGCCCTGGGTCGGATCGTGGTTTTCCCAGAACGTCTTCAGCAGCTCGTCGTACGTGACTTTCTTCGGATCGAACACGACCAGCACCACCTCGGTGTGGCCCGTGCGTCCGCTGCAGACTTCCTTGTACGTCGGATTCTCCGTGTAGCCACCGGCGTACCCGACGGCGGTCGTGTAGACGCCGGGCTTCTGCCAGAACTTGCGCTCCGCGCCCCAGAAACATCCGAGCCCGAACATCGCTTGCTCGAGCCCGGCGGGAAACGGCGCCGCGATCGGCGCGCCGTTCACGAAGTGCTGATCCGGGACGGGCATCTTGTCAGCGCGGCCCTTCAGCGCGTCCGCTGCGGCCGGCATCGACGTCTTGTGGTCAGTGAAGATGGACATGAATGAAACTCACTTTTCCTTGGGCTCGAATGAAAGCGCCGCGCCGTTCATACAATACCGAAGTCCGGTCGGCGTGGGTCCGTCGTCGAACACGTGGCCGAGGTGACCGCCGCAGCGGCTGCAGTGCACTTCGGTGCGCGTCATGAAATGACTGCGATCGGTGGTCGTCTCGACGGCGTCATCCATCGGCGCGTCGAAGCTCGGCCAGCCGGTGCCGCTCTCGAATTTCGTCTCCGACTCGAACAGGTCCTGACCGCAGCCGGCGCACTTGAACGTGCCCGTGCGCTTTTCCTTGTTCAGCGGGCTCGTGCCGCGCGGCTCGGTGCCGTGGCAGCGCAGCACGTTGTACTGCTGCGGCGACAGCTCGGACTGCCACTCGGCGTCCGACTTGGTGACATCAAATGTCTTCGCATCCTTCATCTTGGGGCTCCCGCTTAGTCAGATGCTCGATGGGGCTCTCTGGTTTCTAGCATGAAGTTGAAGTTCATTGAAGATCATGAAGAAAACCTCGGATTTCACGCGGAGCCGCGGAGCCGCGGAGGAAAGGGCGGATCACGCTGCATTCCTGGCATTTGGCTCACGCAGAGTTCACTGTGTTCACGGACTGCAAAGAGAGTTCTATTGTTTGAGCTGGGCCGGGGCGTCGCGGCGGGTGAAGCCCGCCGCGGCTTCTGCCGCAAGGCCGGAGAGATCAGGCGTGAACGAACGTCGAAGGGAGGGTCTCAAGGCGACGTTCGTTCGCGCCTGATCTCTCCGGCCTTGCGACGCCCCGGCCAGCACAAGTTCTTGACCTTTCCCTCCGCGGCTCCGCGGCTCCGCGTGAAAAAAGTTCTTCTTCATGTCCTACAATCGCCCCCGTGAATCGCCGGTTTCGTCGCCGCGTGATCTTTGTCGCACTGCTCCTAATAGGCCTGGTCCTCACGCGGCAGTTCTTCTTCGCGACGCCGCCCGGGCCGCGGTCGCTGCGCGTGTTCGACGCCGATCGCACCGCGGCCCTCGAGCTCGACATGTGGCAGGCGTACTACGCGAAAGCGAAGGTCCGCTTGTTCAAGGACCTCGTGACGATGCTGCACGAGCAGAATCGATATCCGTGGTCGAAGGCGACCGTTGCGGGATTCCATCTCGCACGTGCCGCCGCCACGTTTGGCGACGCGAAGGGCGACTACGAGCGCGTGCTGCCGGACCTCGAGCGCGCGTACGAGATCGAAAAGGACTGGGTCCACGCAGGCTTCGACCCGACGGCGGTCGCGCGGGCGGAGCTCGCCTGGTGGGTCGCGCGCCGTATGCCCGGTCAGAACAGCGCCGAACAGGTGGGCCGCCTCATCGCCGAGGAGAACGCGTTGCTCTTCGAGGTTCCCGTCGAACAGGTGCTCGAGGCCTCGACACTTCGCGCGCGTGCCGGCAAGCTGCGCGACGAGGGCGGCGAGCATGCGGATTGGACGACCGTCGCGCAATTGCTGACGGAGTCGTACCGCAAGCTACATGCCGCCGTGCAATAGTGATCAAGTTAGAAGGAAAAAGTTAGAAGGAAGAATATTTGAACTTTTTCCTTCTACCTTCTTCCTTGATCCGGGTTCGTCCTAGAATCTCCGCATGTCCACCCTCCGCGTCCCGCTGCTCGTCCTGGCTGTGATCGCGGCCTTCGCGCAAAGCCGCACGCCCGTCACGCATCGCCTCGAAGCCACGCCCGATACCGTCGCCTACGGCTACTACTGGTCCGAAGCGAAGCCCGTGCTGCGGATCGCGTCGGGGGACATCATCGACGTCAACACACTGTCGACGAGTTCGCCGCAAAGCGTCTCACGCTTGGGTGTTCCCGACAACGAACTCGAAGCCTCACACCAGGCGGTGGTGGCTGCGTTTCCGCAGGGAAATCCCAACCGGGGACCGGGCGGTCACATTCTGACGGGGCCGGTGTACGTCGAAGGCGCGCAGCCCGGTGACGCGCTCGAAGTGAAGCTTCTCTCAATCGATCTGGCCCTCGACTATGGCGTGAACAGTTGTTCGGGCTACGTCCCAGCGAACTGTGATCGTGCAGCCGGCGCGAAGTTGTTTCGGTTCGATCGCAAGACGATGACCACTGAGTTCATGCCGGGCATCGTCATTCCGCTGAGACCGTTCTTTGGCAGCATGGGCGTGGCACCGGCGCCGGAGCTGGGCCGGGTGAGCAGCAATCCTCCCGGCAAGCACGCCGGCAATCTCGACAATAAGGAGCTCGTCGCAGGCTCGACGCTCTACATTCCTGTATTTGTGCCAGGCGCGCTATTCGAAGTCGGTGACGGTCACGCCGCACAGGGCGACGGCGAAGTGAGCCAGACGGCGATCGAGACGTCACTGCGCGGCAAGATCCAACTCACGGTCCGCAAGGACATGAAGCTGGTCTGGCCGCGCGCCGAGACAGCGACCGACTACATCACGATGGCCACCGATCCCGACCTCGCGGTCGCCACCACGAACGCGATTCAGGAAATGGTGAATTTCCTCGCGGAGACCAAAGGCCTCACGAAGCAGCAGGCCTACCAGCTGACGAGCATCGCCGGCAACGTCGCGATCACACAGCTCGTGGACAAACCGAACCTGGGCGTGCACGTGCGCTTGCCGAAGAGCATCTTCAAGAACAAGTGAACCGGCCGGTCATCGAGCTGCTGGCTGCGCGCGTCGCGCGCGGCAGCCGGCCGCCGCATCAGGACGGTGCCAGGATCGCGCTCGCTGTCGAAGGCGGCGCGATGCGGGGCGTGATCTCGGCGGGCATGGTCTCCGCGCTCGAATCGTTCGGCCTCACCGACGCGTTCGACGTCGTGTATGGATCATCTGCCGGCGCCATCAACGCCGCGTACTTCCTCGCCGGTCAGGCCACGCTCGGCACACGCATCTACTACGAAGACATCAACAACGCGAGGTTCATCGACTTCTCGCGCGCGGTGCGCGGCAAGCCCATCGTCGATCTCGGGTTTCTCCTGGACGATGTCGCCGTGCACCGCAAGCCGCTCGACGCCGCGCGCGTCATCGCGTCCGTGTCGCCGCTCACGGTGATGGCGACTGACGTCGACAGTCAACAATCCGTCGCGTTGCGCAACTTCGCGAGCGCACGCGATCTCGTCGCCGCATTGCGCGCCGGCGCGACGATGCCCGTCGTCGCGGGTCCGCCGCAACGAGTGGCCGGACGACGGTATCTGGACGCGTCGCTAAGCGAGCCGATTCCCGTGCCGATCGCAGAGGCCGACGGATGCACGCACGTGCTCGTCTTGCTCACGCGTGGGGCGAGGATGCGGACGCGACCGTCTGCGTTCGACCGCTACTTCGTCGCGCCGAGACTGCGCCGGCTGTCCGAGTCGCTGGCGGCGAGCTACCTCGATCGCGCGAAGCCGTACGCGGCATTGATGGAGGCGATCGATCTCGGCACTGGTCCGCTCGGGCGCGCGCAGGTGTTCGCGATTCGGGTACGCGATCTGACGATCGGCAAGCTCGAGCGTCGCGGCGAAACGCTGCGACTCGGCGCCGAAGCGGGCTTCCGTGCGGTGGCTGAGGCGTTTCAAAAGACGTAAGACGGGACGAAGTGCGTAAGACGAACTTTTTCGAACTCGTCGGACTCTTCGGACTCTTCGGACTCTCACCCGTCCCGATTCCGCGTCGCGCCAGTGTCGGAATCGGGAAGCGGCGCTCGATGTCCGTCCGCTTCCGCACAACCGGTGTCGCGCATCTGTCATTCGTCACTGGTAGCGTGTTTGCACGCTCGGTCCGTGCGACATGGACACGTTTTTCCAGGACATCCGGTACGCCGTTCGATCCCTGACGAAAGCGCGCGGCTTTGCGCTCGTGGCCATCCTCACGCTGGGTCTCGGCATTGGGATGAACGCCGCGATCTACAGCATCGTCGACGCGGTGCTCATCAAGCCGCTCTCGTTTCGCGAACCCGATCGGCTCGTCCGTCTCACGGCGGACTTCGAGAAGCGCGGCATCACGGACATCGGCCTCGGCCCCGTCGAGCTCGCCGACTATCGCGCGCGGACGGATCTGTTCGAGTCGGTCGCCGGCATCTACGCCATCAACGTCAACCTCACGGACGTCGACGAGCCCGAGCGCATCGAAGGCCAGCTCGTGAGCGGCAACTACTTCGACGTGCTCGGTGTGACCGCGAGCGTCGGCCAGGTGTTCCATCAGTCGGACGAGATTCCGGGCAACGCAGAGCTGGTCGTGATCAGCGATGGGCTGTGGCGGCGGCGCTTCGGCGCCGATCCGCTCGTCATCGGACGACGGATCCGGCTCGACAACGACTTCTACACGGTTGTCGGCGTGCTGCCGGCGTCGTTCCATCATCCCGGCCGCAATCTGCAGGAAGAGCCGGACATCTACGGGCCGACGGGCTACTCGGCGACGCCGTTTCCGAAGCCGGCGCGCGGGCTGCCGATTCTCGGCGGCGCGATCGCGCGGCTGAAGCCGGGCGTGTCGGTCGAGCAAGCGTCGCAGCGCATCGACGCGCTCGGTGCGGCGCTGCGTGCGCAGAATCGCGAAGCGTATCCGGATTCACAAGGGTGGCGCCCGCGTGTGCTGCCCCTCCAGGCCGATCTCGTCGGCAGCGTCGAGTCGGGTCTTTACGTCCTCGTCGCGGCGGTCGGCGCGGTGCTGCTGATCGCGTGTGTGAACGTCGCGGGCCTGCTGCTCGCGCGCGCGACGGTGCGGCAGCGAGAGTTCGCCGTACGCGGCGCGATGGGCGCGTCGCGGCTGCGACTCATCCGTCAGGTGCTGACCGAGAGCGTCGTGCTCTCGATCGCGGGCGGTGCGCTGGGCGTGTTTTCCGCGCGATGGCTCGTGAGCGCCCTGGTCGCGCTGATTCCGGCCGGCATGCCTCGCGCGACGGAAATCGCGGTGAACGGACGCGTGCTCTGGTTCTCACTCGCGGTGTCGGTCGTCACCGGTCTCGTGTTTGGACTCTGGCCGGCGCTGCAGGCGTCGCCAGTTGCGCCGTCGGATTCCCTCAAAGACAGCGCGCGATCGATGCAGTCGAGTCGCGAGCGCACGTTCGCGCGTCGCGTCCTCGTCGTCGCCGAGTTTGCGCTGGCGCTGATGCTGCTCGTCACGGCGGCGCTGTTCGTTCGCAGCTTCGTGCAGCTCTACAGCGTGGATCCTGGTTTCCGCAGCGCAGGCGTGATGACGGCGCAGTTGTGGATGCCGATCCCGAACGACCCGTCGACGGGTCCGTACACGTCGCACGCGCAACGGCTGCCCTTCTTCCGCGAGTCGCTCAATCGGATCCGCGCGCTGCCTGGTGTCGAGCAAGCGGCGTGGGTCACACGTCTTCCACTCAGCGGCGGGCGCGCGGGCTCGCTCTTTCTCGTCGAAGGGCGTCCCGTTGAATCGGCGACGGTGAGCACCGTCGAGCCGATCCTGGCGACGCCGACGTATTTCGACACGCTCGGCATTCCGCTCGTACGCGGCCGTACCCTCTCGGATGACGACCACGCGACCGCGCCGCCCGTCATCGTCGTGAACAACGCATTTGCGAAGAAGTATTTTCCGGGCGAGGATCCGATCGGCCGCCGCATCCGCCCGGGTGGACCGGCATCAACCGCGCCCTGGTTCACGATCGTCGGCATCGTCGGCGACGTGCGGACGACGGCGTTGGACACGACGCCGACGCCGCAGCTCTATCGGTCCGTGTGGCAGGCGTCGAGTCTTTCGATGGCGCTCGTGGTCCGCGTCACGCGCGATCCCGCGGGTATCTCGCGCGCGGTCGTCGAGTCGATCCACAGCATCGATCGCGAGCTGCCGCTCTTCGCGATGCAACCGATGGACAGCGTGCTGCACGCCAGCACCGCCGAACGGCGCTTCGCGATGATTGTGGTGAGCGTGTTTGCCTCGCTCGCGCTCGTGCTCTCGGCGATCGGCATCTACGGCGTGCTGAGTTACATCGTGCATCAACGCACGAGCGAGATCGGACTGCGGATGGCGCTCGGCGCCGAGGCCGGTTCGGTGCTGCGCCTCGTCCTGGGGGAAGGGCTGGTCCTGGCGGGATCGGGTATCGCGATTGGCCTTGCCGGCGCCTGGCTCGTGGGACAAGCGGTGGCCGGCATGCTGTTCGGCGTCGGCCCCATGGATCCCGTGTCATTCGTTGGGATCTCACTGCTCTTGACGGTGGTCGCCGTCGCCGCCTGCGCCGTCCCGGCAATCCGGGCTATGCGCATCGACCCGCTCGTCGCGCTACGGCACTAGACGCACCTTTTTCGCACCCGTTTGCACCCTTCGCACCCCTTCGCACGCCTTCGCACCCTGTAATATCTCTCCCGTGCGCGGACGAGTGCTCGTGCTGCTGGGGTTTGGGGCAGCGCTTGCCATTCTGCTGGTGGTTTTCCTGCGGCGAGAACCAGCGCCGCCTGAAGCCGGCATTCCGCTCGCTCTCGCCGAGGATCGCGCCGCGCGTCTCCAGGACGTCAAATATGAAGTCAGTTTCAAGATTCCCGCGCAGCGCGATCAGCCGATCACCGGCAAACTGATCGCGTCGTTCGTCCTTTCGGAGGGATCGCGTCCGCTCGCGTTCGACTTCTCACAGCCTCCCGATCGCATCAAGAGCGTCAAGGCGAACAGCCGCGACGTGAAGCCCGTCATCGGCGACGGGCACATCGTGCTGCCAGGTTCCGCCATCTCTGGTGGACGGAATCAGATCGAGTTCGAGTTCACCGCCGGCGACGACTCACTCAATCGCAACGACGACTTCATGTACACGCTCTTCGTGCCGGCGCGCGCGTCGCTCGCGATGCCGTGTTTCGATCAGCCGGATCTCAAAGCGCGCTGGCGTTTGAGCCTCGAGATTCCCAAGGACTGGACGGCCGTGTCGAACGGCGCGGAAGTCGGCCGCCTGAACGCGCCGGATCGCACGGGACTCATCTTCGACGAGACCGCGCCGATTCCGACGTATCTCTTCGCGTTTGCGGCTGGCAAGTTCAGCATCGAGACCGGCGTGCGGAACGGACGCACGTTCCGCATGTTCCATCGCGAGACGGACCCCGACAAGGTGAGGCGCAACGCGCCGGCGCTCTTCGATCTGCACGCGCGCGCGCTCGCCTGGCTCGAGGACTACACCGGCATTCCGTATGCGTTCGGCAAGTTCGACTTCGTGCTGATCCCGTCGTTCCAATTCGGCGGCATGGAGCATCCGGGCGCGATCTACTACAACGCGTCCGGGCTGATGCTCGACGACACGGCGACGCAAAACCAGCTGCTCGGCCGCGCGAGCGTCATCTCGCACGAGACGTCGCACATGTGGTTCGGCGATCTCGTGACGATGAAGTGGTTCAACGACGTCTGGATGAAGGAAGTCTTCGCGAATTTCATGGCGGCGAAGATCGTCAACCCGTCGTTCCCGACTGTGAATCACGACCTGCGCTTCCTGTATCAGAACTATCCGTCGGCGTACGAGATCGATCGCACGCAAGGCGCCAATCCGATCCGCCAGGAGCTCGCGAACCTGAACGAAGCCGGATCGCTCTACGGCGCCATCATCTATCAGAAAGCGCCGATCGTCATGCGTCAGCTCGAGCTGCTGATGGGCGCCGACGCCTTTCGCGACGGCCTGCGCGAGTACTTGCGCGCGCACGCGATGGCCAACGCGACGTGGCCCGACCTCGTGAGCGTGCTCGACGTTCGCACGCCCGCCGATCTCGCCGCGTGGAGTCGCGCGTGGGTCAGCGAGCGCGGCCGCCCGACGATTCACACCGAGCTCGAGGTGAAAGACGGCAAGATCGCGCGTCTCGCGTTCAGGCAGGAAGATCCGCTGACGCGCGGCCTGATCTGGCCCGAGCGCCTCCGAGTGCAGATGGCGGTGGCAGCCGGCATCCGGACGTTCGAAATCACTCTCGACGGTGCCGAGACGGCTGTGCCCGACGCCGTGGGCCTGCCGGCGCCGAAATGGATCCTGCCGGTTGGCGGCGGCCTCGGCTACGGGTTGTTCGACCTCGATCCCGCGACGATCGAGTACTTCGTGACGTCGCTCCACGAGATCAAAGATCCGCTCACGCGCGGCGCGGCACTCGTCGCGCTCTGGGAAGAGCTGCTCGAAGGCAAGGTCGTGCCGGCGCGTCTCCTCAAAGAGCTCGTCACCGCCCTGCCGAAGGAAGTGGATCAGCTCAACACGCAGGAGATGCTCGACGATCTGCGCGCGCTCTTCTGGCGCTTCACCGGCGCCGATGAACGGCCGGCCGAAGCCGCGGGCATCGAGACGATGATCCGCAGCGGCCTCGAGAAGGCCAAGACGACGAGCGCGAAGGCGTCGTGGTTTGCGACGCTGCGCAGCATCGCGATGACGACTGAGACGGTCGAGTGGCTCGAGCACGTCTGGGCGCACGACGTCACGATTCCAGGCCTGACGCTCGCCGAAAACGACGAGGCCGACCTCGCGCTCGATCTCGCGGTACGCGACGTGCCCGACGCGGACGGGATGCTCGAAACGCAGCTCGTGCGATTCAAGAATCCCGATCGCAAAGCGAGATTCCAGTTCGTGATGCCGGCGGTGTCACACGATGCGGCCGTCCGCGACGCGTTTTTCGAGAGCCTGAAGAACGTGAACAACCGCCGGCGCGAAGCCTGGGTGCTCGATGCGATGCGGTATCTCAATCATCCGCTGCGCGCCGCCGCGTCCAAGAAGTACATCCACGACGCGCTGGATCTCGTGCAGGAGATCCAGCAGACCGGCGACATCTTCTTCCCGAAGCGCTGGGCGGACGCGACGCTCGGCGGCTATCAATCCGTGCAGACCGCCGCTGAAGTGCGCGCGTTCATCGATCGTCTGCCGCCCAACTATCCGGCGCGGCTGCGGTGGGTGTTGTTGTCATCCGCCGATCCGCTGTTCAGAGCCGCGAGGATTCTGAACTAGCTGGTCCGCTCGATCCGCCGGTCGGGAACCAGCCAGATCGCGCCCACGAGAAAGTACAGCGCGATCCCCATCCACGGCCGCACGAACGACAGTCCCACGCCGGCGGCGTAAAACAGGACCGACAGCTTGCCTTTGTAGTCGCGGCCGATGGCGCGGGCCAGTCGCGAGTCTGGTCCGTGGTTGGCGATGATGCGGCGAACAAGGATGAAGAAGGCGATCCCGGCGCCGAGTTGGGTCACGCCGTACGCGGCGGTCGGCGTTGGATAGAAGGCGTCACCGCCATTCATCCAGAACGCTGTGAATGGCACGAGTGACAGCCAGAACAGCAGGTGGAGATTCGCCCACAAGATGCTGCCGCTGACCTTCTCGATCGTGTGCAGCAGGTGATGGTGGTTCATCCAATAGATGCCGAGCGTGATGAAGCTGAGCACGTATGTCAGCAGCGTGCGGCCCGTCTCACCCTTGAACAGCAGATGCCAGTCGGGATGCTCCGGTACCTTGAGCTCGAGCACCATGATCGTGATGAGAATCGCGATCACGCCGTCGCTGAATGCTTCCAATCTTCCCCGTGACATGAATAATTAGCCGGGGAGCTTCGCCCCCGCGGACCCCCTTACGCGCTCACTCGCGGAGCCCCGTGATCCCCACTCCGTTCGCGCGGCTCGCTCGCAGGGCTCGCTCGCACCCCACCGCGGCGCTGATGCGTTACACTCGCCGCACACCGGAGGATGTTATGCGACGACTGCTGATCGCGACCAGTCTGTTCGGTCTCGTCTTCGCCACGAGCGTCATCGCCAGGCAGGATCCGCGTGCCACGATGACCGTCGGCACCGCCTCAGCGGCACGCGGCACTACGGCATACGGCGCTCTCAATGTCGCCGCGGGCTCCGACGCGGCGCTCTCGATGCAAGTCGCCGTCATCAATGGCGCGAAGCCGGGCAAGGTCGTCGCTTTCGTCGCCGGCAGTCATGGCACCGAGTACACCTCGATCGTCGCCCTCACCCGCGTCATCGCGAAGATCGATCCCAAACTCCTGACCGGCACCGTCATCGTCGCGCCGCTCCTGAACGTCGCGTCGTTCGAGCAGATGATCGTGCACACGAATCCGATCGACAAGAAAGGCATGAACAGCGGCTATCCCGGCAACGCCACCGGCACGCAAACCGATCGCGCGCTCGCACTGGTCGCTGATCAGATCGTCAAGCCCGCCGACGTCGTCATCGATCTGCACGGCGGCGACATCGACGAAGATCTGCGTCCGTACAGCTACTGGACGCGCACCGGCAATGCCACGCAGGACGATGCGTCGCACGCGCTCGTGCTCGCGTTCGGCCTCGACCACATCATCCTGCGCGACATCGACGCGACGAATCCGGCCAGCGTTCGCAGCCTCGGCGGCTACTCGCTCGGGCAGGGCAAGACGATGATCGTCGCGGAGGCGGGACGGAGCGGGACGGTGCTCGACGCCGACGTGAACGCGCTGGTGAACGGCTGCCTGAACGTCCTCGGCTCCCTCAAGATGATCGCGCGTCCGGTGACGCCGGTCGCGAAGCCGGTGTTCATCGAGGGCGGCAGCCGCGTGGCCGCGCAAGCTCCCGGCATGTTCTACGCGACAGCCAAGCGCGACACGGTCGTGGAGAAGGACGCGGTGGTCGGCTACACCACCGACTATGTCGGCCGGAAAACAGGCGACATCAAGTCGCCAGTCACGGGCCTCGTCACGTTCATCCGCGGCGTGCCGTCGATGTGGCAAGGCGCGACGCTCGTCAACGTCTCGCCCGTGCTGACGACGGTGCCGGCGTACAAGAAGCCGCAGGAGCCGTGAGCTGTGAGCCTTGAGCTCAAAGCTCATCGCTCATAGCTCACAGCTACTGGATCACGCCAAGCTGCGCTTGATAATCCGCAGAAACAGCGGCGCCGATCCGAGTATGGCGACCATGCTGTAAGTCCACAGCCGGCCAGTGTTGATGATCAGAAACTCGAGGTGCTCGCCCGCCTCGAGGTGAAACGGCATTCGCTTACGGAACAACGTGTTGTGGGCGCGGAGACTGTGCGCGCCCGGCAGCAGCTCCATCGTGAACTGCTGGCCATAGAGCAGCGTCGTCGGCGGGCCGTCGTCGATCCGGACGACCACCTGGCGCTGGCGGAAGTCCGACGGATGCGTGCGCGCCACCGTGACCAAGGTACGCAGGTCGTGATCGAGTGGCGGCGGATCGGCTTCGCTCGCCGTGAAGACCCTCGGCTCGATCGGCCCCGGCATCTTGCGCGACATTGGTTCCAGTCTACGCCCGCTCTCGGCAATTGAACTTGATAAAGTGCCCTGCATGAAGCGACTGCTGGCGCCGTTCCAACTCAATCTGACATTGGGCACCGGCAACCTTGTGAGACTAGCTGGAACGGCGCTGGCTGTGTCGGTCTGCGTTGCGTTCTCTGCCTGTGCGAAGGAGCCGATGATCCGGACCACTGCGAAGCCGCCCGTCACCAAGACCGTGCCCGTCAAGGAAATGGTCCAGGGCACGGAAGTCGTCGACCCGTACCGATGGCTCGAAGGCGACAACTCGAATCCGGAGGAGATGGGCAAAGTCACGCCGGACGTGGCCGCGTGGACCGATGCCGAGAACGCGTACACGCGATCGGTCGTGGACAATCTACCCGGCCGCGCGGCGCTCGAGGCCAAGCTGCGGCCGCTCATGGAAATCGGCGCGGTCTCGACGCCCGACATGCGCGGCAATCGCTACTTCTTCGCGAAGCGCGAAGGCAGTCAGAACCAGCCGGTGATCTACTGGCGCGAGGGCTACAAGGGCGACAACCGCGTGCTGATCGATCCCGCGCAGATCGACGCGACGGGACTCACGACGGTCGAATGGACGTCCCCGTCGGAAGACGGCAAGCTCCTCGCGTACGGCACGTATCGCGCCGGCGACGAGAACACCACGCTCCACGTGCTCGACGTCGACACGGGCGAGAAGCTGCCGCTCGAGATTCCCGACAAGACACAAGAAGCGCAGTGGCTGCCGGACGCGTCGGGCTTCGTGTATCAGAACCTCAAGAACCCGAAAGATCCGTACACCGGCCAGGTGATGTTTCACAAGATGGGCATGACGCGCGACAAAGACGCGATCCTGTTCCGTCAGTTCACGAAAGCCGAGAACGAAAAGCTGGCGACGACGTGGGGACCGTCCGGCACTCTCTCGCGCGACGGCCACTGGCTCGTGCTCGGCTACTACGTGGACACGAAGTCCAACGACTTGTGGATCGCGAACTTCGACGCGTTCCGGAAGACCGGCAAGCTCGACAAGAAAGCCGTGACGATCGGTGAGCCCGGTCTGGCGGCGGGCACCGTCATCGACGGCACGCTGTACATGCAGACGACGAAGGGCGCGCCGAAGGGCCGTGTCGTCGCGATTGATCCGGCAAGACCTGACAAGCCGCATTGGCGCGACATCGTGCCCGAGCGATCGGATTCCGTGATCCAGGATGTCGCATTTGCGAAGGGACTCATCGCGATCACGTATCTCAGAAACGCGTCGAACGTCGTCGAGGTGTTCGAGATGTCGGGCCAATCGCTGGGGCTGATCAATCAGCCGGGCATCGGCACGGTGACCCTCGCTGCCGAAGAGGATCGCACCGAGGCGTATCTGCGATTCACCAGCTTCAACTCACCGCCGACGATCTTCCGCGTGGATCTGTCGAAGCCGACTGCGGCGCCCGAGCTCTGGCAGCGGCCTGACGTGCCGGTCGATCCCGCCACGGTGCGGGTGGAACAAGTCTGGTACCCGTCGAAAGACGGGACGAAGATCAGCATGTTTCTCGTGCACAAGAGCACGTTCGTCAAGGACGGCAAGACGCCGACGCGACTCGAGGGCTACGGCGGGTTCAACGTCAACATGACGCCCGCGTTCGATGCCCCGTTGTTCCAGTGGTTCGACGCCGGCGGCCTCTACGCGCTGCCGAACCTGCGCGGCGGCGGCGAGTACGGCGACGCGTGGCACGACGCCGGGATGATGGACAAGAAGCAGAACGTCTTCGACGACTACATCGCCGCGGCGGAGTGGCTGATCAAAGAGGGCTACACCAAACCTGAGAAGCTCGCGATCGAAGGCGGATCGAACGGCGGACTCCTCACGGGCGCGGCGATCACGCAGCGGCCGGATCTGTTCCGTGCGGCCCTCGTGCTCGTGCCGCTCCTCGACATGCTCCGGTATCAGGACTTTCTGATGGCGCGATACTGGGTGCCGAGTACGGCTCGGCTGAAGATCCAGTGCAGTTCAAGTTCCTCGCGGCGTATTCGCCGTATCAGCACGTGAAAGCGGGCACGAAATATCCGGCGGTGTACCTCACGGCCGGCGAGCACGACTCACGCGTCCACGCGCTGCATGCGCGCAAGATGGCCGCGCTGCTTCAGGCGTCGACGGCGTCGGATCCCGCAGAGCAGCCGGTGCTCCTCTGGGTCGACCGCGAAGCCGGCCATGGGCAGGGGAAGCCGCTCAATCTCCGCCTGCGCGATCAGGTCGATCAGGTGATTTTCCTGATGTGGCAACTGGGGATGTTAAGTAACCAGTAATGGGTGAATGGTGAATACGTGAATGGGTGAATGACGGAATGGACGCATGGACAGGTTTTAGAAATCAATCAGAATCCCGGCTGAGGGCAAGAACGGAAACAGCTTCTCGACATAGCCGAGCACGCCGCCATTGCGCTGAATGAAAACGTCGCCCGCCGCGCCCCAGTTCGTGTGGCCCGTGACGTTGATGAGCTCGACGAAGAGCGTGAGACGGCGCTTCGTGTAGTTGAACGCGTGGTTCGCGCGCAGATCCAGCCGCGAGTACCGCGGTAGGCGGACGGCATTCCGCTGGTCGCTGACGAAGAACTCCCCGCCGCGCTCCTCCAGATAACCGGGAATCGGCATGTTGCTGCCGAGACGGAGCTTCACGCCGAAGCTCGTGTTCGGCGACGTGCGGTACTCGGCATAGCCGTTGAACGTGTGGCGCTGATCGGCCTCGCTCCAGTAGCTCTCTGCGCGTGTCGTGTCGGTGTAGCGCGTGCGTCCGTACGCGTAGCTCAACCAGCCGCTGAATCCCTTCGCCGCGCGTCGCTGGACGCTCAGTTCGACGCCGCGTGACGTGCCGCTCAACGCGTTCAGCCAGTACGGCGTCACCGATGGAAACACGACCTGCCCGTTGACGAGACGCGCTTCGTTGTCTTCGAGCCGGAGGATGTTCCGCTCTTCACGGTTGTAAGCCACGAGCTCCACGCGCACCGTCGCCTTCGGCCGATACTCGGCGCCCGCCTCGAACGCCGATGCTCGTTCCATCGTCGCGTCCCGTTGGCCAAACGATCCGATCACCTGCTGAAGCTGCGGCCGCTGTTGTCTGAGGCCTGCGGCCCCACGCAGCGTCAGCTGCGCGCCGATCGGTTGTGCGGCGATGATCCACGGCGCGGCCTTCGTCTCACCGGTGAGCCCGCTGTGTGTGACGAGCACGCCGACGTCGATCGCCTGCGTGCCGGTGCCCGTCCAGGCGGCACGCACATCTCCTGACGTCGTCCACGCGGACCCGTTGATGCGTTCGACTTGATTGCCGCCAAGCGCCGTCGGCGACGTCTGGATGAAGCGCGTGAACGTGGAGTCGTCGCGATCGCGATCGACGAGCACGCCGGCCTCGACGAGCCACTTCGCCGATGCAGACCACGACACCTGACCTCGATACGACATCCGGCCCGACGAGCCGTCGCCGAGCGACGGCACGTTCAGACCCTTGTTGCGGAACGTGTTCGCGGAGAACGCCGCGCGGTTCGTGATGACGAGCGAGGTCCCGTGGGTCGATCGCCACCCGGCGACGACGATCCCGGTGTGCGACGTGCCGTTCTTGATCGTGTTGGGATCGGTGTGGACGTTCGTGTCCTCGAGACGCGACCGTCCGACGACGGCCGTGATCTGCAGCTGTTGGCTCGACGTGATGTCGTACACGGTCTTGAACTGCGCGTCCGAGAAGCCGAATGCGGTGCCGCCGTCGCTGTCGATGCGGCTGATCAGCCACTGCACGTAGCTCTGTCGCGCGCTCGCCAGCCACGACCCGCGGCGCGACGATCCGAGCGGTCCTTCCGCGACGAACGACGCGCTCGTCGATCCCACCGACCCATGGAACATCGTGTCGGCCCGCGAACCTTCGCGCAGGGAGAAGTCCACCCAGCCGCCCGTATGACCGGCATGCTGCTGTGGATAGAGTCCGGGCGCGACGGTGACGTGATCGAGAATGTCGCCGTTGATGAGCGCGATCGATCCGTCGCTCTCGTGATCGCGGACGACGTGCAGCGGCCACGGCGTCTCGATGCCGTCCACCGTCAGCGCGAGATGGCGCGCGTCGCTGCCGCGGATCGTGAAGTCGCTGCGAAAGTCGTTGCCTGTCGCGACGCCAGGCAGCGCCTGCACGGCGCGGAATGGATCGTCGGTGAGCACGCCGCGCGTGTTCATCAGATCCGCGCTCGTCAGCGACTGTTCGCCGGGCACGGCGGAGCCGGGACTGCGAAAAGGATCGGCCGCCACCGTCACGCGCTCCGTGTAGGTGCTCGTGCCGTCTGCGAGCGGAATCACGATTGTCGTCGTCTCGTTGGCCGAGACGTTCACGAGCGGCCGCGCGAGGCCGTAGCCGACAAGCGTGGCGATGAGCGGCTGCGGCTCGGCCGGGACATCGGTCAGCACGAAGGCGCCGGAATCGTCGGTCACGATGCGGGTCGTCTGTCCTTGAATGCCGACAGAGACTCCGGGCAGCGCCACGCCCGTGCGGGCGTCCACGACGGTGCCCTTGATCTGACCGGTCGCGAGCGGCGTGGACGGCGCCGCTTTGGCCGCCGAGTCCGTCGTCCGTCGCGTGCGCACGACGAACAGCACGTCCGCCGGTCCCGACTTCGCCTCGAGCCCGTGCGGCTTCAGGATCTCATCGAGAATCTTGCGCGGGTTCTTCGCGGACGGCTCAACGACGACGCGCATGTCATCGCGCACGAGCTCCGAGCTGAACACGAGCTTGAGACCGCGCGTCTGCAGCACGCGCAGCGCGTCTGGCAGCGAACGGCCGACGAACGTCATCGTCTGTCCGAATGCCGGCCGGTCAACCGAAATCAATGCGACAACGACGGCAACGACGAAGAGAAGGCGTCTCACAACTAGTGCGGTTCCAACTTCTTGGCCTGAGCCGGTATATGTGCAAATCATTGGCTGGATCCTCATTCGGAGGAAAAGTTGGAACGGCACTAGACTCCTGTCGTCTTGGTCCGACGAATGATGATGTGGTCGTTCTGGACTTCGGATGTCAGTCCACAGGTTGGCAGGACGACGGCCAGCGCATCGTCGATGGAGAGACCGTCGATCGATCCATGCAACACCGTTGCCCCCATCGCGGTGGACAGCGACGGATCGGCGAACGCGATCGGCCGGCCGCCTTCGCGGGCGGCCCAGTCGAGAAACGCCGCGAGCGTCGCGCCCTCGACGCGGAATACCGGCGCGGCCCGCGTGGACCACGCCCAACTCGCGCCATATGGTGGGATTGGCTGTGAGATCACGCGGCCGTCGGGCTGCGCGATGAGCTCGGTGCCATAAGACGCTTCGTCGCGGGCGCCGCCGTGCTCGAGCGCGACGCGGCCTTCGCGCACGCGGACGTGGACCGAGCGATCGATCGTACGCACTTCGAACCGTGTGCCGATGTCATGCACGGCGCCGGCTGACGTCGTCACGACGAGACCGTTCGCATTGCCGCCGGAGTCGACGTAGATGGCGCCACGCTCCAGCGTCATCGCCCGGGCGCCGGTGAATCGGACGACCGTTCCGGCATCGACACGCACTTCTCCGCCGGAGAGCAGCGCAAACGTCGCGCGCGAATCGCTCGCGCGGACGACGGCGTCAGTCGATACCTGATCGCCGAGCTGGATGGCATGCGCGGCCACGCCAGCCGACTCGATCTGCACGGGTCCCGTCGACGACAACAGTCGTGCAATGGCCGGCGCTGCGACCGGCGCCGTCGCGCCACGCCAGTCGATCGAAACCACGACGGCGACGATGGCTGCCGCGGCGGCGATCCCGAAGCTCCATCGCATCGCGCGCTGCCGGCGGCGCGCTCGAAGCGACTCGGACCATACGGTGTGGGCCTGTGCACGCACGCGTGCGCGGGCATCGTCACTGGCGACGGCGCGCGGCCCCGCCAGCTTGATCGCGTCTTCGATGGGGTCGCGCTGATGATCGTTCATGGGATCCTCGTGTCAGTTCCTGGCGAGAGCGTCGCGAACCCGTCGCGGAACGCGTCACGCGCGCGGCTCAGCATCGACTCGACCGCTTTCGGCGTCGTGTCGAGCCGCTCGGCGATCTCCTTGACGCTCTGTCCCTCGACGTACTTCCACTCGAGAATGTCGCCGTACCGTCCCGGCAGGTAATCGAGCGCGATCTGTACGGCGCGCGTCAGCTCGGCGCGTTCGGCGGTCCGTTCCGGACTCTCGGCGATCGTGGCGAGCGACTCGAGCTCCGCGCGCACCGCCGGGTCGTCGTCCAGCGCGACGACGCGTGGCCAGTGACTCGAGCGCTCCCAGTGACGATGGACTTCGTGCCGGCAGATCGTGCACAGCCAGGTGAAGAGTGACGCCTCGCCGCGCCACGTCTCCAGCTTGCGTAGCGCCGTGCTGAGCGTCGCCTGCGCGACGTCTTCGGCAACGCTTTCGTCGCCGAGCCGGCGCAGCGCGAAACGATAGATCTTCTGGAAGAACCCGTCGAAGAACTCGTCGAACGCCCGTTCGTCGCCTGACAGCAGCCGGTGGACCAGGGGACGATCGACGGGGTGGGAGGTCATGGGGTCGGAGGTCTCACATACTTTGAGCCGTCACGGCCCGAAAATCCTTCGGACGGCCGAAATCGGTCACTTGAACGGCGGGTCGTGTGCGCTAGCCTCGTCCCGATGGGAGCTCACCGGCTTCGCGGCCCAATTCGAGGCTGGGCGATGGGTTGGGCCGTCGCCACTCCCCTGACGATGGCCGGCCACGGCCGCCTGGTTGCCCCTTTCTGGGTCCTCGCTGCCGTTGCGTTCGGGTATGGCGCCTACCTGGCCGCAGCCGCGCGCGACGAACATGAAAGCTCACATCGCAGAGCGCAGATCGAAGGCCTCGTCTGGGGGATCGCGGCTCTCTGCCTGCTTCTCGCCTGGTTCACCTGGGTACCACCGAGCGAACGTCTCGGCAATCCGGGAGAGGTCAATGAAGTCTGGATCGACCCACACGCGCCCCGGGAAAACCACGCGCAATTCATCCAGTTCAGTCCGGCACTCGAGTACGCGGTCCAGACGCTGGTGATCTTCGGACTCGTAGGCGGTTTGCTATCAGGGATCGTCCGCTTGGGCCGGTGCGCTCGCAGTCAGCCGATCCGAATCGTCGGGAGCGGGCTCGCGTGGGCTCTTGCGATGATTCTGGTTACCTACCCGATGGTGCTCGCGATCTACCTGCTGCCGGCAATCATGTCCCGCCAGCTCCATCCCACCTCGGCGGTGGTCGGGATCTTCTTTGGCGGTGCGTTGGCCGGCGCTATCGGCGGAGTGATCGCGGGAGCGATCGGCGAATCGCTGACTAGCGGCCTCCGCCGCCGCGTCCCGTTCCCGGCGTCGCAGGCGTCGTCGCCGGCTTCTCCTTGACGTAGAGCGCGATGCGCGGGAACGCGAACTTGCCGGAGATCTCGTCGACGACGGTGACCTGGCACGTGTAGAGACCGGGCTTGAAGTCCGTCGCCGGCAACTGCAGCTGGAAGATCGACGCATGCCGTGCCGGATCGTCGATCGTCGTCTTCTCGACGACCGGCGTCTCGAACACTTTCACCTTGCCGCGGAAGAACGTGAGGAACGCCTGCAGCTTCGGTGCGCCGTTGGCGTCGAGCGTCGGGTCGTAGACCTCGAAGTAGTAGTACATCCGCTGGCCCTGGGTCACGAGGTGCGACAGGCTCTGCACGATTTCCTGGCCGCCGCGCAGCAACGGGTTGACGCTGTTGTTCGGATCCCACTGCGGTCCGCCGCCGCCGCGCTGACTCTGGAATCCGCGTCCGCCGTCGCCGCCAAATCCTCCGGGAGGTCCGCCGCCGCGACCGCCGCCACCGCCTGGACCGCCAGGACCACCGCGCCCGCCGCCACCAGGGCCGGGACCGCCGCCCCGCGTGAAGCGCAGCTGGGTGCTGAGGACGACGGGACTGACCTTGATCGGCGCGTTCTTGAGATCGGGAATCGTGATCGGGAACTCGAACGTGCCCATCGCGCCGTCGGCGTTTTCGCGCGCCGCGATCTTCACGATGAAGTGGCCGGCGGGCAACGTCACGCCCGACTGATACTGCAGCTGCTTGTCGGCCAGGCTCGCGGTCTGATTCGCGGGAATCTGCATCGTGTCGCGGATCTGTCCGACTTTGCGTCCCTGCTCGTCGGTGATGACGCCGAGCAAGTCGATGCCCGCGTTCTTGCGATCGAGCTGCGGCGCTGTCGGCACGCGCACGGCCGCGCCCGGGATCGACACCGACACCGGCACGTAGAACTTGTCGTTCAGCGTGCGGAACCAGCTCGTGACGGCGACGACCGGCAGATCAGTTGACGACACCGCCGACGCGATCTCTTCCTGCAGCTGACGCTCGCGATCGTTCTTGGCGAGATGCGCGAAGTCGGCGTTGGCGTAGTAGCCGGTGCGCGCTTCGACCTTGTAGCCGCTCACCGGCGTCTTGAGCTTGACGGAGATCTTCCGGAACTTGCCGTCCTGCGCGATGTTGCTGCTGTTGTAGCCGAGCAGGTAGTACGCAGACATGTCGCGCTGCACGCGCGTGAACGCCGGCGCGAAGTCGTTCGAGTCCAGGAACGCCTGGCCGCCCGTATCCGCCGCCAGCGTCGTCAGCGTTTCCTGCGACGAGTTGAGCGACGAGTACTGACTCACCATCGAGCGGCCGGAGAACATCGACGAGCCGCCGCCGCGTCCGCCGCCACGACCCGCGCCGCCGCCGGGCACCACCGCCGTGAGGCCGCGACTGTCGACCGGATAAATCGACGTGTTGGCCTTGTTGCACGTGTTGGTCACGGCGCGCAGCTCGACTTCGTTGTCGCTGCCGCTGCGCGACATGCCGGAGCTGAAATACAGGAGCGCCTTCTTCTGCTCGATCTTCGACATCGCCTCGCAGAGATAGCGCATCGCCTTGAGGCGCCGGTCATTATTGAAAATGCCGAACTCGGAGTCGTCGAGCGGCAGATCGGCCGGGTCGGTGTCGTCGGTGACATCGGTGAGATCTGGCGCGACGGGCTGCTCGAAACCGGTGCCGGCCGTCGAATCGAAGCCGGCGAGCGCGCGCTTGAGCGCGTCGCGGTCGTCGGTGAACTCGTGCAGGATCGTGAGCGACTGCCCCACCGACGCGATCGCGACGAGATCCGCCGGGCTCATCTGCTTGTCGATGTACTCGTTCGCCGATTTGACCGCGCGATCGATCTCTTCCGGCTGCATCGAGCTCGAGTCGAAGAGCAGCACAACCATGCGACGGTTCGGCAGATCTTCGGGTGCGACGTCTTTCTTCTCTGCCGCCGGCGGTGTGTCCGTCGGCTTTGCGGCACCTGCCGCTGCGCCGGTGGTCGCCGTCGCTCCGGTTGCCGCATTCGCCGTCGTGGACGACGCGACCGTGCGCGTCTGCGCCGCGGACTGCAGCGCCGCGAGTGACAACAGCGCCGGCGTTGGCGTCATCGCCGGCAGCGCTTCCGTCGTGATCTCTTCGAAGCTGAACGACGTGATGTTCTGCGACTTGTTGTCTTCCGAGACGACGAAGTCCGCCGCTTTGAGGCCCTTGACGACGTTGCCGTCTTTGTCGCGGACGACGACGTCGACGCGGACGAGGTTGGTGCCGCTGCGGAAGACGGGCCGGGCCTGCGTGGACTGCTGATCGGCGCGCGCGGTGACGATGGCGCCAGCGACAGCGACGAGGACGGCAAAGATGAAACGGTTTCTCATGGTCAGAACCGGAAGCGGAAGTTCAATCGGATCGTCCGCATCCCGCGCACGGACTGGACCTGCCCGAAGTTCGGTGAGTTCACGTTCGTGTCGATGCCGGCGTAGTTCACGGTGTTCAGCAGGTTGTTGGCCGACACCTGAATGGATACGGAGCGGTTCGCGCCCATGCGGACGTCCCGCGTGAAGTTCGCGTTGACCTGGTGCGAACCCGGGCCAGTGATCATGTTGCGCAGCGAGTTGCCGTACGTTCCCGCAACAGGTGTGGTAAAGGCCGCAGTGTTGAAGAACTCGTCGATCGTCGGATCCGCCAGCGATGTCGGCTGGCCGTTATAGTCGGCGCGAAGCGTACCGCCCGTGCCACGCGCGACGTCGGTCGTGCACGAGCCACAACGAATCGTGAGTGGATTGCCGGTGTTCCAGGTGAAGTTCGCCGACATCGACCAGCCGCCGGCGACTGATGCCAGCAAGCCGCCCTGTGCGAGCCACTTTCGGTTCGGTCCCCACGGCAATTGCACGGAGACGTTGCCGTTGATCGCGTGTCGTTGATCGAAGCTCGAGCGCGCCCACTCAGCCGCCAGGTTCTGATCGTCCTGTGCCACAGTGGCGCCACCCCCGGTCGCCGTGGTGTCATCGCGCGCGTGAGCGTAGGTGTACGTCATCGTGCCGGCGACGCCATGGGTCTGACGCTTTTGCAGGCGCACCGTCACACCGTTGGCGTGCGACGCGCCGTCGGACCCCTGCCACGTGAACGACTGGACGTCCTCGAGCTTCACGCCGGTGGCCGTGCGATTCGGCGCGCGCAGCAGATCGAGATTCTGACCGAGCGTGCCGAAGTACGTCGCGCCGATGCTCCACGTCTTGAAGAGGTCGCGGCCGTAGTCGACGCTGTACTGATGAATCAGCCCGACCGAGTAGTTCTTGTCGATACCGTATGTGTTCGTGACCGTGTTCGGCGTGATATTGCCAAACGCGTCGCTGATGGTGAGCGGAGTCTGGACGGAGCCGATGGTCGTGCCCGTCAGGAAAAACGGCGGCTGCTGATACAGGTTGCGCGCGATCGTCGAGTACGTGCCGGTGTTGTAGGCGAGCCCGTAGCCGAAACGGATGACGCTGCGATTGGTGTTGCGCCATGCGACGCCGATGCTCGGCGCCACGTTGTTCCAGTCAGTGCTCACGAGCCCGGTCGGGAACACGCCACTATACGGCCCGGTGTTGCCCGCTTCAACGGGCAGCACGGCCGTGAAGTCCGGCGGCGCGTCGAGGTTCACCATGTGGCCGTTCGCTTCGACGAACGGGAACAGCACGTTGTAGCTGACGCCGTACTGAATCGTCCACCGTGCCTTCCAGCGGAAGTCGTCCTGGATGTACGCGTTGAAGTTCTTACCGCGGATCAGAATCGGGATCACGATGTTCGACGGATCCTCGCTGTACGACCGCGTCGCCTGTTGCGGCAACCCGAGCAGGAAGTCCGCGAAGTCCTGATACGCACCGCGCGAGTTGCCGATCCCGCCCGACGTGTAGAGACCCGTGAACGTGAACGAGCCGCGCGCGTTCGAGTCGGACTGCGAGTCATTCCACTGCTGCTGATACGACCCGCCCATCCGCCAGTTGTGTTTCCCCGACGGACGCGTCCACGTGTAGCCCGTCTGGAACGAGCGATCGATCCGGCGATTCGGCGTGACGTCGCGGAGCGAGGTGAATCCCGATCCGCTGAACGTCAGATTCGGCACGCCCCAATCGAGCGGATCCGTTGACACACCGTTGATGCCCGCAAGTCCCGCGACGTTCGTGTTGTACGCGTACGAGTTCAGTGTCGACGATTTCGTCTGATTGAACGTCGCCGTGAAGTTGTGCACGGACCGGCCGTAGCGCACGTTGACGGTGACGGGCAGGCTCAACGTGGAGCCGCCGGTCTCGCCGTCGAGCAGCGGAAACACGCTCAGGCGATCGCCTGAGTTGCGGCGATAGTTGATCGTCGCGTTCATCGTGACGTTCAACATCGGCGGACGGAATCCGCCGCGTCCGTTCTGTCCGTTGCCGCCGCGTCCGCCGGCCTGAGCGCCTTGCGCGTTGCCGCGTCCGCCGCCTTGGCCCGCCGAAGCCGCGCCAGCGGCGGAGGCGGCCGCATTGCCAGTCGCCGGCTGCGTGCCAGTCGCCGGCGGATTCGGCGTCGCGGTCGATCCATTCGCTGGAGTCGTCGCGGGTGTTGTCGCCGATCCGTTGGCTGGAGTGGTCGTGCCGTTTGCAGTCGTCGTCGAGCCGGCAGCACCTCCGCCGCGAGCGTTGGTGTTCGCTGCCTGATTCGGCTGGTTCCCGCCGCGTCCGCCTCCGGCGCCGCCTGCGCCGCCACGTCCGCCGCCGCGTCCCGTCTGCGGCTGCGTGAACGCATGCGTGAACCGGATGCTGAAGTTGTCGGTCCGCGACACCGTCGTCGCCGTCCGGCGGAAGTTGCGCGTCGTGCCGTCGAGCGACGGATCGGGAATGAACTGGAGCAGCTCCTGCGCCGCCGCGCTGATCGGCACCTGGTTGTTCGGGAACGCTTGTCCCGTCGCCGGATTGATGATCGGTACGGGAATCGCGGAGAAGTCACCACGACGGAGTGCGAGCAGCGGCACCGTCGCGTACTGATCGAAGAGCGTGCCGTTGTGGCTGCCCGAGTAGCTGAAGTTGAACGTCGAGCGCGTGCCGCCGTTGTAGAGACCGGGAATCACAATCGGACCGCCGAGCGTCGCCGAAAACGAGTTCTGCATGTAGTCGCGCTTCGGCTGGGGCGTCGTCTGAGGTCTCAACTGATACGGCGCGGAGTCGAAGAGTGAGCTGCCAAGTCCGTACGTCGCGTTGATCTGCATGCGATTCGCGCCGCCGATGCGTCCGCCGAGTCCCGGCGCACCGCCACCGCGTCCGCCGCCACCGCCAGGTCCGCCGCCGCGGCCGCCTTGATCTCCGCCGCCGAATCCGCCGGCGCCGGGCAACACGCCGCCCGCGCCGACCTGTCCTGGCTGACCGAACTCGCCTTCGCCGAGACCGAACTCTCCGCGGCCGAGGGCCTGCGCGCGATTGGCGATCATGTTCGCGTCGACCTGCACCATCGAGCCTGCGACAGTGACGGACTCGAGCGGCGCGTCGAGCGAGAAACCGGGCGGCAGCAAACGCGCGGCTGGATCCTCACCAGCTGCGCCGCCGCGTCCGCCGGCTGCGCCGGATTGCACGTCGACGACGGTATCTGCACCCGTGCCGACCGTGTTGTCTGCCTGCACCGACAGCGTCTGGAAGCGATTCGCCTGCGCGGCGCCGCCACGTCCGCCTCCGCGTCCCTGTCCCTGACCTCGTCCAGCCTGAGCGTTCTGCCCGCCCGCGTTGGCCTGACCGGACGCTCCTGCCTGTCCCGCCGCGGCTTGCCCTGCCGGCGGCTGATTCGTCGTCGACGGGATGATCGTCGGCGCCGGCGTTGCTGGCGCGGTGCCTGGCGGAGGCGCGGGCGCGCGCGACGCCAACTGCATCGTGAGATCGTTCTGCGTCTCGCACGGCGGCTGACCGACGGTCACCGTCTTGTCCACGGCGGCAAAAGCCGTGAGCTCCGCGCGAATCGAATAAGTTCCCGGCGCGAGCGGCACCGAGTACGCGCCGTCGATGTCAGTCGAGGTGATCGCGACGACTTTTTCGCCTGCCCGAGCCGTGACCGACACGCCGGGCAGCGGATCGCTGCCGCTGGTGATGTGGCCGATGGCCTTGCACGGTCGCGCCGATGCCGCCGGCTGTTGCGGCTGAGGCGCGGGCGTAACCGGTGGATTCTGCCGGGCCGCGAGCGGAATGCCGGCCGCGAGCATGAATCCGGCCGCTGCCAAGCCCATCGTCCGGGCCGAGTATCTAGTCGTTCGGGAAAGTGACTGCATCTGTGAGGGCCGCCAAAGAAATAGATAGACCGTAGTAGGACACCCGAGGATACGACGCGCCCTCCGGCATCGTTCCTCGCTGGGGGGCTGCCTCCAGATTTTCACAACTGGAAAAAGATACCGGGAGTCTTTTTCGAGGCCGCCAACAGGATTTCCTAGTATTAACTTGATTTAAGTATCCAATGTCGATATATCAGATCTCGATAAATCATGGCGCAGCCGACTCAGGAGCCGCTTCCGCTCACCAACGCCGGGATGTACATCCTCCTGGCCCTCGTCGATCGAGACCGGCATGGGCTCGGGATCGCGGATCACATCGAGGAATTCACGACCGGGAGCGTGTCGTTAGGGCCGGGATCTCTGTACGGGACGATCAAGCGGCTGCTCGAGCAAGGCTTCATCGAGGATGTCGCCGAGGGGCCCACCGACGAGCGCGGCGATCCTCGCCGGCGCTACTACCGGCTGACTCAGCTCGGCCGGCGCGCGCTCGAACGGCACACCTATGAGCTCTCGCACGTCCTGCGCGTCGCCACGATCAAGAAAGTGATTCGATGAGCGGCACCTCCCGCCCGAGTGCCTTGTCTGATCGGATGTGCCGTCTCGTGCTGCGTCTCTACCCTCGTGGGTTGCGCGCGCAGTTCGGCGACGAGATGGCGGAGCTGCTTCGCGCGCGGTACCTCCGCGCGAGCCATCGCGGACGTGGCGCGCGACTGCGTTTCTGGCACAACACGGTGATCGACGCGACGCGTGCGATCTGGTCTGCGCATCGGCCAGCGTGGTCGCGCGCGCTTCGGTATGGACCAACGGCGCTGCGCGACGATCTGCGCGCAGCCTCGCGTGTGTTCCGCCGCTCGCCTGCGATGACAGCTGGCGTCGTGCTGCTGATGGCTCTCTCACTCGGCGCCGCGACGACGGCATTCAGCGTCGTCAATGCGGTGCTGCTTCGCGCGCTGCCGTTCGGCGATCCTGCACGACTCGTGATGATCTGGGAGTCACGTCCCGATCGGCACATCGATCACAACGCCGTGGCCGGACACGAGTTTCCGGAATGGACGAAACGCACGCGCGCGTTCGCCGGCATGGTGGCGATGGCGTTTCCGGGACCGATGACGCTGACCGGCGCAGGCGAAGCCGCCGCGCTGCAGACGGTTCGCGTCTCCGCGAACTTCACCGACGTGCTCGGCGTCGCGCCCGCGCTGGGGCGCACGTTCACGGCTGACGAGGACACGCCGGGCCACGGCGATGTCGTGCTGCTGAGCGATCGCATCTGGCGTGAGCGCTTCGGCAGCGACCCGGCGATCGTGAGCCGCACGATCACGCTCGACGGCAAGCCGACTCACGTCGCGGGCGTGATGCCGGCGACATTCGAGTTTCCTCGCGTCATCGCGAATCAGACGCCTGACATCTGGATGCCGATCGCGGAGCCCATCTACCTCTATCGCGGTCGCCACTATCTGTTCGTCGTCGCGCGGCTCCAGTCGGGCGTGACGATTGAACAGGCACAAGCGGACATGTCGCGCGTCGCCAAGGATCTTGCGACGGAGCTCGGCGATCTGAACCGCGGTCACGAGGCGACGGTCGGTTTCCTCCAACCCGAGCTCGTCCGAACGTCACGGACGTCTGTGCTGCTCGTGTTCGCTGCGGCAGCGTGCCTCCTCCTCATCGGCTGCGCGAATGTCGCCGGACTCCTCGTCGCACGTGGCGTCGCACGACGGCGCGAGATGGCGTTGCGGCTGGCGCTCGGCGCGTCGAGAGGGATCCTCATCCGGCAACTGTTCGTCGAGTCGGTGATGCTGGCGATCGCGGGCGGCGCACTCGGAATTCTCGGCGTCTTCTGGGCCGCGCGCGCATTGCCCGCGCTCATCCCGCACGAAGTGCTTGCGCTCGATCGCCTGCCGGTGGATCTGACGGTGCTCGTCGCTGCGTTTGCGGCGTCGATCGGCACGGGTCTGCTCTTTGGCGTCGCGCCCGCGCTGCAGACGACGCGCGTGTCGATGACCGACGCGATCGCTCGGGGTGGTCGGGCGTTGTCGGGACGGGAGACTCGTCGCGCACGACGCGTGCTCGTCACCGCGCAGATCGCGCTGACGGTGGTGCTGGTGTTTACCGCCGGACTCGTCACACACACACTCGTCGCGCTCGCACGCGTCGATCCGGGGTTCCGCAGCGACGGCGTGTTGTCGATGGATGTGGAACTGCCGCCGTTCAGATACTCGAGTCCGATCCGCCAACGTCAGTTCTTCGACGACGCGACGGCGCGAGTCGGCGCGCTGCCTGGCGTCATGAGCGTGAGCACGACCAACGCGATCCCACTGGGTGGCGGGTACTCGGGTATCGCTGTGGACATCGAAGGGCGACCGGCCGCACCGAACGAGGAGCGCGCCGCACACTACCGCGTCGTCAGTGACGGCTATTTCAAGACGATGGGTGTGCCGCTGGTCAAAGGGCGAGACTTTTCGAAGAGTGACGCGCGGATCGCTGTGCCACTCCTACGCTGGTTTCCGCAACAGCCGCAGCCCGACGGTTTCGCGCAACCGCAGCCGGCGCCTGTCGCGATCGTCAACGCGTCGATGGCGCGGCTGTTCTGGCCCGGCGAATCTCCAGTCGGCCGCCGCTTCACTGCGCTCTTTAGTCCATCGATCACCGTCATCGGCATCGTGGACGACACGCACAACGATTCGCTGCGCGACGCGCCCGTGCCGGAGTTCTACCTGTCGAGCGCGCAGGAGCCGATGCGCAGCATGACGCTCCTCATCCATACCTCCGGTCAGCCGCTCGATCTCGCCGCGCCTGTTCGGCGTGCGCTGCAGAATCTCGACGCCGACATTCCGCTCGCGGAGGCCACGACGATGGACGACGTTGTCGGGCGGACACTGGGCCTGTCGCGGTTCACGTCGGTGCTCGTCGGCGGTTTCGCGCTGGTCGCGCTCGTGCTGCTCGTCGCCGGCGTGTTCGGACTCGTCGCGTTCACGACGACAGAGCGGTTGCCGGAGATTGGCGTCCGCCTCGCGCTGGGCGCCCAGCGCGGCGGCATCTTCGCGATGCTCATCCGCGAGGCGTTCGTCCTCGCGGCCATCGGCGTGACGATGGGCATCGCCGGCGGGGTTGCGTTCGGCCGGTGGATGAGTGGCGAGCTGTTTGGCGCGGGGCCGCTCGATCCGATCTCCGTCGCGGCCGCCATTATCGTCGTCGCGGTTGCGGTGCTCGCGGCGACGTGGCTTCCTGCCCGTCGTGCGGCCAGGGCAGATGCTTGGGAAATACTCAGATCAAGTTAAAAGGAAAAAGGAAGAAGGAAGAATAAAGAGACCGTTTGCAAAACCAAGACCGGCATTCTTTCTATTCTTACTTCTTCCTTCTTCCTTCTAACTTGACGTCAGTCACCGTCCTGTGCCGACGATCCTTTCGATATCTGCAATCTGCCGCGGCGCCTTGATTGAAAGATTTACAAGCCCCGTCTCCGTCATCAGGAACGAATCCTCGATGCGGACGCCGATGTTCTTGTACTTGTTCACGGCCGGCTGCACGGCCTCGATGAACTTCTGGTTCTCGGGAGTCTTCGGCAGATTGTCGAGCGTGTCCTGACGGATGTAGAGACCGGGCTCGATCGTGAATGCCGAGCCGGGCGCGAACGCGCCGAGCGGATCGTGCACATCGACGCCGATCCCGTGCGTCGGGCCATGAGGGAACCAGCGGCTCACCTGCCCCGTGCGCGCCGGACCCGGCGCTGACTCGGTGATCAGTCCGAGCTCGAACAGGCCCTCGCCGAAGACGTCCTGCACGGCGCGCGTGATGTCCTGGGACCGCCCGCCCACCTTCACAGCTGCGATGCCCGCTTCCTGGCCTTTGAGCACCAGCTCGTAGATCGCGCGCTGCTCTGCTGAGAACTTGCCGTTCACCGGGTACGTGCGCGTGATGTCGGCCGTCAGTCCCTGGAAATTCGCCGCGGCATCGACGAGCAACAGGTCGCCGTTCTGCATCTGACGCGTCGACTTCTCGTAGTGCAGCGTCGTCGCATTCGGCCCGCTGCCGACGATCGACGGATAGCCCCACGACATCGCGCCGTTCTTGAGATACCAGTACTCGATCGCGGCTTCGACTTCGTACTCCCAGCGCCCCGGCTTCGCGGCTTTCATCCCCTCGACGTGCGCCTCTGCTGAGATCTCCGCGCTGCGACGGAGAAGGTTCTGCTCGTACGGCGTCTTGATCTGGCGGAGCGTCTGGATCACGGTCGCGACCGAGGCGGGCGTCACGCCGGAATACTTGTCGTGCAGCGCCATCGCCCATGCGGCATGGGAACCTGGCTCAGGCGGCGGTGCCGGCGTGCCCGGGATCGCAGCGCCGCGCCCTGGTCCACCACCGACGCGATCGAAGATGCCGAGCCGCGCTTTGCCCTGCTTCATCGCGTCGAAGAATGTGCCGAACTCAGTCGCTGATTCTTCAGGCGACTGCTGATAACCCGTGCCGGCGAGGAGTCCATCGATGAACGACTGAAACGCCGTGGTCGGATACACCGTTTTGATGCCGGTCTTCGCGGATGCTTCTTCCAGCGTGTCGATGTGGCCGTTCCACAACTCCGTCGTCGGATTCGGTGGGCGCGTGAACAAGATCTCTTTCTTTGTCTTTGCGCCGGGCACGAGGACGAGGATCGTGTCCTCCTGATCGTCGCCGGTGAGATAGAGAAGATTGCTTTCCTGCCGGTACTCGTAATCGACGTCGGTGGAGTACACGCGCGCCGGCGGACTCCATGCGACCAGAATTGTCTCGGGTCCGAGCGCTTCCATCGCTTTCGCACGTCGCGCCGCGAGATCCGTGACATATGCGGCGGCGCCGCCGAACGGCGGTAACTGCCGTGCGGACGGCGCCGATGAAAAGATGGCTACGACAAAGGAGAGGACGATTGCCCAGCGCTTCATCGAGACATCTTATTCTTTTAACTTCTTACTTTTGACTTGACGCGGATCCATTGGATCCAGCGACCACTCTCGCGACGAGCGCCGTCGCGAGTCCGCTCGTGCCGTCGCCACTGACGGCAATGTCAGGCACGAGCTTCACTTTGTTCTCACCGAGAATCGACGCGAGCTGCATCGCGGTGTAACCGGTCGCGCCGACGGCCTCGATGCCCAGCTTGTACGCCTCGGCCTTCGCGTTACCGACCGCGCGGATCGCCGACGCCTCGCCCTCGCCGTTCAGACGCGTGGCCGCCGACTGGCCTTCGGCGTTCACGCGCGTCGCGGCCGCCGTGCCCTCGGCACGGGCGCGCGTCGCGTTCGCCTCCCCCTTCGCCGACTCGACAGCAGCCAGCGCGTTCTGCTGCGCGATGCGCACCATCTGCTCCGACCGCACGACGTCATTCTGCAGATTCGCCACCGCGGTCTCACGCTCGAGCGCCTGGCGTTTCACCTGCGCCTCCCGCTGCGCGTCGTAGGTGCGCTCGAGCTCGGCGGCGATCTTCCGGTCCGTCTGCGTCTTCATCAGCTCGGCCGGCGGCACGATGTCGCCGATGAGCGTGTCGATGCACTCCACATCGTAGGCCTCCACGGCGATCTTCACGTTGTCGAACGCCTGCTTCTGCCGGTCGGAGCGCGCCGACAGAAACTCCAGCACCGTCACCTCCTGCGCCGAGTTGCGGAAGTAATTGCCGACCGTCGGCTGCAACACGTGATCCACGAGGTTCTGCATCGACCCGACACGCGAGATCACACGCGGCGCGTTGCGCATGCCGATATGGATGATCTGCGCGACGTCGAGGCTGAACGAGAACCCGTCCTTCGACCGCACGAGAATCGACGACAGACGCTGATCATATTGATGCGCCTCCGTTCGTTGCGCCCAGTTCAACACGATGTTCGTGGTCGGCACGAGCTCGACTTTCATGACTCTCGTGTTGATCGGATGCTTGCCGGGCAACAGCGGTTCGACCCACACGCCCTTGCGGCCGCGCTCGACGAGATCCCCGTGCGTGAACGCATCACCCGAGACGTCGAGATGTTCCTGACCGACGTAGCTGACGACGACGCCGACGTAGCCGATCGGGATCTCCGTCAAGGCAACGGGCTCGACCCGCACCAGCCAGGGATTCAAGTTCCACGAACCTGACAGCAGCACCTCCTCCTGCAAGCCGCGCGATCCGCCGGCGTCGATGAACGCCTGGCCACTCTGGAAGCTGTCGTGACCCGCAACGACAGGTCCCGCCAGATCTCCTGCCGGGATCGGATGGCCATCGAGCATCGTCACGATACCAACGCGATCGGGCGGCAGCTGATACACGTGTAGATCCGCCGGCGCCATTGCATAGCGCGCCGCCGTGTCCGGCGTGACGACTTCGAACAACGCCGGGTTGATGCGATACGTGCCGGCCGTGAGAAACGCAATCTGACGGCCGCGTTCACCTTCACCGCGGAGAAACGCGTCAGCGTCCTGATAGTTGTCACACGCGACCGCGCGCGCGAGCACGCGCTCGGCCGGAATCGCTTGACCATCAGCCGCGACGACCAGCGCGAGTTCGCCGGGGCGAATGACGATCACCGGCACCTTCTCGACTTTGTACTGCCAGCGCCAGTACCCGACGTGCCAGCCGGGCGAGAGCAGACGCGCCTGATACCCCGCTTCGCCGTGTCGCGCGATGATGCGCCCCGAGTCGAGCGGACGGCCGAAACGCTTGATGACGAGCCCGGATTCGTTCTCACGGATCACCCGTGTTCCGGACAACACGACCATCGCCACCAAGCCGAGGAGCCCCAGCATCAGCAGCTGGACGAACGTCAGGCCGAACAGGGTCACAGTCATCAATGTCCCTCCAGCCCCGGACGAGTCGCCCGAGGCGTAGAGAGACAGGTGCATCAACCGCGCCTGCGGCGCTTTGCAAAAACAGGCCGGATTCACGCCGCGCCTAGCTCGAACGTTATTTAATTGATGACAGATCAATGATTAAATAACGACGTGACCGTGCAGTGGTCCGGCGAGGCTCCACCGCCGCCGCTCGAGGCTGCGTTGAAGAACGCCCGTGCCGATCCGGCGCACGGCACAGACTCGGCCGACGGCCCGCTCATCGTCTGCACGCGATCCGGACGGCGCGTGCCGGCGAGGCCCGCCGACGCCGATCGCGCAGGGTGGATCTGGCTCTGTCACTCACCAGTCGCCGAGGACCGCCGGCGCGAAGCCATCCTGCGCGGCGCCTATGCCGTCGTCTCGCTCGCCGACGCGAACGCGCAGGCGGATCTCGTCGCGCGGGTGACGGAACTGCTCACGCCGCTGCCGTCGCCGCCCGACGACTCGACACTCGCGCTCGACAGCGTCGCCGCGCGCCGCGTCGTCGAGCAGGTCGCGCGCGTCGCGCCGACGTCGATGTCGGTGCTCTTCACGGGCGAGACCGGCACTGGCAAAGAAGTGATGGCGCGCCTCACGCATGCGTGGTCGCCGCGACAGAAGAAGCCGTTCATTCCGATCAACTGCGCGGCGATTCCGAACGAGCTGATGGAAGCCGAGCTCTTCGGGTACGCGCGTGGCGCGTTCTCCGGCGCCGTGCAACGGTACGACGGACAACTGATGGCGGCCGCCGGCGGTACGGTCCTACTCGACGAAATCGACGACACGCCGCTCGAGACGCAGGTCAAGCTCCTGCGCGTCCTCGAAGATCGCGTCGTCAGCCGTCTCGGCGAGAACGTGTGGCATCAGGTGGACTTTCGACTGCTCGCCGCGACGAATCGCGATTTGCACCAGCTGATCGCCACCGGCAAGTTCGGTCAAGATCTGTACGAGCGCCTCGCCATCGTCACGATTCGTCTCGCGCCATTGCGCGAGCGGCTCGAGGATCTGCCGCGTCTCGCGCGTCACTTCATGCGGAAGTTCGCGGAGGAGCAGCGGCAGCCTGCCGTCGACGATATCGGGCCGGACGCCCTGCACGCGCTGACCGCTTACCCGTGGCCCGGCAACATCCGCGAGCTGCGGAACGTGATCTACGAGACCCTGGTCTACAAGCGCGCCGGCACGACGATCCTGATGTCCGATCTGCCGCGCCGCATTCTGAGTCAGACCGCGAACCCGGCCGACGCGCCTGCGGCGAATCGCGCCGTGGTCTCGACGAAGATCGCCGAACGCCGGATGAATCTGAGAGAAGAAGTCGAATCACTCGAGCGCATCGCGATCGAGGAAGCGCTGTCGCGCACGGGCGGCAACGCGGCAGAGGCCGCGCGCCTGCTCGGAGAAGTTGGACGCGGCATGTCGCAGGATCCTGGCGGGACCGTGCGCGCGATGATGAGACGATTGCGCAAGCGCTGACGCGGACCTTACTATCTCGCCACCATGAAGCTCCGCTCTGTCTGCGTGCTCGCGGTGGCGGGCGCGCTCATCGCGCCGGCGTGCAGCGAGATCGTTCCCGCCGATCTCGTGTTGGTGAACGGGCGCGTCTACACGCTGAGCTGGAACGAGCCGGACGCGCAGGGCCAACCCGCGGCCGACGCGCCACACGACGCCACCGGCTGGCATCCCGACGCCGACGCCATCGCCATTCGCGACGGACACATTGTCTTTGTCGGCAAGTCGGATGACACCGAAGCCTACCGCGGGCCGAAGACGCAAGTTCGCGATCTGCTCGGCGCGACGGTCGTGCCCGGCCTCTCCGACGTGCACGTGCATCTGGCGGAGCTGGGCGCATCGCTCGATCGGGTGAATCTCGTCGGCGTCCTCACCGAAGCCGAAGCCGTCGAGCGGGTGGCCGCGCGCGCAGCGAACGTGCCGAACGGACAGTGGATCGAAGGCTGGGGCTGGGACGAGGGCGCGTGGGCCACGCACTATCCGGACATGACGCTGCTGAGCAAGCGCGTGCCGGATCACCCCGTGCTCTTGCGCGGACTCCACAGCTTCGCCGTGTGGGGTAACAAGCTCGCGTTCGATCGCGCGAGCATCACGTCGAGCACGAAATCGCCCGACGGCGGCGAGATCAAGAAAGACGCGCGGGGCCGACCGACGGGCATCCTGCTGAACAACGCCAAAGATCTCTTGATCCGCGCGGTGCCGCCACCGGGTCCGGACGAGCTCGATGCGCGGCTCGTCAAAGCGCTCGAGGCGATGGCCGCCGCCGGCTACGTGTTCGTCGAGGAGGCCGGTGCAGACTCCCCGCTGCTCGCCGCGTTCGAGCGGCTTCGCTCGGCTGACAAATTGAAGATTCGCGTCGGCGCGATGCTCGCAGCCCGCGATCCCGAGCTCGTCGACGCGTGGAAGACGCGCGGTCCTGTCGATCAACCCATGCTGGTCACACGATCGGTCAAGGCGTTCTACGACGGCGCGATGGGATCGCGCGGCGCGTTCTTCCTCGAGGACTACTCGGATTCGCCCGGGCGTCACGGCCTCGGCGGCGCCGAATACGGATTCGACCGCGATCGCATGGCCGCCATGATGAAAGCCGGCTTTCAGATCGTGGTGCACGCGATCGGCGACCGCGCCAATCGCGAGACGCTCGATCTCGTCGAGGCCGTCGAACGCGAGCTGCCCGCCTCACGCGATACTCGACCACGCATCGAACACGCGCAGGTCGTCAGCCTGACGGACGTGCCGCGCTTCGCGTCGCTCGGCGTCATCGCGTCGATGCAGCCGTCCCACGCCGTCGAAGACATGGCATGGGCCCAGGACCGCATCGGACCCGAGCGGATCAAAGGCGCCTACGCGTGGCGGTCGCTCCGAAAAGCCGGCGCCAGGCTCGTGTTCAGCTCGGATCTGCCGGCCACCGACTACAACATCTTCTATGGCTGGCACTCCGCGGTCACGCGCCAGGATCGCACCGGTAAGCCGGCGGGCGGTTGGCGGCCCGAAGAACACCTGACGATCGAAGAAGCCGTCCGCGGATGGACGAGTTGGGCCGCGTATGCGTCCTTCCGCGAGTCACAGACGGGGACCATCGCCGAAGGCAAGTTGGCGGATCTGACGGTCATCGACACCGACCCGTTCCAGATCGCCGACAAACAACCGGACCGGCTCCTCGGCGGACATGTGCTCCTGACCGTCGCCGGCGGCAAGATCGTCGCGGACGCCGCGCGCAAATAGTACGCAGTTTCTGCGTACTCCTCTCGCGCGAACCGTACGCACTTTCTACGATCTTTTCGAGCTCTTTCCCAAAATCCTTAGAAAAACCTTCCCGGCCCGCCCCTTGCTATCTCACGTGGCATGGACGACGCCGAATTCGACGCGATGGTCTCGCGCGCGAGGCAGCCGAATCTCATTCCGGCCATCTACAACTACTGCGACCGGCGCTGCGAGCGCTGCCGGTTCACCGATCGGTGCTTTCACCATCGTGAGACTGCGCAGCGAGCCGGGGAGGTCGCCGCCGCTGATTCGCCCGAAGCTGTCGCGCAGATCATGATGCGCTCGATGGAGCGCACGATGGAGATGTTGCGCATCGCCGCCGACCGGCTTGGCGTCGACCTCACCACCGACGAATCGGAAATTGCGGAACAGATCGAGAAGGACGACGCTGACCACGACCGTGCGGTTCGCGACCCGCTCGTCGTGAAGTCGAAGGATTACAGCACGACGGTGTGGCCGATCGCGCGGGCGCTCCGGCCGATTCTCGAGGCCCGCGGCGATGCTGCGGTTCTCGCAGCGCTCGACACCATCGACTGGCTTTGTCTCTCGGTCTCGAGCAAGACATTTCGCGCCGTATCCGGTCGCGACCACGACTGGGACGATCCCGACGACCTGCAGAGCGACGCGAACGGCTCCGCGAAAGTCGCGCGCTTGATGATCGACGAATCGCGCCGGGCGTGGCGCGTGCTCATGGACGCAGGCCGTGCGGCGGCTGACGGAGTGCCCGCGCGCCTCGTTCAGATGCTCGACGATCTCGACATGGACATCGCCGCTCGCTTTCCGCGCGCGATGGATTTCATTCGGCCGGGGTTCGATACCGAGCCGCTCAAGACTCCGGAGGTGCTGATGGGGGTGTAGGCAGCGAGATTTCGAAGCGGGCGCCTCCGTTTGGCGCATTCGAGGCGGTGACCACTCCGCCGTGACGATGGACGATGGCCTGGACGATTGAGAGGCCAAGTCCACTGCCGGAGGGAACGGTCGTGCCGGCGCGGGAGCTGTCTGCTTTGTAGAACCGATCGAACACGCGAGTCAGATGTTCTGGTGGAATGCCGGGGCCTGAGTCCTCGACTGCGAGCACCACATGCCGCTCGCCATTCTCTTCGTGTGCTCTCGAGGAGACGACGATGCGGCCGCCGGCGGGGGTGTGGCGGACGGCGTTGGCGACGAGGTTCTGAAGGGCTTGCTCGAGGCGATTGGCATCGCCGATCACGCTCGTGGTGTCGGAGCTCAGCTCTGTGCGAAGGCTGATGTCGCGATCGCGCAGCACTTGCTCGTGCCGGCGACGGATCCGCTCGAAGAGTTGCGCGAGCGACACGTCGTCTCGCCGAATCGTGGCGCCGCCGCCCTCGAGCTTGGCCAGATCGAGCAGGTCTCCGATGATGTGCTCGAGGCGTTCGGTTTCTTCGAACACGATCCCGAGGTATCGGCGTCGCGTCTCGTCGTCGAGGGAGAGATCCGGCATGCCGAGCGTCTCAACATAACCGCGGATCGCGGCGAGCGGCGTGGACAGCTCGTGCGACACGTCGGCCAGCAGTTGACGACGAGTGCGGTCGGCGTTTTCGAGGGCGCCGGTGCGTTCTTCGAGGCGTGCGGCCATGTCGTTGAATGCGTGGGCGAGAGCGGCGACCTCGTCGCGGCCGGTGTCGGGTGCCCGTACGCCGGTCTCGCCTGACCCCAGAGCCTGGGCGGCGTGTTGCAGTTCCTGCAGTCGCCGGCGTGCCGGGCGGAACACGACGAGCGACGCGACCGCTGTGCCGGTGACGAGCAGGGCGAGCGCGACGGTCGCGAGTGTCGGGCCGAGATCGCGCAACGCGAAGAACAGCGGCGGTGGATCGATGGACACGGCGACGATGCCTGCTTCGATGCCGTCGATGGTGATGGGCGCGAACTCGAAGGAGTTTGGCGGTCCGCCGTCGCCGCCGTCGCGTCCGCCGCGACCGAATCCGTCTGGTCCGCGACCGTCACCGCGCCATCCGCCATCGGGCCCGCGACCGTCGCCGCGCCATGGTCCGTCGCCCCGTCGTCCGCCCCGTCGTCCGCGGCCATCGCCTCCGCCCGGTGGCGGAGGTGTGCCCGGAGCGGCGGCGCCGTCGGGAGAATCGGGTGGTGGCGGCCCAAAGCCTGGACCGCCCGGGCCTGGCGGGCGACCGCGTCCTCCTGGCGGTGGACCGCCGCGATCGGGGAACGCGTCGCCAAATAGCCGGCCGCGTGCGGCGCGCACGGCGTTTGGTGGCGGCGGCACACGCGAGCTCACGAACGTTCGTTGATCGCGCAGGACGACGACGAATGGACGGTGGGCGCGGGCGTAGTGGCTGTCGAGGTAGTTGGTGAGATCTGTCTCCGGGTGTTGTGTCAGTGTCGAGGACAGATCGACGGCGATGCCGGCGGCGAGCTGGGCGGGCGTCCGGCTCGGAAACAGCTCGGACATCCGCCCGGTCATCCAGAGGAACACGAAGCCTTGAATCAGCAGAAGTGTGGCGACCAGGGCGATGAAGCCCAGCGCGAATCGCCAGTACAGGCTCCGGTACCAGACAGGGTCAGGCATCGACGAATTTGTAGCCCGTGCCCCAGACCGTCAGGATGAGTTTGGGGTCGCGGGTATCGACCTCGATCTTCTGTCGCAGTCGTTTGACCAGCGTGTCGACGCTGCGCTCGGTGACGTGCGTGTCGTTGGTCCACACGCGCTGCAGCAGCATCTCGCGCGTGAACACGATGCCCGGGTGCGCGGCGAGGAGGGCGAGCACGTCGAACTCGTGCGGCGTCAGCTCGATGGAACGATTCTCGAGGGCCACCTGACGTCGCGCGGGATCGATCCGCAGCGGTCCGGCGGTGATGGCCGCGGCGTCGGAGACGGCTGAGAGCGGGAGCTGCGAGGCACGCGGACGGCGCAGCAGCGCACGCGCGCGCGCGACGAGCTCGCGTACGCCGAATGGCTTCGTCAGATAGTCGTCGGCGCCGCTCTCGAGTCCGAGCACTTTGTCGGACTCGTCGCGTTTGGCGGTCAGCATCAGAATCGGCACGTCGCCGTTCCGGCGGTCGCGACGAATGGCGCGGCACACGGCGAGGCCGTCCACTTTCGGCAGCATCAGATCGAGCACGACGAGATCGAACGCTTCGGACTCGATGAGTCGCAACGCTTCGTCGCCGGTGCGGGCCTCGATGGTCGACAGGCCTTCGTGGCCGAGGTGCAGAACGACGAGCTCGCGGATGTGCGGTTCGTCTTCGACGACGAGCGCCCGCCGACGAGGCGGCGCCGCCGACAGTGCGTCAGGGGGCTGGGGCACAGGTTCGATCAATTTTACGCTCCTGAGATGGACCTTACGGGCTTTGCCGGTTGCGAGTTGTGACAAAGAAATGGCGCGCTCGTGAAGAGAGGGTGAATCGCCGGCAACCGCCGAACGGACGCGAAAACACGTGCGTATGCTTCGGTACGATGCATGGTCCGATGGCGGCGCGTGAGACACGTGATCTCGCGCGCGAGGTCAAGTTCCTCGTGAGCGTGCCGACGGCCGGCGAGATCCGCGACTGGGCGCGGGCGATGCTCGATCCGGATCCGCATGCCGGCGGCCATCACGGCGACGAGTACCGCACGACGAGCGTCTATTTCGACACCGCCGCCCTCGATGTGTTTCACCGGCGGGGATCGTACGGCCGCAGCAAGTACCGGCTGCGGCGGTACGGATCGGCGTCGCAAGCTTTTCTGGAGCGCAAGCTGCGCGCCGAGGATCGCGTCACGAAGTGGCGGACGGCGGTGGCGCTCGACGATCTCGAGCGACTCGACGCCTCACACGCGGATACCGCATCCGAGTGGTCCGGCCGCTGGTTTCATCAGCGCGTGCTGCTTCGTCAGCTGCGACCGATGTGCGAGGTCTCGTACGACCGGACGGCGCGCGTGACGATGACCGAGACGGGCCCTGCGAGGCTGACGATCGACGAACACGTCGCCGTGCGTCCGGCGGATCGCGCCGCCTTTCACGGCGGCGACGGCGCGATGGTGATCGAGCGCGATGTGGTGATCGAGCTGAAGTATCGCGCGTACTTGCCGCTCATCTTCAAGCAACTGGTCGAGACGTTCGCGCTGACGCCGCGCGCGGTGTCGAAGTATCGGCTCTCGGTCGCGGCGCTCCAAGACGGATTGCCCACATGACGACATCTTCCCGCCCCGTGCTTATCCTTGCGGCGAGTCTGGCGCTCGTCGCGTTCAGTGAATCCGCTTTCCTGGCGCTCCCAGCTCAGTCCCCGGGCGGGCCTCCGCAAGGCGGCTCGTCCGGTCCTCCCTTCGGAGAGGGACGGCAGGGCGGACGAGGACCGGGCGGCGGGCCGCAGGAGATCAAGCTCGTCAAACAATTCGATCGCGACGGCGACGGCATGCTCAACGCGACCGAGCGTCAGGCGGCACGCGCGGCGATCGCGGGACAGGGCTTCGGTCCGGGCCGCGGCGGGCGGATGGGACCGATGGGCTTCGGCGGCAACGCGACGGGCTCGCCTGGACGGAAGCTCGCGCCAGCGGACGTGAAATCGGGCGGCAGCGCGCCGCTCTACGAGATGCAGACGTTGCGCACCTTGTTTCTGCAGTTCGAAGACGCGGACTGGGAGCAGGCGCTGATGGACTTCCACAACACCGACGTCGACATCCCCGCCACGCTCGTCGTCGATGGTCAGACCTATAAGGATGTCGGGATCCATTTCCGCGGCATGTCGTCGTTCGGCGGCGTGCCAGCGGGACTGAAACATTCGATCAACGTCTCGATCGACTTCCGTCACGACACGCAGAACCTGCTCGGCTATCGCACGTTGAACTTGCTCAACTCGCACGAGGATCCGACGTTTCTGCGATCGGTCCTCTACTACGAGGCTGCGCGCGAGTACGTGCCCGCGCCGAAAGCGAACTTCGTCCGCGTCGCGATCAACGGCGAGAGCTGGGGCGTGTACGTGAACGCCGAGCAGTTCAACAAGGACATGATCAAAGAATGGTTCAACACCACTGACGGCGCGCGGTGGAAAGTGCCGGGCAGTCCGGGTGGACGCGGCGGACTCGAATATCTCGGCGACAATCCCGGCGCGTACAAAGGCATCTACGAGATCAAGAGCAAGGACGATCCGAAGTCGTGGGCGGATCTGATCAGGTTCACTCGTGTGCTGAATGAGACGCCGCCGGAGAAACTCGAAGCTGCGTTGGCGCCGATTCTCGACGTCGACGGCGCGCTGAAGTTCCTCGCACTCGAAGTCGCGCTCGTCAACAACGACGGCTACTGGGTGCGCGCGAGCGACTACAGCATCTACGAGGATCCGAAGGGCCGCTTCCATGTGTGGCCGCACGATGCCAACGAGACGTTCAGTCCTGGCGGCGGACCGGGCATGGGGCCGCGCGGCGGACCGGGCGGACGTGGCGGCCGTGGAGACTTTCCGCCGGGAGGCATGCCTCCCCCACCCGGGGGTGGGTTCGGCCCTGGCGGTCCTGGTCGCGGACCCGGCGGTGGTGGCGGCGCGATGCTCGATCCGCTCGTCAGCGCGAACGATGCGTCGAAAGCGCTGCGATCGAAGCTGCTCGCGGTGCCTGCGCTTCGACAGAAGTATCTCGGCTACGTGCGCGACATCGCGCGTCGCTGGCTCGACTGGAACACGCTGGGTCCTCTTGTGACGAAGTATCAGGGCGTGATCGCCGACGAGGTCAAGCTCGACACGCGGAAGCTCAACTCGACCGAGGAGTTTACTTCGGGAGTGCAGGGGTTGAAGGATTTCGCTCAGCGTCGCCGGGAGTACCTGCTCGCGTACCAGGAGAAGTAGGTGAAGGTCCTAGAGAAGAGCTTTGATCACGCGGAGCCGCGTGAAAAGATCTTCTTCATGATCTTCAGGCGATCGTTTTCCCGAGCAACCGCATCTCATGTGCGAGCGTCTCGGTGAGGCCCTCGCGAAGTGGACGCACCGTCCACCCCAGCTCTTCCTTTGCGCGCGCGCCACTGCCGAGATACGTGACGCCCGCAATGACGCGCAGACCCTCGGACGTATAGGCCGGCGGCACGGGCAGGACACCGTCCAGCACGGACATGATCGCTGAGCCGACGCGCAGCACACCCGGCGGCATGCGGATCTTCGGCGCGCGAACGCCCGCGATCTCCGACGCGAGCACGATCGCCGACTCCAGCGTGTGCGGCGGCCCGGCAAGAAAGTAATTCCGTCCGCGCTGACCTCGCTCCATCGCGAGGACGTGGCCGCGGGCGATGTCGTCGATGTGCGCCCAACAGTACGCGGCGACCTTCGGAATCGCGGGCAGCTTCCCCGTCAGCAGCTCGATGAACATCGTGCGCACGCCGCTCGTGTCGCCGGGACCGTACACGAGACCCGGCTGCACGATGATGAGCGGCAACTCGCGAGCGATGAACGACTCGGCAATCCGATGCGCCTCCGCCTTCGTCTCGTCATAGACGGAGACATGCTTGCCGTGAAAATGATAGCTCTCGTCGACGATCTGACCGTGCGTGTCCGAATTGACTGCGAGCGTGCTCGTGTACACGCCTGCGGGCACGGCGAGCTCCTGCATCAGCTCGAGCACGTGACGCGTGCCGTCGACGTTGATCGCGCGCGCGACGCCGCGATCGCTGACGCCCACTTTGTACCAGCCGGCGACGTGAAACACGCCGTCCACGCCCAACATGGGCGCGCGCATCGACGCTTTGTCCGTGACATCACCCGGATGCAGCTCGACGCCGAGCGCCGCCAGTGCCTGGCCGCGCGCCGGATCGCGCACGAGCGCCCGCACGCGATGCCCCTGCCCGATGAGCTGCCGCGTGACGGCACTTCCCACGAACCCCGTCGCGCCGGTGAGAAAGAAGGTCACAGCTCGATGTATATCACTCGGTGACCAGACGCGTCGGACACCCCACGTAGACGCGTCCAGCCAGCAGCCGCTCTTTTTTCATGACGACGCTGTTGGCCCGTACGCTCGTGCCGGGCCCGATGTCCGCGCCGTAGAGCAACACGGCCGCGTGTCCAACCGTCGCGCCACGCCGGACGACGACGCGATCGATCTTGAGCACGCGATCCTCGAACGTGTGCGCCTGGAACTGCGCGTCGACCGTCGACTCGTCTTCGAACTCGAGCATGTCGGGATCGACGACCTGGGAGAATCCGGCGCCGAGCACGACGTGGCGTCCGATCTTCATGCCGACGGCGCGCAGGAAGACGGTGAGAAAGAGCGTGCCTTCGACGTACATGAGAATCTCACCCGCATAGCGGGCCCACGCGACGTACATGAAGTCCCAACGGCTGCACCAGCACGACCACAACGGATGCTGACCCGGCTTCACGCGGCCGAGGAGAATCCACTTCAACGCCAGCGCCGTCAGACACGAGGCTGCGGCGGCGCCGAGCGCGAGCGCCGGCAGCACCACGACGACAAATGTGGCCGGTCCGACGACGCCGCTCGCCATCGTCATCGCGTAGATCCAGACGGCGGTGATCACGACGGGAACGATGGGCAGCGCGAACCGCAGGAGCTCCCACACGACGCGATTCCAATATCGAATCCAGGACGGAGCGTGTGTGAGCGCCCGATCGACCTCGACGACTTCGCGACGCGGCAACGCAAATGGCGGATGGCCGAACCAGGACGTGCCCGTCGTCTCCGTGCCTTCGCCGGCGACGGTGCACACGCCGATCAATCCCTGGCCGGCGAGATGTTGGCCGGCGGGCACGACGACGTGATTGCCGAGAAACACGCTGTCGCCGAGCACGACCGCCGCCAGCGTCACGGTGCCGCGATGCACGCGCGGGCCGCCGAGGTAGATCCCATCGGCGAGAAAACTGTCGCGCCCAATGGTCACGAGACTCGGCACGACGTCGATGATCGTGCTGATCTCGCAGCCGGGGCCGATGCGCATCCCGGCCCAGCGCAGCCACACCGGCCACATCAACGTGCCGCTCAGCCATTCACCCGCGCGCAGGACGAACCCCGTCGTGAGCCACACGCGCACGTACGCCACGCTCCAGCGGCTGATGACGCCGGGTTTCACGGCGCCGAGTGCGCGCACGACGAACGCCGCGCCCGCGACGATGACAGGCGTCGCGATGAGGGACGCGATGACGATCGCCGCGACCACGGCGACCGTCAGAGATGGACTCGCCAGCCAGGTCTCGACGTCCGCGGTGTCCACGTCTCCGGCGGCGATCGCGATCAACCAGGCCGTCTGCAGCGGCAGCGCGAGGAGAAACGCCGCCAGCGATCGCGTCGCCACGAGCGCGATGCCGTGGACGGTCGAGCTCATCTCCCGGCTGGATCGATCGACGGCGGGCGCCGGAGGCGCAGGTCCCGCCGGCGTGGCAGGGATCCCATCCCAGCATTCGCCGCGAGGCATCCGGGTCCCGCGTAGCAGCGCGGAGTGCGCGGTTAGAAATGCGCCGTCTTCGAGCACGCAGTCGGCGCCGACGCACGCGCGGATGTCGACCGTGCTGCCGTGCCCGAGCGTCACGCTGCCGATGACGATCTCGCGATCGTCGAGCCCGATCATCTCGATCGACACGTCCTCGCCGATCGTCACGTCGTCGCCGATGTCGAGCAGATCCCAGCCGCCCCGCCAGAGATCGACCCCGCGATGCACGTGCACCCGCCGGCCGATGCGTGCGCCGAGCGCGCGGAGACATCCGTTCAGGAACACCGTGCCCTCGAGGCGTCGCCACGGCACGAGACGCGCCGTGGTCTGGACCATCCAATGACGCACGTAGAAATGTCCCCACACCGGCGCGCGCACGTGACGATACCGCCCGATCAGCACGCGCTTCACGACGACGACGAGCGCGAGCGCGAGCGGACTGTAGAGCCAGAGCGCGATGGTCCAGAGCACGGGCAGCAACAACACCGTCGCTCTTTCCAGCACATTGGGATCCTAAGCTTAGAATTCCACGTGGACAAGTTGTC
>JADMIO010835324.1_pt1 | contig 80890 bp, 76 predicted proteins | sample 8958161 | NCBI WGS metagenome assembly JADMIO01 (sample SAMN16585339, study PRJNA669376) | soil metagenome | isolation source: Crop rotation soil | place: USA: Cullars Rotation, Alabama | collected 2011
CTTTCCCACCGAGCCCACGTCGTACTTATCGAGGAGATCGCTGACTCGCTTTCGTTTCTTTTCTGAAAACTTCTGTAGCGCCCGATGTCCCGCGCGCCGGGATATCAGGTACAAGCCCACACACCCCGCAGTCGATCCCAGAACGGCCATTGCGACATAGAGGAACATCCAGGACATGCGCGAGGTTTCATGCGAAACCGTCAGCACCAGCAGCGCCGCATCAACCCCGGCGGGCATGGGAATCGCGAATGAATCGAGAAACGCGATGGCAAACAGACCGAAGGGGCCCATCGCGATCAGGTAAGTTTTCAATTTCAATAAAAGACGACTAATTTTTTTCAAATGTGATGACTACTCCTCTTCGGTTTTCTTTGCCGCGCGTTTGACCTCACTACGCACTGCCGCCCGCCCTTTGCTCGATATCAAATAAATGATCAAACCCAATAGACAGATGCCACCGACGATCGTGACGATCATCAATCCGTTGTCCCGGAGAAATCGCAAAACCCGTTCGCCGTAAAAGACCGCCAGCACGCCTTCGGTGTAATAACGCAGCGAGCGCGCGATCAAAATCGTGAGCAAAAACTTGCGCCGCGGAAACTGCAACGCCCCTGCAGTCGCCACAAAAATTTTGAACGGCATCGGCGGCGGCAACAACGCCGGAATCGCCAGCGCGAAAATCCCGAAGCGCGCATACGCGCTTTCGACCCGCTGCACGTGATCGAGCTTAAACCGGCGATGTAAGACCGCCAGCCCGCCGCGCTGGAGTATCGTGTAGAGCAGCAGACAGCCCAACACCGATCCCGTAGACGCAAACAGCGGAAAGAAGAATACCGCGCGCGGGTGGGTGTAACACCTCGCCACCACCAGGTAATCGTTTATTTCCGGCAGCGACAGCAGCGACGAGTCGAGCGCGCCAATCAAAATCATCGCCGGACCGGCGACGTAAATCGGCACATGAACGATGAACTTCCCCAGCCGAAGTGTGAGAGCGCGAAGCCAGTCAAACATTTCGTTGATTGATGATGGGTAATAGGTGATGGGACACAGTCGAGTGCACGCTTATCTCATCACCCATCACTTATCACCTATCACTGTTCTATTTCGCTGGCGTGAAGATTGAAGGAGTGTCGTAAGTGACGCCGACCGTAACGCCGGAACGCGGGCTGTACCTGGTCAACCCGGCGATACCGGCCACATCGAAGCGCAGGCCGCTCGCGCGGATTTGCATACCCAGGCGTGCTTCACCTTGCGACTCCGTGCCTAAAGGCCCGGTGCCAGGTCGCGTGTTCTGCCTTCCGTTTACTTCGCCGACCACGCTGAAGGTCTTGTCGATGCGCACGATGCCCGCGAGGCCATAAGTGAATACATCGTTCTGGGAAAAAGTCTGGGTCGGCGCGTTAAGAATTCCAATGCCCAGATTTGCAAACGTGTTCACGCGCGCGTTCTGGCCAAATTTCTTTCCGAAGATGACCTGACCGTAGGCGTTGGTTTGATTGAGTCCAATTCCCGTCGACTGATTCGAATTCGGCAACTGCACTCCAAAGCGGAAACCGACCGACGGCCAATGCCCACTTTCATTGCGCAACTTAATCTTTGTCCAGAGGGTAAAATCGCCCGTGTCGTGAGTGGAATTGGCAGTCGTCGCGATGTTCAGCGGAATCGCGCTCGCCGTACGCGAATTAATCGAGAGAAAGTTTTGCGCGACCCCCTGTAGCTCGACTTCGACGTTAGGCGCCAGGCCGATGGTAACGCCGATCACCCCCGCGCGAGTTAAGTCGCCTTCCAATCCGGAAACCGGGTAACGCTGGCGCTGCACGAAATCAACGCCGGCCGAGATCCGCATCGAACCCGGCGAGATGATATCGACGTCTTCAGTAATTAGCGGCCGTTGCTGCGCCTGGGCGATGACCACACTGCTGATGGCCAGCCCGATCAATGCCAGAGTTCTAACGATGGGTTTGAATTGGATTACCAAGCGATTCATCTGATCGAGCGAATTGTAATCGTCGATATTGCTGCGCGTCAATGCAATTAGCTCGAGTAGTTTAACTGACCATCATCCCAATGATCCTATGTTAGGATTTCTGCGACCCAGCGAGGAGAACTATGCACCGATTGTCCCGTCTTACTTTGCTGCTGTTAATTGTCTCTGTTTGTTTCGTCGGCGCCACCAAATCACATGTCGCAACTGCACAAAAGCCGAGCGAAATCAGCATTGCCGGTCTCACAAAGCCCGTCACCGTACGACGCGATGAGCGCGGCATTCCTTACATCGAAGCGGCCGGCGATGACGATCTCTATTTCGCGCAGGGATATGTCACGGCCACCGACCGCTTGTGGCAGATGGATCTCCTGCGCCGCAATGTTCGCGGAGAGATGGCCGAGATTTTCGGCGAGGCCGCACTCGGTGAAGATAAGCGCCATCGCACCTTCGGCACCGCTCAGGTTGTCGAAGAAACCGCGAAACACCTGCCGCCGAACCTCGAGAAGGCGCTGAACGCGTACGCCAAAGGCGTCAATGCCTACATCGATTCTTTGACCGACCAACAACTGCCCGTGGAGTTTCGACTGCTGCAGTACAAGCCCCGGCATTGGACGCCGGCCGATTCTCTGTGCGTCGGAAAATTGCTGGCGGAGTATTTGTCGAACAGTTGGCAACTCGACGTCATGCGCGGCGCAATGGCGAGTCTGCCAAAGGAAAAGCGCGACGCACTGTTGCCTGAGACGTCACCGCTCGACGTGCTCGTCGTAGGTTCCGATCGCCCCAAGACAGCAGGCATTGCGTCTCGCTCTACGCAGGGTTCACGACCGCGGGTGGCGCAAGAAATCCTTACCGAATTAAACGCTTCGCGCGAAGCACAAAGACAATCATTCGAGCGTCTCGGCTTGAATCCTCCGAATCTCGACACCTTTCAGGCGAGTAATAACTGGGTCGTCTCAGGTAAACACACAGAGTCCGGCAAACCGCTGCTGGCTAACGACCCGCACATTCCCGCTTCGGTGCCGAGCATCTGGTACCAGACGGAATTGACCAGCCCCGGCATGCACGTCGCCGGAGTTACCTTTCCCGGCGCGCCCGGAATTGTGATTGGGCACAACGACTACATCGCCTGGGGCGCGACAAATCTCGGACCCGACGTGCAGGATGTTTACCTCGAGAAATTCGACAAAGAGAATCCGAACCGCTACCTGACGCCCGCCGGCTGGCGCGATGCGCAAATTCGTCACGAGCAAATCAATGTGCGTAAGAATCCCATCGATCCCAAAAGTGTTCAGACTCAGACGCTCGATGTGACCGTGACACGACACGGGCCGATCATTTTGGAAAAGGACGGCGTGCGATACGCCTTGCAGTGGCCGGCGCTCGATCCGGCTAATCTCGAGATCGCCGGCATCTTCGATGCAAACCGCGCGCGTAACTGGAAGGAGTTCACCGAAGGCTTAAGTAAATACAGCGGCCCCACTCAGAATTTCGTCTACGCGGATGTTGACGGGCACATCGGTTACTACGGCGCCGGCAAGATTCCCATTCGCAAGAGCGGCGATGGCAGCGTTCCCTACGACGGCGCAACTGATGCCGGCGAGTGGACATCGTATATTCCCTTCGCGAAGCTGCCGCACAGTTTCGACCCTCCGTCCGGAATTATCGTTACTGCCAATCAAAGAATTGCCGGCAAAGACTATCCATACTTTCTGAGTCATAACTGGGCGCCACCGTATCGCGCGCGGCGCATCTATGATCTGCTATCGGCGAAGCCAAAGCTCACCATCGATGACTTTCGCAAAATACAGGGCGACACTTATTCCATCGCTTTGACGACATTCGCGCGCGCGGCGGCGAAGTCAATCATGGGCACGATGTCCGGGCATACGGAAGCCCGCGAGCAGGCGGCGAAAATAGGAGCTGAACTTCAATCCTGGGACGGCATGATGAACGCCGACTCGCGCATGGCAGCAATCGTGAGTCAAATGCGCTCCCTATTCCGCACGCGTGTGCTCACCTCGGCATTAGGTGCGGATTTGTACAGCAATTACAACTGGGCACAGTCTGAAATTCTTATCGATCGCATCGCGACCGAGCAGCCTCCCGAATGGCTGCCGCAGGGATTTCACACGTACGAAGAGCTTTTTGCGGCTTCGTACGTCGAGGCCCGGAACAACCTGACCAGATCGTTTGGCCCCGATGAATCGCAGTGGACCTGGGGCAAGCTTGCGATCGTTCGCTTCAATCATTATCTGACCGCGGCCCCGCTGGTGGGCGCTCAATTTGCGATTGCACCTTTCCCGCAAAACGGCTCCGGCGGTTCGGTGAATGTCGGATCATCAGTGTCGATGCGTTTGATCGCCGACCCCGGCGATTGGGACAAAACCCAGAACGGCATTCCGCTTGGCGAGTCCGGGATTGCCAACAGCCCGCACTGGAAGGATCAACTGGACGACTGGCGCAAAGTCACTCCGCGAGCCTTGCCGTTCAGCAAAGCTGCGATCGAAAGCGCCACCAGAGAAACAATGGTGCTTAACCCGAAACCATAGCCGGAGCGTTGCATGTCTGGCGACGAAACTTATCGCGCGTTTATCGCGATCGAACTGCCGGGCGACCTTCGCCGCCGCATCAAAGAACACGTTGATCGACTTCGCGCGGCCTATGCCGAGGTGCGCGCCAGCTGGAGTCGCGAAGATAACCTGCATCTCACCTTGAAGTTTCTCGGCGATGTTCCGGTATCTCGAGTACCCGATCTTTCGGAAGCGTGTCGAAAATCGGCCAGGCAGCTGGCTCCCTTCGACCTGGTCATTAGCGGTTGCGGCACCTTTCCCCCGCACGGGAAGCCGAAAGTCTTATGGCTGGGAATTGAGAATGCGGCCGCTGAGCAGCGGTCTTCAGCTGTCTCACCCGAGCATCCGCTGCTCCTATTGCACGCAGCCATCGAAGACCACTGCGCCGCAGCCGGTTTCGCGCGGGAGTCGCGAGCCTACCACCCGCATCTGACCATTGCGCGAATACGCGAGGCGAGACACACCCGCGCTTTGTCCGAACGTCACAAACAAATCGGCTTTGCGCCGTTGAGCTTCACCGTCACAGAACTGATTTTATTCCGAAGCGAGTTGAGCAGTCGGGGATCGAAACACACTCCGTTGGCGCGTCACACGCTGGAATGACGAGGCGCCCGGTTCGCGCATTCAATACTAGTCGGGACGTCATTAAGGAATTAGCAACAACTTTCCAGTCGTCTTCCTTCCTTCTAGATCACGGTGGGCCTTCTGCGCCTCCGCCAGTGGATAGCGGTGATGGATATGAAGTTTCAATTTACCGTCGACGATCATTTGCAGGACGTCGCCGGCGCGCCATTCCAATTCTTCCCGGGTGGCGGTGTAGTGGCCCAGCGTGGGACGCGTGATGAAAAGCGAGCCTTTCTGCGAGAGCTTAATTAAATCAAACGGCGGCACGGCGCCGCTGGCTCCGCCGAACAAGACCAGGTAACCGCGCGGTCGCAGAACGTTCAGGTCCTTGTCGAAGGTGGCTTTACCCACGCCGTCATACACCACATGAACGCCCTCGCCATTGGTCAAGCGTCGCGTCTCTGATTCGAAATCGGCCTGGGTGTAGACGATGCACTCGTCGGCTCCGGCAGCGCGAGCCAGGTCAGCCTTCTCTTCACTGCCGGCCGTCGCGATCACACGCGCGCCCAAGCCCTTGCACATCTGCACCAACAGTTGGCCCACGCCACCGGCGGAGGCATGAATTAAGGCCGTCTCGCCGGCTTTCAATGGATAGGTACTGCGACAGAGATAATGCGCGGTCATACCTTGCAGCATCGCTGCGGCGGCCTGGTCGAAATCCAATTCGGCAGGAATCGTCACGAGACGATCGGCGGGCACGGTCGCATATTCCGCATAACTGCCGGGTGTGCCGCAGTACGCCACGCGATCACCGGGCTTCACGTTGGTCACCTCTCGACCGGCTTCCTTCACCACGCCGGCGGCTTCCTGCCCGGCGATGAATGGCAACTGCGCCGGATAGCGGCCTTCACGAATGTAGACGTCGATGAAATTAATGCCGGAGCCCTTGATTTCGATTAATGCCTCGTTGGCTTTCGGCGTCGGCGTGGGTAGATCGACGAGCGTGAGCACTTCAGGCCCACCTGTTTGCGTAACTTGTATGGCTTTCATGATTGGGAATCGTAATTCAGCGTGGCGCGTTTGGGAAACGCGGGGAATTGGCGGAGCGGCGTCGCAGCAGCCGACCGTGAGCGAGGGCGTGTGCTTCTGTGCTTCTCTCTCAAACCCCAGGTTTGACTGGCCTAAACCAGATCAATAGCATGTCTGAGTAAGTGTTAACCGCGCTCTACATCCTTCTGGTTTTCCTGCTCGTCCTCGCTAACGGATTTTTCGTCGCGGCAGAATTTGCCCTGGTCGGCGTGCGCCGATCGCGAATTGAAATCCTGGCCCGCGCGGGTAATCGACGGGCCCGGCTCCTTATCCAAGTCCTCGACAATCTGAACGGATACATCTCAGCCACGCAACTTGGTATTACGATGGCTTCGTTGGCGCTGGGATGGATTGGCGAGCCGGTTTTTGCCCACCTGCTGGAGGGGCCTCTCGCCGGCCGGGTCTCGCAACCAGTGCTGGACACCATTTCATTCGCGCTGGCGTTTACAGTCATAACCTTCCTGCACATCGTCGTGGGCGAGTTGGCGCCGAAAACTCTCGCGCTCGAACGCACCGAGAATCTGGCCTTGCGCGTCGCCTGGCCGATGAAGACTTTCCATCAGATATTTCGCTGGCCGATTCGCCTGCTCGATTGGGCCGGCATTCGCACGGTGCGGCTTTTCGGTCTTCATCCATCGACTCAGCACGCTTCGATTTACACGGAAGACGAACTGCGACATTTGATCGACGCCTCGCGAAAAAGCGGGCATCTGGAGGCTGAAGAACAACGCCTGATAAATCGCGTCTTCGATTTCAGTGGGGCCGAAGTAAAAGAAGCGATGGTGCCACGCGTCAGAATCTCGGCGTTGCCCATCACGGCGTCTCTAAGCGAGGTGAAAGACGCCTTTCGCCAACTCCGTTATTCGCGGCTCCCTGTTTATCGCGAAAGTTTAGACGACATTATCGGCGTGCTCTTCCTGAAGGACGTGCTCGCGCTCGATGACATTCAATCCGACTTCAATCTGGAGCACCTGCTCCACCCCGCGCAGTTCATTCCGGCCAGCACGCGTTTGGGATCCGCACTGTCACAAATGCAAACGACTCGCACGCATCTGGCTTTCATTATCGACGAGCACGGGGGCATCGAGGGGCTGGTCACGCTTGAAGATCTGCTGGAAGAGATTGTGGGCGAGATTAACGACGAGTATGACGAAGAGGTGCGTGGCCAGATTATCGAGGAGCAGGGATCGTTCTTGCTGGACGGAATGCTGGCGGTGCGCGATCTAAACCGGCGATTCTCGTTGAAGCTGCCTGAGCACGCCGGCTATCAGACGGTGGCCGGCTTTCTGATGGCTGAAACCGGTCAGATGCCTACGCAGGGGCAATCGGTGGAATTCGATGGTGTAAGTTTCACGGTTGAGCGCATTGACGGCCGGAGAATCCGCCGCCTGCGCATGACGCTGCCGGTCCCGGTCACTTCATCTAAAGAAACAATCGTATTGTCAGGTCTCATCCCCGTGTTCTGCGCGCTCTTGAGTGACCTCGCTTAGCAGAGCGAGCCTGACACGACCTTACGGTCAGCGGCTACTCAATGCCGGCGCTTCGCGCATCCGCCGACGCACTCAGCTTTTCCAGGCGTTCGCGAAAGTAACTTCGCCAACCTTCGGGGAGAGCTTCGGTGGCGACGGCTTGTCTCAGCAGGTCTATGTTTCCTTTTTCGCTGCTATAAAGCCGCGTGACGTCGACTACGGTCACACTCGAAGGACTCTTCTCAATCAGCTCGAGCTCATCGCCGGCTCCTACTTCACCTTCTTTCAGCACCGAAAGATAGAATCCCGTGCGCTCGCTGGCGAGGAACCTCCTAATGATGTCGGTTCGTCCGAAGCGCAGACCGAGTTTGTAACAGGGCATGCGCGGTTGCGTTACCATTACCTCGGCCGAGCCCACGCGAAATCTATCGCCAATATTGGTTTCGGTTTCCAGGAGTCCCACACTAGTGAAATTCTCGCCGAACATACCAATAGGCAAGTCCATTTCAGGTAATTCCGACTTCCAGAATGCGTAGTGCTCAGACGGATAAAGATAGACTGCCTTTTGCGGGCCGCCATGAACCGACAGGTCCGCCTGACGATCACCGTCGAGATTCAAGGTTCGAAGCTTCAACCGGCCGGCCACCGGTTCCTTGAAGATTCCGGTCGAGACAGGTTCGTCACCGCGCAAAACCAGTCGGGGCAAGCCTACATTGAGCGAGATGATCTTCATTTCAAGAGTAACGATACGCTTAATCGTGATTCAGAAGGGACATCCTGTAAAGCCGGGAGAGACACGCACCGAAGATGTGGCGCTGCGCTGCCTGGAAAACAAAAACGGCTGCGCTGCAGCCGTTTTCTCAAAATAAATGGTCGGGGCGAGAGGATTCGAACCTCCGACCTCACGGTCCCGAACAGGAATGTTGTGCTATCACTGAGTAACGCGGAGCAATACTGAACGCGCGAATTCTGCCCGCCAAGCGCTCAGTAACACTCGGTAAAACTCAGGAGTATTGTTGAGTTAAGACACAATCCGCGACACAAAGCCCTTTTTTTAGAAGTGGAGATTGATGACGAAAATCGCCGCCTGGGTTTCTGGGTTTCTGGGTTTTGCCATATACAGGAACCTAGAAAACCCTGCTTCTCTCTGTGTGTGTCGCTCATTCTCCGAGAAGGTCCGGCCATTCAGTCCCTTCGCCCTTGCTAAGTCCATCCTCGGGAGTGAAGTTAAAGGTCTGGCCAGGCTCGTCTGCCATGTCTAATATCCCGTCGTTGTGGGCCTGAAATGCGGCATCGTAGAACGCCTCTGTCACCGGCATCAAGGCAGCTTGCCACGTGTGGAAGCCGTCCTCGGGCTTCCACCGCTCAAGACAATGCTGCCGACACCTTTCGGCTGCTTCTTGCATGGACTCGGCGGGGATCAACGCTGGAAGCGAAAAGACAAGCGTAGTTTCAATCACAGATCCTGAGGTCGGTTTCGTTCCGATGAGTGACGCTGCATAGATTTTCATTTCAGACTCCCCGTATTGTTGTTGACCCAAGTTTTGAAAAGTAAGCGGCCCACCGTTTCAGGGTAGGGAAAACATCTATCGACATAATAGAATTTCTCCCATGGATGAAAACCCAATTCCAAAGACTTTCGCGTTTGCCATTGATCCTCCATCTGGCCCGTTGCCTCTCATAGTGGAGCAACTTATCAAAACCCGCGCTGCTATTGACGCCTTGGCTGTTATCGTTTGCGAGTTACACGGTTCAGAAGCGGGGACGGTAGCCACGAGATACCAAGAACTCAAGAACGAATTTGACCTTGAGATTGCCTACTCGATCCAGCGCAATAATCCCCCGCCGACTTAATTCGTGTTCGCAATCTCAATTATCAAGTTACGTATCGGCCCGTTGACCGCCACGTTCTCCCGTATCCCGTCAACCAGTGCATCGCCCTTTACCTTGAGATTGAGGTGAAAATCTCGCCATTCTTCTCTGATAGTAGCCGGACTAGCCGCCGGTGGAGTCGATCCGCCTGTGCCGTTGCCGATTGAACCAGAGTCGCCACTTCCCGTGCCCGTTGCTTGCTGGAAGACATTACCCGCGACGGATCTCCCTGCCAACGCGGCCACGCCTCCGATCGACGCGTAAATTCCGGCGGCCGTAAAATGCGCGGCGGCCTCTGCCGGATTAAGAAATAACGCAGCAAACCCTTCGGCCAACTCAAAGATGCTTTTAACCAGCGCCTGCTGTGCCAAACTGGCAAGGATTTCCGCCGTAACCTTTCGGATACTAGTTCCCGATTTTCCATACAGCACCCACGCGTACGCAGCTTGGCCCACAGCCCGACCCAGCGTATCGAACGCGCTGGTCATGGCTTGCAATCCCGCTAGTGCTGCCGTTTGTTGTGCGCCCGAAAGGTTGGTGTGTATGTGCTCAAAGAGCTGATCGATTGCGCTGGCGGTTTGCTTAGTTGGCTCAAAGACCCTGCGCGGACGGGTTTCGTCTCCCTCCGCCTTATCAATTCCGATAAGTCGAAGTTGGTTCTTTTCTTCGACCGCTCGTTGACGCTCCATTCGGTCGATTAACGTCTGAGTTAATACAATTCGCTCGCGTGTCAGTGATAGGGTCTTTTGAAGTGCCGCGTTATCCGATAGGAGCTTCCTAGTATTGTCATCCATTGTGAGGCCGAGCTTTTTCAGTTCAGCCTCAAGCGCCTCGATTTGCTTTTGCCACTCATCTTCCCCAAGGCGCTCTTTGTTGATCGCTTCGGTTTGACTATTTAGGAGTGCGCGGATCTTTTCCGTTGCTTCTGCTTTCCGCTTTGCCAAGTCTGCGGCTTCTCTGGCCCTATCAACTTGCGCCGCCTCAGTAAGAATCTGATCGCGTAACGCCGAGGTCGTTCCTTTGTACTTATCTTTGAGTAGTTCTTGTGCGGTAATTTGAACTTGAGTCAGACTGTCGCTCTTTGCTTGCAGCTTGTTGTATTCATCCGTTAATTGGTTCAACAGTCTTTGGGCTTCAGATATCTTTTGCGTAGTCGCCGCTGCTCGTCCACCGCCGCCGCGGCCCCCGCCCCTGAACTGAGACCTACTACCGAAGTTAAGTTGAGGCACTCCGATTCCCGTCTGGGAATCAGACCCGCGCAATATCTGTAATTGCTTCTTACGCTCTTCTGCGTCCTGACCCAGAAACGCGCCGATGGGATTGCCTGTTGATACAGCAGCTAGCGCGGCCATGATATCCCGTACGGCTCGCTGCGTTCCGGTAACCGTAGCCGCAAGAACATCGCCAATCACCGCACCCCAAGCACGCCAACTGTTTTCATTTAGTCCGAGACTGCGTGAGATGTCATCCAGCACCGCCAAGATAACCGGACCTGTTCGCTCGCCTATTTGAACCGTAAGAGCGATAAGTCCAGTTTTGATCTCATCCATCGCATCGTCGAACTTGTGTGCCGCTGCGACATCTTCTTCGCTCATCAACAGCCCGAGCGCCCTTGCTCGTTCTTCTGTTTCTGTATACCGCTCACCGAGATCGTGAAGAGCTTCTGCGCTTTCGGTGTACCCACGACTAAGCAACGCCATTGACGCTCGGTTTTTGTCGCCCTGGTTCGTAACCTCGTTCAGCGCTTTAGCTGTTCGCTGTAATTGCTGATCCGGGGTCGCCTTCTTGAAGTCTTCAGTGTTCAGCCGAAGCAGTTTCAAGGCCTGCCCGGCGTCCCCGGCTGGCTCTGTTATTCCCTTGGAAATAGATACTTGGAGTTTAGCCGCAGTGCGGGTGAGTTCTTGAAATGGGGTATCCGTTTCGCTGGCGATAATTTTCAGTACCGACAACTGTTCGGCCGTCTGGCCTGTGATCAACTTAGCCTTGTAAATTTCCTGGCCGTAGTTGGACCATGCTTCGGCGGCTTCAAACGCTTTGCGGTTTAGCTCCGCAACCACGACAGCAGCCCCAACCGCTGCTACTACAAACGCCGCCGCGGCTGCCCCAGCAACGCCTAGCCCGCCCCCTGCCTCAGTAGCCAGAGCGCCAAGAGATCGCAGACGACCCGCCACGCCGCCTAACGGTCCGGTCAGGGCCGCAGAGGACGACCCTAGAGCCTGCATCACGTCAGTAATGCGTTGGAGGTTCTCTTTAACTGGTGAAACGCCTTTAGCCAGATCCGCCGCTGCTCGCTCAGTACGCTTCCACTCAGCAACGAGAGCGGCAGAGCGTTGTCTTTGAAGTGACTGCGCTGCGGCGATCTGTTGCCGCATGGTGAGTTCTGACTTGTTGGCGTTCTGGCTTGCTTGAACAGTCTGGGCGATTTCACGGCGCACGTCGGCTAACGCCGCTTTCGCGATCGCAGGATCGATTGACGCTTTCCACGTGAGTTCTTGGGCCATTTAATTCACTGCCTCGCTTCCTTCGGACGTGATCCCGTCTCCGTCTTCATCCTTCAGTTTTGAAAGCTCCCGTTCGATCATTTTGTCGAGTTCCGCGGCCGACACATAAACCTTTTCGCGAAACTTCTCAGGTCTTAGACCCTTCATCAGAAAGATCGCGAGCAAGTCCGATCCGGCGAATGCACGTCGCCTAATTTCTGATTCGAGGGAATCCGCCGCGAGGTCCAAAGCGGCTTGCCACTCAGCAGCAAAAACCGGATCGCTGTTGCGATTGTTATAGGCAGTCTTAGGGTCAATGCCCGCCTCTTCACATGCAGCGCGCACGATTCCGCAATCAGCTAACGACTTAAGAAATGCTTTCCGCCAGATTTTATGAGCCGCCATGTTTTCTTTGCTCCTCGCGCCGAAACCGGAGACGGGAGAAACGCGAGGGAGCGATTTTTGCCCGCCGCGCTCTCTTTAAGGTTGACTGGATGGAGCCCCTTTCAGAGTACTCCCGTCCCCCAGTGACGGCTTCGCCGCTATGCCACAAGCAGCGAAGTTAAGCCGCCGAATCGATTCTTAAGCTATGGTGAGCACGTTCCGCCGCTGCTTTATATAGTGCGTTAATTCGATCGGATTCGCGCTGTTCAGCTTGTTCTCGACGCTTTTGCGCCTCTCTTCGCAGGGACTCAGTCTGGTTACGCCGGAACCCTTCCGACACAACGCTAATTGCGGCATCAACTATCCCCCCGAAAGGATGCAGGGTCTCCACGCCGTCTATTCGATCAACCAGTCGGTCAGGCGCTTCCCCAACCGAGGCTTGCAACTGTCGCAATTCCCTTCGAAGCTCATGCCATCTCTTGAGGGATTCGTATGCGGGTGAAACCGTTCGCTCAAGAGCGCGGTGCGCCTCTATCCGCGAAAGGCGATAGGACTCCGCTGCTTGTTCGCTTTCGCGCTTGCATGCCTCAATTCTCGCAAGCGCCGTATCCAAGGCTTCTTTGCTTTCTTGTTTGAATAGCAGTTGCCGATCTTGCTCAATCGCTAAATCTAGCGCGCTGATGGCTTCCTCAACGGCTACTCGTCGCGAGTGCGCGATAGTCACCGCGTTGAGCGGCTCATCACCCTGATTCTTCAATAGCTCTGCCTTGGCCTTTTCGTGTTCGCGAACAGCACGATCAAGGTCACCGTTCAGGGTCGCGCGACGCTGTTCTGCGCTCGTGATTTTTGATCTAAGCTCTTCCGTCATAGCGTGCCTCCTTCAGATTATCCGGATGCCCGTCCGCCCGAGTGTTTTGGGAGCACGGACGGTAACGGCTTTCGATTTAATTGCCCGCGTTCGAAGCGGGGTTGTGGTTTTCACGGCCCGGGTTCCTTCTTTTCCTGTGCCTTTCATTTTTCTTCCTTTTGGTTTTTTCATCATTGACCCCTTTCAGCTTGAAGTGGAAATACAGTAATACCCCGACGTTTTTCGAGTGGTATCTCTTTTGACCTATCGCGAGCGTCTTCTTCCTCTTTCGCTTTGCGTCGGAGTGAATCGTAAAATTCTTTGTCCGGCTTCTGCTTCTGCTCCTCGCTCATTTTCTTGTTTCTCCTTCGAATTATTTAGTAGCTGCGAAAACTAAACTGCTGGGCCTCGTCTTCCTCGTATCTGTTTCTACGTGGCGGCTCTTCAAAGAACGCCATGACCACGGCATCGCCGTCATCGGTCGAACGACCCAAGCGCTTACGGATGTCATCCTTACTCTCGATTTGAACCTTGCCCGTCGATGTCATTTTCCAATGCGGCGCACAAAGATCTCCGGTTAGTCGATCGTGGGGCGGCAGACAAACGCTCGAACCAAAAGATGGATCGAGCTTCTCTCTGAAAGTCCACCAGGCGGCAGCCCGAAGGTTTAGAAATTCCAATTCGTCACTACGATCCTTCATGCCGTCTGGCGGTGACGTAGCCGCGTTGAAAGGCTTTACGGACAGGTTCTGCTCTCGTAAGCGGTCGTAGACACCCGCGCCAACTCCAATGAGATCGATCACGCCATAGCCGCCGCGCGCTTTGAGAATGTTCGCGACGTGGCCGGCGCTGACCATAGTGTCTGCGACAGCATATCGGCGAAGTTCGGTGATGACGTCGCCATGCCTCACTGCGATCACGGTCTTATCGCCGTCAGAACTGCGCGCAATATCCGCGGCCGCGCAAGTGAAGGGCAGCCAGTCTTTCGACTCATGCCACGCTTCCCATCGCTCATTTGCAGCCTCAACCCAGGAGAGGGGAATAACCCCGTCAGCGTCCGATGTACGAAACTCACCCAACACGCGGTTTTGATAAATTGTCGAATTCTCGCCCCAGAGTAGTTTCTTATCTTCGGCCCAATCTCTATTGATTCTCCCGGCCGCGATCGCCTCTTCTAGAGTGATATGCCGCGTCCACCAGTCATCTAGCCCGGGGTGTCGGGCGTGGATCTTGTAGAAGCGGCCCACAGGCTCGCCTGGCGTTGAAATGCTGAGCGCGTAGCAGTCGCCTGAGGCCAGAGCGCCCTCTGCAGCGTCGAACACGGAATCGGGAATGCTTTTGCTTTCATCGAACAAGTAAAGAAGGCTTGAGGCGTGTGCACCTTCGATCAAGTTCGCGTCACTCGAAGCAACGGCGAAGGCTTCCCCGGTTGCGAGTTTTAGATTGAGTTGCATTAACTCCGTTGAGCTAAACGCAGAGCGGAGAATCTTCGACCATCGCAGCCGTCTAGACCATTTGTGAACCTCAGGCCAGAGGTAATGCTTAAGCTGACGCCATGCGCTCGCGGTCGTGACGATCTTCCAGTCCGCGCTTTCGTCGCCGTCACGTGTGAGCGCAAACCACAGAACAACCCAAGCGGCCAGCGACGTTTTACCGACACCGTGAGGCGCACGTATGGCCGCGCGCCGGTTTTTCACAAGCGCCGTTAAGATTTCAAGCTGATAGTCAGCTGGGTTTTCATCAACGCTCCAGCTAAAGCAATCGCGAACAAAGCCCGCCGGATCGTTTCGATACTTTTTCTTGAAGGCAGCACCAACCTTGCTCGCGGTCTTGCGCTGCAGCATTTCAAGAAATTGCTGCTTCGCTTCGGGTGGTAATCGACGCCAGTCTGTTGTTTTCGCAAACGTCATCAGTTTTTCAAGCGCTACAAATTGCATCGATCTCTGCGTCTGTAGCGCCAGCGGGGATAAACATTTCGTCTGGCAAGTCGTGGACACTTGGAAGCGAGTAGAGAAACGGATCGCCCTTTCGTCCGTTTCCAGTGCGTGACAGCCTGCCTTCATCGAAGAGAGCGCGAACAGCTTTAGAAGTCAGACCACCATTGCCGCCGATGATTTCCTTGATCGCTGTCTCAGGGATCGGATCGGCACTCATTGAATCGAGCACCGCTTTCTTGCGCTCGTTCAGGGTGAATTCCTTCATGTCGCCCCTGGGCGAGACGATCCCCGTCTCTGGATCAAGATGAATGATCGTTTCTGGCAAGTCTTCGCCGTATCGCTGACTCGATTCGATAGTGCGAGCCTTACTTTCACGCTTCCGTAGCGTCACAAGCGTGTCAACGATGCCGTAAAAGGCTGTTGAGCCCATGACAGCATCACCTGCCTCGCGAGTGTCGCCGCCTTTGCCGTTGTGATGCAGTAAAAGAAGATGGCAGGGGAATGCTCGGGCGAGGTCTAAGAACGGCCTTAGCGCTAGCGTTACTTCGCCGTAGCTGTTCAAGTCGGGCAAGCCTAAAGCATGTACGATCGTGTCGAACACCACGACTACCGGCTTGATCTCTTGAATCACACGCGTGGCCGTCTCGACTACCAATGGAGGCGGGAGACCTCGCGCGAAATAAAAGAACACGTTAGCGCCGTCTCCGCCCATCCGAGCCATTGTTTGCCGAGTTTCCCCGCGCTTCCCTTCAAAGTCGAAATAGACAGCGGGACCTTTGTGGGTCGCTCTACCCAAGAACTGATCGCCGCGAGAAACCGCCAGCACCATATTCAGCGCGGTCATGGTCTTTCCGACCTTCGGCTTTGAAGCCATCAGGCCAATACCATGCAAAGGAAACAGGCCATCAACTGCCCATGAGATTTCCTCCTCCGGTTCGGCGAGCAGGTCATCGAGCGACGTCAATGGGACTTTGGCACGGTCGCTTGTTGCCGCCTCTTTCAATGTCGCGAATTCAAGATCGGCAGCTTGGATTAACTCGTGTGGGGTTTTGCCATTCATTGCGCCTGCTTGAAGCGAGGCGGCGATCTTCACGATGCGACGCTTTATGGCGGCGTCTCGTATCATCTTCACTTGTCGGTTGATCAATGTAACCCCGCGCGCATCGTCTAGCATTGAAGATAGATCAACGACCTCCACTTCCTTCCCCAAATCACGAGCAGCGTAATGAATCGAAATGGGTGTGATTTCTTCGCCTGCTTTATGCAGTGCCAGGATTGCCTCAAAAGCGCTTCGCTTTGCGGGCAAGTAGAAATCGCGGGACGACAAACCGGCCAACTGATCGATCAGTTCCGGATTGATCATAACGGCGCCAATCACCATCGACTCTTCAGCCTCAGCGTTTGGCAGTTCGTCCGGAAAGGGCGTCAAGCGACACCTCCGAGGATGCGATCGCATTCGTCCGCCAGGCGATCAGCCTCTGCAAACTCCGCGTCACAGTCGAGACAAACGAAAACTTCGCTACCCTGGAAGTCCTCGACCGCGAGCGCGCGGGATCGAGGCGTCATTCGCTTACAACTGATGCACGGAGCGATATCAAGCCGAATCTGACTCATACAAAGCCCTCTCGTTAGGCCGCTTCGCATTCGGTTTCTTGAGAACCCTCAAGGTACGCCACCAGGTCTTTACGGAGGACAAGTCTGCGTCGGCCGAAAGATCGAACCCTTAGCCTGCCTCGCTTTTCCTCGCCGCGAAGGAAGCCGACGGAAAGCCCGGTTTGCTCGGAAATCTCCCGCAAGCTGTAAGCTAGCCGTTCTTCCTTCTTTTCTAGTCTCGTATCCTCGCCCATTTCCGCGACCCTCCAGTAACTCTCAGTGTCTTTCCTTGCGCATCACCGCGTCAGCTATGTTATACTCCAAAAGCGTGATACGAAGAAACATCCAAAATGAAACAAAATAAGGCTCATATGAACGCGTACGCATCACCGCAGAGACGCGAAGCGGCGGAAAGTCCCCTCTTGGCGTCACGGCGACCGCAAAAGCTTACCGAGTTGCTATATCAGGTTGGGCTTGTTCCGGCTGATGCGGTCTTAACCGATTTGTTCGAGGTGTCAAAAATGGTTGCAGTAACGGTTCAGCATGAGCCCGTTGCCGCCGGTTCGCGAGGTACGAAGTTTCGCGTGCCTAACACGCTTTCAGAGCGAAAGGATCGGTCACTGGAAAGAGCCTTAGAGATATGCCTTAAAGATCATCCAGATCTCGCCGCTTACATTGCGGCCAGACAACGGGACGAAGATCGGCCAGCTGGCGCTCCCTGGTATTGGTACGTCTTTATTAGAGAAGCACGAGAGAAGCTCCGCAGGTTAGCCGCTGGAGAGCCGGTTTCGAGCGTTGGAGGGCCAATTACGATTGGAAAGGACTGGCTTTTCGAGGCCCATCGAGATCAATTCGCCGAAGCGATCGACGGCCTTGATTCTCGGTATCTGAAAATCTGCGCGCTCAACGACTGTAAGCGGGTATTCCTGGCGAAAAGAATCAACCAACCCTACTGCTCGAAGAAACATGGGAACGTCGCGCGTAATCGAATTCTTCGGGCAAAGCGCGCCGAGGGGGACTATCAAGGCGCGAGACTCACAGAGAAAGAGAAGAAAGAAGCGGTGAAGAAAAAGCGGGCCAAAACAGCGCGCAAACGCTTGAATTGACCCTAACCATCAACCCTTTGACCAGAAAGGATCAATAGCTATGCAACAGAATACCATCACAGCCAAGAAGCACAGTGAGATCGCATTAGCGATCAAGGCCGCAAAGAAACAGATGTTCAAACGCCATCGCGAGGGAATGGATCTACGCGAGGCCGCGGATAAGTTCTGCGTCGATATCTGCACCCGTTTTGAGGATATTGTGTCGCGGGACAGTGAGCCTTACGAGTCAGTTGAGGCCACGCTTCCGGGCGGCGAAAAGGTCGATCTAGTCGGAGACGCCGTCGATATCGCGAGGGCAGACACCGAAGGCAAGATGTGCAATTTGGAAATCACAATCTCGACCGAAGAGCCTCTGACCATCCCACAGCTTGAAGCGATAGCTGACAGATTCGTTCTCGATTATGAATACGACGAAGAGCGCATCACGCCGCTTGTTGGGTTTCTGGAATATCTCGCCACGTTCACCGAGAACCATCGCAAAAGCGTTCACCCGGACAATGTCAACGACATCGTTGCGACAGTCACGCGAGCTATCTACGGAAGGGTTTGCGACGACGCCGCCCGCCACTTTCAAAAGCAGGCGCTCGCCGGCCTGACTCGGGAATTTGGGAGATCGGAGGCCAATCATGCCGCGAGCTAATCAAACGACAGACGATTCTAACGATGCGGAATTCTCCGGGCTCGTTGACGCAGCTATGAAGATTGCAGAAGAGCGAACGGAAAGTCTCCGCGAAATCAAACGACTCCTCGAGAAGGGTGATGATCAACAAGCCTTGGAGCTAATGAGAAAGCACCTCGCGGTTCAACCGCGACTGCAGAAAGGCAACCGTCATGGCACTCTATAAACGGGCGAAACGTTATTGGATGGACGCCACGGTCAATGGCGTTCGATACCGCGAGCCTCTGGAAACAAGCGACTGGCGCAAAGCACAACAGCTCGAACGTGGGCGGATCTCGCAACTCGAAAAGCGCGCGCCCGATCCGATGAAGCGGACCAAAACTTTTGGCGCACTCGATGTTGAGTCAGCAATGACCGCCTACATCGCAGAACGCCAAGCGCAGGTATCGCCGCGGATGGTCGCCTATTGGAAAGAGCAAGCCGTACCGCTCAAGGCTTACTTTCGCGAGCGCAAACTTAAACATCTGAACGTCGCTGATATCTGCGATTATCAGAATCACCGTCTCAGCCAAGGCAAAGCGCCCAAGACAATCAACGGCGAAGTCTCAGCGCTTCGCCAACTTCTCAAACATGCGCGTCTTTGGTATCGATTCGAACAGGACTATAAGTCGGTCCCAAAGACAACCCGGCCGGTTGGTCGCGCACTTACGATCGAAGAGCAACAACGGCTTTTTGAGGTCGCATCGCTCTGGAAGCCGGGAATGCCAGCGATCATCAAGACAGGAAAAGACGGCAAGGATTATAAACTCCACCCTGACGGCTGGATCTACGCTTACACTGCGGCGATCCTTGGGACGTATTGCGGAATGCGAGCTTGTGAGATTCGCGGTCTGCAATGGAAGGACGTTGATCTAGTCGCTGGATTGCTTGAAATACGCCGCTCTAAGACGCCGGGCGGCTGGCGCACTCCAACCCTTAACACGGTCTGTTCCGAGGCTCTGAGCGAGCTTTATGAGCGGGCGAAGATCATCGGAGCGACTGAACCCGATCACTACGTATTTCCGTGGCAAGGTGGTAAGACTGGCGGGCAATCACGAAAGAGCGAGACTCCGACAATCGACCCAACGCGACCAAGTAAGGGCTGGCGTTCTGCATGGCGGTCCATACTTAAGGAGGCGGGCATCAAGGCCCGCTTCCACGACTTGAGACATACAGCCGTGACGACAATGGCAGAGAAAGGGCTTCCCGATCTAACCATCATGGCCCAGGTTGGCCACGTCTCGCCTGAGATGATGAAAACCTACTCACATATCCGCCGGCAAGCATTGAATCAGGCAGCCGCGGCACTAGAGCCTAACTTCCCCGCGAAACCGTCAACGGTCGAATTGGTTAACTGAGGCTCTAAATTGAATGCACTTTCGGGCGGTAGGCTTGCAAAGGCTTGCCGCCCTTGTTTTAGTTCCAAGCTCCAAGGTTTTCTTTAACGATTCGGTCGATATCTTCGGACTTTTCCGAGGCAAACACCTGCCTGTGAGCATTCTGCACGGTGCACAAGTTGAAATAATCAACCTGGCTCGCCTCCAACTCATGAAACACGCTGCCCCAACTTGATTTGCGCATGCACTGTAGAAATAGCTTGTTCGATAAGGGGAAGGCTATGATCGCGTCCGGGCTTCCAAGTCCCGGCCCTTTGCTAAACATGACGGGATCATCGCTTGTCAAAAACTCTTTGTCCTTGGGTGCCGTGAAAAACGCCCAGTCCATTGAATACATTACGTCCTCAAACACTGAGTCTCGCAAAACGTTGTGGGCGAAAACGATCGAGGGTGGCCGCTCCGAATACTTTCTTCTTAAGCCTCTTAACCTCGGCCCAAGCCTCAGGCGTCATGCGATCTTCCAACTGCTCAAGGGGCGCAAATACGCCGGGCACTAAGCCCACTGCGTTCTTATTCATGCGATCCCGGTGCTTTGGAGTGCGCCTCCACATTATCGAGACCGAATCGACTTAGCCGTGCTCGATCTTTATCTGTAATGGAAAGCCGGGACTCAATCTTTTGAATTCTTTGACGAATGATCTTCGACTAACGCCAATTCTTTCTCGACGCTCCCGAAATCAACTTGGCCCGCGCGCTCAAATGCGTATAGATCAACCTGCATACCCACGCTGCGAATCGATCGCCGGAGAGGTTTACCGTCCTTCTCGTAAACCCAAATCTTACGACCCCGACCGGGTACAAATCCGCGTTGGTAAAACCTTGGGATAAAATGGTGTTTATGAGGCTCTAACATTTCCAAGGATTCTGGGTTTTCTGGGTCTATATATATCTCCAGACCTAGAAACCCAGAATTTAGGATGTAAGAAATCCTAACCCCCACACACTACTTGAAACAGCGGTAAATCCGTCCTGAACGGCTCGGTTACGTCACAATCAACGCCACAAAAGCAAAAGAACCACCTCCGAGGCGGTTCTCTTATGCTTATTTCCTAAGAAAAAGTGGTCGGGGCGAGAGGATTCGAACCTCCGACCTCACGGTCCCGAACCGTGCGCTCTACCAGGCTGAGCCACGCCCCGAATTGCTTTGGGATTCTAACATGATAATTGCAGTAGTCAGTAGTCAGTAGTCAGTAGTCAGTAGTCAGTAGTCAGTAGTCAGTAGTCGTGCCGAGATTACCGGTTAGAAGGAATGTTTGTATCCGTTCTGAATTCAATCGTTATGTTTATATCCCTCATCTCTCACCACTCACCACTCATCACTCATCACCCATCACCCATCACCCATCACTTATCACCCATCACTCTTCCTCGAATGCTTCAAGTGACGCCAAATCCACCAGGCGGCGCCGATAACAATGATGATTCCCAGGACAAAGTCGAAGCGGTGGAACAAGGTCTTAAGACGCGGGTCTTTGTCCCAATGTTCGCCGAGTTTCTGACCCACATATGCCAGCCCCAGACACCACGGCAATGAACCTGCGAACGTGTAAATGATGAAGCGTGGGATGTTCATGCGTGCTACGCCCGCAGGAAAGGCGATGAACGTGCGGATGGCCGGCAACAGCCGACTTACAAACACGATGACCTCGCCATATTTGGCAAACCAGCGATCGGCCAGATCCAAATCATGATGTGAAATCAGTATGTAGCGGCCGTATTTCTCGATCACTGGGCGACCCCCGTACATCCCCACCCAGTACGCCACCATCGATCCCAGCACGCAGCCGACGGCGCCGGCAACGCCGACCAGCCAGAGATTCATTTCGCCTCGCGAAACCAGGTACCCGGAGAAAGGCATAATGATCTCCGACGGCAAGGGGATGCACGCGGATTCAATGGCCATCAGCAGAACGACACCGCCATAACCCAGCAGCGAGATCGTGGCTACGATGAATGCAGAGATGATTTCGATGATTCGGGCAATCATGATTTAGTGGTCGTTAGTCGCCGGTCAGTAATCAGTGTTCAGCGGTTGGTGATTCGGTCGATAGTCAGTCACTACTAATCTCTGGTTACGGCTCACGGCTCACTGTTTCTCCCATCCATGTTGGCCAATTAACGGCACGAACTGACAACTTCCATGTTCTTCGTTCTTCTGTCCTGTTTCCGTTTTTATTACCCTGACGAGTCGTTGAGATTCGCGAGTCTCGCCAATTGGAATCACGAGCCGGCCACCGACTTTCAACTGCGCGATAAGCGGATTGGGAATTCGTGGTCCGCCGGCCGCGACCAGGATCGCCTCGTATGGGCCATGTGCGCTCCAACCCAGCGTGCCGTCAAAAGCTTTGACCGTCGCATTGTAAATACCAAGCTCGCGGATGCGGCTTTGCGCTTCTCTTGCGAGTTCGCCGATGCGTTCGATGGAATATACCTGCGAAGCCAGCCGCGAAAGAATTGCCGTCTGGTAACCGGAACCTGCGCCAATCTCCAAAACCCGGCTCTGCTTATCGACTTCAAGCAGCTCGCTCATCCGCGCGACGATAAAGGGCTGTGAGATCGTCTGATTGAAATTAATCGGCAGGGCGTTGTCATCGTAAGCGCGTCCGCGCAAAGCTTCAGTTACGAAGAAATGCCGCGGAATTGAGCGCATCGCTTCGAGGACCTTTTCGTCTCGGATGCCGTAGTGCGCGCGCAGACGTTCAACCATGCGCTCACGTGGAATCCGTTGTTCGAGATAGAGCGCGTTCAGTCTTGAAGATGTCGAACTCAACTGTTTGAACGGTCTAGGTCGGCAGGAGTTCTGATGCCAGGACGTAATTCCAGGATCCGACCTGGGTCAGCGCCCCATGATCGGTCATGTCGCTCTTGAGCGGTGTGACTGAAATGTAACCCTGCTCAATCGCGCGATAGTCGGTGCCGTCTTCGGCGTTCGATCTGAAGTACTGCTCGCCAATCCAGAAGTATGGCTTGCCGCGCGGATCGATGTGTTCGGTGATTACCGGTCGCGCGTTCTTAATTCCCTGCCGCGTGACCTTAACGCCTTTAATCTCCCCTTGCGGAACGTTGACGTTCAGCAGAGTGCCTTCCGGGAGACCTTCAGCAATAATCTTTCGCACGGCCAGGAGCGCAAAGCGCGCGGCTTCGCTGAAATTGAAATGATCCCGCGCCACCAGGCTGATGGCGATTCCCGGCACACCCAGGATGGTAGCCTCCAGCGCGCCAGCCACAGTCCCGGAGTAAGTAGCATCGTCGCCCAGGTTGCCGCCGTGATTAATACCGGAGACGCACAGATGCGGCAGCTCGTCTTCATTCAGGATCTTGTGCAGCGCCAGGGTCACACAATCTGTCGGTGTGCCGTCCACGGTCCAATGACGTTCGTCGATCTGCCGGATCCGTAAGGGCCTGGAAAGCGTCAGGCTGTGCGAGGCGCCGCTCATTTCACTGGCGGGCGCGATCACAAATACGTCGCCAACTTCACGCAGCGTTCGCTCGAGCGTCTGCAGACCCTCCGAGTGAATGCCGTCATCGTTTGTGAGTAGGATTCGCGTCATGTCTTGTAAGTCACACGCAGGCCCTCAGCTTCACCGCAAATCTGTTTGGCTGATTCAGTTTTTCTGGAGAAAACCGAGCGAGCCTCGTGTGCGACTGCACCACTAGGACTTAGCAGCGACGGGACGTGGCCTGGGGCGGCCCTTCTTCTTATTGCGCTTGCGAGCGAGAGCTGATTTCAGCTTCGCCTTTTGTCCGGGAGGCATGAAGAACGCGTGCTTCTTGGCGTCTTTGATGATCTCCTCGGTCATGACCTTCCGTTTGAACCGACGCAGAGCGCTTTCGATCGATTCACCGGGATTAACGTTAACTACTGCCATCTATATCTCCACTTTTCGTTCGTATTATTGAGCAGACCTTCTATTTAACACGCGAGGCCGCGATATGGTCAAGCGAGCATAAAACGACCCTGCGAATAACAAACGCTGATTCGCAGGGCCGCGTAATCAGACTGCCCTAAACCGAAGCGACGGCCGCTTCCTCTTTCTTTCGTCCCAAGCCTTTAATCTGGACCGGCTTGTCACCATTGTCGGTCTTGATTGCCTGTTGCTTCAGGACCATTTCGTTATAGAGCTTCCGCATCGCCACCATCTCTTCGTGCGCGGTCTTCGGCCCCTTCATTTCCGGCTTGTTGGGACGCGCCAGGTCAACGTCGTTGAGCTTGAGATTGTGGGTCGCGTCATTCATCGGCACGTTTTTGCCACCAGCAAAAATCTCGTGTCGGCCATGCTCTTCATACCACTTCGCCACGGTCGCATTCTGGTGCATGTGCTCAATGATATTGCGCCAGCCAATGCCCGTGTTGTAAGCGCAGAAGCTGATTTCGCCTTCCTGCGTGCCGTAGGGAATGATGCACATCTCAGTGCGGCGGAAATCGTAATTGAACAAATCCTGGAACCACATTCCCGCGATAAACAGGAAGTTCCAACGATCGGAACGCCGCTTTGCGATGTCATCCTTGCTGCGATCGCCGCTGACCTTACCGTAATCTTTACCTGTCAATCCGAATGACTTGTCGAACTTCTTGAACAGCTCGTACAGGTTGAACTCCGACGGCGCATTCTGTGGTCGATAGTGCTTGAGCAGCGCCAGGCCCATCATGAAATTCGAAACCCATTTGCCGCGAGCCGCGTCAGTAATCTTCCGCATGTCCTTGACCAATCCGGGAATGTCGAGGAATGCCGGCACGGGACTCATTTCCTTTGTTTCCTTATCGATCATTACCGCTGTGCCAACGCCGCAATTCGGGTGGCAGCCGCAGGACACTTGACCCCATTCCGACTGGGGACCATGTACGAGGTCCGCGAAGTCGGCGAAGGCACCCATCAACGAGAGCGGGAACCAGTCTCGCGTCGGTTCGGTGATGCCCACCTGATTCTTCACATCGTGAGCCAGATGCGAAAGGGTATAACGCTGTTGCAGCCGGCGCTCCGGGGTGATTGCCTCATCGCGACCGGTAAACGACACCGGCTGGAATGAAAGGAACGCAATCTTCTTCGGATTGTCCAAAGCAAAGCGGATGATTGAACCAACCTGATCGTTGTTAATACCATTCACCAGGGTGGTGACCAAAACGATCTCCACACCCGCTTCGTGCAGGTTGTTAATCGCGCGCAGCTTCACATCGAAAAGATTCCCAACCTGGCGGTGACTATTGGCGTCATTCCCGATGCCATCGAACTGGAAGTAGACATAACGCAAACCGGCTTCGGCCGCCTGATGGCAGAACTCTTTGCTCTTGGCGAACTCAATGCCGTTGGTCGCTGCCTGGACGGAGTTGTAGCCGACTTTACGCGAGTAACGAATGGCTTCGATAAAGTGCGGTGAAATCGTGGGCTCGCCACCGGAGAACTGAACCGACATCTGCCGCCGCGGTTTGATCGAAATGGCGTTATCCAGAATCTCTTTGATCTCTTCCATGCTCAATTCATGGACAAAGCCAACCTGGTTAGCATCCATGAAGCACGGGTCGCACATCATGTTGCAACGATTGGTCAAATCCACCGTAAGCACGGCGCCACGGCCGTACTTGATGGTGCTGGAGCCATGATTGTGCAGCTTCTCATCGTTGTGCGCAGGAATGTCGCGCCCCGGAAACATCGTTTCGATGTGGGTCAGGAACTTCGAATCGATCGCCATGACGTCTTCGAAGTGGCCGTGGGTAGGACAATCCTTAATCATCCAGATTTCACCGTCGCGTTCAATGATCTGAGCCTTGATTTCGCCAACCTTCTCCTGAAGGAGCACCGAAACGTCCTGCTCACCATTAATGATTGATTCGCGCGCTTCGATCACGCAGTTAGGGCAGAGGGAGTCTGTCGTGCGCGGCCAGCCCAAAGTCGGCTTGGTTTTCTGCCATGATTTCAGCAGGGGCTTGTCTGACCACTTAGGCGTAAAAGATGGATTCGGTCGATATTTATTGATAGCTTGAATCGAATTGAACGTAGCCCCGGCCAACGCCGCCAGCCCTCGCTCTGCATATTTGATTGGTTTCATTCTCAATTAACTCCGCGGAGGTTATACACAATAACAATTCCGGCCTGTGCAATGAGTGTACCGGACGGATTTCGGGACTTTTCGGGACTTACGAGAAACTCATCGCGTATCAAATAGACCCTGCCGGGTTGATTCGTAGCACTTCGGCGCTACAGTTTCAATGAATCTGAGCTTCCAGCGAAGCGCGGGGTTTCTGTTCGCCGGCCGTTCGCCGTTTTAAGCGCTTAAATGACCGTTACCTTATGTAATCGTTGAACTTAGCATGTTAAATTGTTGTAAATAAATACTGTTGCTCTGGCGGATTCCCAATGCTACATTCGGCCGACTTGCGGTAAGTTGTTCTACTTCAAGGTTTTGCGCCCCCAACAGTTTCACCTAGATATTGTATCCCGACATTAGTTCATACGCTTTATCTTGCGGTTTTGCACGGTAAACCAGCTAGATACAAGGGCTAACGATGAATCAGCTAAATCGACCGAGATACCAAACCTCGCGGATCGCCTTCCGGCGAAAGCTGGCGTCTCGCCGTGTTTCGCTACAGCGGCGTCGGGTTCGAAGAACTCTTGCGCTACCTGCGCGTCGCGTCGGCTGATTGCCGAGAGATCCGGGGACGTCCCCGCGGTTTGATGTGTAAATTGGAGGTGCTTCTTGCAAAGCTTAGGTAACACAGATTGGCTGCTTAATCGTGCAGCTACCCGACCCGCCGTCGCACAAAGAATTGAGGCCATTGGTGGCTCAAAAATCACCGCGCGCGACCTGGTAGTCCCAGCTATTGATGGAGTGCGGCTGATTCCCGCATGGGTAATCTTCGCCACCGTCCTACTGGCAACGACCGCTATATGTGCCACCGCAGTTATGCGGGCCAGAGCTGAGTTGAAGACCTCTTCCGCCACGCGTCAAAACATGGAATTGCAAATCCAGGCCTTGCGCGAAACGAACCTCTCTTTGCAAAGAGATATCCAGCGACTTACAAGCGATCCTAATGCCATTGAGCTCGCCGCGCGCGACCGTTTGGGAATGGTTAAGCCTAACGACATTGTCATAACGACTGACTCGATGAACAGGACTTTTGGCGTGAATACAGTTTCTTTTGTCCGCTGATTGCATCCGCTTTACCCTGCTGCTTATCCACGATTTTCCGGGTCCTTCCTTTAACGCGCGGCTGTTGCTTAACAACAGCCGCGCGCCTTCGTCTTGGTCAAAATTGACACCGTTTGATCGCTTCAACTAATATCGGCGCTTAGACGAATCCGGACAGAATGGAAGCCGATGCCAACAACTGATCGCGCCGAACAACCACCTCAAACCCGTCGCTCCGAACGCAAGCCAACATTTCAAACGGTCTCGCTCGAGGAGGTCAACAGGCTTTACGACCCAGGGGATGTTCGCGACCTCGACTTTCAACGCGATATTTCCGAACCCGGCGAATTCCCCTACACCCGAGGGATTCACGCCACCGGTTATCGCGGAAAGCTCTGGACGATGCGGCAATTCGCCGGCTTTGGTAGTCCCGAAGAAACGAACGCGCGCTTCAAATATTTAATGAAGGAAGGCCAAACCGGTCTTTCGGTCGCCTACGATCTGCCGGCGCTGATGGGATATGACGCCGATTCCGAGCTATCGGAAGGCGAGGTGGGAAAGTGCGGTGTCGCCGTCTCGTCACTCGCCGACATGGAAGCACTTTTTGACGGAATTCCTCTCGATGGTGTGACCGTATCTCAGACTATTAACGCTCCGGCTTCCGTGTTCCTGGCAATGTATCTGGTGGTGGCTGAAAAGCAGGGTGCGGATTGGAAGAAGATTTCCGGCACGCTCCAGAATGACATTTTGAAGGAGTACATCGCGCAGAAGGAATGGATTTACCCGATCCGTTCGGCGATGAAATTGGTCATTGATACGTTTGAGTTCTGCACGCACCACGTCCCGCGCTACAACCCGATTTCCGTCAGCGGCTACCACATTCGCGAAGCTGGCGCGACCGCGTTGCAGGAGTTGGCTTTTACTCTTCGTGACGGACTTGAATATGTCGAATGGGGCGTGCGGGCAGGTTTGGATCTCGAGATGTTCGTGCCCCGCATCTCGTTCTTTTTCAACGCCCACAACGACTTTTTTGAAGAGATTGCGAAGTATCGCGCGGCGCGACGCATCTGGGCGCGAGTGATGCGCGAACGCTTCGGGGCCGTGAACGAACGCACCATGCAGATGCGCTTTCATACGCAAACGGCCGGCGTGTCGCTGACCGTGCAGCAGCCGCTAAACAACATCGTGCGGGTCGCGATTCAAGCCCTCGCTGGAGTCCTGGGCGGCACCCAATCGCTGCACACTGATGCCTATGATGAGGCTTTAGCGCTGCCAACCGATCGGGCGGCACTCATCGCGCTCAGAACCCAACAAATAATCGCCGAAGAGACCGGCGTAGCGAATACCGTTGACCCGCTCGGCGGTTCTTATTTTCTGGAAGCCTTGACCAACAAAATGGAGCAAGGCGCCCTGGATTATTTCGAGCGGATCGACTCGATGGGCGGCATGGTTGAAGCAGTTGAAAAGGGATTCCCGCAACGTGAGATCCAGGAATCGGCGTATCAATATCAAAAGGCGCTGGAGCGTCAGGACCAAACAATCGTCGGCGTCAACAAGTACGTTATGGACGACGAGATGCAGGAAATACCGATTCTGGTAATTGATGAGTCGGTCAGACACCACCAGGTTGAACGACTTGAGAAGGTTCGTGCCGGCAGGGACAAAGGCGCCGTCTCTCGCACCCTGGATGCGCTGCGAATTGCTGCGCAGCGCGGCGAAAACACGATGCCAGCGACCATCGATGCGGTGCGCGAGTACGCCACGCTCGGAGAAATCTGCTCAGCATTACGCGATGTTTACGGTATCTACGAAGAACCCGCAATTTAGCTTTCATGAATCAATCAACCAGGAAGATTAGAGTACTCGTCGCCAAGCCCGGTCTCGACGGTCACGACCGGGGTGCGAAGGTGATCGCTCGCGCGTTGCGCGACGCCGGGATGGAAGTGATTTACACCGGACTTCGTCAGACGCCCGAGATGATCGCGGCGGCCGCCTTACAGGAAGACGTTGACGCCGTCGGAGTTTCTATTCTGAGCGGCGCTCACAACACTCTGTGTCCGCGAATTGTCTCGTTGCTCCGTGAAGAAGGACTAAACGATACGCTGGTGGTGTTGGGCGGGATTGTACCCAAGGAAGATATTCCGAAGCTTAAAGAACAGGGAGTCGCCGAAGTCTTTCTGCCGGGCACCTCGACTCAGGACATCGCTGACTTTATCCGCAACAACGTCAAGCCGCGCGAGTAATCAAGATCAACGCTTCTTCAGGAAGCGCTCGACGCCCCGTTTACAATCCTCGCTCATCCGCGCAGTCACGTTGGTATCAACTCCGCAGCGCAGCGCGTCTTCAAAACTCATCGCGTCTATTTGATAAAGTAAACGCTTGGTCAGTGCGACTGCGGCGGCGCTGGTTTTCTTGAACTGCTCGATAAACGCATCAACTTCGTCGTCGAAAGCTTCATCGTCCAGCACACGATTCGCCAGACCGAATTCGACGGCTACTTCAGACAAGATCTCGTTACCCAGAGTCAGCAATTCAAACGCGCGCTTTTCAGAGATGTTGCGTCGCAGAATCGCCATGACCATCGCAGGCACGAAACCGATTTTGACTTCGGGATATCCAAAGCGGCTCGACCGCGCCGCCAAAACCAGGTCGCACGCTGAAGCGAGGCCGCAGCCTCCAGCGAGCGCTCTTCCCTTCACTGCGGCGATCACCGGCTGATTCAATGCCCGAATGATGGTGAACAGTTCCATCAACGATGTTGCATCGTCCAGGTTTTGAGCGACGGAAGCGGTAGATATTTTTTGCAGCGCGGCAAGATCTGCACCCGAGCAGAAATCATCGCCCGCCCCGGTGAGCAGAACTACTCGAACTCCATCGTCGCCATGAGCCCGGCGGAGTGACTCCTTGATGGCGGCAATTAGTTCATCGTTCAGCGCATTACGCTTTTCGGGCCGATTCAGCGTGATGCGGGCGACACCCTCGGATACTTCATAAAGCGCAATCTGATCAGCCATCTTCAAACGCCCAGCCCCAGCTTTCGCGCTTCATCGTCTTCGACGTCGATTTGCATTCTTAAGAGCGCAGTCGAAAGAGTCTTCCCCTGGGCATCGGTCATCAGTGAAAGCGTGCCGCCGCCGCCCAGACTTTCGTTTAACAGAAAATTCAGCGCACCCAGGTTTGGCAATTCAAAGCGCTCAACCTCGCCTTTGCAGATCCCTTTGAAATGTTCTTTAACGCGCGGAGCAGTCACTTCACGGGCCAGCAGCGGATAGAATTCGTCACGCAGCGCGATGAGCCCGACGTTGGCGGTGTCGCCTTTATCGCCGGAACGCGCATGCGCGAGTCTGATCAACTGGATTCTCATAAGCTAAACGTCAAGCATCTCCACCGCGGCATTAATCTCAGTCTTCGGAATGAGCGCCGGCCAGTAGGCGACAATCTCTTCAACCTTTGGCCGGCCACCCGCAAATCCGGTGACGGCGGGTGGGCCGGTCAAGATTAGTGGCGCAATCTCTTTGGTAAATCGTTCAATCGCAGCGCGATCATTTCCGCGAACTCCTACCCGCAACTGAACTTCGGCCACGTCAGACGGAGTTTCGCCGGCCAGCGGGCCATGCGTCGCGCTAGCGCCGACATACTCGGTCAGAATTTGATCGAAACTCAGTCCCAGTCGATCGAGACGCGCGCGCAAAACCTTGTCGGCACCTTGGGCCTTGGCGAACGCGTCGGGCCAGGCGTAAACCAGCGTCCCGACAGCTTTGTATCCCGCAGAATAACTGATCGATACCTTTAGGAATTCGGTCGCCGGGCGGCCTTTGATGCCCGAAACCCGCACCCGGTCCGCGCCGTCTTCAGCAAGTTGAATCGTCGTGAAATCCGCCACGCAATCCGGCGTGATGTATTCATGCGGATCGCCCATTTCGTAAACGAGTTGTTCCTTGATTGAAGGCACACTGACGCGCCCGCCCGTGCCTTCATGTTTGGTGATGACGAACGTACCGTCGGCTGTGGCTTCAGCAATCGGAAAACCGACATTGGCCAGGTCCGGAATCGTCTCCCAATCGTATTGGCAGTTGCCACCTGAGCACTGCGCGCCGCATTCGATGATGTGCCCGGCGATAGTTCCGGCAGCCAGGCGATCCCAATCATTCGTGGCCCAACCGAACTCGTGAATCATCGGGCCCAGAGTCAGGCCGGTATCGGTCGCCCGGCCAGTGATGACTACCTGCGCGCCTTTGTCCAACGCTGCCACGATTGGCGCCGCACCCAGATATGCGTTTGCGCTTTGGATTCGATCTCTCACCGTACTCAGTGGTGCACCCGTATCCATGTTGCGCAACTCGATGCCACGACTGAGGTAATCATCGATGCGGTTCAGAATGTCGTCTCCGGTTACAATGCCGATGCGAAGCTTTCCGCCCAGTCCGAGGTCCCGCGCGATGCCGGCCACCGCGGCCGCGCAGCCGGGAACATTCACGCCGCCCGCATTGGCCACGACCTTAATGTTTCGCTTCACGCACGCCGGCAAAATCTCTTTCATGAGGGCCACAAAGTCGCGTGCGTAGCCAGCGTTCGGATCGCGGGCTTTCTGCTTCTGCATAATCGACATCGTGACTTCCGCCAGATAGTCGAGCATTAAATAATCAATCGGGCCGCCTTCAACCTGGCGCACGGGCGCATCTGGCAGATCACCCCAAAAACCCTGTCCCGCTGCAATTCGAATTTTTTCTCTCATCAATAGTTGTTTACATAATAAGACACGGAGAGCCAAACGGACGAAGCGCATCAATCAGCCTCGTCACGATGATCTCCGTGTCTTCGCGTCCCCGAGTTAACGACCCAATACGCTGGTCGCTACGGCGTTGTCTTCGCCGGTGGAGCAGCAGCGTCCGTCTTCTTGGTGGTCCGTCTCTTCTTCGACTTGCCCTTCATTGTGCCAGTCGGTGTGAAGCTCACCTTCATTTTCTCGCCGGGCACGCTGGTCAGCCAAAGCTTGTCGCCCACTTTTTTGGCGCGGAGAGATACAGCCTGCTTCGGTGGCGGCGGATTCGGACTCGGCGCGGGCGGCGTCAAATCGCCCATCATCATGGTTACGCCGATATATCCGCAGGTCGTCACCGCGGTGACGCGTCCCGAATGCGTTTCGGATCCTGACGTCATCGTAAAGTTGTTGCCGGTGATCGTCAGCGTCGCGTCCTGGGCCGGCTGGCCATCGCCATGATCGGCCTTGCCGGTATAGGTACCCGAGAGATCCGTCTGCTCTTGCTTACTCGGATCGCAGCGGCCGGATGTCCTGACAACTGTCCGCTTCTTCTTGCTGGTCTTCGGCTTGGCCTCGGTAGTGGTCGACGAATTTGCATTCTGGGCGGACACGACCAAGCCTGTGCTGGCCAGGGCCACAACGCACATCACCACGAGCCCAAGAACGTAAAGATAGATGGTGCTCTTTCTCACGATTCTTCTCCTTTGTCTGGTTCTTGCGTAATCGGTGAAATCTGCGAACGAAAAGCTATGCTAATGAAGCCGGTAATACAAATTGCCCTAAATGTGCTCCTGAATAATTCAAACCGACGCGTAATGCAAGCTCTAAAGCATGGCGCGTGTCTTCCGGCGCAATAACCGCATCAACAAATCCCCGGGCGGCGGCGTACTTTGCGTCCAATTCTCTCTCGTAAGTTTCACGGACCTTTTTCATTTCCAATTCAAGCTGCTGGTTGGGTTCTTCACCTTTGGCCCGCAATTTTTCCAACTGACTCCCAAAGACCGCCTGCACCGCAGACTCGCCTTCCATGACACCCATTCGTCCCGTCGGCCAACTGAAAATAAAATCGGGGTCGAACCCCTGTCCGGCCATTGCATAATAGCCGGCGCCCGAAGCGTGATTCACCGTCAGCACGATTTTCGGCACCGTCGCGGTGGCCATGGCTTCCACAAAACGCGCACCCGCGCGAATGATTCCCGAGTGCTCAGCCTGCGCCCCGACCATAAACCCGGAAACGTCCTGGATGAAGACCAGGGGTGTGCCGTGACGATTACAGGTATCGATGAAGTAAGCGACCTTTTCGGCTGACTCGGTATAGACGATCCCGCCGAACTTGGGTTGGCCACCTGCGGGATCGCGAAACATCCCGCGCGCGTTGGCAATCACACCGACCTGGATTCCGCAGATGGACGAATGACCTGTGATGATTTCTTTAGCATAGTCGGCTTGAAATTCGTCCAGATGACCATCATCCAGAATGCAATCAAGTAACGCCCGCATGTCGTAAGGCTGCCGATGGTTCTCAGGAAGAATTTCGTAAATCTGTTCCGCGGGATTCTTTGGCTGCCTGGTTCCCGGCTCGTGACTCCCGGCTCCCGGCTCTGGTCCCGGCAGTTCGGCGACAAACTCCCTTATCTTCGCGATCGCCGCTTCGTCGTTCTTAACTCGATAATGCGCGACGCCGGAAATTTCGTTATGCGTGCGCGCGCCGCCGAGCGTTTCATTATCGATAGTTTGCCCGGTGGCGCCTTTCACTAGATTCGCGCCACCCAATCCCATGAATGACGTTTCTTCCACCATGATGATGATGTCAGATAACGCCGGCAGATAAGCGCCGCCGGCGATGCACGGGCCCATCACTGCCGAAATCTGGGGCACTTTCAAATACCGCCGCATGATCGAGTTGTAATAGAAAATTCGCGACGCACCGTATTGCCCGGGAAACACGCCGCCCTGATAGGGAAGATTCACGCCGGCCGAGTCAACGAGGTAAATGATTGGCACGCGCGAACGCATGGCAATCTCCTGGGCGCGCAGAATCTTCTTAATCGTCTCCGGCCACCAGGAACCGGCCTTCACCGTCGCATCGTTGGCCACGACGACAACTTCTCTGCCGGACACGCGGCCCACAGTCGTAACGACTCCCGCCGCCGGCGCGGATCCAATTTCTGTTCCGGCGTCGCTTTGCCCTCTGGTCTTGGCGCTTTGCTCTTTGTATTCATCGTAAGCGACGAGCAAACCGATCTCCTGCTGGTAGGCATTCTGATCCAAGAGCAAGGCGATGCGTTCGCGCGCCGTCAGCTTACCCTGCTTGTGCTGCTTTTCGATTTTGTCCGACCCGCCACCGAGCCGCAGCCGATGTTCCAGCTGATGAAGTTCGTTGGTTAATTGGCCCAGCCGACCTTGCGGCTTGTCGGAGGCAGCCACCGGCGACTCAGACGATTCAGCTTTAGAAATGACTCGGGAGAGCGTCTTTACGGTGAATTTGGACGCTGGCATGCTTCGAGACTCAGAGGTCACTTTACTGCTCACGGTTCGCGATTAACTGGAGATTGCTTGAAACTGGCGGAAAAATAACACACTTCCCAGAGACGCGCCAATTTGAAGTCACTCTTTCATGGCGGCGAACAACCGATCCGGGTTCACACCTTCGGGACATCCTTCGATTATAAAGACGCGAGATCCCGACCAGCTCAGCGCGGCCGCCCCTTCGTCCGTTTTCCAGGAAGCGAATCCCGCAAGGCCATCCGGCGGTTCAACGGGATGAGTGGCCTGGGCACCCGGGTAACGGAGATTAATTCGCTTGGCGAACGCTTCGTAAAACTCGCGCGCGTCATTGGTCGTGTCCCAGGCCGTCGCCGAAATGAAGCTAATCCGGCCGTTGGAACTTTCGTACACCACGTATCGATCGCCGGCCCAACCGGCGGCGGCCCGGTGCGATTCAGTTGGTGACTTCAAGAACTGATCAAGCAAAAGATAGTATCCGAACTCGCCGTTCACATCGGAAGCGATTCGCTTCCAAGTAGTCAGTGTCGTCGATCCTTTCGCTGGATTGGATCCGGGTTTTGTTCGACTGCCTTCGCTCAACAAACCCGTGAAATCCGGCAACGTGATCTTTACCGGTGCTTCATGCGACAGATATTTTTCCGGATGCATGATTTGCTCGGTCGACTGCGGCAAGGCCTTGAACGCCTGCGACACCCCGGACCAACCGCCTGCTTTATAAACCGCGCGCGTCCAGTTCAATCCTTCCTGATAAGGAAACAGCAAAGACTCGCGGATGACGCGGGGCGCCTGATCCAACTCCTTGGTGTCTACGCCCATTTTGCCGATGGATTTTAGAAAGGTCAGCGCGCGCATCGGACTGCTCGAAATGTACATGACCATGGCCAGGGTCGCATCACCTTCGATTAAGGCGTGCGCGGCGATCTCTGAATCGGATTCACCTTTGGGCCAATGCTCAAACCTGCGCAGATCGAAGTGCTGATCCTGGAGTGCATGCGTCAATTCATGCGCCATCACCGCTTTTTGACCCTCGACGTCAATCCAATCGGCGAGATGGAATTGGCGCGTCTTTGGCTCGTAATAACCGGCGACCTGCTCGGTAAGCAGTCGAATCATCAAAGCGCGATATTGAAAATCGGGAGGAGCCATGCCCAGTTTCTTGAGCGTAACCTCGGCAGCGTGCATATCCGCCACGGTCGTATCTTCATCGAGGTTCTTGACGACCGCCCGTTCAATCTCAGCTCGCGACTGCGTTGAGCTTTGCACAGGACGAACGATGGGGAGTTCGCGCAGGGCGCTGGTTTCCTTCAGCACTTCGTCGGTGGCGGCCACCAGCGCCGCATTTCGCGTGGCGGCGGTGGTCGCCGGTTCCTGAGTTACGGCGAATTGCGTGGGCACGATTGCGAGCGCGCAGACGGCCAGCGCCAAGACAAACGCGCAGGCAAGCCGCCGCCGCATAGCCCACCGGGGCGCGGACGCTCCGCGATGAATTTGTTTTGACATCCTCATATTTCGCTCTTATAGTCCGCTAAAACGATTCGCAATTCAAACCATGAGTAACGCAAACTCTTAGTTTGCGAACGCGGGCTGACAAGTCGCGTTACACGAGGAGTCGCATTTTGTTGGATCCGGAGCAACTGGAAGACGCCGATGAGTGGCAGGATGCCCTGCTGCGCGTGCGCTATGCCGAAACGGACAAGATGGGCGTGGTGTACCACGCGAATTATCTAATCTGGTTTGAAATTGGCCGCACGGAATTCTGCCGGGCCCGGGGATTCTCGTACCGCGATATGGAAGAGAATGAAAATGCCTTTCTGGTGGTGGCTGAGAGTTATTGCCGCTACAAAGCGCCGGCCTATTACGACGACGTGCTCATAGTCCGGACACACATCACGGAACTGCGCCGCCGGTCCCTCCGCTTTGGCTACGAAATCATCCGCGAATCAGACGGCGTGGTCATCGCTGAAGGCGAAACCGGCCATGTCGTTACCGATGCTAATAATCGCGTTCGATCGTTTCCGCCAGGTTTTGCTGAACTGCTGCTGTCTCCGCCCACTGAGGGTCAGAACGTGGGCGATCCAGTGCCTCAGGACGAGCCGCCGCTATAGGTCAAGATGTATGTGGCAAGTTAAGGCGCTCGATTGAACGCGCGCGTCCCGTCTCATCATCAACGTCAACTACAATCGCGCAAATTCTGACTTCACTCTTCGAGTGATCCGGTTTGCGATGAAGCGGAGAACGGAAGCGATGGATGATGTCGCCCTTCTTCATGCCGATCACGCCACCATAACTCCCGGTCATGCCGATGTCAGTGATAAAGGCGGTGCCTTCGTGTAACAGCCGCTCGTCCGCCGTCTGCACGTGCGTATGAGTCCCGAAAACCACCGACACCCGGCCATCCAGGAACCAGCCCATGGCAGATTTTTCCGAAGTCGCCTCAGCGTGCATGTCGACGATGCGCACTTTGACGTCTCCGTTGAGCGATGTGACCAATTCATTCGCGACGCGAAACGGGTCGTCCGCCGGATGCATGAAAACGCGGCCGAGCAAATTAAAGACGGCGACGCCAACGCCATTTACCTCGCCAGTCCACATCGTGCTGCCGGGGGTGTCGGGCGGATAGTTTGCGGGCCGCAGCAGCCGCGGCTGCTTCTTGATGTATTCAACGACCTCGTGTTTGTCGAAGATGTGATTGCCCGAAGTCATGACGTCGATGCCCGACGAGAAAAGGAAATCGGCAATCGCCGGAGTGATGGAAAAGCCGCCCGCGACGTTCTCGGCATTCATCACCGTGAAGTCAATCGCGTGCTGCTCTTTCAGGTCCTGGAGCCGATCAACGAGTGCCGAGCGCCCCGGCTTGCCGACCACGTCACCAATAAGGAGGAGCTTCATAAAGAAAAGTGACAAGTGACGAGTGGCAGGTGACAAGAGGAATCAAAACAACTTGTCACTCGTCACTGGTCCTTGTCACTTGAAATGACAGAGGGAAAACCGCCTGGCCGTTCCGAAGTCGTAATTGAACCTGAGTTAATCAGGTGGGTGGCCTTTTTTTCACCGCAAACTGTCGGCTTATCCTAACGTTGAGGACAAACACTAGCCCGCGATGTCGGCCTCCCTTATGAACGACGTTGGCTCAACCATCGTAAGTCGGTGACGAACCCGGCAGAAACCTTCCCTCCGTCGCGAGGGATATTAACATAGGCGACAGGCGGTTGTTGAATGCATGCAGTGACGCAGGGCACAAGGAAAGGCGAACGCCATGAAGTGCGCGTTCAGGCAGCGGCAGAAGCGTCGCGCGGAGCCTTCAGCAGCCGGTCAAGCAGTTCCGAACATTCGGCGCTACGGGTCGCCAGCTGTTCGTCAGCTTGCTCATGCGACTTGCGCAGCTGATGCAGTTCGTCGGCGATATAAAGCGCGGCGAGGATGGCAACCTTGCGCGAATCGACCGTCAGCGTCCCGGAAGAGATTTCACGCATCCGCTGATCGACATACTCGGCGAGTTGTTTGAGGTATTCCGGGTCTCCATCCGAACGGACGGTATAGGCCTGATCGTAAATCTCGACCTTGATCGTAGGAGATGATTCCAGCTCCTTACTCAACGCAAATCCGTCTCGGTTCATTGTTCTATCGCCTCCAGCGCTTCAGCATCGGCGGCCGTAATCGCCTCGAGCATCGCCTGCACTTTCGCACGGACGGCTTCGCGCTCCGCCAGCAAGTGCTCGACTTGCGCGACTAACTCTTCATTGTTTCCGCCGCTATGGCGGGCCGAGGCCAGCTGCCGTTCGAGGTCGTCTTTCTCCTGACGCAACGCTTTTGTCAGCTCAATTGTGCGATAGATTTTGTCTTCGAGGTGAGAGAATTTTTCCAGGCCGTTTGTCGCCGCCATGTGTTTCTCCGGATGTAAGAATCAGGCGGGCTGATTATGCGATGATGATTGCGTGGAGTGCAAGAGTTAAGTATCAGACGCCGCTATCTGACTTCAGCGCCAAATGCTTCCTTCAGCGCCTCGACTACCGGCCAATGCACCGCATCAACTTCTTCGTCCCGCAGGGTCCGATCGTCGGCGCGATATTGCATCCGCAAGGTGACCGAACGCTTGTCGTCGGCGATGCCTTGACCTTCGTAAGTACCCACCAGAACCACCCCGATAAAGTAATTCGCGTTCTGATTCTCGGCCGCCTTGATGAGGGCGTCGAGAGTGGTTTTGCGATCGACGAGCAACGAGACATCCCGAACAATCGCAGGAAACCGCGGCAGTTTTGAATAAAGCACGGGCTGCTCTGCCAGCTCGAACAGCGCACTCAAATCGACTTCGGCGACGTAAACCGCCTGGCGAAACTTATAGTTACCGGCGATCGCTTCGTCTAGTCTTCCAATGGTGCCAATCGGCAAACCACCCACGGAAATGACCGCGGATTGCCCGGCGCGCAAATGCTTCACGTCCGCCGCGGCAAAAGTCAGCGACGGCAGATTGACGGCGTCGATTGCGGCCTCGACCGCGCCCTTGATATCAAAGAAATCGATTTCGCGAACAGCGTCAGCCCGGCCCGCCTCCGCCACGCCACCGGTGGCCACCAGAGCGAATGCTTCACATTCCTTCGGCAGTTCGCTCTCAGTGGAAGCGGCAAACACGCGACCGGTCTCGAAGAGACAAACATCGCGCCGGCCTTGATTGAGATTGTGACGAATTGAATTCAACAACCCGGGCAGCAGCGTCTGCCGCATGTTCGAAGCTTCTTCGATAATCGGATTGGTAAGCGTGACGGCCTTAGCAGCCGCTCCGAAAGCGGGGATCAACTCAAAGTCATTCGTAGCTTCTACGAAACTAAAGTTGATGGCTTCGTGGTATCCAAAGGTCGCGAGCGCGCGGCGCAGCTTTCGTTTACGCGATTCGCCGGGATGATATTCACCCGCCGACTGCGCGGCCGGAAGCGCCGTCTGGATGTTGTCATAGCCGGTATGCCGCGCAATCTCTTCCACGAGATCCTCTTCGATGGAGACATCGTGCCGCCATGACGGGACCTCGTACGTCAGGATAGCCGGATCAATCGTCCGTGGTTTGAAACCGAGCCCTTCAAGAATGCGCTTCATCTCATTTGCGGCAACCCGAAGGCTCGCGATCGCTTCGACGCGGCTGGGGCGAAGATTCACTGACCGTGATTCAAACCGGGCCGGGTACACATCCAGAGCATCCGCGGTTGCGGTGCCGCCGGCGATTTCGCAGATCAGCGCCACGCATCGCTCCTGCGCCGCCAACACACCTTCGGGATCGATATTACGTTCGAACCGGTGCGAAGCTTCGGTCTGCAAACCAAGCTTCTTCGCGGTCCGGCGGACAGAGGCGGGATTGAAGTAGGCGCTTTCAATCAAAACGTCGGTGGTGGAATTTGATATCTCCGAGTCCTCGCCGCCCATTACGCCGGCTACCGCGACCGGGTTCCGGGCGTCGGCAATCACGAGCATTTCTTTATCCAGGTCGCGCTCGACACCATCGAGCGTCGTAATCTTCTCGCCGTCCGTGGCTCGTCGAACCACGATGCGTTTTTCGGCCAGCCTGGCGAGATCAAACGCATGCAGCGGCTGCCCCGTCTCGTGAAGCACATAGTTGGTAATGTCGGCGACGTTGTTAATCGGCCGTTGTCCGATGGCCTCAAGCTGCTTGACCAGCCACTCGGGCGAGGGCGCGATCTTCACGCCACGAACAATACGCGCGGCATATCGCGGACAGAGATCGACATCTCGAATTTCAACCGAAGTGAATTCGCTGGTCGTTCCCTGCGGATTTGAAATCTGAGACGCCGGAATTGAGACCTGAGAATCCTCGCTTACCGCCAACTCGCGCGCAATGCCAATATGCGACAGGCAATCTCCGCGATTAGATGGCACTTCGACGTCAAGGATAAAGTCATCGCCGCGCGGTTCGACTGCGTCGACCGCCAGCCCAACGCCCGTGAGCCGGTCGCGGATTTCATCCGGCGAGGCCGTCGTGCCCGTCAATTCGCGCAACCATTTGTAACTAATGAGCATTTCTCATGGTCCCTGGTCAGCAATCAGTTAATCAAACAACTGACAACCAATAACTGCCCACTGAAGTCCCTATCTAAATTGTTCTAAGAATCTGACGTCGTTCTCGAACAGCAGACGAATATCGTCGAGCTGGTAAATCCGCGCGCAGGTGCGATCGATGCCGAGGCCAAACGCGAAACCAGTGAATTCTTCCGGGTCGATATTGGCCGCGCGCAAAACGTTTGGATGCACCATCCCCGATCCGCCCAGCTCGATCCAGCCCGAATGCTTACAGATGCGACAACCCTTGCCGCTACAGTTAAAGCAACTGTAGTCCACTTCCGCACTGGGTTCAGTGAATGGAAAATATGAAGGACGAAACCGCGTCCGGGTCTCGGGGCCAAACAATCGATGCACAAATTCCGCCAGCGTGCCCTTCAAATGCGCCATGGTAATGCCGCGATCGACGCATAACCCTTCGACCTGAAAAAACATCGGGTTGTGCGTAGGGTCGGGGGTGTCGCGACGGAATACCCTACCCGGCGCAATCATCCGGACTGGCGCACCGCGCCTTTGCATCGCGTGAATCTGCACCGTCGATGTCTGTGACCGGAGCGCAAAACCTTCACTGGTATAAAACGTGTCCTGCGGGTCCCGCGCCGGATGACCTTCGGAAATATTCAGCGCGTCGAAATTGTAAAAGTCGGTCTCGATCTCTCGATCGTCTTCCACGATGTAGCCGAGTGAAACGAAGATATCTTCGATCCGTTGGCGCATGAGCGTGATCGGATGCAGATGACCGGCACGCGCCCGGCGCCCGGGAAGGGTGACATCGAGGCTCTCACGCTCAGAGCGCGCGGCATCGATGATTAACTTCAAATTTCGATCCGCTTCCTCGATCGATTCATTCACCGCCTGGTCGGCACGTTGAACCAGCTGACCAAAGGCGGCTCGTTCGTCTGCCGGAACGCGACCGATGAGTTTCTTACACGCCGCGAGTGCGCTCTTTTTTCCGGTATGGCGGGATCGCAGCTCAGCCAGCGCGCGCTGCTCGGCCTCAGCCTGCGTCAACGAAAGGCTCGAATTAGACAGACCATCGCCGGTAAAGCGTGCGAAGCGCTCGAACTCTCGTTCGAACGCTTCGCGGGCAGCTTTAACTTGCTGAACAGGATCTTGCTCGCTGACCGTCATTTCTTCTTCTGCGCGACCCATTTGCCTGACATCTGGCCGGCGAAATCAAAATCTCCGGAGAGCTTGCCCTCGACTATGGTGGCCGCCATTACAATCTGGCCACTCCCGCCCTCGAGCACGAACGAGAGCTTGCCATCTTTCCAGGTGCCGGTCGAAATATTCGAGCTACCCAGCTGTGAATTACTCGAGCCGGTAACTTTTTCGCCATCAACTTTCAGAACCAGGGTAAACGGAAACGCCTGGCCGTTCGCGTCTGCCACCGCGTCCCACTCGCCCGAGATCTCATCGGCGGCGGCTTTCCGCAACTCGAGGGTCAGGTTATGGCCAGCCTCGGCGAACGCACCCGACAAGACGTCTCCATTCCTGCGAAACGACATTGGCGACGACGAACCTCCGGGCTTCTCGACGTCCAGGGTCAGCGTGTCTTTAACCATCTGGCCCTTGAGAATCTTGAATGGACCTTTCGGAAACGTAATCGTTCCAGAGTACTTGCCGGCATCTTCCACCAGATCCAGAGTAACTTTTATCGGCTGCCCGCTTTCATCTTTCACCGTTCCCGCGTACTTGCCGGCCCATGAAGCCTGCGGGCCCTGGCCAGCGGCCGCAGTCGGCTGAGCCGGCGCCGTCAAGGCTGCAAACAATACAATCAAACCCGCCGCTGCGCTGATAATTTGGTATCTCGTCGAGAGCATCTCATACCTCCTTGCGAATGGGTCTAGAGGGTTAAGCGGCCGCCCGCGCCTGCGGTTTATTGTCTAACGCGGTCTTCGCCTGGGTCGCCAGCTGAGAAAATGTTTCAGGTTGCTTGGCGGCAAAATCAGCGAGAATTTTTCGATCCAACTCAACGCCGGCTAACTTCAGCCCGTGCATGAACTGCGAATAGTTCATTCCATTCAAACGCGCCGCGGCGCCGATGCGGACAATCCACAGCGAACGAAAATCACGTTTCTTCAATTTGCGGCCGGTGTACGCGAAGTTCAATCCACGCTCGACCGACTCTTTCGCCGAACGATAAAGCTTCGACTTGGTACCGCGATAGCCCTTGGCTAATTTTAAGATCTTCTTCCGGCTTTGCAGCCGCTTATTTCCACGTTTTGCTCTTGGCATAACAAACTCCCTTCAGTTTAGGGATGAGGGCGGAGGGATGAGGGATGAAACTATCGGGCTCGGCTTCATCCCTTATCCTTCATCCCTCATCCCTAAGTATTAATCTCTTCCGTACGGCAACATTCGCTCGACGCGTTTCTGATCGCCTTCGGCCACCATCACGTCAACGTCGAGATAACGCTTTCGCTTATTCGTCTTCTTGGTCAAGATGTGACGGGCATGCGAATGGCCGCGCTTAATCTTGCCGGTCGCGGTGGTGCGAAATCGCTTCGCCGCGCCTTTATGTGTTTTTAGTTTTGGCATAACTCTCCTAAGTACTCTCTAATTTTTGATCTGTAATTTGGAATCCGGGTTCGCGCTAATAATTTGCGCGGGAACTCAGGCACTCGCTCCCGGACTCTGGCTTCCGGCTCCCGGGGTCTGATTGGGATTCGGCTGACTCCCGGCGCCAGGCTCCCGGCCCTTGTCCGGCTGCTTTGCCGGCTTATGTCGCTTCGGCGCAAAGATGGTGAACATCTGATTGCCCTCCATCCGCGGCCGCATCTCGACATCGCCCACATCAGCCAGGTCTTTTTCCAACTGTTCCAGAATGCGCGCGCCTAATTCGCGGTGCGTCATTTCGCGTCCGCGGAACCAGATGGTCGCTTTGACCTTGTCGCCTTCGCTCAACCACTCGCGCGCATGTTTCATGCGATAGCTGTAATCGTGCAGGTCCGTGCCGGGACGAAACTTCACTTCCTTGACCGTGACGACGACCTGTTTCTTTTTGGCCTCGTTTGCTTTCTTCTTCGCCTCGTACTGGAACTTGCCGAAGTCGATGATTTTGCAAACCGGCGGGTCGGCATTAGGCGAAACCTCCACCAGATCCAAGCCACGCTCACGTGCTGTGCGAATTGCCTCGCGCGTGTCCATGACTCCGAATTGCTCGCCGTCATCAGTGATTACGCGCACCTGCGGCACGCGAATCCGGTCGTTAATCCTCGTTACTGGCCCGCGGCGGAAATCCGGCCGGCCGCGTCCACGAAAACCTGTAGCTATGAAGCACCTCCTAGGTTTGAGTCTCAGGTCTCAAAAGTCTCAAGTCCCAGGACTGTCCTGAGCTTCGAGATTTTGAGACCTGACACTATGTATTCGTCAGCGCTCGCGTCTTCACCAGACGCGTCGCCAGCTGTTTAAATTCGTCAATCGACATCGCGCCGATGTCGCCCTGGGTGCGCTCGCGCACGGCCACCTTGCCTTCTTCCATTTCGCGATCGCCGAGCACCAGCATGAACGGGACCTTCTGCAACTGCGCATCGCGAATCTTCGCCCCAATCTTGTCGTTGCGAACGTTGACCTCGACGCGCAGACCGGCCGCGCGCAATTCCTGCGCGACCTTTTCCGCATAATCATTAATCCGATCGGTAATCGGCAACACCGCGATCTGCACCGGCGCCAGCCACATCGGAAACGCGCCGGCGTAATGCTCAATCAAAACACCAAAGAACCGTTCAATCGATCCAAACAAGGCGCGATGCACCATCACCGGGCGGTGCGGCTTGTTGTCTTCACCGATGTATTCAAGCTGAAAACGCTCCGGCAGATTGAAATCGCGTTGCACGGTGCCCAGTTGCCACAACCGGCCGATCGCATCTTCGATCTTGAAGTCGATCTTGGGGCCATAGAAGGCGGCCTCGCCTTCAATGCGCTCGTAATTTATGCCGCGGGCATCGAGGCCGGCCGCCATCTCGGCTTCTGCTTTTTCCCAGTCCTCTTCGGAACCGAGATATTGCTTGTTCGACTCGCTTCCCTTCACCGAAAGCTCGAACTTTATCTTGTCAAACCCAAAAGTCTTCAGCACTTGGTAGGCGAAATCGACGCAATCGAAAATCTCCTGCTGGACCTGTTCCGGGGTACAGAAGAGGTGCGCGTCGTCCACGCTGAAGCCGCGCACGCGCATGAGCCCGTGCAAGGTGCCGGAAAGTTCTGCGCGATAGACGGTGCCCATCTCGGAATAGCGTTGCGGCAGATCGCGATAGGAGCGCTGCTGCGACTTGTAGATGCCGATGTGGAACGGACAATTCATTGGCTTGAGCCGGAATTCAGTCTCTTCCAAAGTAGTCGGCGCAAACATCGAGTCCCCGTAATTCTGTTCGTGACCACTCGTCTGCCACAACTCACGCTTGGCGATATGCGGCGTGTACACAAAATAGTAGTTGCGCTTGATCAGCTCTTCGCGCAGATAGTCTTCCATTTGCTGGCGCACGATGCCGCCCTTGGGATGCCAGAAGACTAAACCCTGCCCGTATTGCTCCTGAATCGAAAACAGATCGAGTTCCCGCCCGAGTTTCCGGTGATCACGCTTCTCGGCTTCCTCGCGTTGCTTCAGCCACGCATCCAGTTCTTCCTGGGTAAAGAAAGCGGTGCCGTAAATGCGTTGCATCTGCGGACGCTCGGCGTCACCTTTCCAGTAAGCGCCGGCCAGGGAAAGCAGCTTGAACGCCTTCAGCTTATTGGTGTTGGGCACGTGCGGCCCCAGGCAGAAATCAATGAAAGGAGAGCCCTCAATGTAATAGACGCTGACGCGTTCGCCTGCCTTCTCATCGATCAGTTCACACTTCAACGGCTCGTCGCGTTCGTTAAAGATCCGCAGCGCTTCCGCTTTCGGAATTTCATCGCGGCGATAAGACATGTTGCGTTTCGCGATGTCGCGCATTTTCTTTTCAATCACCGGCAGGTCGGCCTCGGTCAACGCGCGCGGTGCAATCACATCGTAAAAAAATCCGTAACGCGGATCCTCAAGCAGCGCCGGACCGATACCCAGCTTAGTTCCCGGAAACAGATCGAGCACCGCTGCCGCCAACAAGTGGGCGGTCGAGTGGCGCAGCACATCGAGCCCGGCCAGCGTCTGTGGCAATACCGGCTCAATCTTCACCGCGTCGCCGTTTGCCTGCGCATCAATCGTGTGCGCGAGATCGACTTCCTGACCGTTGACGCGAGCGGCAAGGGCCTGCTTCGCCAGATCACGGTCAAGCTTCTTCAGGGCTTCGCCTACCGTAACCGGCGCGGGCATTTCGGCCGCCGGGCCGTTATTAACCTGTACCTTTATCTCGCTCATTGGCTCAATGCTTCGCTCGGTTAGGAGCGAGATGCCTATAGCATCCGCTCGTCTCGTTTCTGCGCGCTCCACTGGAAGCGCAATCTATCTCGGCTAACATTATTGCGCTCCTAATCAAACAAATTTGGAGCGCCGACGAAACAGACGACCGAATCTATTAACATTGCACGCCTGCGGCGCGCTAATTTGCTCGCCACCGGCGGGCAGAACTCACGGAAGACCGTTAACCCGGCGCTTCCTTCAAGATTTACAATTCACGATTTACTAACTGCGAATGATCGGTTTCGATAGGAGCGCCCTCGTCGCCAATCCCTTCGGGCGGGACTGGCAATCAAAATGTGAATCGGGTTCGTGTCGAACGATTCATGACGAAGGTCTTCCGGAGCATCCTATCAAAAATTCGAATCAGACAAGCTTAATGCTTATCTTTCGTATAATTACGAATGCGCATAATAACAAACCGGATCGTGATGGTGCAAGGCTGCTTTAGCGTGGGTAGTAGCTGAAGTTGTAACGCAAACTATTAGTTTGCGGCGCAATCGAACAGACTGCGTGACGAAATCGGACCCCTACCTTCTGGTCGGCGCTTTTCCCGGCCGCACAAAGCGGTGACAAATGCCCGCCCCCAAAAGTGCCTTTCCTTCCGGCGCGCTTCTGATACTATACGCGCCCGTCAGTTCAGCCATCGTTCGGAGGAGCCCTCTAATGAATAAATTTGTCCGTCTCGCCATTGCCGTCAGTCTCGGCGCCGCTTTCCTGGTCGCTGGTTTTCAAATTCGCACCTCCGCGCAACGCCAGCCAGGACGCAACGGTACTTCAAAAGCTACCGTCACTGATGGCATTCCGGAAGCCGCAAATCAAAGTGAGATGCGACAGGCAATTGAGTCTTACGTCGTGGATCGCGGCACGCTCGCGCGTTCATTCTTCGTCAACAACTCGCCCACCCGACGCGAGCGATTTAGAAAGTTCTATCAGGACTCACTTGACGGCCTTCAGAAGATGAATTTCGACGCCATGAGTCAGGAGGGCAAAGTCGATTACGTCCTGTTTCGCACCGACCTTGAATATGAGCTGCGCCAGCTCGACATTGAAGCGAAGCAGCAAGCAGAGGTCGAGCCGTTGATTCCGTTTGGCAGAGCTATCGTCGAGATGGAAGAGACTCGACGCGCGATGACGCCAATCGATCCCGCGAAGACTGCCACCACGCTGAACGGCTTGAAGAAGCAGGTGGATGATACGCGGCGGCGAGTCGAAGCAGGATTGCGCGGCGGCGACAACCCCGACGCCGTGAAGGTTAAGAAGACGGTGGCCTTTCGCGGCCTCAATGCGGTCAATGCCCTGCGCGGAAATCTGCGCAACTGGTACACGTTCTACAACGGTTACGACCCGGTGTTTACGTGGTGGAATGAACAGCCTTATCGCGAACTGGACGAGACACTAACTTCCTACGGCGCATTCATTAGCGAACGTCTCGTGGGATTGCGGCCGGCCGGAGCTGCCGGCGGACAAGGCCAGGGTGGAGGCGGCACGCAGAGAGGCGCGGGTGGCGGTGGCGGCCAAGGTCCGGGCGGTGGTGGCCAGGGCGGAGGCGGTGGATTCCAGCGGCCGGGCGCGGCTCAGGCGCGGCCGGGAGACACCAGCGACATCATCGGCGATCCGATCGGCCACGATGCGCTGATCAGCGAACTGCAATCCGAGATGATTCCTTACACGCCCGAGGAATTAATCGAGATCGCCAACAAGGAATTTGCCTGGTGCGAGAACGAAATGAAAAAGGCCTCGCGCGACATGGGCTTCGGCGATGATTGGAAGAAGGCCCTCGAGAAAGTTAAGAACACCTACGTCGAACCCGGCAAGCAGCCTGAACTGATTCGCGACCTCGCCCTCGACGCCATTAAGTTTGTCGACGACCATGACCTGGTCACGGTGCCGCAACTAGCCCGCGACACGTGGCGCATGGAGATGATGACGCCGGAGCGGCAACTCGTCAGCCCCTTCTTCCTGGGCGGCGAAACAATTCTGGTTTCATATCCGACCAATGCCATGACGCATGAACAGAAGATGATGAGCATGCGCGGCAACAACCCGGGCTTCTCGCATGCGACTGTCTTTCACGAATTGATTCCGGGTCATCACCTGCAGGGTTTCATGGCGGCGCGGTACCGACCCTATCGCGGGGTTTTCGGCACTCCGTTCTGGACGGAAGGCAACGCGCTTTACTGGGAGCTGCTGCTCTGGGATTTGAATTTCAACAAGACGCCTGAGAACAAGGTCGGTGCGCTGTTCTGGCGCATGCACCGCTGCGCCCGCATCATCTTTTCGCTCAGCTTCCATCTGGAGAAAATGACGCCGCAGGAGTGCATCGACTTTCTCGTCAATCGCGTCGGCCACGAACGCGACAATGCCACCGCGGAAGTGCGTCGTTCATTCGACGGCAGCTATGGCCCGCTTTATCAGATTGCTTATTTGATCGGCGGCTTGCAGCAGTACTCGCTGCATCACGATCTGGTTGATTCGGGGAAGATGACGAACCGCCAATTCAACGACGCCTTGCTGCACGAGAATCGGATTCCCATCGAAATGATTCGCGCAGTGCTCACGAATCAAAAACTGACTCGCGACTACAAAACGAGCTGGAGATTTTACAACCGGGGTTAGGAGACTATTGCGCGGGCAGCCGCAGCGCAGGTCCCAGCGAAGGAGCCGGCGGGTTAACCGGACCCGCCGGCATTTTGTTGTTTCGTTTCGCCTTTTCGCCCCGGTTAATGGCTTCACCGGCGGCTGCAGTTACTCCAGACGCGGTTGAGAGTGTGCGGGAGCGATCAACCTTAGACTCCCGGGCGTTTGAATTGGGACTCGGATTTTTTGCGGCAGTTGCTTTGACGAAGTCAGTGACCGGCCGGTCCGTTTGAGGCGCTGGCGAACCCAACGGAAACGCCGCGAACGCTATCACCGCCAGCAAGCCGCAAATGCAAACCACAGCCGGGACCCACCACACGCGTTTATTCGGTAGCCAACTCGGGTCGTCGGGCTTAAGAATCGCATAGCTGTCGAACGGATCGAACGACTGCGAGCCAGCGACCGATCCTGACGTTGGACTCTGAGTGATTCCCGATTCAGCCCGGCCCACGCCTTTCAAAGCGCGGCGAAACTCCTGCGCTGTCTGAAAGCGATCACTCGAATTCAAAGCCAATGCCCGGTGCACAACTGCGGATAATTCGCGGCCAATAATCGGATGAATTTCGTGAGCCTGGGCCAGCGGGTCCGTTTTCGAATTCGCCAAGGCGGCCGCGCGGGCCAGTGCATCCGGCGGCTTGATCCCGGTCAGTAAATGATAAAGCGTCGCGCCCAGCGCGTAGATGTCGCTCTGCGGTGACGTGCCTTGATCCTGAATTTGTTCGAGTGGCGAATAGCGGCGCGTATAACCAAAAATGCTGTGCGATGAAGCCGTGGTTGTCTGATCTGACGCGTGCGCTTTGGCCAAACCGAAATCGAGCAGCGCGATCTGACCGTTCGCGTTTACCTTCAAATTGTGCGGCTTGATATCGCGGTGAATGATTTGCCGTTCACGCGTGTGCAAGTAAATCAAAGCATCGAGCAATTGATCGGCCCAGGCAATTACCTGCGCCTGCGGAAACGGTCCGGGCCGCTCGGCGATTACCTGCGCCAAATCATCACCGCCGATGAATTGCATCACCAGAAACGCGCGGTCATTTTCGGTGAAGTAGTCGCTGACTCGCGGCAGCGCCGGATGCGTAAGCTGCGCCAGCAGACGCGCCTCCTGCTCAAATTGCCGCCGCAGGCGACTGTCAACCGCAAATGTCTCTTTGATCGCGACCGTGACCTGCAGTCGCTCATCGACAGCTTCATACACTGCGCCCATCCCGCCCGCGCCTAATTTTTTGACGATCAGGTAACGGTCTTGCAGTTTCTCGCCGCGGACGATTGTCTGCGCGTGCGTCGTGGGCCGGGTGGCTAAGACAGACTGCTCCATCGACTTTCGGTTGATGCGATCGAAAGGAGGATTTCCAGGAACTGAAAACGTCGGTTGTCGGTCGGGAAGTTGGGGCGAGAAGAGTAACTTCCTAAATCGACTATACGACAGCGGTCACCTTGAAAACAAGAGTCTTGATTTAGAAATGCCGTATTTCTCCGGGTATCGGTGCCACCAGATCCCTTCGCTCTTCTGAGTGGCGGACCACGGTGCAACGCGAGAAGAAAAACAGAAGGCAAATCCAGCCCATACGCAAGACAACTGTCAGAACCCGTCGCATCCAAGTGGCAAGCAAAGACGGTGCGAAGCTGCGCAGCGCTCGACGCTTAAGACGCTTCCCCAAATTAAGAGGAATTACCAGATGAATAATGAAATCGCGGCGGCGAACAAGGCTCTGGTCCGCCGATTCTACAAAGAGGTTTATGCCGACTGGAACATGGCGATGGTGGACGAGGTCGTCTCACCCGAGTTTACCTCGCACGATTGGCCGGAGCACGGCCCAACCGGCCCGCAGGCATTCCGGGATTACTATGCAGCGATCCGGGCGGCGGTACCCGATACCAGATACGAAGTCGATGATCTAATCGCGGAGGGTGACCGTGTAGTGGTGCGTTGGAGACTGCTCGGAACCCACCAGGGGAATTTCCGCGGCATCGCTCCGACTGGCCGTCTTATCGTGCTCAAAGGCGTTGCCATCTACCGGGTCGAAGGCGGCAAACTAATGGAACGCTGGGTTGTATCTGATTTGTATGGCGCCCTTGAAAAAGCCCGGGGAGCTGCACCCAGCTAAGTTTTCTTGCGCAGCAGGCTGAGCAGAAACAATACGGTCGCTACTGCGATAATCGCGGGGCCGAGCGCAAGATTTAACGTCACCTGGCCTATTCTGATCTGCGGGTAGACAAGGCTAATGGTAAGACCAAGGCCGACCGACAACACGCTGGCGAGCGACGAGGTCAATAGGAAGGCTGTCAGTGTGTGAGTCAACTGCCTGCCGATGGCCGCCGGCACGATAATCAAAGCGCCCACGAGTAATGCGCCGAGGAACCTCACCCCCAGCAATACCGTCAGACTGAAGATCAGCAGAAAGTGCAGATTCAAGCGAGAGACATTTACGCCAGCCGCGGCCGCCAACTCAGGCGAGAAGAGCGAGATGATCAATTGGTGACGGAACCTCACCACGAAACCGACAATGACCGCCACGGCGACGAGTCCCGCTACAAACCAAATCGCATTCAATGATTGAAAGCCGCCGAACAGCGCTTCAATCAAATCCTCGTTCGGCGTCAGCACAGTTCCAATCGCCAGCGCCGCGGTAAAGATCACACCAATCGCTACGTCGGTGGTTACCGTCGAGCTCTTCTGCAGGTGCCAGATCAGCAGCGTGCCCAGGAACAGTGCGCCCGCGGCGCCGATCAGCGGATTGAAGCCCAATAGCAAGGCGAGCCCCAATCCCGGCAGCGCGATGTGCGAGACCACGTCGCCCGCCAGGCTCATCCGCTTCATTAGCGCAAAGCTACCGACCAGCCCGGCAGCGAACGCTGTCAGCAACACCAGAATAGTCGAATAAGTTTGAGCTGCAGTCATTTATATGATTGCAATCGATCGCAAACTAACAGTTTGCGTTACGGAACCTAACCGTGATGATGGTGATCGTAGAACCCGACTGATTCACCGTAGAGCTTTGTGAGCACGTCATTTGATAAAGCTTCTCTCGGGCTACCGAAACACACTTGCTGATGATTAAGGCACAGCACCTTAGTCGCATAACGGAAAACAAAACTCAGGTCGTGCGAAACCATAATGCTCGCCAGCTGGTGTTGCGTCTGCAGCCGATTGATTAGCTCGTAGATATGTTCCTCACCGGGCTCATCTACGCTGGCGGTCGGCTCATCCAGCAGCAAAACGTTCGGATTGCCGATTAAGGAAAATGCGATCAGGCCGCGCTGAAACTGGCCGCCCGAAAGATGGCCCACCGGCGTGGCCACTATCTGGGGCGTCAGGCCTACTCGACTACTTATCTCGTTTACCTGATTAAAGGGAATTTTTTGGGTGACACATTTAGCGCGGAACAGATCCGTGAAGGTCAGCGGCAGATGAGTGTCAGCATCAATCTTTTGCGGCACATATCCGATCCGCACCTCGGGGCGCCAAACCACCTCGCCACGATGCGGTAAGAGATTCAACAGCGACTTAAGCAAAACGGTTTTGCCCGCGCCGTTGGGACCAAGAATGCTGAGTCGCTCTCCCGTCGCCAATTCAAAGCTGACGTCCTCGACTACCAGGCGGTCTTCGAGCTGGATCGAAAGATTTTTGACCGTCAGTAAGTTCATCGGAAGTAGCGCAAGTTATTAACTTGCGATCCCTTTCGCTGTTCCGCAAGTTAACAACTTGCGCTACTTTGTCCGGCGCCGATGGCGGCTTGCATCACAGACTCCGGCGTCCATTGATTAATATGGCGCGTCTCAGACAAACGACCGCGGCTCATCACCGCCAGCCGATCGCACATCCCGAACAACTCCGGCAGATAGGAACTGACCATCAAAACTGCTTTTCCTTTCGCAGCGCAATCAGCAATTGTCTGATAAACGACGGCCTTGCTGCCGATATCGATGCCGCGTGTCGGTTCATCCAATAAGAGAATGTCCGCATCCTGATGTAGTAGCCGGGCCAGGGCGATTTTTTGTTGATTACCGCCGGAGAGCGTCGCGACCTTCTGATCCGCACCACGCGCCTTGGCTGATAAAGAGCGCACTAACGATGCAGTCTGCGCGCGCTGTTGCGATAAATTGACCCAACCAAAACGCGAGCACGATGAGAAGCGCGTCATCGTCACGTTATCGCCAATTGAGAGCGCGAGCGCCAGCCCTTCACCCTTTCGATCTTCGCTCAAGTACGCAAAGCTGTCCGCCAGTCTTTGCGCGGTGGTGGCGCGTCGCAGGTTGAGCGTCCGGCCATTTACCGAAATCGATCCGGCTGCCGGTCGATCAATCGCGAACAGGCTGCGAACCAGCTCAGTCCGTCCCGAGCCCATTAACCCGGCGATGCCCAGAATCTCGCCGCGCTTCAGTTGAAAAGTCGCGTTCTCGACCGCAGGCGGCGCTGACAGATCGCGGACCTCGAGAATTGGTTCAGTACTTGTGGAACGATGCCGTTCGGGAAACAGAGATTCCATCGGCCGCCCTACCATGTGCGCAATCAGTTCATCATCAGTGACAGAAGCGATCGAACCGGTTGCCACGCTTCGTCCGTCACGGAGCACGGTGAAGTTGTCGGCAATCTCGCGGACCTCTTCGAGAAAGTGACTGATGTAAACCACCGTCAGCTCCTGCGCCGCGAATTTCCGAATCACCGAAAACAGATGGACGACGTCATCGCGCTGCAGACTGCTGGTTGGTTCATCCATGAGGATAATCCGCGCCCGCGCGGCAATGGCGCGACACACTTCCACGATCTGGCGCGCGGCAATGGACAGATTTTCCACGCGTCCCTCGGGAGTTATCTCGGGATGATTGAAGGTCGCCAGCACCTCGTTGGCCCGCTCGCGCAAGCGCGTGCGGTCGAGCACACCGGCGCGCGCGGGTTCAATTCCCATCATGATATTTTCGGCCACCGAAAGGTGCGGGAACAGCGAAAGTTCCTGGTGAATGAGAGCAATTCCGCGAGCCCGCGCGTCGAGCGGGCTGGAGGGAGAATACACAGATCCTTCAACCTGCATCGTGCCGGAATCGGCTTGAATCAATCCGGCCAGGACGTTCATCAAGGTGCTCTTGCCGGCGCCGTTCTCGCCAATCAGCGCGCGCACTTCGCCTTGGTTCAGACGCAGGTTAACGCCGTCGAGCGCCATGCTCGGACCGAAGCGTTTGCTGATGTTTGAGAGCGAGAGAACGGTCATTGAGATTCACTGCGATCAATCAGACCACGCCTTCGGCTTCCGTTCCCAGCGATGATGTCGCAATTCTGAAATGAGCGCTTCCGGCAATTTCGCGCCGTCGCTGGTCGCCATGTTCGCTTCAACGTGCGACTGCTTGCGCATGCCGGGAATTATCGTGCTGATGTCCGCGTTGCTGAGTATGAACCGCAGCGCCAGGTCCGGCAGCGACATATCCGCCGGCAAGATTTCTTTAAGTTTCGCGGCGCGCTCGAGGCTCGGGATTAGATTCTCAGCTGTGAAGTAGATATTGCGCCAGTCACCTTCCGGCCAGGTGCTGTCTTTCGTCAGCTTGCCGGTCAGCGTGCCTTCATCGAACGGCACCCGCGCGATGACCGCCACGTCGTGTTCGCGGCACGCCGGAAACAATTCGTCTTCAGGATTTTGATCGAAGATGTTGTAGATGACCTGGACGGCATCGATTAGGCCGCTGCGCACGGTCTTCACGCCGTTCCATGGTTCCCAACGATTGATGCTGATGCCCACGGCGCGGACGAGTCTCTGCGCCCGCAGCTCATCAATCTGCTTCGCCCAGCGATCATCTTCGAGCCAGTTGTCTTCCCAGACGTGAAACTGAATCAGGTCAAAGCTCGATAGCCCCGCATGCTGCAGACTTTCATGCACGCGCTGTTCGATGTAGTCGGGAGGAAAAGTATCGTCGAGGGTAAACTCGCGGCGGCTCGGCCACTTTGAGTTTTTCGGCGGAACCTTGGTCGCGGTATAGAGGCGCTGGTCCGGATTTGCCCGCACCAGATTTCCCAGCAGGGCTTCACTCCGGCCTTCACCATACGCCCAGGCGGTATCAAAGAAATTGCAGCCGAGATCGACAGCGCGCTGCAACGAGCTTAAAGACTCGTCATCATCCGAGCCGGTCCAACCACCCATGCCCCACATGCCGTAACCAATTTCGCTGACCTGCCAGCCAGTTCGACCGAATCGCCGGTACTCCACTTGTTTCCTCCTGTGTTTGCGATGTCGGAGTATAGACGCTGTGGCGCAAGTTGTTAACTTGCGTCCCTCCCGAGGTAAGAATCGCAGGTTAACAACTTGCGCTACCTTTGTAGTATTGTTCGTCCGCTTTTCACCACGTCGGATTCCAAAACGGTTCAGCAAACATGAAAACCCTGCGTCTGCTTTCACTCGTGTTTTGTGCGGCCGGAGTTTGCGCCTCAGCACTCGCTCAATCGCAAACACCGAATCGCCCGTCATCGAAACCGCGCATTGGATCGCTTCCCCGGCCCAAAGAAAAAACGACCCGCGAGACGCGCCCGGATCTCACCAAAGAACGGACGCTCTATGTCGTTGGTTACGCGCACCTCGACACGCAATGGCGCTGGGAATATCCGCAGGTGATTTCGGAATACCTCACCAAGACGATGCGGAACAATTTCGCGCTCTTCGAAAAATATCCGCACTACATTTTCAATTTCACGGGCGCCAACCGATATCGATTGATGAAGGAGTATTACCCTGCCGACTTTGAACGATTGAAGTTATACGTATCCATGGGTCGGTGGTTTCCGGCCGGTTCGTCGATGGAAGAAGGCGACGTCAATTCGCCCAACGCCGAGTCAATCATTCGCCAGATTCTTTATGGCAACAACTGGTTCCGAAAAGAATTCGGCATGGCCAGCGATGAATACATGCTGCCTGACTGCTTTGGCTTTCCCGCGTCATTGCCGAGCATTCTCGCGCATTCGGGCATCAAGGGTTTTTCCACCCAGAAGCTTTCCTCCGCCTGGCAACCTGCGCCTCACGTCGGCGGGCCTGAGTCGCCTGAGAAGACACCAGCCGGCATTCCTTTCAACGTGGGTGTTTGGGAAGGCACGGACGGCCGCACCGTCATCGCCGCGCTCAATCCGCTCAGTTACGGGAGCAACGTCCAATACGACATCAGCAAGGCTGCGCCGCCCCCGCCCGGCCCGGATCCAAGTTTGTCGGAGCAGCAAAACCAACAACGCACGCGGCGGCAGGAAGATTGGCCACAGCGCATTCAAACCAATGGGAACCTGACGGGGGTGTTCGCTGATTATCATTACGTCGGGACCGGCGACGTGGGCGGTTCGCCGAATGAAAGCTCAGTCAAATTGATGGAGGCCATCACCACCAAAGGAAAGACTTCCCTGCCCGCACTCTTCCCATTTGGATCCACGCCGCCTCCAGCAGGCCCGCCGGTCCAGGTTGGCGATGGACCGATTCGCGTCGTGTGGTCAAAAGCCGATCAGATGTTCCAGGACATTCTGAATTGCTGTTCTACCGATCGCATGCCGCGCTACAAAGGCGATCTGGAACTGATCAATCACTCGGCCGGGTCGCTGACGTCGCAGGCCTATCAAAAACGCTGGATGCGCAAGAACGAATTGCTGGCCGATGCGGCCGAGAAAGCCTCAATCGGCGCTGAATGGTTGGGCGGCCGTAGCTATCCGCGCGAGCGGCTGAATAACGCCTGGACGCTGGTGATGGGAGGACAGTTCCACGATATTCTGCCGGGCACGGCGACTCCTAAAGCGTTTGAATTCGCCTGGAACGACGACATCGTGGCGATGAATCAATTCGCCGGGGTACTCACCAGCGCCACCAACGCCGTCGCCGCGGCAATGGACACGCAAGTCAAAGGCGCAGCCGTCGTGGTTTTCAATCCACTCAACATCGAGCGCGAGGACGTGGTGGAAGCGAACCTGACGTTTGCCGGCGGACCGCCGCGCGCCGTTCGCGTCGTCGGACCTGACGGCAAAGAAGTTCCCTCGCAAATGTCGAACGGCAAAGTCCTGTTTCCCGCGAAGGTTCCGTCAGTGGGTTATGCGGTCTACGACGTCCAGCCGGCCGATTCATTTCTTTCCGCAGGCGATTTGAAAGTCACCGAATCGTCAATGGAGAACGCTCGGTACCGCATCACCGTCGACAAGAAAGGCGACGTCTCGAGCATTTTCGACAAGCAGATTAATCGCGAACTGCTGTCCGCGCCGATTCGCCTGGCGATCTCGACAGACAACCCGCGGCAATGGCCGGCCTGGAATATGGATTTCGAAGACAACCAAAGGGCGCCGCGCAACTTTGTTTCCGGAGACCCGAAGATTCACGTTGCGGAAGCCGGCCCCGTACGGGTCGCTATCGAAGTCGAACGCGAAACCGAAGAATCAAAGTTCGTGCAAACCATTCGCTTATCAACCGGCGACTCCGGTAATCGTGTCGAGTTCAGTAACGTCATCGACTGGAAAACCAAAGAAGCAAATCTCAAAGCAACGTTTCCGCTCGCGGCTGCTAACAACCTTGCAACTTACAATTGGGATGTGGGGACGATTCAGCGGCCGAACGCTGCCGAACGCCAATTTGAAGTGGCCTCGCATCAATGGATTGATCTTACACCAAAGCGGTGCTTTTGGCGCAACAATCTTGACTGACTGCAAAAACGCTTCCGACAAACCGAATGACAACACGATTCGACTGACGCTGGTGCGAACGCCCGGCACGCGGGGCGGATATCCCGACCAGGGCACGCAGGACCTTGGCCGGCACGAGATTGTGTTTGGCGTCGCGGGTCACGCTAACGATTGGCGTAGCGGAGCTGATTGGCAGGCGCATCGACTCAATCAACCCTTGATTGCCTTCCAGAGCTCGTCGCACGCCGGTGGTCTGGGCAAATCTTTTTCATTATTGAAAACAAACAACGAGCGCGTACGCTTGATGGCTTTCAAGAAAGCTGAATTGTCAGATGAATTGATCGTGAGGCTCGTGGAAATGGACGGGAAACCGGCCGCGAATGTCCGCGTGAGTTTTCCATCGGCCGTGGTCGCGGCCCGCGAAGTGAACGGGCAGGAGCAACCCGCCGGCGCGGCCACAATTACGAGCGGCGAGTTGGCAACGTCATTCAGTGCGTACCAACCGCGAACTTTCGCAGTTAAGCTCGCGCCTTCACGCACTAAGGTTGCGCCAATTGCTTTTCAGACGGTGCCGCTTGATTACGATTTGGCGGTCGCATCACGACTCGGCAGACCGGCCGACGGCGCCTTCGACTGGGCTCCGAACAGTCAGGGCGCAACGCAAGGTCGCGCGTTGCCGGCTGAACTCATGCCGCGTCAGATCGACTTTGGCGGCATTCGTTTTCAACTTGCGGCGCCGGATCGACCGAACGCGCTCGTGCCTCGCGGGCAGACTATTAGTTTACCGGCCGGAAATTACAATCGCGTTTACATTCTGGCTGCGGCCGCGAACAACGATCAAAAGGCGACTTTCAAATTTGGCAGTCAGACCACGGACCTGACCATCCAGGAATGGACTGGCTTTGTCGGCCAATGGGACAACCGAATTTGGAAAACAACTGAGACCCAGATCCCGCCGCCCCAGGGCTCGCCGCCAGGAACCCCGCCACGGACTCGCACGAACATCTACGGTGAAATGACCGGGCTGCGCCCCGGTTTCGTAAAGCGTGCAGACATTGCTTGGTTCACTTCACAACGACGAAGCCCGGACGCCGTGGCTGAGCCATACGCGTATTCTTATCTGTTCGCCTATGCGATTGATCTTCCACCCGGGACCCGAATGATCACGCTACCGGACAACGAGCGCGTGAGGATTATGGCGATGACCGCAGCGAATGAACCGTGGCTGGTAACACCGGCGCAACCCTTGTACGACACCCTGACGCGCGATGCTAAATAGGTACGTCCTGTTCCGGCGAAGGTTTCTTTAGCGCAGCTGTTTACGGCTGGGATCGAAAGAGCATTACAACCGTATCAGCCTCCTTCAGGAGGCTTTTGAAAAACAGGAGAAAGGATCATGTCCCACGTCTTTCACCAACTCTATTATCATTTCACCTGGGCAACGAAAGATCGCGAGCCGCTTTCACATTTACTGGAAGCTTTCGAAATTGAAGAAGATGATTGGGCGAATCTCATCAGCGGAAAAGCCTCCTGAAAGGAGGCTCTATCGAAGCCGCGCATCTAGCTTCCCAGGCGTAAACGCCTGGGCTAGAGAAAAGCTTTCACAACAGTTTCGAAAAGCCATGTGGGCATTCGTAGCTACCGTAGTGCTGGTTGTGTACCCCCTAGACACAAACGCCCAAACTAAAGTCACGTCCGATCACAACACCGGCGCGGCGATTAACGCGGACTGGAAATTCAAATCAGTTCCCTCACCTTCGCGCAACGACGCGGCCGCACGCGCGCGTGTTTTGATCGTGGATGGCGAAGCCGATGCTAACAGCGCCGGCGTCGCGGCCTTGACGGACGGCGTTCTGCCGAATTCAGACGATCAGCCGCGACGCAATTTTTTCATTCGTCCCGGCAGCGGTGGCGCGCGCTTGTTAATAGATCTCGGCCAGGTGATAGACGTGGCGCAAATCAATTCGTACTCCTGGCACCCCGGTTCGCGCGGGCCGCAGGTCTATCGCGTCTGGGTCAGTGACGGTTCGGCAGCGAATTTTAATGAAGCACCCAATGCCAATGTCGATCCGCGCACTTGCGGCTGGAAGGTCCTGGCGACGGTTGACACTCGCTCAACTGACGAGACGAAGGACGGCGGCCAATGGGGCGTCAGCATCCGCGATGCTTCCGGCACTTTGGGGAGATTCCGTTATCTGCTATTCGACTGTTACGTGACCGAGGTTGCCGACGATTTCGGCAATACTTTCTACAGCGAGATTGACGTGATCGCGCAAAAGTAACCTGTCGAGGTGTTTCAAATCTGGACAACTGCTGTATCCACTTCTCTCCTGACGAAGAGCGTCGATCTCAACTTAATACTGAAAACGCTCCGGAAAAACCTCGGCACCAATCTCAAAAGGCATAAGCCGCCACAGTTGGCTGCGTCGTGGCCGCGATCTTGCTGGCTCGATGCCGAATCATCATCCGAATGACGGCAGTTGAGCGGTTACATCTTCATGGCATCCTGAGGCGCGGCACACCGGCGCGCGGATTCAGATATCGTCGCGCTGAAGGTGGCAAAGTAACCGCGAGCGATCTCACCCGAATCGAGGAACTCAAAATACCGCCGGCCTGGCAGAATGTCGCGATTAACAGCGCGCCCACGGGGCGTATTCAGGCCGTGGGCCAGGACGCCGCGGGTCGTTGGCAGTATCTCTACCACGAGAGCCACACGCGCGCGCAACAGCGGAAAAAGTTCCAACGGTTAATCGCTTTCGGCGAGAGCCTGCCCAGGTTGCGCGCCACCGTCGCGCGCGATCTCAAATTACCGGGGCTTCCCAAAGAGCGCGTCATGGCAGCAATTCTGCGCATCCTGTCGATGTCATATATCAGGCCGGGGAGCGAAATCTACGCAAACGAAAATGGGAGTTATGGTATCGCCACGCTCAGACCGCGGCACGTGTCGGTGAAAGGCGATCGCATCAGCTTTGAATTCCCGGGTAAGTCGGGCCAGAACCATAGCCGCGAGATTCGCGACAAACTCGTCGCGGGCGTGCTGAAGGAACTTTTGAAGTCCTCAAATCGGCGCGTCTTCAAATATGTCGGCGCGGACGGCAAGTTCGTCAATGTCACGCGCCCAACCATCAATCGCTACATCAAAGAAGTCATGGGGCAAAACTTCAGCGCCAAAGACTTTCGCACCTGGGCCGGCACGCTGGTCTGCGCCTGCGCGCTAGCCCGCAACGGTCCAGCGAACCCGTTGAACGCCGGCGCCATCGTGACGGCTATCGAAGAGACTGCCGCGACCCTGGGCAATACGCCGGCGGTCAGTCGCGAATCGTATGTTTGCCCCGCCGTCATCAGTTCTTTTGAAAAAGGCGAAGTCGTTCGTTGCTACTTTAAGACTCTGCAGCAATTGACCTCATATCGGGGATTGAAACTGCATCGCGCTGAAAAAGCTCTGTTACGGATGCTGAAGAAATGCGCCGGCTGAAACGGACTCCCATTTCCCTTCTCACTCTGGGGGCGGGCGAACACCAACTTGACTAACGAAAAGGGCCTCGATAACTTTTTCTCTGTTCATGATCTTCTCCCCGTTTCGACAAATCACGCGGATCTCCAATTGCCTAACGAACACGCGCTAATTCCAAAGATCATTTCAGATGCCCCTGAAACGCCGAGACTTTCTTAAAAGCCTGTCCGCAAGCATGGCCGGCGCCGCAGCTTTCGTCGGACTAAAGAAAGCCGAAGCGGTCGCCACGGCTGCTCCACGCGCGCGCCGACTGGTGCTGGTAAAGATCGATGGCCTGCCGCACCGGCTCATAAATGAATTCGCGAATGAAATTGATCCGGTCACCGGCAAGAGCCGTCTGCCGTGGGTCAAGCGTCTCTTCTATGAAAACGGCGCGCGGCTAAACAACTTCTATGTGCGGGGCATGAGCCTCTCGGCGCCGTCATGGTCGATGCTCGACACGGGCCAGCATCTGCAAATCAAAGGCAACGTCGAATTTGATCGACTGACCCTGCATGCCTACGACTACCTGAACTTCATTCCTTTTTATTTCGAGAACCTGGCGCAGCAGCACGTCGACATGCCGGGCGTGGAAGTGCTGGATGAAATGGGCACCCCTTTGCTGATAGATGCCTACGGGCATCGCGAACGCTACCAGGGATTCCAAACTTACCAGCGGGGCGTGCACTGGAGCACTTTTCAAAAAAGCGTGAAGACGCGTCTGGAGCGCTTTCGCGGCACGCAGGAGGCGCTGGACGAATGGACGAACAACGGACTGGAGCTGCGAAACTTCATTCAGGATCAGCTCGAGCGGGAATTGATCGACAAACTCTCGGATCCAGCCGTCCGGTATTTGGATTACTACACTACCGACGTCGATCATCGCACCCTCACAATCGCGATCGCGAATCGCAACTTGCCGCTATCCGCGAAGTCGATGCGACCATTGGTCGCATCTGGAGCGGCGTCCAGAAGTCGCCGCTGGCGAAAGACACGATCCTGGTGCTGGTTTCGGATCACGGCACGAATACGGACCCGAACATCATCAGTCAGGGCTATAACCTGGTGAAGTTGCTGGGGACAGTGGCCGGCGGCGGCCATCACGTGATCACGAAGCGACGGCTGATGATGGATTATTCGCTCAAAGGGGTCTATCCATTCGTCCCTTTGATCACGACGACAACTGAAAACTCGTTTTATCTCAAGGGCCAAAGCACCGAGTACCCGACCGCTTTGCTCGACTTCGATGGCAATGAACGCGCCGCGATACATCTGCGCAACTCCGATCTGAATGTGCTGCACATGGTTTTGCAGCAATTGAAGAATTCGAAACTGACCGCGGCGACCCGGCGCGCAGCCACCGATTTCTTCTTCGCGGTAATTGATCGTAATCGTGACGAGTGGCAGAGGGTCGTTGACGAGCTGAATGAAGAACTGAAAGCGCTACACGCCGCCATCGAAAAAGAGCAACCGGTGGTGGCTGCTCTGCCGAAGAAGTGGAGCAAAGAAGATCTCGACGCGGGGCGCGACCAGGATGCTCATCGCCAATCGGCACGTCTCGGGTTATCGATTGAGATCGAGAAGGGTTATCGCAAGTATCTGCCCACGCTCACCAATCTGCTCGCCTTGCGAAGGGACGATTTTAATCCCACGAAGATCAAGATCGAGGACTTGATCGCTAAGGGGGCGATGGGTCAGGCGAATACCATTCATCAACTGCAAAACTATGTGGCAGGTCTCTCGCCGCGGGGTTTGGTGTTGCGCGACGACGGCACCCTCGACGCCGAAAAAAGTTTTGTTCGCGTCGATTATTTCCCGGTCATCCGGAGCGTGACCGTGCGCAACAACGTCCAGCCGGGCGTGAGCAATGAGCCAATCGACTTTGTGGCAACCCGGCTTAATCCGGATCAAATCGATGGCCTCGAACCGAAAGACATCGATGAGATCGTTTGGATCTACAAGGACGAGGAGCGTCAGGCCCTCGTCCTGTCCCGCGCCGATGGCAAGCGCGGCGTGGTGCTTCGCTATTTACCCATCACCCGATTAAAGCAGGCGGCGGACGGCAGAATTTCGTTTTCCCAAATCAATTGGCGCGATGGATTGCCGTTCAGGCTCTGGGAAGATCCGAACTTGCGCACGCCGGACGATCGCGAAGTATGGCTAAAAGGGTGGCACACCGAGCGCGAGTGGGTCGCGGCCATTCACCGCACCGAGTTTTCAAATTGCGTCGTGGGTATCCATGAACACTTTTCCCATCACGTAACGCGCGCGACCGACACTGATGAACCGGGCGTCTCGGAGGCCGAACGCTTGTTGCGGCGCCTACGCAAACGCCGGCGCCGGCTGGTCGAGCCCGATCTGTTTATTCACGCCGGCAATCATTGGAACTTTGACGTGCGCGGTTTCAATCCCGGCGGCAATCATGGATCTTTCTTTCGCGTCTCAACGAATTCCACCCTAATGTTCACCGGTGGCGAAAACACCCGCGTCCCGCGCGCGCTGGCCATCGAAGAGCCTTACGACAGCCTGGATTTAATTCCGACACTTTTGGAATTTACCGGTGAAGCCGATGACGGTCAGCCAAATCCAGAGTTGGTGCAGAAGGGATTTCGCCAGTTCGCCGGACGGGTGATTCGGGAACTGTTCTAATCTCAGAACGACCGGCTCAGCGAACTCGGACTCGTTTTAAATTCACGAAGCCGGGTAAATCCGGTCGCTACCGCTCCCGGTTCTGACAGGCGGCGCAAATTTCATCAACAGCCGATAACCCAGCAAGACGGCGAGCAGGAAGCCAAAGGTCAACGGTAGCCGGGTGTCTGATTTGACGAGCATCCAGTAATGCAGCACGCCCGCGGCGGCGGCCAGATAGACTACTCGGTGCAGCACGCCCCAGCGCTTCCCCAGACGCTTGACCATCTGATCGGTCGAGGTAATCGCCAGCGGAATCATCAATACAAACGCGATCATCCCGACGGCGATGAACGGACGTTTGAAAATGTCTGCCGGAACACTCTTGAGGTCAAAGAACCGATCGAAAGCAACGTAGGTCATTAGATGGAGCACGCCGTAAACGAAAGCGAAGAGGCCGAGCATGCGGCGAAACTTTACCAGCCAATTGAGGCCGGTGATTTTGCGTAGGGGTGTGACTGCGAGCGAGACGATAAGGAAGCCCAGCGCCAGCATGCCCGTGGTGCGCGTGACGAACTCTGTAGGATTAGCACCCGCGCGTCCGCGCCACACATCCCACAGCAGGAGAGTCAGCGGCACCAGCCCGTTGACAAGTAATACGACTTTGGCGAAACGAGTGTCCTTCATAGAGTGGCGGGCACTCAGTAATATCTCCTGAGATCCAATCCATCGTAGAGATGCGCCACCTGATCCGCGTAACCATTGAACATCAACGTCTGCCGGCCGCCGAATTCACCGATGCGCCGCTCACGCGCCTGACTCCAGCGGGGATGATCGACACTCGGGTTGACGTTTGAATAGAAACCGTATTCGCCTGGATTCTCCATGCTCCAGGTCGTGGGCGGCTGCGCGGCGACCAGACTAATCTTCACGATCGACTTGATGCTCTTGAAGCCATACTTCCACGGAACGACGAGCCGAATCGGGGCGCCGTCCTGAGGCGGCAGCGTCTGTCCGTACAATCCGGTAGCCAGAATGGTCAACGGGTGCATGGCTTCGTCGAGCCGTAAGCCTTCGACGTACGGCCAGTCGAGCACCGTCGTGCGCTGGTTGGGCATCCGCCGCGGATCGAGCAGCGTCTGAAAGGCCACAAACTTTGCCTGCGAATTCGGTTCAACCTTCTCCAAAAGTTTGGCCAGCGGAAATCCAATCCACGGAATTACCATCGACCAGCCTTCAACGCACCGCAAACGATAGACGCGCTCCTGCTGATCAATCTTCATCAACTCGTCGAGATCAAAAGTCTTCGGCTTGTTGACCAGGCCATCGACCGAAACCGTCCACGGCTTCGTGACGAAACCCTGCGCCGCTCGAGCCACACCCTGCTTGTCGGTGTCGAACTCGTAAAAGTTGTTGTAGTTGGTGATGTCCTGGAGCGGAGTCTTCGCTTCACTCGTGGTAAAGCCATTCGCGCTTTCAGTCGTCGGGCTGTTATCGGCGACTTGAATAACCTGGCCACTTACGAGAGGTGCAGCCGGCGGATTCAATCTGCGATAGATGAATCCAGTCGCGGCCACCGATCCTGCCAGCACCGCGCCGCGCATAAACCAGCGACGGTTCAGATAAACCTTTTCATCGGTTATTTCGCTCGGTTTGATGTCGGTGCTTTTCTTGATCAGCATTGCTGATCAAGATCGTACGGCGATGTGGCGGGAGGTGCAAGGAGCTTAATTAATCGCGCAAAAGTTTGCGGCTCCGAACAAGTCGCCCGGAGCCGCTGGGGTGTGAAAACGCGCGGTTAATGAAGTGCCCGTTTTAGTTTCCCTTCATTGCGATGCCCTTATTCTGCAGAACCTTGATCTCCACGCGACGATTCTGGGCGCGTCCCTTAGCTGTCTTGTTGTCAGCAACAGGATTGTTCTCGCCGTAGCCGAAGGGTTGCACCAGCCGGCGCAGGTCCATGCCATGTCTGAGCACCAGGTACTGAATCACTGCGTTGGCGCGGCGTTCGCTGAGGGCGCGGTTCTTTGCAGTCTTGCCGCTAGTGTCAGCGAATCCGACCACCTGAACCAGCCATCCGTTCGCGTTGCCCTTTGCCTTTTCCTCCTTCGCCCATGCCGCGGCTTCATCGATCGTCTTCTTGGCCGTGGCATCGAGCACAGAGCTATTAACCTTGAACAATACAGGAATCATCTTAAGGGTCTCGTATTCGTCAAGACCATTAATCCGATTGTTCGCCAGGGCGGCATCCTTGAATGCCTGATCGGCAGTGCGCTGCGCCGCTTCAGCTTTGGCTCTCGCCTCGTTGGCTAACGCGGTGTTCTCGGCGATTTTCCCCTGCATCATCCTGGCTTCTTCAGCAGCCCGGCGGGCTTCTGCTTCGGCTGCCGCTAATCTTTCGGAGTTTTCGGCGGCGAGTTTATCGGTCTGCTCAAGTGCTTGTGCAGCTCGTAAATCCTGCTCATCGAATCTTACCCAATCAGCCACCAGCTTGCCTTCGGAATCGCCCTTGCCCTGCGCTTGCAGGCGCAGGCCGCGCATGATGTAGGTAACCGGATATTGCTTCTTTCGCAGGCCATGCGAAGTGACATTTGTTTGTCCGGTAAGGAGAACCGTGGTTTCAGCGCCGTCAATTGCGCGCACCTTGAATTCATCTCCGTTACGCACGCTGACGACGCCCTGAATCTTCTGCTTCGCTCCCTGAGGAACCTGCACTGGACGGGAATTGTCTGCGGTCTGGGCTTGTGCTCCTACCGCCGTCAACAAAACAAGGCCGGCGACGGCGACTAACCCTGCCTGTGATTTAAGACTTCTCATTTTTTCATGTGCTCCTTTTTGGTTGCTCCTCATTTTAGTCCGAGGTCAGGAGATCACTTTGCGTCGTGCTCCCGACCTTTCGAACTACGTGGAGCGCTAGTTTCCTTTCATGTTGATGCCCTTGTTCTGTAGGATTTTGATCTCGACACGGCGATTCATAGCCCGGCCCGCGGCGGTCTTGTTGTCGGCAACCGGCTTGTTCTCGCCAAAGCCAAAAGGTTGCACCAGCCGGCGCAGATCCATACCGTGTCTCAGCACGAGGTACTGAATTACAGCGTTGGCGCGCTTTTCGCTCAACGCTTTGTTTTTTGCGGTCTTGCCACTGGTGTCAGCGAAACCTACCACTTCGACCAACCATCCGTTGGTGTTGCCCTTGGCCTTCTCGCCTTTCGCCCATTCGGCAGCTTCGTCGATGGTCTTCTTCGCCTCGGCATCGAGGATTGCGCTGTTAAGCTTGAACAAGACGGGAATCATCTTGATGGTCTCGTACTCATCCAGGCCATTGATGCGATTGTTCGCGAGGGCCGCATCCTTGAATGCCTGATCGGCCGTTCTCTGCGCGGCTTCGGCTTTAGCTCTCGCCTCGTTGGCTAGCGCAGTGTTCTCGGCAATTTGGCCCTGCATGCGCCGGGCTTCCTCGGCTGCACGTCTGGCTTCTGCTTCGGCTGCTTCCAGCCTCTGGGCGTTCTCGCGGGCGAGCTTGTCGGTCTGCTCGAGTGCTTGAGCCGCTCTTAAATCCTGCTCATCGAACCTAACCCAATCAGCGACCAGTCTGCCCTGCGAATCTCCTTTGCCCTGCGATTGCAGGCGCAGGCCACGCATGATAAAGGTCTCCGGATATTGCTTTTTGCCCATGCCATGCGAAGTGACCTTTGTCTGCTGCGACATGATCACAGTTGTTTCCGCACCGTCGATGGCTCGTACCTTGAACTCATCTCCGTTGCGAGAACTGACCACGCCCTGAATTTTTTGTTTCTTACCCTCAGGTACCTGAACCGGCCGTGAATTGTCCGAGTTTTGTGCGTATGCTCCGACCGTGGTCAACAATAGAAGGCAGGTGACGGCGACTACCCCTACTCTAAGGTTTCTCATTGGTGTGCTCCTTTTTTTGTCTTAGAATTAAGAGAACTCTTCCGTGGTTCTCCTCATTCTTTTCCAGATTCTGGAGCGCGGGGACCGGTAAAACGGCAACGAGCAATACTTCCTGACCGACTAACAACTAGTCCTCGATCGCTGCTGCATGCAACCTGCTCCAGGCGGTTCTGTGTGTTTAGTCTATCGGTCGGCTTAATTCTAGGCGGACAGGTCTCAGGTAATAACTGTCAGTTTTTACAGGGCGGCGCAGGATTACCCAGAAAATTGCGCTATACAGTCGCGCACCAACCTTGGTCAGCCGGCAATCTGCGAACTTTTGAAATGCTTGTTGGTGGGAAGTTGGAATCCAGCGGGTATTGAAGCAACCGGACTCTGCACTCGAGTACGGCGCCGAACCAGATTTCTCCTGCTCAATTTCAGATGGTTAATTACCGCGACCACGCCGTTCGCTCGCGCGGCAGCTTTTTGAATTTCGTGTTTGTCTGCTCGACTGTTTAGAGTTCCTTGAAGGCTCACGACTCCGTTCCGCGATAACACGCAAACTTCTTTCACCAGACCGCCAGTCATCAGGCTGATTTCATTCAGCACCCATTGCTCGATTTCGCTATCCCGCATTCTCAATCTCAACCCTCGCTCTCACCGAGACTTAAAAAAGCGGCGCAACGATTATTGAATGTCCGGTTGCGCCGCGATTACCTCGAACCTCAGGCAATTCATTCAGGACTTACTGACCGTTCCCGACGTTGCCGGAGATTCCTTTGTTAACCATGAGCTTGATCTCGACCCGGCGGTTCCTGGCGCGACCTTCCTTGGTCTTGTTCTCCGCGATGGGATCCGTGGGACCGGCGCCAAATGGCTGCACCAAACGTTGCGGCTTAAGACCTTTCTCGGTCACCAGGTAATAGATGACCGAGTTCGCGCGCCGCTCGCTCAAGGTTCGATTGTGCAGCGTGTTGCCGGTCGTGTCGGCATAACCAATCACCTCGACCACCCAGCCCTTAGTGTTCTGGCTCTTCACCCAATCAGCAGCTTCATCGATAGTGGTCTTTGCTGCCGGCGTCAGCGCGAACTTGTTGAGGGCGAAATTCACCACAATAGTCTTGATCACATCGAAATCGTCCAGACCATTGATCCGATTGTTGGCGACGTCGGCGGTGCCTTGAGCCTTCCGCGCAGCTTCGTTAGCTTCGTTGGCGCTGGTCTGCGCGGCAGCGGCTTCGGACCGGGCAGCTACCGCCAGAGCGTGCGTTTCCTCCAATTGAGCGGCGAGTTTTTCTGCCTGGGCCTGTTGCTCCGCCAGCTGCCGGCGCAGGTCGGCCTCTACGGGATCCACCGTCGATTTAAGCGCCTGGGCCGTTCTCAGGTCCTGTTCGTCGAAGCGAATATTGCTGGCCACGATTTGTCCTTCAGAGTTGCCGACGCCGTCGACTTCGAGGCGCAGGCCTCTCAGGATGTGACCCAGCTCGTACATCTTCGAGCCGCGAAAAACGCCTTTCTTGTGACTCTTTACTTCCGTGTCGTTGGTCAGGACGACGGTGGTTTGCGGCCCTCCCATCGTGTCACCCATCAGGAAATAATCAGGTTCGCGCTTAGTGACGACGCCCTTGAATTTCTTTACTTGCTGGCCGTTGGCAATCTGGCCCATGGCTGAGCGCGTCGCCATCACGTTCACCGCGGCAATAAAACCGAGAATGAACGCAAACGCGGTCAGCTTTTGCAGCAAACTTTTGCTAGCTTTCATCTGCGTGCTCCTTTCGAGTTCTGTTCAAAAGTGAATCTCGGTATTCGTTCCTTGGCTTTCGCGGGACGCGTCCGGGGTATACGTCATCCTAGACAACCGATCAGTACAGCTGGAATGTTAGGCAAGCGGGGCGGCCTCAGGTACTGTCAATTCTTACAGTTTCCGAGGTTTGCGGTGGGAACGGATTCAAATCAAGAAGCTTGAGGAGCGCCAAAACGCGCCACGATCACGGTGAGATTATCGGTGCCACCGGCGGCCAGGGCTACCGTTTTCAGATCCTCACAGGCCTTGGCGGCAGAGTTTGAATTGCGCAGCAAAGAGCCAATCGTCTTGTCATCGACCAGGTCGGATAGCCCGTCGGTACACAAGATAAGTTGATCGCCTTCCTTCAGTCGCAACCGCCGGACTTCGGGCTGAATTCTGTTGCCTAACGAACCGAGGGCCGCAGTTAATACGTGCCGCATCGAACGGGCTGCCGGATCGGAACTGCTAATGCCGGAGTCGATTAACTCCTGGGCCACCGTGTGGTCTTTAGTTAATTGAGTAAGCGTACCGCCGCGATAGAGATACGCGCGCGAATCGCCGACATGGCCCAGGACCAGGTTGTTTCCCAGCGTCGCCGCCGTAGTCAGAGTGGTACCCATTCCGCTTAGTGAAGCGTCGAGATCGGCCTGGTCTTTTAGGTTCTCATCGATCTTCAAGAAGCGCTCTTTCGCTCGCGCCATGACGGTCTCGACATTTTCCGGTTCATCGAGTCTGAGAATCCAGTCAGGGGTTTCGATTACCAGTTCGACCAATTTGGCGAGCGCGCTGCGGCTGGCTATCTCGCCGCCCGCCATTCCTCCCAACCCGTCCGCCACTACCAGGCCATAGCCGGTCACGTCATAATCCTGCGGCAGCAAGTCGGAGCTGACATTGGTCGTAATGCTGTGCAGCGAGCGCCCGAACCTGAGTATCAGATAATGATCTTCATTGCTGGGGCGTACATGGCCGGCGTGAGTCGTCGCCGCCACGTCTATCGCCATCAACGCGCCGGGATCCGATCTGAAATTTTCATCCGGTGCCTTGAGGATTAATTCCTGCGTGACTGCCGATTGCTCGTCAGGGTCCATGTGCATGATCGCGGTCAAGTTTGCGCCTCGGGCATTCGCATTCAAACTCCTTTTGGCGTAGGAGAAGAGCTTGGTTTACGCACAGAATAGCTTTGAATTGTGGCGAGAAACGCCTGTCAAAAATACCAGTTGGTGGGATTCGGCTGGACGCGTAACGTAGATTGGTTATCATGTACCCTGCCGCGTGCTGGTGCGAGAATTTTCGGGTTTTACTGACGGAGGAATCATGCGAAATAGGCTTCTTCTTTTGCTGCTTTTGCTCGTCTGCGGTTTTAGTTTTCCAGCCGCCGCGCAGAACGCTCCGACCGCATTTGAACAGGCACAGAAGCTGCGCTCCGAACTCAGCCAGTTACACGACCGTGAGGCGGAAATCAAGATTCGTTTGACCGAGCTGGATTACGATCTGAAACCCGAGAACATCGAACGCCATTTTGCCGGCGTGGGCTCTGTTCATCCCGAAGAACTACGCGAGGCCCGCCGCAAACAGTTGCAGCTCGAAAAGGACCGGCTCGTTGGCCAACTGACCGAGATTGATCAAAATCAGGCACGTCTCGAGACCGCCATCCAAATCGCTGATTCCAAGGCCTACCAACAAAGCGCTCTGGGAGCATCAAAACTAGGAATCACGCTGGACCAGATTTCGCCCTACATCAGCACCACCATCGTGCGGTTGCTGGCGATTGTCTTTGCCCTGATAGTCATTGGCATCGCGCTGCTCTTAACTTACCAACGAAGACGCTCGCGCGCCTGAGTTTAGTCAGAACTTAAAGCTGATCGACGCGCTCACGCCCAGGTCGTTTTTGTTGGCCTTGATCGGCGGTTTACTGTCAAAGTTTTCGTAGACGTGAAATCCCCACCAGAAGTCCTTCGCTAACTTATAATTTATGTCGGAAGTCACTTGTGCGCGAACGCGTCCTGGCGTGCTCATGCTTGGGAATACAAAGAAATGGGTAGTTATGTCAGTCTTGGAAAATCGGAAAGTCGTGAAATCAATTCCGGTCAGGGCATCCGCGTTGGTTGCCGATTGAAGTCCCGTACCCGCACTGTACTTCTCGCGGTTCACCCCAATTCCACCGAACACAGATAGTCGCGTGCGCTCGGTTTGCACCATATTCCGCCCCACCAGCCCGCCGCCCGTAACCCGGCGATCCAGGCTTTGCTGATCACTCCGCAGAAAGTCGAAGAGTCCGCCCGCAAACCAACGCTGCGACAGCTGCTTGCGATAATTGAAGCCGAATTGGTTACGCGCCGTGCTGGTCCCTTGAGTCTGTCCACTGAAGGATGAATCGATGCTGGCCGTTAAAGCATGCCGGCCGTGCCGGTAGGTCGCTGAAGCGATTAGCTCGGTCTGATACTGATCGTTGCCGCTCGAATAACTGAGACCCAAACCAATCGAACCTTCAAGCTGCTTAAAAAACTTTGATTCAATCGGCAGAATTCTCAGAACGTTCTTTTGACTAATCTTGAGAAGGCCACTCGGCCCGATCTGAAAATTTTCGACATCAGTCGCCTCGACCAGCTTGAAGTGCTCGGCAATTTGATGGCCGTCGGTCATTGAAATCAAATACGGGTCTTTGCTTTCAAGGCGCGCTACTTCGGACCAGTCCAGCACCACGTCCGAGGCCATGTAGGAGGCCTTGAAAGTGAGTTGACCGCGCTGCATGCGTTTGATCTCACCAGTCATGCGATCACCGTTCTTCATAACCACGACGTCATCGGTGTGCTTGGCGCAAACCACAACTGCGCAGGCGAGCATCATCAACAGACACGCAAACAAATAAGCAGATTTCGCAGACTTCCTAGTCACCTTCCAACCTCCAATTGATGGCGAGTTCGGACACTTCGCACACGGAGTCCAGGGAGACTGAAATCATAGGGTTCGACCGCTACGAACCGTCCCTGTCAATAAATACAGTTGAGAACCATTGAGGCTGGCGTTCAAGCAGACCCCTGTAAAAAGTGACAGTTCCGCGCTATTCCGCGGGTGGCTAAGCTGCGTATGCCCCAGACGAAAAATGCAAATAAGGAAAAGGTGATAACCATGAAGAGTACGACCGCGCTTAAAGTTGTTGGGATCTCGATCCTGATCCTGATCGGAGGCATCTCGGCCTCAGCGCAGGACATTCGCTACAACTTTATGCCAGGAACAGACTTCGCTAAGTACAAGACCTACAAATGGGCGCGTGTACCCAACGTTCAGTATCCAGATCAAATCGTCGATACCCAGATTACTCAGGCGATTGACCAACAGTTGTCCATGAAGGGATTGTCCAAGAGCACTGGCGAATCTGCCGATTTAGTGGTGACCTACCAGGCGGCCGTGAGTCAGGAGAAGCAGTGGAACTCCTACAGCACCGGCGACGGCATGTGGGGTTACGGTCGCTGGGGTGGCTGGGGTGGCTACGGCGGCATGTCAACCACGACCACTACCAGCGAAACGATTAACATCGGGTCGCTGGATGTCGACATCTACGACGCCGCTGCCCGGAACCAGATCTGGAAAGGTCAGGCCACCAAGACACTCGGATCGGGCAAGAACCCGGAAAAAGTAAACAAGAATATTAATAAGGCGATGGAGAAGCTCTTCAAAAAATATCCACCGCCGGTAAAGAAATAGTAGGTCTTACCGTCTTTTGGTTCAGTTAGAATTAGCGTATGAAGGTCGCTACCTTTCTCTTCGGCTTTCTCGCTTTGATGGGCGCTGCGGTCCTGGCCGGACCAGCGCCCATCATTGCGTTGCAGGCACGGGAAGAGTTCGCCGCAACTGCGCAGATGCCGTCCATCGCGGGCAGCCCCATGGTCGGCTCGGGCTCCACGGCCAATATCACTATTTCAATCGATAGTTATTCCACCGAAGAAGAGGCTCGCGCGATGGGGGCCGCATTTGCCAAGGGTCAGCATAAGGCACTGCGCAAAGAACTTCAGAAAGCGCCAGTGCGCGCTCGCATCTCGTTCGAGGGCCGCAACGGTTTTTATGAATTGCGGCTGCTCCGATCCAGGAACACTCCTACCGGCCGGCAAATCTTCGGCGTCGGCGACAAGACTGTCAGATTTCTCGATGCGTTCTATTCAGGTCGATCGCATCTCGAAGAATTTGGGATTCTCCAATTAGATCTCACCAGGAACGCCGGAGGCGAAGAAGGATCGGGAGTGTTAATTCACAAGGCCAAAATTAAGTCGCTGGATCCAAACTCGATCGCGCTGGACGACAACGGCATCGAACCCGTCCGGCTCACGGTGCGCCGACAGTAAGTGTCAGTACCGGGAGCGGTGGCGAACGGATCACGGCGAAACTTTGTTGGAATCGACAACTCGAAGGGCTTTTAAACGGGTAACACGATCGGGTCGCTTACGCTTCCGGTCCTGACACGAGCGTTCAAGCCAGTCGCGGCCGCAGCATTTGCTTAAGTTTGGTTCTCGCCCGGTGCAGCTGCGATTTTGAGGTACCTTCCGAACAACCCAACAACTTCGCAATTTCATCATGCTTGTAACCGGCAATCGCGAAGAGGACGAAAACTGCGCGACATCCGCGCGGCAGTTGACTGACCGCCAGTTGCAACGCGATGCGATCGGTGATTTGCACCGGCACTCGCTCTTTCAAACGCGGCACAATCGATTGCACGTTATCGCCATCCAGCGTTGGCTGCTCTCTCCGCAACGGGCGTCGCATATGCATCAACACCAGATTGACGGTTAACCGGTGCAGCCAGGTGCTGAAGCGGCTCTCACCACGATACGACCCAATCTTGCGCACCAGATGCACGAACACATCCTGCGTGAGATCTTCCGCTTCGGCTGCGTTGCGCGTCATGTTGAAGCAGACGGCGTAGACCTGTCGATGATGCTTTACGTAGAGTTCTCCAAGGGCGGCGATGTCGCCGCCGGCGACCGCTCGCGCCAGAAGGAAATCGGGATTGAGGGCCTGAGGCGTTGGTGAGTCACAGAGCTTCAAGCGACGGCGATTCTTTATCAAGTCAACTTTCATACTCCCCGGGTTCGCCGTAAACATTTCCACTCCTGCGTTCCGAAATCTACGCGACCGCCCGTTCTTGTGAAACTGTTAGAAATAACAGGTGCCTCCGCTCTTCAAATAAAGCGACTGTAATTTTTGACAGTTACTGCAGGCTGCGACGCTCACCTACGATTCCTGAGTAAGTTGCCGAAACTGTGCCTTGCTGATCGTGAGAGTGGAGGAATCATGAGAACGAAATCCCTGAGTGCCCGGTTAATGGTTTCTGCTTTTTTTGCCCTCGTGCTGACGACGATCCCCTGTCGTTCAGTTATGGCCCAGGCGCCCGAGCCGCAAAAGCCGTCGAGCGAAGTGCAACAGCTCAAAGAGCGAGTCACGCAGCTCGAGCAAACCGTCGACGAATTAAAATCCTTGCTCAAGACGGCTATCGATTCGCAGAAGAAAACCGACACGGCTAATGGCGAAAGGGTTGCCGTGGGCACTGACAAAGTCGCGGTGGCGAACAATCCAGGAATCACCACGCCGGCAACCACGACCAAGCCTTCCTCTGACGAACCCAAGGGCGAAAGCACCTTCTCGGTTTACGGCTTCGCCATGCTCGACATGGGTTACCAGTTCAAGCAAAACCATCCCGATTGGTTCGACGTGATCCGCGTAACCAAACTGCCGTCGACCAAGGACGAATTCGCGCCGAACGGCAAGGTTTATTACGGCGTCCGCCAAAGCCGCCTGGGTGTGAAGTCATCAACCCCGACGAAATACGGCGAGTTAAAGACCCAATTTGAATTTGAATTGTTCGGCACCGGCGTCGATGCAGGTCAAACCACATTTCGCTTGCGCCACGCCTACGGCGAACTCGGAAAATTTGGCGCGGGCCAGACCTGGAGCCCGTTCATGGACATCGACGTGTTCCCAAATTCTCTTGAGTACTGGGGACCCACGGGCATGGTTTTCTTCCGCAACGTGCAGGCGCGCTGGATGCCTCTCAAAGGCAAGAACGCCATCACTCTCGCAATTGAGCGGCCGGGCGCAAGCGGTGACCAGGGCCGCTTCGCCGACCGTGTCGAGTTGGCGGGGGTCAGGCCTAAATTCGATCTGCCGGACGTGTCAGGTAACGTGCGCTTCACGCGTGACTGGGGCCACTTCCAGGCAGCCGCGATTGTGCGCCGCATCCGTTGGGTTGATACAACGCCCGACGCAGTCGACCTCGACGGCAAAGTTACCGGCGCCGGTATCAATCTGACCAACACGCTTAAGTTCAGTAAGAACGACACCGGTCGCTTCGCCTTCACCTACGGCAAGGGCATTGAGAATTACATGAACGACTCGCCGGTGGACGTGGGCATTGCTTTGAATCCCGGAGGCGGGCCGCGCCGACCGATCAAAGGCGTCGCCTTGCCGATCACCGCGATGGTCGCATTTCTCGATCACAACTGGAACAAGAAGTTCAGCACCGCGATTGGCTATTCATTTCAGAACATCGATAACTCGAACGGGCAGGCGGCCAACGCCTTTCATCGCGGTCACTACGCGCTCGGCAACCTGCTCTATTACCCGTGGGACAACGTGATGGTGGGCGGCGAGTTCCAGTACGGGCGGCGCTCGAACTTCCTCGACGGCTACAGCTCAGAGGACGCCCGCATCCAGTTCTCGTTCAAGTACAACTTTTCGAAAGAATTCAAAGTTAATCAATAAACATGGGCCTGCGGGCGCGTGGACACTTCAAACTCAGGAGCCATCATCATGAAGAAGCTACAGACAAGAATACTGATCGCGACGTTCATCGTGACCACGTTCGTGGCGGCGCCGCGGTCGTCGCTGGGCCAGAAGGTTAGTCCGGTAGCGCCGCGGCGCGCCGAAATCGAAGCCGTCATCAAAGAGGCTTACGACAAATTCAAGGGCGATACCGAGGGCAAGAATGCCGACTACATTCCCTACCTAGCGCAGGTCGATTCGAAATTGTTCGGCATCGCAATCGTGAGCACCGACAACCAGACAATAACGATGGGCGATATCAAGTATTCTTTCTCGATCCAATCGATCTCGAAAGTTTATTCGCAGGCGCTGGCGATGCAGGAAGTCGGGCCTGACAAGTTCTTTGAAAAGGTTGGGTCGGAACCGACGGGCCGCGCCTTTAACTCGGTTTTCGCCGTTGCCGACATGCCGACCCATACCGGCAACGCTTATGTAAACGCCGGCGCCATCGCGACGGTCAGTTTGCTCTCGGGCGATGCCAACTCGAAGTGGAACAAGATTCTCGACTTCTACAGCCGCGCCGCGGGCGAGAAGCTCGTGCTCATCGACGAGGTTTACAAATCGGAAGCGGCAACCAATGACGGCAACAAAGCTCTGTCGATGCTGCTCAAGAAATACGAGCGTATCTATGCGGACCCTTTTGACTCTGTCGATGTTTACACGAAGCAGTGCTCGGTCGGCGTCAACGTCGAACAACTCGCGCGCATGGGCGCGACGCTCGCCAACAATGGCAAGAACCCGAAAACCGGCGAACAGGTAATCAAGGCCGAGTACGTGCCCTACATTCTTTCGACCATGACAATGGCCGGGCTTTATGACGGCTCAGGTGGTTGGGCCTGGCACGTCGGGTTGCCGGCGAAGAGCGGCGTCGGCGGCGGCATCGTAGCGGTAGTTCCGGGCAAAGGCGCCATCGCAGTGTTCGCGCCGCCTCTCGACGAAGCCGGGAACAGCGTCAAAGCGCAGAAGGTAATTGAATACGTTGCCGGCAAACTCGATTTCAATCTTTTCTCGCCGCGCTCGGTTGGTTTGAAAGGGGAATAGCCCGATTGAGTGTGCTTAACTATGACCGAGCATTCTTCTCGCATCGGAACAGCATCGCAGCCGTCAAAGGCACTTAACCAGGCTGCGCTGCTCATCTGTTTCTTACTGCTGTCCGGTACCGTCGCGTTTGCGCAAACGCCTGCAACGAAGAACGAGTCCCCCAACGGTCCGCCCAACGACACCCGGAAATCCCCCGAGGCAAAGGCGCCGCTCACCGAAGATGAGCGCGCTGAACTTCTCCAGCTGATTCGCAAGCTTCAGGAGCGGGTGGATAAGCTCGAAGCGGCCCAGAAACAGCCTGATTCGACCGGCCCGAACATTGCCCCCGCGGAGACTGCCAGGATTGAAGAGACCAAGCCGGCCGCAGATGCTCCGGCGAACGTTTCCCTTCCCGCTCCCAAACAGGCTTCGGATGACAAGAACTTCGATGGCAAGTACACACCCAATCTGGGCTTCAGACTGGCGAACACGGAATACGGTGATCTGAACTTAAGCATTTACACCTACGTTCGCTACCTTAATCAGCGGGCGCTCAACCCGGATTACACCGACGCTTTCGGCAATGTAAAGAGCATTCAGCGCCGGCAGGACATCCAACTGCTGAAACTTCAAGTGAAGTTCCTGGGTTGGATTCTCAATCCCAAACTCCGCTATTTCCTGTACGCCTGGACCTCGAACGCGAACCAGGGACAGGGCGCGCAAGTCGTTCTCGCCGGAAACCTGCAATACACCTTCAACCGTCATCTGACGCTGGGCGGCGGCATTCGTTCATTGCCGGGCACGCGCAGCGTCGAGGGTAACTTTCCTTTCTGGCCCAACGTGGACAGCCGGATGATTGCCGATGAATTCATGCGGCCGTCGTACACGTCAGGTTTTTGGGCGACCGGAGAAATCGTCAAGCGCCTCAAGTATCAGGCGATGGTCGGCAACAATATGAGTACGCTCGGGGTGCCGGCGTCGCGGCTCGACAACGGTCTTAACACAGTATCGACCGCGTTGATTTGGTTTCCCACCGGCGACTTCGAAAAAGGCTTTAGCGGACAGGGATGGGGTGACTTCGAACACCATGAAAAGTTTTCGACGCGGCTTGCATTTCACTTTAGTCGCAGCAACGAAAACAAAGAGAGCCAACCCAACAGCGATACGTTTGAGAATACCCAGCTTCGTCTTTCAGACGGCACCGTCATCTTCACGCCCAACATCTTCGCCGACGGCGTCACGATAACCGACGCGCGCTGGCGCATGAGTTCCGCAGACGGCGGCTTCAAATACAAAGGATATTCCGTTGAAGGCGAATATTTCTGGAGGTGGATCGATGATTTCAAATTCCTAACGGCGCCCACGCCCGCACAGCGGACCAGCGTTAAGAACCTTTTCGATCATGGATTTCAGATCCAGGGCACTGCCATGATCGTACCCAAAACACTTCAGGCCTACATCGGACACTCGCGGATATTCGGCCAGTACGGCAATCCGTACGACTTCCGCGTGGGAGCGAATTGGTTTCCCTATAAGAACAAGGTGCTGCGCTGGAATAACGAGGCGCTCTACATCTTCAAGTCTCCGGTCGGTTACACCTCGGTTCCGTTTGTTATCGGCGGGCGCGGCTGGATCTTTCATTCAAGTTTGGAATTAGCCTTCTGAGGTCTAAATGAATCGTCCGTCCTGCAAATCGAAGCTGAGGCTCGCTCAGATCATCATACTTGGTCTGCTGCTGGCAGGCGCCACCGCGCCCCGCGTCGCTCGCGCGCAGAGTAATGACTATCTCTGCAATGACTCGCACTTCCATCTGACCAATTACATTCAGGAAGGTACGGACATTCACGACTTCCTCAAGATCATGGGTGACAAGGTGGGACGCGTGGCGCTTTTCGGCATTCCCCTGCAGCAGCAGTGGTCAGATCGGGTCGATGATCGCGCGCCGACCTATTACCTGAACTCGGACGCGCCGCTCTATTACTACTCATTCACCGATGCGTACATCGCCATGGCTTATAAGTCGCTCGCAAAGGAGGAACAGGCGCGATTCGATCCGATGATTACGGGATTTAACCCGACCGACATGTATGCCGCCGATCATATCCGCCGCGTATTGAAAACCTTTCCCGGCGTCTTCACGGGAATCGGCGAATTCACGATTCACAAAGAGTTCGTGTCATCGAAGATTTCAGGCGAGGTTGCCAGCCTTAACGACCAGGCGCTGGACCGATTGATTAATTTCGCCACCGAAGCCGGCCTCGTCATTCTGATTCATAACGACGTAGACGTGCCTTTCGCCAAGCCGGGGTCAGAGCCGGCCTACGCAAACCAGATTCGGGCCCTGTTCAAACGGCACCCGAACGCTATGTTCATCTGGGCGCACATCGGCGTCGGGCGGATCATTCGGCCGGTCAAAGATCAGGGAGCCATCGTTGAAGACATCGTCAAGGACCCGGACCTCAAGAATGTCCACTTCGACATCTCCTGGGACGAAGTGGCCAAGTACATCGTAGCCACGCCTGAATCGACCAAAAATGCGGCGGCCCTGATTAATCGATATCCCGACCGGTTTCTCTTCGGCTCGGATGAAGTCGCACCGGCAAGCCAGGAGAAATACCTGAAGGTCTATTACCAATACGAACCGCTTTGGAAATTGCTGACGCCGGAAGCCAGTGAGAAGGTGCGTAAAGGAAACTACGTTCGGTTGTTTGATGAAGCACGCCGGAAGGTGCGCGCGTGGGAGGCAGCAAACGTAAAATGAAGACTCTGAAACATCCATCATTTTTCCAAGTGGCGCCCTGGATCGCGACGATTACCTGCGCCAGTTTGTTACTCGCCGCGGCTCCCTTTGCGCGGGCCGCGCGAAGCTCTTCAACGTCAGCGCTGCCTCAGGACGCGGTGCAGATTCCGGCCGACCAGCTCGATGCTTTGGTCGCGCCAATCGCGCTCTATCCGGACAACTTGCTCAGTCAGACGCTGGTTGCGTCCACGTATCCGTTGGAGATCATTCAGCTTCAGCAATGGCTGGATAAGAACTCTTCACTGCTCAAGGATCAGAAACGGCTGGCCGATGCCGTCAAACAGCAACCGTGGGACCCGAGTGTTCAGGCGCTGGCCGCGATGCCGGATCTCGTGAACCGCCTGGCGGATGACATTCAATGGACCACGGACCTCGGTAATGCTTTTCTTGCGCAGCAAAGCGATGTGATGGATGCGATCCAGCGCATGCGTCACAAGGCGCAGGATAAAGGAGCGCTGCAGTCGAATCAGCAGGCAACGGTCCAGGTACAGACAATCGAGAGCAAAGAAGTCATCGTAATTCAGCAGGCGAATCCCGAAGTCGTCTACGTGCCGTCTTACGATCCGGTCTACGTCTACGGTCCGGCGGTCTATCCTTACCCCTCGATCTATTATCCGCCTTATTACGGCGGAGCTTACGCGGCAGCGGCGATTGGCTGGGGCGTCGGTTTTGCAATGGGCGCGTTCTGGGGCGGCGGCTGGGGTTGGGGCTGTGGCTGGGGTCACGGCGACGTCAACGTCAACTGGAACAATAACTTTAATCGCAATTCGAACTTCAACAACTTCAGCGGGAACCGCATTGGCAGCGGAAATCGCCCGACGCAGTGGCAACACAATCCCTCGCATCGAGGTGGTGCGCCTTATGCCGATCAACGAACGGCGAACAGGTTCGGCGGCACTACGCGCGGCGACTCGCTGGCAAATCGCCAACGCGGCGCCCGCAATCAGATTGGTCGGCAGGGCGGCAATCTGGGGAGCGCGACCAGACCGGGCGGAGTCGGGGGACGCGGTGGCGCCAACGGGGTCGCGAACCGCGGCGGTGCAGGTATCGCGGGAAATGGCATGGGGAATCGCGGCGGTGCTGGTAATCGCGGCGGACTGGGTAATTCCGGTAGCGTGAGTAACCGCGGAGGTATCGGCACTGGTGGGAATCGTGGCAGCGCCGGCAATCGTGGTGGCTTCGGGAACTCAGGCAGCGTCAGTAATCGCGGAGGCATCGGCACGGGCGGAAACCGCGGCGGCATCGGTAGTTCCAATCGCCCGAGCGGATCGTTCGGCGGCGGCGATCGCGTCGGCAATCGAAGCATTCCCCGGAGCAGCAGCGGCGGCGGCTTTGGTGGCGGCTTCAATGGAGCTCGCTCCAGCGCCGGCAGCAGCCGTGGCTCTTCAAGCATGAGTCGCGGTGGTGGCGG